>Ga0194123_10001551_pt1 | contig 33961 bp, 39 predicted proteins | sample TA2MahsurfametaG_5_FD_155479 | JGI IMG/M metagenome (GOLD analysis project Ga0194123, IMG submission 155479) | Freshwater microbial communities from Lake Tanganyika, Tanzania - TA2015023 Mahale A surface | ecosystem: Environmental > Aquatic > Freshwater > Lake | place: Tanzania: Lake Tanganyika... | reverse complement strand
TTTCAAAATAGATCAATTAATCTGATTACCCCACGAATCATATTGCGGCTGCCAATTAGGCCCCTGCCGACAGCTCTCCGGTAAGCATTCAAGCTGATACATCCCCTTGCACCATTCTAAATACTCAAAGTAATTATACCCATGATGTAAATAATTATAGCCCTTGACGCGAATATTGTATCTACGCATAGCCTCGGCCTCTAGATCCGCATTCTGTTGTGCATATGGATTTGACGACGATGATCCCATTTGTTAAACTAACTTGATATTTTTGCTTAAACAAAATCAAAAAATAAAAAAGTATTTCAATTTTTTATTTTTGCCGCGATTCTAAGAACAACTAAAAATTTTTACACCATTGCGTATTTTCAATGCGAAATGGTGTAAAAATTAAAAATTAAAATTATTCAATCTTTTTCGCAAAAACCAATTCATCCTGCGGATTAAATAATATATATTCTTCAATATTCATCTTATAAACAATCAAGTCCGGAAACCAAAAACTATCATCATTACTTTGATAAACGCCCGATATATTCATTCCACGTTCCTTTGTGACCTTGCACAAATTAAGAATCGCATGTCTATCAAAATCATAAAAGCTCAAACGATTCAACTTATTTTTTTTGTCAAAGAGAGAAAAAACACTATAATATTTCATTTTACGGCGCAGTTTGCTCAATATACTACCGCCTTTACGTCTCTCTATATCATGAATCTTTTTATTTTTTATCAAATATTCAACTAACTTCATAAATTGATATTGTTTCTCCGCATCAATAAAACCAAAACAAAATTTAAATTCAAATAGTGCCTGTTCATTTGTAGTCATTTTTAAATATTCATGATCAAAATCAATTACATCGCGTTTAGATTTTATCTTCACCGTCGGCTCCAATTTCAACTTCGTATTTAAAAAAAGATTATTCAATAATTTTTCGTTACCAATATCCATTTTCAATAAATGAACCTTTTTCATCGTTTTCCATAAATAAACATGAGTATCTTTACCTTTATAACTTTTGGCAACATTTAAGTCTCCAAACCAACTAAAATTTTGTATCAAACATTTATCATTATATTTAAGTTCTTGTTCCTTATTATATTCCAAAATAGCAGAGCCCTCATATTTTTTAGAAGCATATAATGGAAATCCTTTACGTAAAATCCTGATACCTTTATTCCTTTTCTTTTTCGTAACATTGTTTCTAGAATTATTTCCCTTTTTTTTTGTTGCCATTTGCCTTCTTATATATTGCAAATATAAAACACAAAATCAAACATTACAATCCGCAATCAATTTTTTATCGTCCATTTTATTCAAGATATTTTTTGGTTTTTTCTCATTAGAAATGGGAACATTATTATACCGCAAATCCACTTTATCAAGATCAAAGTCCTTGCATTTATCAACATCTTTCGCTGAACTAATCGGAAGTACATTATCCTTCTCCGGATAAATCATATTATAACGCCGCACGAGTTTCTCCAAGAATGACGACATATTTTTAAGAAAACTTAAATTGTAAAAATTAATTTCAATTTTTTTATTAACGATCAAGATACCAATATTCTTTAAATTCGCGAACTTCATCTTCATAACTAAATTGTTCTTCCTCCAAATCCAAACAATAACACTTGACTCTAAAATCAATATATCCGCGATTAACTTGACGATAATTACCGCAATCCTGACAAAAATCTGTCAAGAAAGATAGAATCAGTCCATTATTTTTATCTATATATAAAAACCACCACGTGCCAACATCATCATATTTTTTTAATCCAATTTTATTATTACTGCATCCAGTATTTGCTTCACTTAAAACAGTCTTCATAATTTCTCTCTTCCTGTCTCTAATTAGGGATGTTTCTTTATCATAAAAACAATAACCGCATATTTCGCTGATCATATCCGAGGGCAACGGCAACCCATGAACAGCCACAAGTTTATCTTTAATGTTATGCATTTTGATTTTTTTAGATATTTATCCACAACAATTTGTAAAATTCATCTCATTTTTTTATAAATTCAGATATTCAAAAATCGTACTAGTTTTTTACACCTTTTCTCATTTCCTAACGTGTGAAACGCCCACTTTATGGGCGTAAATGAGTAAAGGTAACTGTTGCCATTGCGCATTTTCAATGCGAAATGGTTTAAATTTTTACTTTACAATTCGTAAATTCCAAAGCATAATAAAAACACAAGTTTTTATTTTTTAGATTAATTAAGTAATTTAAAGTAATTTAAATAACTTATTAGTTTATAAATATAGAATGCCAGAGAATTTCAAATGCAACATTTGCTACAAAGCTTTCAAGACAAATCAGCACTTGAACCAACATAAGAATAGGAAGAAGAAATGTTGTCCTCCATTACCAGATGTGGATAATTACTCCATGATTTCAAATACACCATTGTTTAATTATCCATGCCATCAGAAAACCACGTTATCAGATGAATCACAATGTAGTATTTTTTCTAATAATCAAGATACTACATATACGGCGCCTACAACGGTAATGGATTTATTTTCAAAATATAAAGAAACATTGGATGAAAACAAAAAATTAGAAAATAATATATTAGAATTAAAAACACAACTAATGAATTTAAATGCAGAGAGAACTTTATTAAAGAAGAGGATAGAGATAGTTAATAAATTTATTTCTAGTTTTCAAGAATTTCCATGCACGAATGTTCTTTAAGTAGGAAAATGAAAATATAATAAATGAATATTCATATTTAAAGAACGCTATCGAAATATTGAATATTTTTGGGTCCATTCTGGAAAACATTTTCGAAAAAAGGACAAAAAAAATGTCCATTTTTGAAAAGTGAACCCAAAATGCCGGAAAAAATTTCATTTGTGACGATAAAAAAAATTTATGGTCTCATGCCAAAAAAAAGTTTTTCATATTTGTGACGATAATTTTTAAAATATTTTTTGCGAAAAGAATTTAGACATTTTTTATATGGCTAATTTATGGCTAATAAAAGTTGCAAAAAGTTGCAAAAAGTTGCAAATCAATTTTATTGCGAAATATGTGACTATTCTACGTCACGCCGTAGTAGTTACGACAAACATTTATCAACCGATAAACACAAAATGCTAATTTTGGCTAATAATGCTAATGAAAAAGTTGCAAAAGTTGCAAAAAATCCTACAGAGCATTCTTGCATATGTGGCAAAACATATACACACCTTTCATCATTATGCAAACATAAAAAAACGTGTAAAAATGCGATCACTCAGTCGCAAGATGAATTCAAAATAACCGATAAACTTTTTTACGAAATAATAAAGCAAAATAATGAATTACAAACCAAAATCTTAGACATGACAGAGAAAACGATGGCAAATAATTCTTACAATAATAATAATACAAACTCTCATAATAAGACATTCAATTTACAAGTATTTTTAAATGAAACGTGTAAGGACGCCATGAATATCATGGATTTTGTGAATTCCATGGAAATTGAACTTGCAGATTTGGAGAAGGTAGGCGAATTGGGTTACGTAGATGGCATGACCAATATTATTTTAAAGAATTTGAAGGCTCTGGATGTGACCAAAAGACCACTCCACTGTACAGATGCAAAGAGAGAAATCATGTATATCAAAGACGACAACAAGTGGGAAAAAGAAACGGAAAATAAAGACAAAATGAAGAAAGCACTCAAATATATCATGCACAAAAATGCGAAAATGTTGAATGTTTTTAAGGAAAAATATCCAGATTGTATTAAAAGCTATTCTAATCGTTGCGACCAATATAATAAATTGGTGATTGAGGTGCTTGGAGGAAGAGGAGATAATGAGCCACAACATAACGAAAAGATTATAAGACGCATTGCCAAGAATGTGACTATTGACAAAAAATTAATGACAGAATAAAATAAATAATATGAATAAAAAATAAAAATAAAAATAAAAATAAAAATAAAATGGAAAGATTTTTCACTAAATCAACATATCAATATGGAGAAATAATGTCTAATTTAATAACAGACTTTTACACAAAATTAGATATGAACAGCAATATTTTATTTGTAAGAACTCCAACTACGGGTATATTTTTAGATGATGTATTAAAAAATAAAATAAATGTAACACGTATCATATATGATACTCATAGAGTAAAAAAATTTGAAAGAGATCCAGAAACCATAATTACAAAACACAAATATTTGCCGAACATTTTATCAGAGATAAATAAAAAATATGATTTAATATGCGTAGATTCATATCACGAATATTTTTATAGCAATAGCGATTTTAATTTATTATACTCATTTTTAACAGATAACGGACTAATAATTAGTCATGACTGTTATCCATCAAGTGAAAAATGTGCGCAACCTAAATATTGCGAAGGTGAATGGTCCGGTGAAACGTATATTGCCTTTATTGATTTTGCATACAATAACCCAGAATTATTTTATGGATTATTAAAAATTGATACAGGAATCGGAATAATAAGTAAGAGACCAATAGATGGTTTAAATAAAAATGCGAATAAAAAAAAGCAAGAGAAATTATTGTCTTTAAAAAATAATCCAAACAATGAAACAAATGAAAATGTTTATCATTACTTTATAGAAAATTCAACTAACCTAACAAATGTTATAAATTTTTTTAGTAATTGAAAAAATAGCTATAAAAAATAAAAAATTGAAATCTTTTTTTTATTTTTTTTTGATCAGTAGTTAATTAAATTTATCAATGTTTCAACAAGAAGACAAGATACACGCCGGTCTCATTCTATTTGAGAAATATCTCAATAGAACAGGTATGGAGCATAAGCAATACCAATATGACGGATTACGTTGGTGCTTAAAGAATGAAGTCAGGGATGATCCTCCATGTAATATTCGCGGCGGATTTATCGCAGACGAGATGGGTCTAGGAAAGACGATTATGATGATCGGCCTATGTTTGGCGAATTACGTGAAGAAGACCCTCATCATAGTTCCGCCTATTTTGATCAATCAGTGGTACGATCAGATTTACAAGACCACTGGGCACGAGCCTCTCATTTTCCACGGGAGTAATAAATCCCATTTTACAAAAGAAATATTAGAGCAATCCACCATTGTAATAACAACTTATGGCGCCATTTCCATCACAAAAAAACAATACGAAAACAAAAAACTGTCATTACTACATCATATTGCATGGTCGCGAGTTATTTACGATGAAGCGCATCATTTACGTAATAAAAATACGAGTCTGTCAAGAGGTAATAGATTGTTACGCAGTAATATAAGGTGGCTTGTTTCAGGGACTCCCGTGCAAAACAAGAGGCAGGACTTTTATAACCTGTGTGCTGCACTGAAAATGCCTGCAAGCTATTATACAGACGAAACCAAGCTGATGGAAATCGCGCGTAATTTTATTCTGAAGCGGACAAAAAAACAGGTAGGTATAGAAATGCCTGATCTAATATTAGAAAAAGAAATGGTCGCATGGCAAAACGAGAAGGAAATGCAATTGAGCGAAGAAATTCATGCCGCGCTAAAATTAAGTAACATACCTCTAGAAAAACATGGAGAATTAACACGAGCGCTGTCAGATAAAAAACAATTGGTAACTATTTTACGTGCGAAGCAGTCATGTATTTATCCGCGTTTAATCAAAGCCACCCTGGAGAACCTAATAGAGAATAACACTATCACCCCAGCTTACGCAGATGGGCTAAATTATAGCAGCAAAATAAGTCATATGGTAGAAAAAATTGTAGCGAGAAAAGACAATCAAAATGGTAAGATTGTATTTTGTCATTTTCGTGAAGAAATGGAGGAAATAAAAAAGCGTCTGGAAAACAATGGTATTTCAAATGTGGCCATATTTGACGGAAGAACGAGTAATTTGAAACGCAAAGAAATCCTCAGCGAGAGAAAAGACGTATTAATTTTACAGGTACAAACCGGATGCGAAGGTCTAAATCTGCAAGAGCATTATAGTGAGGTTTATTTTGTAAGCCCTCACTGGAACCCATCGGTAGAAGACCAAGCCATCGCGAGATGCCACCGAATTGGACAAATGAAGCCAGTTTATGTCAGCCGATTTGAAATGGGGCAGTTTTCCCAAACTGAAATGGGGCAGTTTTCCCAAACTGAAATGGGGCAAACTGAAGAAGAAGGAAAACAAAAAGTAAAATCAATAAATATGGATAGTTATGTTTCAACCATACAGGATACAAAGAGAGAAATAAGTAATAGTATATTTGTAAATATGTGAAATAAAATAAAAACCAAAAAATAAAAAGTGGGTATTACCCTTTTTTTTCATATTGAACAACACTTGCAATAATAACAGGATATTTTTTATGAATACTTGTTTTTTTAATTTTTCTGAGAACATTATTTTCAAAACCATCCAAAATAATAGCCTGATATATTTTTTTCTTTGCTTGATTATCGTCAATTAATTTTGTTTCACAATTTATTTTCCTTACATAAAAAAAATCACCTGAAGATTTTATTATTTTGTAAAATCCATTCGTTAGATAATCTTTTTCAGGGATCATCACAATGTTATTTATAAATTCATCATGCACGGTTGTATCATAAGGAAGTACTTCCATTTATAAATTATATATTGTACAAAAATACATTTATATAATTTTTTACACTATTAAAGATCATAAAAAAAGAAATTAATTCTTCTTATCTTTACAGATCAAAACACATTCAAATAACAAAATCAAACCTCAATATATCTAGATAAATCAATAAGAGCATACATAGTCATCATATACAAAATAAATTTACCACCATTCTTAGTCCATTCTCTGCGCACTTTATCGCGATCATCAATCAAAATGGCGCCTTCAACGCAGTATTTCGGCTTGTCCTTCGTAGCACATGTGATAACCCGCACATCAGGTCCCAATTCACGAGCACACCAATTACGTTTTTGCTGTTCAGCCCATCCCCCTCTAGGGCATCCGGTAAGGATAATGGGATTGAATTTTTTAATAGCCTCCCATAATTGGCGGCCTTCCTCTCTCCATTCTAAATTCTCGTAAAATCCAGGCGTTTTTCGCAGAGTAGCCCACATGAATCCACTAGTGAGGTCGTCAGGCTTTTTTCCGATACAGCTAACTACCCCGCGTTCAAAATCGGCCAATACGCCATCCAAGTCGCAATACAAAATGACCGAATTATTATTAAACCGGCGTTCAGTCAAGATTTCTCGCACAGTTTCAAAGCATGGATCATCGCTTTTATAGCCATTACCTAGATAGAAATTATGGGAAGGATCCCAATGATGCGCATTTTCTTCTACGGACCACGCCAAAGCATAATCAGGGCAGCGTCCATTTTCAATATTATAACGGTCCTTATGACTGGTAATAGTGTAAGACCTATTCATTTTAACTTGTTTGATACACATAACATTAATCAGGAAAAAAATTTCAATTTTTTATTTTTTGCAATGATTTTTACAATGACTAAAAATACAGTAAAAAAGTTTCACTTTTTAACCTTGATTACAGGAAACAAAACATTTATAAAATCATTCATAAAATTATACTTACCTTTAAATATTGGCATTGGCGGTCATCTGGTTAAACAAAGCGAAAACTTCGTCGTTCTCCTTGTTTCGGCGTTGTCTTCTGTCTTCGTGATAGGCAATGAGAGTCTTCAAATCGCGGATGAGAAAGTCAAAGTCGTCCGAAAAGGTCTCACAGTCGTCCGAAAAGGTCTCACAGTCGTCCTTCTCATCATCCACATTGACGTAACTATAATACTTTTTCTCTAATAGATCATCCACCCATGCATAACGTTCCTCTTCCCCATTGGAAAAGGTCTCATAATCGCGCTCATCATTGTCTTCATCTTCGCTAATGTATCCATAGTACTTTTGCTCTAGGAGCTCATCCACCCAGGCGTAGTCTTCAGTGCAGCGGTTGTTCATTCTTGAATGTTGTTAAACTTAATTTGCTTCACACCGCTGCAAAAAAAGTATTTCAATTTTTTTTATTTTTTTGGTAAAAAATGCGTCACTAAAATTTTATAAAAAACATTTTTATAAAAATTTTTAGCTGCTCAAAAAATCGGTGCAAATAAAAAAAATTGAAATGCTTTTTTGTAGTCAGTCAGATGCACCCAAAGTTTATCAACATTGAATTCAACAATGACCGCAAGAAAGAACGTCCCTTTGAAGCCCTATTGCAAGGTGTGTCACGATACCGGCAAACCAGAGAGCATTTATCGCAGCCATTATGTGAAAACTACCCCAGGACCAAATGGAGTGATTGTCTGCCCCACACTCGCCTGTCTGGAATGCCGCTACTGCCATCAGAAAGGTCATACCGTGAAGCATTGCACTGTTTTGGAAGAACGCAAAAAACAAGAGGAGAAGGAAGCCAAGCGCAAGGAAAAAAAGCATGAACCCGCAGCGATCAAGGAAAAGGTAACCACTGAGATTATAAATAATAACATGTACTTTTATTTGCAGGAAGAAGAGGCGGAGCCGGAACAAATTATCACAACTTTAGTAGAGCCCAAGCCTGTCGTAATGAGTTACGCTTGTGCGCTAGCGAAGCCTGTGCCAATTCAAGAGGAAGAAAAGCCAGTAACCAAGTATGAACCTGTCGCGAAACCAGTGCCTGCGCCTGTGTCTGCATTCAGCCGTTTGCGAATGAAGAACTGGGCCGATTGGACAGACAGCGAAGATGAAGAGGATCTTAAATTTTAAATGAAAACATTTGTATTTTGGTTTTACTTTTACGTGTAATCAAGTAATCAAATCTTTTTTTCTTTATACAATTTCCATAAAGAATATAGAAAGAAAAATGCTAATATTATATTTATAAAAATATGGGTAATGACTGCTCTATAGAGAGAAGACCTTCTACTAAATTAGAAAAAATAATAGAAATAAGACAAAATGCAAATAAAAATTATATACACAGGCTAAAGAAATATGACAAATCAATTCACGGCAACTATTTTGATTATTTATTGAAAATTCAATACGCATACAAAAAAGAAGTAGATTATAACCATATCATAAATAATAATCAAATAAATAATATTAATGATAATTTTTTAGTGAAAAATTATGAAAAAATAAAAATACGCGTTTAATATAAGAAAATGGTTGATAGAAGCAATTTGATTTTACATGAAAAAAGAAAAAATATAAAAAAAAATTATGAGTGTTTAGGTAATGTTTTTTATTTTGATTATGAAATTATGATAGATATTTATGGAAATGTGCTGATAGAAAAAATAACAAACACCATAACAGAAACAGATTATATCCCAAGAAAAGAGATCATTGTTGAAATAAATGATAACCAAGCAGTAAAACCATTGATTTTAGAAATTTACAAAGACATATTGGATACAACATATGACCTTTTAGAAGAACAAATGGAACCTCAATTAAAAAGAATTATAAATTTAAAAAATACAGATCCTTTACTCATTACAACAGTAGAAGAAGAATTCACGCGTAGTCTTAATAAAATAAAAAATTATAAAATACAAGCAACAATAAGCAAAGACTTGTTGAAAACATACCAATTAAAATTGAACGAAATGCGAAAAATAATGCAAGAAAATAGAAATATTCATAATGAAGAAGTCCAAAAATTAATGCTGACAATATCCAATATTTATAGACACTTGTAAAAAAATACAAATATACAAATATACATTTTTTTATTTTTTATAGATAACCAACCGAATATATTTTAATCATACTTTTTCATTTCTCTCTCCAACTTCTTAATAGTACGTTTCAGTTTATTCATATTTTCATAAAGTTCGCCTACAAGAATATCATAACTCTGATGTTTGGCCTCATAAAAGTCAATTTTAGCACGCATATCATCTAGTTCAATCATCCTATTTTTATTCTCAGTCCTATTAGTTTGATAATCACACATTATTGAATCCACTGCGACATAAGCTAGTAATATAGCAAATATAAAACCGAATGCATCCATAGGAAACGCGATTTCATATAGAAATGCAATTATTTTCTCAATAAAATCAACGCATTCATAAAATACAACAGCAGCAAATTTTCCCATGCCCGACCACATATTCAAAACACTCGTAGCAAAAGCATCCATATTATAGAGCATAATATGATTATCTATGATGAGAGGTCTTACCGGAGCCAAGAAGTTTTCAATTGCAAGGAAATCCATTTTGAATGTATGTATTTTGATTTGCATTTCTATTCACTGCAAAAAAGCATTCAATTTTTTTATTTATCAAAAAAAAAAAAAAAAAATGATTAAAAAACAAACAAAAAACAATTTCATATTTTTTATCGTATTATATAATAAGATAAAATGATCATCAAAAAAGAAAAAAAAGGGAATCTAACAATTTATCATGTAAAAAAAGATTTCCCAAATTCGGAATTAAATAAAGTATTAAACAAAAAACTCAAACGTTCTCAAATAAAAACAATCATAGATCACGATGCGGATGTTTATAATGAAGAAGGAAAAATATTGCTACGTTACAGACAAAATAAATTAGACAAGAAAGATATAGATAACTTTTATGATAATGTAATAGATTTTGCACAAACGCCGACAAGTAACCGAGGTTCTGCCACAGGAAGCAAGAAGAAAAACGTATATGATAATCCAAAAATTATGACAAATATTGTAGGCTATTTTGACAAATTTTCTCCCAAGCAAAAAATGTTATTAAGAGAGAAAGGGGTTAAAATGCCGGTTACTGTGCGAGAAACGCGTTTTAATATGGATTATCCTGAGAAATTCAAAAAGCTAGTTCCACTCATAAAGGATATAAATAAATATTACAAACAATACATGCCACATGAATATGCAGTACAAAAGAAAAAGGCGAACCAAACGCCATTTCATATAGCAGATACAGCTTTTACTACAGTCACCACAAATGTGAATTTTCAAACAACTGTCCATACAGATAAGGGAGATGATGCTGAAGGTTTTGGTAATTTGACTGTGATCGAGCATGGAAAATACAAAGGAGGAGAAACATGCTTTCCACAATATGGTATCGGTGTAGATGTGAGAACTGGAGATGTGATATACATGGATGTGCATGAGGCACATGGTAATTTACCGATAGAATTAGAGACGCCAGATGCAAAGAGGCTATCCATTGTTTGTTATTTGAGAACAAGTATATGGAAACAAACGAAGAATAAAACAAAAAAATTTATGATAAAACATAATAAGACAGTGAAAAATCTACGTAAAAATTTTATATAATAATCAATGAAAGAGAGAAAATAATTATATGTTTATATATATAATTATCAAAATATGGATGATTATGTAATATGTATCCCAAGCTATAAAAGAGCAGAATTATGTAACGAAAAAACATTAAAAATGTTAGATAAAAATAAAATAAATCCAAAAAAAATATATGTATATGTGGCAAATAAAGAAGAATACAATATTTATGAAACAATTTTGAATAAAAATTTATATAATAAAATAGTAATTGGAAAAAAAGGGCTAGTTCCACAACGTCAATTTATAATGGAAGAATGGAAACCAGGAAAACATATTGTATTTTTTGACGATGACATAGAAAGCATAGATCTTTCATTATCTCCATTATTTAAAAATCATAATTTAGATTATTTCATAAGACATGCATTTAATGAATGTATTAAAAACGATGCATATATATGGGGTGTTTATGCAGTATATAATCCATTTTTCAGAAAACCCAAATCAGAAATGAGCACAGATTTAAAGTATATCGTAGGTGCATTTTACGGAATAATAAACCGACCTAACTTAAATAGTATTAAACTTTCAATCACGAAAGAAAATGGTCAAAAGGAAGATGTAGAGAGAACAATCAAATATTTTATAAATGATGGAATAGTTTTAAGGTTTAACAAGATAGGTTTTATTACAAAGTATTATGGTAAGGAAGGAGGATTAGGAAAATTTGAAGATCGTTTGAAACCAATGATGGACGCAAGTAAAAAATTAGAAAAATTATATCCAGAATATGGTCGTATCAAAGTAAGAAAAAATGGAATGGCAGAATTTGTTTTGAATAAAATACCTGCAAAAAATTTGTCCAAAAGTAAAAATAATACAGAAAAAAGAAAAATAACAAAGAAAATAAATAAATCAAAAAGAAAACATAATAAAACCAGAAAATCAAAATCTAGGTAACCGTATCAGTTTTATTTCAGGTGTCCCATTTTTTCTCTCAAATCGTGTGACAATGTCCGGATATTTTTCACTTAAATAGATGGATGCGTTCCTATTCCTCTCATAACGATCTGTTCCAAGACCGCCAGGTGCATTGAATTTTGTTTTTGGAGTAATATTATTGAAACGCAAAACTCCCCCATCCATTTTATAGTATAATATAGTTTGTTCATAATCTTCCTTGGTTTCTGCCTTTGTAGAAGGTTCTAGCTTCCTATTATGTCTATTAATATAACCAAAAAGAACACCAATAATAAAACGGAGATCGGTAGTAATATTATTATACATAAAAAAAGGATTTCTGACAGGATAAATACCCCATATAAATAAATGTTCTTTTTTTAATAAACCATATGCGTCTTTAAAAAATCCATCCACATCTTTAAGTTTCACCAATTTCTCTCCTTTCAAAATTTGAAGTTCTTCCACATCATCATCCATAGATACAATGTATTTGCCTTCTGGGAAATATTTGCTAATAAATTTGCGTTGATTTGCAATTCCAATTTTGCCAATTACAATTTTATTATACATATTTTTTGGAATAGCGTCTTCATATAATTTGTATTGTTCTTTGTTGGCAACAAATAGGTATATTTTATTTTTAGAAACCCCGCCATCTAATAATGTTTTGAGTGATTTATTTTCCAAAACATCTTGTCTATTATATGTGGGTATAGCAACAACATAATTGCTCATTATAATATATTAGAATAAAAAAGGGAAACCTTTCTTATTATTAAATTACAATTACAAAAGCATAACATAACAAGAACAATAAACATTACAATAATTTTATATTTTACAAAATAGGTTACCACGAGATCGCAGCCAACTTGGCAAGACCTGCATCCTTGATCACCTTAGGAACAGCTCCACGACTTTTGACAAGAGCAAGCTCAACACCGTACTTCTCCTTCATCTCTTTCCAGATAACACCATTGGGTGAAATCGCAGCCAACACGGCTTTATTAACAACGATTCCTTTAAACTCCTTAGTCTTTTCGTCCCAGTTAGAGACGATTTTCTTATTGGAGCTGGGTCTCTTCATGGAAAGATCAAGGATAAAGTCAATGTCATCCTTCATGGCTTCTACGGAGTGCGCCGTTTCCACAGACAAATCAACAGAGAAGGAACCATTTCCAATTGCGTCGGTGCCATCCTCCAAACCGTAAGCGAAGATTTCTCTCTTTGTAGTAGTAGGCATGTTAGTTTTTTCCTGATAGAAGTGTGATTTTGCCTTTGTAACACCGTAAATATACGCAGAACCGGCACGAATATCATTGTCAAGATCATCCGTTTTATAACAAAACACATTGATAATTCTTCCTTCCTCAAGACCTTTCTTGGGGACATCAACACCAGTAAACCAAAGATCTTGTGGAAAAGCATCGTCGCTATTATTATAGCGATTAATAGCCTGAGAAACCTTTTGAAAACGGTTTTTCTCGTTACCACATACATCGTGACAAACAATTTCTGTTTTTGTATTAAGGAACCGTTCTAACATTTCTTCAAATTGGGGAATCTCTGTTTTACCAGAGCATAATTGAGAATTGTTAATTTTAGCGCGAATAGCAGAAATAATTTGATTACGTGATGAATTCAGATGACATACATCTGGAATGTGTATTGGGATAATGGGATGCATTAACTTGACTGTGGCGGTTTTCTCAAGGTTCATCGCCTTACGAGGGATGACTTCAACTCCATCAGTCATATCAACATATCGGTCAATTTCACCACTGTTGATGATCTTAGCGTTAAGCCACACAACGATGCGTTCAGAACCGTCTGCATATCCGCACACCCGACCAAGCAATCCCTGCAACACGGTATCCGTATTGGAGTTCTTAGCGGTCTCAAAGACAAAGAGGACATGGGACTTCTGCAAGTTCTTACCCATACGGCACTTACCGCGGATAAGGATCACGGTGTCTTGGTCAGGCTTTCTCGCCATGTTGTTCCACGCGTTGTCGCCGATGATCTTTTCCTCACCCTTGGCAAGTGAATCAAAGACCACATAGTTCCAACCGCATCGCGAAATGATTGATTTTACAATCTCCTCATTCTTGACGCTGATACGAACAATGGCATACATGGGACTGTCGTGGGGAGTAGCCAGAGCGCGCTGAAGTCCTTCCTGCATACTAGTGTAACCCATTAGTCTTCCACTATCGCGGATGGCCCTCACGCTGACATAATTGACACCAGGCGTCATAATGATCACCAACTTGCATTGTTTCAGGTGATGGTTATCACTGAGCTCTGAGAAAGGAGTAGCGGAAATGCTAACAACAAAGTTGTTCTTCTGGCTAAGGATTACAGTGTCACCATTGGCAGAAATCCCTACGCTGCGTAAGAATTTAGCAGGACAGTTATTAACGCTCTGGGCGTGGTGCGACTCTTCCCAGATGAAGAGTGTGTTAGTAGTGGGTCCGGAATAGTTTTTCAACTCAGGTCCCCAAACAACCTGGATGTTGGTCTTAACTTTGTCCAAAATAGGACGTCTTTCACGAGTGGAGAGGCCAACAACCTCCTCCAGATAGATCTCATACTTACCGTAAAACTTGGCATCGCCGAGCCCGAGCACCTCTTTCTTGAGCTGTTCCTTGAGATCAGTTTCGGCGTTACCGCTGAAAATAATCACATTCTCAACGAAACCGAGGCGGAGACGTTCGCAAGCATCAAACAAATAGGTTTCAGTCTTACCAGACTGCATCTGAGCTTGTAAAATAACCCAGCGAACCCCAGGAGAGGTCTCAAAGGCATGGGTCAAACGTTTGCCGGCATCAATTTGAGTAGGGCTCAAACTAAGGGGGTCGTAGGCAATGGTAGTCGTAGTGCAGGACATTTTTTAAAGGCAGGGCTTTAATTTTGATGTTTTTAGGTGCAATCCACGACATGAAAAAAAGCATTTCAATTTTTTTACATGACCATTGATTTCTTGGCGAACTAAAAATTTATTTTTAATTTTTATTTTTTAATTTTTAAAAAATTAACATATATAATGAGTAAATCATTCGCGTTATTTAGTCAGCCATATTTGGATCGGGTAAATCAGTGTTATAAAAATATTGTAGTTATAAATAATTTGCCAGCTGGTCCCTTAGCTACTTATGTAAAAAGGGTTCAGTTTCCTATTTTGAGTCCTTTTAAGCAACCCGGACCATGCAGTCCGATAGATAAATGTGGTCTCGCTCTAACATCATTAATTAATAATGGTTGTTGCGGAGAATTAATGACTGTAGATGAAGTGCCTGATTTAATGACCTATTTAATAACTAACGGATACAAAGTAGATACTAGTTTAACAAAAATGTTTAATGCCAGCGACATACGTTTCCAAACTAATAATGCGAACAAACTAATATGCTTTGTAACATATCATTAAAAAATAAAAATAAAATAAAATAAAAATAAAAATTGAGTAAATTAATTGATCAATTAATTAATTTAATCATTTAAATAAATCATTAAATCATTCTATAAAAATGGAATTCTTTAAAGAACTGGATCTACCTGTTCCAAAACTAGTATATACTTATTCAGAAGAAAAACAGAGAGAAATCGCAGACTATTTGAAATCTTTTGATGATAGCCAAAGAAAGGCATATTTAATAGCCTTTGATCATCTAGAAACATCCTTCAATATTTGCAAGAGTAATGGGTTTAAAGAATGGAAAAAATCAAAATAATTAAATAGCAAAACGTACATGTTTTGTTTTCTTGCCTCTACGTTTTTTGAATAATCTTCTTCTGGTTTTACCGCCTCCGGTAGCTGGTGGGTTTGTAAATTCAGATATAGATTCATTTACCCTATTTTCAATGTCATTTTTTTCCTTTATTGATTTGCCTATATTTTTAAAATCATCCATTGCTCCTTGAATACTATCAGCAGATGCAATCACCATATCCGAACCAGTTTCTACTACTTCAGAACTAGCTTCTACAACAGAGGCTACCGCCTTGGATCCATCGTTAATCATTCTACCCAAATCAAAAATGGCACCAAAACCAGGTACGGCAGCCAATGCATCTGATGCAACTTTCACACTTCCGGCAGCTATCGCTGAGCCCATTTTAGTTAAAGACTCGCTTGTTTTATCAATGGCAACGTCAATAGGTTTATCCATGGCCTTTAAAACAATGGTAGCACCCTCTGCAACATTATCCGCTGCTTGTTCAACTTCCTTTTTAAAATTTGGATCTTCAAATGGTTGGTTAAAAGTTTCCAATAAGTCCTCTGCAGCCTCTTTCGTATTAGTTGCGGCTTCTTGAACCGCCATTTCGGTTTGTGGTGCCTCTAAAATTTCATTAATACCTTGAACGGCTGATGCGGCTCCTTCATCTACCAATGATGCTCCTTTCTCTGCTATAGCGTCGGCTTGTCCAACTAAGGCTTTTCCTTGCTCTGCTCCTTGCTCTGTTATAGCATCAACCTGTCCAACCAAGTTTTTACCTTGATCTGTTATAGCACTTGTATCTCCAATCATTGACGTTCCTTCTCCAACTCCAAGCAAAGATGCTCCTTGAGTTACCAGAGAAGTGGCCTTGCTAATCAAAGATTCTCCTTGATCTTTTGCAGCCTCTTCTTTTTCTTTTTCTTTTTCCTTCTCTTCAATCGGCTTAAATCCGAATAATCGCGCTGTTTTTGTAGTAACATAATCTTTGACATCACCAGTTTTCTCTTTAATTTTAGAACCAATGACATCTATAAGACCTTCTCTCTCTTTCTTTTCTTCTTCTCCACCAATCATGTTTTTTCTATATTTTCGGCTCTTTCTCAAAAACCCAGACGAACGTTTTTTATTCTTTTTTGTTCTATTATTTTTCATTTTCCTTATTATATTATCATAAGTTTTTAATTTTATATCTTTAACTTCGTAAAGATAAAGATATAATAAGAATTATTGAAATTACTTTTGAAATAAATATTATTTATTCAAAACATTTTTCTTAAAATCAGCAAAAGTCATTCCATACTTTTTATCCACCATTTTTCTGGGTATTTTTTTCAGCATACTAAAATTAGAAATTTTGCCTTCAAATGTATAACGATTTGCATTTTCTTTTAATAATACTCGTTGTTTATTTACACTATCCGTTACATTTTTGGAAGGAATACTATTTTTAGGTGGAGGTGCGGTATTTACTCTTCCTGATAGTCCTTCTTTGTTATAGTCTTTAAATCTAGCGAATACATTTTTCTTTGGTTTATTATTTTCATTCTGTTCTTTTTCTACAATAACCTTTTCTGCACTAACCTTTTCTTGTTCCTCTTTTTCAATCAATTTTGCTTCATAATTTTTCAATTCTTCTTCCATATCAAAATAAATCACGCGACAATTATGTATTTTTACATATTTTCTCGCAACCGTTTCTAAATATCTATAAGGAATTGTATTGTCGCTATAATATTCAAATGATCCTTTTTTATTATTATAAAACATGAGCACATTTCCCAAAGGAGTATATTCCATAACATAGCTATTTTTAAATTCATCCAATAGAGTATCCAGAATGGTTTTCTCTGCGCGTTGTGTAGCATCCTTTTCAATCAGTTCGGTATCATTATGTTTTTCTTCTAATTGTTTGATTTTGATATTTATTTCCTCCATTTTATGAAAACATTCTTCCTTGTCACTAGAAGAAGCACCTTGATTAAGATCATCATATTCCTCCATATCATTGATTTCTAGCTTCAAATTATCCAAATCATTCTTTAATTGATCAATTTGTTTTAAATATTCATCAGAAATGGCTCTATAAAATTCGCGCATAGTCATATTGATTTGCTGTTTTTGTACATCATTAAAAGGATATGACTTACTCATATTTCTCACTTGATCCAAATATTTTTCTTCAAATTTTATAATGCACTTATTATTAATCTCATCATCATCGCTGTTTTCATCTTTTTCTTCTTCATCATAAGACAAATAAAAAATGTCGTCAAATTGAGGATACAAAACAATATTAAATTTTTCAAAAAAATCATGAATAATATTGCTTATTTTTTTTACTTCTTCCGGATGGACCATTTCTCTCCAAAATAAAGAATCAATAAAAAAGACCCAGAAAGCAAACTTGACAAAATAATTAGCAAGATTATCTACAAGATTTATGATAAATTCCTTATGCATTTGAATAATATAATATAATATAAATTCTTATTTTTAAACCTTTTTAAAATTATTGTTTAGACTTGTATTTTTTCTAGTTCTTGTCTTCTCTCTTTAAACAAAATTTGAATATCAAATGACAAGTCAGGCAATCGTATCAACTCATAAGTTCTCTCTTCAGCATCAGGATGTAACCTTACTAAATATAAATCTTTCACAGTTTTATTATATTTTCTCGTTAAAATAGCCTTATAGGTGTTTAATTGCAACGCATAATGCCAAAAATTAGAGTCAGGCATATGGCATATGGTAGGTGTAATGGCATATTTATTAAATGTATTGATACGACTAATATCCTTGGCCCTTTTCCAATCATAAATAGATAATGATCCATCATCATTTTCATAAACCATGTCAATAGAGCCAGCCAATTTTAAATCTTCGTCAAATATAGTCCATTCAGTGCGATAAGGTTTCAAATCAGGATAGGATTGTACAAATTCCAGGAAATATTTCCATTCCACGCTGCCCATACTATTGCTCTCCATTTCGCCTAGTAAATCCTTATGTCTGTAACCCTTTTTCAAGTGCGGATTATTCATAAAACATTCAATTTGGAAATGCATTTCAGTCCCAGCACCTGATACCGCATTCCTATTTTCATCCCATTGGGCTTTAATTTGCTCATCTGTGAGCCCCCAATATTTGTGACCTTCTTTCCAAGCCCGTCCCTTTTTCATATTTTGAATGACTTTATCGGCGTCAAAATGTGGGAAATGAGAATGGTTCCATGTAGTAACGGATGTGTATTTGCTTTCTTTATCACAAGTGATAATGTATTTATGGTCTTCTTCAAAGAATTGAATAAAATCATCTCTCTGATGATGATTATGCACAGATAAAACGGGATGCAATGTTGTCATGAAATAATATAAGTAATGTCTAATCTATTTATATTATCTAAAAAGGAATCAATTTTATTTGTTCATAGTTTTAATCTGTTGTTCAAGAAACTCAACTCTATTTTTGAGCTCTTGCATTTCTTTAATCAATACTCCCACCAAACCAGTATAATTTACGGATTGTATGTTTTCACCATCTTTATCTCCTTGAACTAAGAAAGGGAATTCTTCAGCAACTTCATGAGCAATGAGACCAATACATTTTTCTTTTGTTTCTTTGTGTGTATAGGTAACGGGTCTCAAATTATCAATATTATATTCATCTAATTTAAGATTTTCTACATTTTCTTTGATGCGATAATCAGATGTGGCATTATAGCTGGTCGCGGTAACAGTTCCATTTACCTGTAATCTTGAACTAGGATTTGTCAAACCAATGCCTACATTACCACCTCTGGCATTCATAATAAACGGTCGCGTTGCTTCACCTCGTGTAACAGATTGAACGTAAGAATATTTATTCGTATTGTCTGCTCCAAAATAGCAAAATACATCTCCAATGGCGGTTCCAGCTTTAAATTGAAACCCTGATGCATTTTCAATTGACGACGCCGGTGTATTTGGTACTAAAACGTCCAATGTATTTAATGTTCCCACTTGGGTAACAAAACTTAAATCACTTGTAACTTGTAAAACATTGACAGGAACATATTCTAAACCTTGACCTAAACTAAGTTGTATTGTATAAAAAACGGCATATTGTAAAGGATCTATTCCTACAATTGCTGGAGCAGAAATTTGTATATATATAATTTTTGAATTCACTGTACCATTTTCAATGAAAGTAGTGGTTGATCCTGCGCTAAAACCATCTGCATAATCAGATGCGCGTGTCAAACTATTGGTTGCGCTATTATAAACATAAATACCATTATTAACTGAATTTGTGCTATAATATTTATCTGTAATCGTGCCAGTTTGATCCTGATTTTTCACTAAAACGCGATCGCCATTTTGAACGACATAATCATCTACAACGAACGGTGATGGCAAGGAGGATAAATTCAAATTTGCACTTCCATAAGGGTCTGTTGCGCAGCTAGACGCAGGTTGAGGTTTAACTCCACTTGCAACAGCATCCACATAGGATTTTGGAACTACACCATTTTGATTCGTTGTAATTTGGCCACTGGTCAAATTAATCGCATTAGCTTCCAATAAATCTGTTATATTTGCTGAATTATTAATATTAACAAATCCATTCACATCTAATGTATCATTGATGGTTGTAGCTCCATTAAGGGTTGTCGTTCCATCTACAATTAAATTTCCACTAATATCAATATTCTCAACTACACGAATACCTCCTTTGGCAACAATATCAGACTCAAATATAATATCCGAATTATCTTGACCGACAAAGTCCATTACATTCAATTTATTTGCACTATTATAGTTACTGGTAACATTATTATGTTTTGCATTATAATTGATACCTCCATATTTTCTAAATGACATATTTATATATATTGTTGGTTTTAAATAATAATGAATAAACCAAGAATTATAAAAATAAATTAAAATAAAATCAAGGCTAATCAAAATACTTATTTCTCTCTACATAATTGAAATATTTGTAAAAACAATAATAAAAAGTTATATAAGATGGGGTATATTATTGATGTAGCCTTGAATATTTTGAAAAATAGTAGTGAAAAAAATACTATTCTTGACTTAGTAAAGCAAAGTGAATGTAATTTTTATTATGAAACGATGGAATATAATGAGAAACATGATGTTCATTCAATAATAACGCTAGAATTTGAAGAAGAAAGTCAAAATATGATGAATTTTTTGAGAAATGTAAAAGCAATAGACAACATATATATTGAAAGTATATATGATGATGAACAAGATAGTTTGATTTATGCTTCTACTTATTACAAGAAACATTGTATGCATAAAAAGTGCGTTAAAAAGCACAAGGAAGAGAGAAAAACGAGAAGTTATTCAGAAACAGATATGGAAATATTAAATATTATGTCTAAAGTGTGATGCGTCTTGTAGTGCTTCTAGGACTACGACGACTGCGACTGCTACGGCGACTTTTACGTCGTTTATTACGTCTTTTAGAAGTTTTTCGCTTTACAATTTTTAAAGGTACAATTAATTGTTCTTGAGGTAAAGGGCTGGATATATGAGTTAAATCATCATCATAAAGATGAATTAATTTAGGAGTGTTATATTGTTTTCTAATAAAATCGCGTTCTAGACGATCTTCTAGGGATCCTTTCATGCTAGGGATATTCAAAATGGCGGCAATATCATCATTATCCATTTGAAGGTTAAACTTTTCTCTCCTACCATCCTCATTTATATCTACATTAAGATGCGCCATATTTCCATCATAATCAGCATCCCATTGAATTTCATTGACTTTTGCAACATTGCTATTATTATGTATAATTGTTTTGGTGATGCCTTTATTTTTAATATAAGTATCAAGCATATTTATATTAAAATCATATAAAAAATCTTTTGAACCGTAAAAATATATAGAATAAAATATTTGGAATAGTAATGGAGCCTTCTCAAAATTCGGGAAAATATTATGATCCAAAAACAGGATCTTCCATTTTAAATAACGTGACTCCTAAACCTAACCCTAAAATAACGTATGATAGTATTTTGAATTCAATGAATATGTATGTTGATAATGGGATATTACGTTTTGCGGTGGATAAACAGAAATTAGAAGGGCAAATACAAAGTAATTCTGAACCAGTGAAAGAAGAAAAGGTGAAACGCGTAGAACTAAAAAACAGTGCGCCCGTAGAACCCGCATTAAAAAACAGCTGGATATATAACAAATATTTTAAGGATTATAAGGGAGTTCAAGGCATAGAACAAGAAGAAATTCCACTTACACCTGAGGAGTTAAGAGAGAAAAAGAGAAGGGATTACATAGAATATGTAAATGCGCGAAAAAGAGCGGCGCAAGTGAAATCAACCAAGATGCTTTTTTCCAATAATTCGGTGCAACAAATTGATATCAATACGAGCCAAAATAATGCCAGATTAAATAGGCTATTTCGTTTTTAACAATATATTATTTTGAGGAAAACTACTTAAAGACATTAAAAGTAATTAATATGTCCAGCCTTAGCTCAGTTGGTAGAGCATTTGACTGTAGTGGTCCGTACAACCGTTTGATATCAAATGGTCGCTGGTTCGATTCCGGCAGGCTGGAAATTCAATTTAATAAGTAACGAATTGAAATACTTATTAAAATATAAAATACAAAATATGATTAATTCCAAAATAGATCCTTGGGTTCAGATATAGACGATGAAGAGCTTGATGTTGGCGTGGTTGCCGAATTAACCTTCTCTTCTTGTATTTGTCCTAATTTTCTCTCTATATTACTCAATGCGGAACCAGGTGTAGGACTGGACAATTCTTCTGGGATCCCTCCTAATTTTCTCTCTAAGGTACTAAGTGTAGAACTATTCAGATTGTTGTTTCTGTTGGGTTTCTCAGGTTCATTATTTTGTTTATCATCTTCATTCGCCTTATTCAAACGATTATTTGTACTATCAGAACGGTGCCTTCGTGTATATTCATGATGCTTTAACCCAGACTGTCTATGATTTATAGGTTGATTATTGTTATTAGACCGTAGAACCATTTTGCCTTCCTCCATATTTTGTAATGTTTCTTTCGTATTATGACTTTCTTGATTCTTTTTCCATTCTTCAAACCTTTTAATTTCGGCTTGTTTTTCCTCATCTCTTTTCATTTTCCATACTTTATATTCATGATCTTCCGTTTTCTTTTGATTGGGAATACTATAACAAAAAGGCCAACAAACAATGCTTCTTAGTGCTTTTTCTTCTTCCCATTTTTCCTTTTCTAATTGTTTCTTTTTCATCTTGGCTTCTCTCTCGGCCTCTAATTTATCTTGTAGTTTTTTCTGTTTCTGTTTCATTTCTTCTTGTTCTTGCTGTCTTCTTCTTATTAGATCATCTTCTTCTTTATCTTTAAAAGGATCCATAATACTGCTTATAAATTTATTTAATTTATCCGGCTCTATCAAATCATCTCTATATTCTTTGCAAAATATCCAATAAATGACACGTCTGCACCAGTTCTGTCTTATTATTTCGGCATTTTCTATTTCCTGTAAAAACATTTGATCTACTACAGAATAAGCTGATTTCAATATTAATATTTCTCTCACACAATCGCGTTTCATGTTAAATAATTTTATTAATCTGACATTTTCATCTTTGGATAAATTTTTTCCTTCTTCTTGTAACTTGTTCAAATATCTGATCTCATTTTTAATATTCTTCAAAATAGTGACGGCACGCTTTTTCTTATCTTCTATTTTTTTTATTATTGAAAAAACATTCGTATTATAAATAATAGGATACATTAGTCTTATTGGGCGCGGAACAATAAACTGATTGTTTCCTTTTACTTCGGTTATCTTTGTTTCAACCTCCGTAATCGTATTTATTAGTATTTTTTCTATGGTTGTTTCTTTTTGTTCTAGATTATAATTTCCACTTGCATCCGATTTATAAGGAAATAATAAAATAGAACCGGATTTGAATTCAACCATGGTTTGTAATTTGTCATATTGATGGGATGATATTTTATGCGCTTCTGCAGTTGCATCTAATTTGTAAAAATTTACAAGTGCCAACAAAAATGCAATTATACCATTCACGCCTGATATCAAAAGTGCTCCCCATGTATAATCCTTGATAGCCCCGGCCAAAACAGTCGCCGCAGTGGATAAAAGAATGGATGGAATCATAAGACAATTCAGTCGCGTCTCTGAATGATATTTTGCCTCCATATATATTATTTTTTGCCCCTTTAAGTAACTCGCCAAAATATCTAATGAGTTTGAATACTTATGTGGTTTGTCAAAATAATTTTTGTCTATTATTTTTTCTATTTGCCAATATTTTAGAGGTTTATATATTTTAGATTGCAAATTTTCCACATCATTTAGGATATCCGCACCTTTTTTTTGAATATATCTTGTATCTGATAAGCTATCCTCATTATCATCACCTATATCGCTTTCTGTTGTATCCTCTTTGTCACTTACTAGCTCATGCGTGTAATTGAGTGTAACATTTTCATTATAATTTTCATCATAGCTATTTAGATCATTAGGAAATTCATCTTTAGAAAGCATTCGTCTTAATGTATTTGGTGATGGTCCAAGAGTCATTAATTTAGATATATTATTCATAAATAATATATATATATTTATATAATGACTAAAACACGCAAAAATAGACGTGGATCAGCGACAAGAGGCTGGAAAAAAGAAAAACCAGGATATCATCAAAAAACAGTGATGAGAGAAAAATGCGGAAAAAAATGTTTTTTGGGTCCCGGAACTTCTTTCCCCATTTGCAAAAAAAATACATGCAAGGTTAGTTCCAAAGGAGTTTATTCTGCTTACATTCGTGCTAGACAATACAGCTCTAAAGGTAAAAAATACCGCACCATCGCGAATAAAGCAAACAGAATGCTCGTGAAAATGGGTGCAAAAAGATAAAAATAAAAAATTGAAATACTTTTTATTTTTAAAAATATGCTTATAAACAAATAAGATCAATATAAGTATGAGACAATACTCTAAGTCGGTGATAACTTTCAAAGAACTAGAAAAGAAAATAAGTCATTATCATGAATTTGGCAATGAATGGGGATTATACATTGACATTGAAAAAAATAATTCTGATATGGAAGTAATCACGAAGCGTTCAATAATAATAAATGAATATGGAACTCCCCAATATGTATATCAAGTACAACAAATCAAAAATTTTAAAAAAGAATTTGATAAGAAACCAATGATGCCAATGATTCGTGAAGTAAAAGATTATAATAATGAAATACAAAAAAATAAAGTATGTGAAAATGAAAATATTTTGGGTAAAAAATGGACATTAAACAATTTATTTACGATTACATCTACCATATCGGTGGTGTCGTTTGGGGCATTCTTCTTATATTTTAATTATTGGCGTTAGGTTTTTCATATACAAAATATTGTGTATAATTTGTCAAACCACATGGACTATTACCAAATAAAATACCATCAGGGTCAATCGTATAATTCAAAACAGTTCTACTCTCATTAGGATATTTAGCAGTTATAACAGGTACGCCTGGTATATCTAATTTTGTAATTAAATTGACTGCTAAGTTAGCCTTATTAAAAGAATTAAAACAGGCTGTTTTTGCTTGATAATTTGCATATCTCAACGCTAATAATTCGCCTTGAGACTTTGTACTTGTACATAATCTTGGGTTACAATACATTGTTTTTTTTCTTTTATTTTCAATATAACTCCCTGCATTTTGAGATTCGTAAAATGAACCAAATGCGGGTTTTCCGGGTGTGCTTGTAAAAGGCCTACCTATCATCTACTATTTATACAGATATAAATTTACATATTCTATTAATATTTTTATCATTTGCAAGGATAGAAAATAATTTCTAACTTAGATCGCATAATCAATGGTAAGATTCAAACTAAAACTAAAATCCATATTATTGATATTTACTATTCTACCGAATTCATCTAGAAGTTGAATTTGTAAATTATATATATTGACAGGGCCAAAATATGTCCTAGGAACAGCTGTTAAATTGAAATTTCTCTCTGAATAAACAGTAAATACCGCATTTGGAAGTGTTATTTTTGCTAATATATTTTTCTCTAAAATGGATGAATTGAATAACCCTACAAAACTATCATCCATATTATTATTAAAATCATTTACTACTAAATATACATATCTAGGTCCTGACATATCTACCATTCCTTCAGATACATAATTTTGATTATTTGTGTAAGCGCCATTCCTAAATCCCAATAGCCAACCCAATTTTAATGGTAATGGCGTGTTATGATCTTCATTACCATACCTATCTGTCTGAAAATTTAATTCAAACTCTATTGGATTCGGTTGGGTTCCGTCTAATCCAACCATCATCTGAGCGCTTCCATTTCCAGATAGTTGTTTCATGAAAAAGTTTATATACTGAAAATCGCCGCCTAATAAATCTAACGCGGTATTAATGGCTAATTGTATCCCGTCCCATGTATAATTTCCATCATCTAAAAATACCATTTTAGAGACGCCATTTGCAGTAACCATAAAAAAATTATTATCATATTGTTTTGTTATTATAGAAAATGACATGGGTAATTCAATAGATGCCAAATCCATTTTTACAACATTATTCATCGGTGCAGGAAGGGTTAAATTAAAATTTGTGGCTGATGTAGTAAAATAATTTTCTCTAAAACGAGTATCAACATTTATAATTTTTCGGATAGTAGTTCGTGCTAAGGGATTAATAGTACCTGGAACAAATTCTCTTGGCACGGATCTTGCCCAAGGAACCTTTCCCCTATCTTGTATTATATGATCTCCTTCATCAATTGTTTTCACTGGTTTTAAACTATAATCGAAATTATATAGAGATGAAAATTTTTTCATTAATTCTGGGTCGGGTTTTTGCATTTGTACATCGCCGAGTAATATCGTTTTTGCCTGTGTTAAAAAATTTATAGTGGATTGTTTTACATCGGTGGTTATTTGTTTATTATTTGCTATATTTTCTTTCATTTTTGTTTCCTTTATTTCTAATAAATTATTATCATAATTAGGAGGCAACCCGAACATCTCAATTAATTCGGGTTTTGTATAATTATTTATATTTAGGTCAAAACTCATATTATATATATAATAAAGCAAATATATTTAAGATAATTTTATTAAAAACTTATATTTTTATTAATAATATAATTTATATAAGTCATGTCAAAATTACTTGCTGGAAATTTAAGTTTGGGAACTAGTTTATCTATTGCAGGAGGAGGTACGGGACCCACTGGACCTAGAGGACCTAGAGGGTTTGTTGGGCCTCCTGGTCCCGTTGGACCCCTTGGATTTACTGGGCCTACTGGACCAGCAAATGGACCTACCGGGCCTCAAGGACCGACAGGACAACAAGGTATTCAAGGACAAAAAGGTGATCAAGGACCAATAGGACCACAGGGTGATCAAGGACCAATAGGACCACAGGGTGATCAAGGCATTCAAGGCCCAATAGGACCGCAGGGTGATCAAGGTATTCAAGGACCAAAAGGTGATCAAGGTCCAATAGGACCACAAGGTGATCAAGGTATTCAAGGTCCCATAGGACCACAGGGTGATCAAGGTATTCAAGGACCAAAAGGTGATCAGGGACCTCAAGGTGATCAAGGTATTCAAGGACCAATAGGACCACAAGGTATTCAAGGACCAAAAGGTGATCAGGGACCGATAGGACCTCAAGGTGATCAAGGTATTCAAGGTCCAATAGGACCACAAGGACCTCAAGGTGATCAAGGTATTCAAGGTCCAATAGGACTTGATGGCCCTGAAGGACCTATAGGTGATACAGGACCCCAAGGCCCCCAAGGACTTCAAGGTCCCCAAGGTCCCCAAGGCATTCAAGGGCCTCAAGGTGATACTGGACCAACAGGACCACAAGGTATTCAAGGCATTGAAGGACCTACAGGTCCCACAGGATCACAAGGCACTCAAGGCATTCAAGGTCCAATAGGACCAACTGGGTCTCAAGGTGATACTGGACCGCAAGGCGATTCTTATTGGATTTTAAATGGAACTAACTTGTCTCCTGAATTGGATACATATACAGTTACAGTAGGATCAAATATACAAATTGGGCCTACAAACACAATTACTACACCTTATGTAATATTAAATGGTGACATATCCACATGGACATCTAATAATGCAGTAACAAAACAATATGTAGATAATATTTCTAGTGGACTTAATCTAAAAGCGGCTTGTCAATGTGCTACTACAACCGAGCTAAATTTGTCTTCAGTGGGATCTTCTTTAGTAGTGGACACTTATGTAGTTCAAAATCAAGATCGTATTTTGGTTAAAAATCAGACAAATGGAATTCAGAATGGTATATATGTTTATGACCAGGCGGGTGGAATATTGACAAGATCTTCTGATATGGCAGATGGTTCAAATGCTACAAATGTAGTTACTTTTATTCAATACGGTACGCAAAATGGTAAGTCATCTTTCCTCCAAACAACCCCAAGTGCTATTGTAGGCGTGAGTGATCTAGTTTTCATTGTTCAGACAAGCATTGATTTTGTTGTAGGACAAGGTTTAACACTTAATGGTAACACACTTTCTGTTAATAACAATTTGGATTTTGTTAGTCAAGTGGGTACTTTAAATTCATTAAATGTTGCAGGAAATGCAGAAATCAATAGTAATTTGGGTATAAGAACGGTGCCTCAAACACGATTTGATGTTTTAGTTCCAAATACACCTGCATCAACTACAACAGAAAATAATAGTGGGTTTCAGTTTAAAGCTGGAACAAATTCAGGAGATGTATATTGCTATTTTGGCGCAGACAATACGAATAAATACTCTTATGTTCAGTCATCTACACTTGATGTCACGTCACAACCTTTTATTATGAATGCCAGAGGCGGTAATGTAGGCATTGGTTTAACAACTCCTAACAGAACATTGCATGTAGCATCATCATCAACCCAAGCAGCATTTACATCAGGAACAAGTGAAGGCGATGGAACTCTTCTTTCAGCAAATGGAGCCATTACAGAAATAAAAATGAATAATTCAGACCTGTCTCATTATTCCATACAAAATGATGGTGTTTTTAAAATAATCAATTCTAGTAGCAACACTGCTCCCTTTACAAATGATAGAACCTTAATGACTATAAATACTTCTGGAACTTTAACTGTATTATCAAATTCTTCTACCACCACTGATCCCACAATCGCCGCCTCACATACAAATGGAAATCAATTTCAGGTTCTTTTAAATCCTGGACCTGGCACTTATAACGGATTAGTTCAAGAAGGTGATATATTACTGTTAGGTCTTGGAACTCAGAATGCAGAAAATATTGTGCTTGGTACTTGGAATTCTAATTCAACCGGTATTCGTTTAACATCGGATAATGTTAGACTAAGAGGAAAAACATTAACATTGACCGGCACAACAACAGTTGATGGAACAATTACATCTACTTCTTATAATGCAACTTCTGATTATCGTATCAAAGAAAATGTGAAAGATCTTAACATCAATGAATTGAATATTGATAATTTGAGACCCGTTACCTATACACACAAAGAAACAAAAGAAAAATGCATTGGTCTCATTGCTCATGAAGTGGCTGAAGAATTTCCTTTCTTAGTTCAAGGAGAGAAAGATGGCGAAAACATACAATCTGTAAATTATATTGCTTTGATAGGAGTATTGATAAAAGAAATCCAAGAGCTTAAGAAAGAAGTGCAAGAGTTAAAGAGAGAAAAAAATAAAAAATAAAAATGAAATAAAAATCCGAATAATTTGAAAAATAAATAAAATAAATAATGGAATTATCTAGAGAACAACAATTAGCATTTGATAAATATGTTCAAGGTAAAAATATATTTATCACAGGGCCAGGAGGATCCGGAAAATCGGCGCTTATTCGTAAAATTTATATGCATTCATATAACAATAGTAAAAATATTCATGTTACTGCACTCACTGGGTGTGCAGCAGTTTTGTTAAATTGCAAGGCAACCACACTACATTCATGGGCAGGAATAGGTTTGTGCGCTGGATCCGAAGAATCATTAGTTCAACGTGTGAAAAAAAATAAATTCGCGCGCGCGATTTGGAGAGAAACAAATATTCTCATCGTGGATGAAGTGAGTATGCTTTCGCGAAAAATGTTTGACGTGTTGAATGCAATTGGAAAAGCCATAAGGCATAATAACAAACCATTTGGCGGAATACAGTTAGTATTTTCGGGTGATTTTTACCAACTACCTCCTGTAGGCAATAAAGATGAACCAGAAACAACTCAATTTTGTTTTGAAAGCGATGACTGGAATTCCGTATTTCATCGCGAATGCCAAATACAATTTAAACGCATATTCCGTCAAACAGATGAAGTTTATGCGACTATTTTAAATCAAATACGTGAAGGAAAAATAAAGCGTAAATCCAATGATTTACTCATGAAATATGTCGGCCGAGAATTATCGCCTGATTTAATTGTAGAGCCGACAAAACTGTATCCAACCAAAAATAAGGTTATGCAAATAAATACTAGCAAAATGAACGGGTTAAAAACCGAAGAGCGGTCTTATAATATGAAACAAATAACAGATTTGGAAATAACAAAGGCAGAAAGAGATATTCGTGCGCAATATACGAATCACGATATAATAAATGAATTGAATTATTTGGCTGGTAATTTAATATGTGAAAAGGAAATCAATATTAAAATAGGAGCGCAAGTAATGTGTGTAGTAAATATAAAATCCGCCGAAAATGATATACTCGTTTGTAATGGTAGTCAGGGAATAGTAACTGGTTATTGTGATATATCAGGCTGCCCAAGAGTAAAGTATAATAATGGTGTAGAAATGGTAATGATGCGACATATATGGATAAGTGATAAAATACCGGGGATTGGTGTTTCACAAGTGCCGCTTATTTTGGCATGGGCTCTAACGATACATAAATCTCAGGGGGCTACATTAGATGTCGCTGAAATAGATGTGGGTAGCGGTATATTTGAATGTGGTCAGACTTATGTAGCATTATCGCGTGTGAAATCGCTGGGTGGTCTATATTTGACATCGTTTGATGCAAGCCGTATTAAAATCGTGAAAAAAGTGCAGGATTATTATAATGCTTTAACAACCTTTCAGCAGTCCATGTTTGATCATGAGGAAATATATGTGCCTCTTGTAATCGCGGAACCTATACAACAAGCTATTCCTGTTCCTGATAATAATGAGTTATCTTTTGTGGATTATGAGTATGCCGAAGCGACAGATGTTAGAATTTTATAATCTTTTACAAAAATAGAAATTTACACTTTTTATTAATTATTTTTGTACAATAAATTTATTTTTGAAAGTAATTCTTCTACTTTTATTTTTGAAACACCAATTCTAATTATAAATTCTGTATCATTATCAAATAATTCCAAAACTTCATTCATAGAATTATTTATGATACTAAGTTCATCATATGTTACTTCTAAAGTTATAACTTTTTTAATTGAATTCATATATACTATTTCTTGTTCTATTTTTATATCATTTTCAGCATTATTTACAATCCAAATTATATTTAAGAGACAATGTTCAATGGAGTAAAAAAAGATTTTTCTTATTTTATTTACTTTAAAAATTTTAAAAAGCAGGAATACTTTGCATTGACATTACATTAGTACTGGTAGGCGTCTTGGCTTCGGCGGTAGGCGGCATCAATGGCGTAGAAATTGGTTCGGCGGGTCTTGGCACAGGGGTGGCGGGCTGGTCGTCTTCCGGTCTGTAGTTTGAAATAATAATACGCATTTTTCCAAAAACATCATTATCTATTTGTTCCAATGCAATATATTGGTTGCGATGGTCGGCATATTCATCATGATTCAACATAAGGCATTTCACAAGCTGCTCCATGGTAACGCCCTGCGAAATAAGTTTCTCTGTAATAAAAGCAGCGCTAGGTGTATCATTCTCCTCTTCTTCTTGCTCTCTCAATTCTTCGTTTTCATCATGAACGTCAAGAATGTCGTGATCTACACCCTCTAAATTATTTGTCATAAAACGGAGACCACGCAATGCATAATCGTCATAAATTTCATTTTCATCTTCATCCGTTGTCTCGCTCCAACTCTCTCCATCACTTTCGTCTTCGCTGTTCTCAGGCTCTTCCGCCATCACGGTGCGGCAATAAGGGCAGTCAAATCCGTTGTGGGCTACATTTGCCATAAGGCAGCTGGCGTGAAAGCAATGACCGCACTCGGTCGTCACGTAATTCTTGGTCATGTCCAAGACATCCATGCAGATCGGGCAGTCGGCGTTCATTTTGCTCGTAGGACAATGTTGATAAACTTTGATGCAGTGAATTATTTTGCAAAAAAGCATTTCAATTTTTTATTTTTTGCAGTAATTTTAACAACAACTAAAAATTTTACAAAAGATGAAAAAGAAAATAAATTCCAACCCTGAATGCAGACGTAAAAATTTTTAGTTTCACAAAAAATCGGTTAAAATAAAAAAAATTGAAATGCTTTTTTCTCTCTGCAAGACAAGACACCAAAGATTAAAACAAGTGAGTTAAACGAACTTCTCCCGTCTCCAAACCCACAAAATGTCCGTCCGTCAGCTTTACATTAAACGCGTTGATGCCAATCATGCACCTCTGATCGAGCATATTTTCCGCGAGAATTATGGAGAGCTGACTAGTATTGAAATCATCCGTCATTCTTCCCAGTCAAAGAAGAATAAATACTCGGCGCGGCTTTTTGTGGAATATTGGTATTCTACCCAGGTAAGTATTAACTTTGTAGATCGTCTGACAAGAAAGGGGTCTGCCAAGGTTGTTTATAATGACCCTCATGCATGGGTTGTGGTGCCCGATAGAGAGGCTACAAATGCTTTAACGATTGAGGCTCTAAATCTTCATGTCAAAGAGCTCAACTATGAATGCGAGAGACTGCGTGGAGTGGCTCGCAATTTCCATCATGATCTCTTGGGATACCAAAAGCAGTACTATGATTTGTATGATTTATACGTTACTTTGAAGGCTAAGCATGAGAAGCCGGTGTTTGATTTGACCGATGATGATGATGTGTAATTGTATTTTGTTTTTGTAATCAAGTAAAAAGGAAACTTTTTCTTTTTTATTTTATTTTTTTATATCCATATAATAGAATGTCGTGGATAGATCCAAGTCAATACGACCCAAATGATATATGTCCTATATGTCATGATAATTATGGAACAACTCAAGCAATTTATAAGACAAAATGTAATCATATGTTTCATAATGATTGTTTAAACGGATATTGTGAAATGTATAATGGAGAGGTTTTATGCCCAGTTTGTCGCGCTGACATAGACTATGGTTGCATGGATGTATGGGCATTTAAAGAAAAAGCATTAGGGAATGCGAGTGGATCCCCACTTTTTAATGGGAATGAACATATATTAGCCATTTACAATGATCAAAAAGCAGGCAGAAGACGCAAAAACAAAAGAAATAAAAGTAAAAGAAATAAGAAGACAAACAAGAAAAGACGAGTAAATAAAAAGAGAAAAACGCACAGACGCAGATAAAGACACGCAAAATAAAAAATGAAAAATTTTTAGTTTCGCATTTTTTTCTGTTTTTTAAAAAAAATTGAAATACTTTTTTCAAATTAAAACAGATGTAAAGAATTGATTAAGATTTCTAAAGAGAATGTCCGCTCACATTGACTTCCGCACTTTGCCCGCTTCTGTTCCTAGCCTTTGCATTCCTCGTGTTTTCCCAAACATAGGCGAAGGACGTATTCGTCAGATATTCTACGATCTTGATGTTGGTATCATTGATCGCATAGATGTCGTAGCGAAGACTACGGAGAAAGGAGAAAAGTTCAACCGCGTTTTCATCCACTTTAAGAAGTGGTTTGACAATCAAAACGCGAACTATAGTCGCGAGAGACTATTAAACGGTAAGGAAATCAAGGTCATTTATGATGATCCTTGGTTTTGGAAGGTGTCCGCTTATCGCGAGCCTACCAAACATAACAATAAAAATAAAAGGTTG
>Ga0194123_10001539_pt1 | contig 34288 bp, 35 predicted proteins | sample TA2MahsurfametaG_5_FD_155479 | JGI IMG/M metagenome (GOLD analysis project Ga0194123, IMG submission 155479) | Freshwater microbial communities from Lake Tanganyika, Tanzania - TA2015023 Mahale A surface | ecosystem: Environmental > Aquatic > Freshwater > Lake | place: Tanzania: Lake Tanganyika... | reverse complement strand
CTCGTGAAGGACGGGTTCGCGGTGCTCTGCTACTCGAGCGACGACCCGATCGTCGCCGCGCGCCTGCGTGATGCCGGCGCGGCGAGCGTGATGCCCGCGGGCAGCCCCATCGGGAGCGGCCGCGGCGTCGCCAACCCCGCGGCCATCCGCATGGTGATCGATCGCCTCAAGCTCGCCGACCAGGGAGGCAGCCCCGACTACCCCGTGATCGTCGACGCGGGCGTCGGCACCGCAAGCGACATCGTGCACGCGATGGAGCTCGGGGCCGACGGAGTGCTTCTGAACACGGGCATCGCGCACGCGCAGGACCCGGTGCGCATGGCGCACGCGATGCGGCTCGCGCTCGACGCCGGCTGGCACACCGCCCGCGCCGGCCGCATCCCCCGCAAGCTCTATGCGAACGCGAGCAGCCCGTGGGAGGGCGTGATCTCGCACATCCCCGGCGAGTAAATCCGCTCCCGGTTGGTTTGGCACCAATTGCTTTCTCCAGAGAGGTCGGGTGGATGGGCCAGTCGCGCGGTGGGGTGCGCGCGCCCTGGACGCCTCGGCGACCGGCGGTGGGGGGTGGTTGCGTACGTGGTGCGTGGTGCGCGGCGGGATTGGACGCCTCGGCGACCGGCGGTGGCCTCAGTCGCTCGGACAAGTTGCACGCGACGGGCGCATCTGCGGCGAATCACGCGCGGCCGGGGCGTGCAACAACTCGCTTGATGAGGCCACCACCGTTCGCTGTCGGCTCGGGGCGACGAACGGCGCGCGGCGTTCGAACGCCTGCTGTCGTTCATCAGCAGGCAGCCGAATCCGGGGAACGCGACCCGTCACTCGGCGAGCGCCCCGCAGTGAGCACGGGGGTCCCGGCGCAACGAAGGGGCGCGGCCACCGACGGAACCACCGCACCCCGTCAACCAAGCACCACCCGCTCCATCGCCACGCACCACTCGCCAGCCCCCGAAGCCGCCGAAGTACCCGAAGCCCCCAAGAGGACATCCCTGGAGAAAACAACAGGTGCCAAACGAACCGGGAGCGGATTTAGTGCTCGACGCGGTGGCCGAGCACCGGCTCGAGCTCGCGCACCTTCGCGGCCACGGTCGCGGCATCGCGGGCCTCGAGGTTCAGGCGCAGCAGGGGCTCGGTGTTCGACATGCGGATGTTCGCCCACCAGTCGCCGCAGTCCATGCTCAGGCCGTCGAGCGTGTGGAACTTCGCGTGCGGGTACTTCGCGCGGAGCGCGTCAAGGGCGCCCTGCTTGTCGTCGTTCTCGAAGTTGATCTCGCCGCTCTGGCAGTAGCGCCGGAACGGCTTGATGCACTCGCTCATCGGCTTGCCCGCGGCCACGAGCGCGGCCACGACGTTGGCGAACGCGCGCGCGCCGCTGTCGGTGCACCACATGTCGCCGAAGTAGAAGTGCCCGCTCAGCTCGCCGCCGAACGGCGCGCCCGTCTCGCGCAGCTTCTGCTTCATGAAGACGTGCCCCACGCGCCCCTCCACGGGGACGCCGCCGGCCTCGCGCACCGCCTCGGCCACGCTGCGCGTCGAGCGCAGGTCGTAGACGATGGACGCGCCCGGGTTCGACCGCAGCCAGCCCTGCGCGAGCCACGCCGTGAGCAGGTCGCAGCCGACCGGCTCTCCGCGCTCGTCGATCACCATGCACCGGTCCGCATCGCCGTCGAAGCAGACTCCGAAATCGGCCTTCAGGGTGCGCACGCCCTCGCGCGTCGGCGCCAGGTTGGCCTCGACCAGCGGGTTCGGCTCGTGCACGAATTCCCCGGTCGAGTTGTCGAAGTTGATCGGCGTGATCCGCAGGCCCTTCACGTCGGCGAACACCTTGGGCACCATGGTGCCGGCCATGCCGTTGGATGCATCGATCACCACGTGCAGCGTGCGCGTGCCGTCGAGCACTTCCTTCGGCAGGAACCTCAGGAGGTGCGCGCGGTACTCCGCCCACAGGTCCTTCGATTCCTCGCTGCCTCCGCCCGGGCCCTCCCCCGGCGCCGCCGCCTCGGCCGCGGCCTTGATCGTGGCGAGCCCCGTGTCCTGGCCGACGGGCTTGGCACCCGCGCCGCTGACCTTGAAGCCGTTGTACTGCGCCGGGTTGTGGCTCGCCGTGGTCTGCACCGCGCCCGCCGAGTTCAGGTGGTTCGCGGCGAAGTAGGTGAACGGGGTGTCCACCATGCCGACGTCCACCACGTGCGCCCCGCCCTCGCGCATGCCGTCCTTGAGGCTGCGCACGAGGCTCGGCGAGCTCCTGCGCATGTCGCGCCCCACCACCACGGTGCGCGCGCCCGCGCCGGCGCGGCCGTCCTTCTGCGCCTCCTGCAGCAGGAAGCGCGCGCAGCCGAAGCCGATCTGCCACGCGTCCTTCTCGTTGAGGGGCTCGGGATAGATGCCGCGGACGTCGTAGGCCTTGAAGATCTTGCTGAGCATGGAGTGGTCCCGGTCGGTGGGAGGCGGGAATCGTAGTATTGCGGCCATGGCCCGTGCGCACCGCTCGTTCCGCAACGACCGCAGCCTGACCCGGATCGTCGCCACCGTCGGACCGGCCAGCGCATCGCCCGCCATGCTGGTGCGCCTCGTCCGCGCCGGTGCCAGCGTCTTCCGCCTCAACCTGAGCCACGGCGACACCGCCACGCACGCCCGCACCGCGGCCGCCATCCGCGCCACGGCCGCACGGCTCGGCGTGGAGGCCGGGATCCTCGCGGACCTCCCCGGACCCAAGATCCGCCTGACCGCGATCGAGGGCGGCGAGTCGATCCGCCTCCGCCACGGCGACCCCGTGCGCTTCACGCGCGGCACCGCGGCCATCGATCCTGCCGCGCGCCCGGTCACCCTCCGCGTGGACTACGCGCGCCTCGCGGACGACGTCCGCCCCGGAGACCGCGTGCTCATCGACGACGGCGCCGTGCAGCTGCGGGTGCGCGCCAACCGCCGCGGCACCGTCGAGTGCACCTGCGAGGTCGGCGGCACCGTGAGCGGCCGCAAGGGCGTGAACCTCCCCGAGACCTCCGTCAGCCTCACCGCGCCGACCGCACGAGACCGCACGCTCGCCGACTGGGCCGTGCGCCATGGGATGGACTTCGTCGCGCTCTCGTTCGTGCAGCGCGCCCAGGACCTTCGCAGCCTGCGCCGCTCGCTGGAGCGGAGCGCGCGCGCCTGCCGCGGCCGCGTGCCGGCCGTCGTCGCCAAGATCGAGCGCCCGGTGGCGCTGGGCGCGCTCGACTCCATCGCCGCCGCAGCCGACGCCATGATGGTGGCGCGCGGCGACCTGGCCATCGAGCTCGACTTCGCGCGCGTCCCGGTCGAGCAGCGGCGCATCCAGGCCGCGTGCGAGCGCGCCTCGATCCCCTGCATCGTGGCCACGCAGATGCTGCAGAGCATGATGGAGGCGCCGCTCCCCACCCGCGCGGAGGCCTCGGACGTGGCGAGCGCCATCTTCGGCGGCGCCGACGCCGTGATGCTGAGCGGCGAGACCGCCGCCGGCAGGTACCCCGAGGAATCCGTGGCCGCGATGCGCCGCATCGCCACCGAGACCGAGGGCTGGTTGGCACGCCAGCCGCCGCGCAGCCTGCGGGCGCGCGAGGTGGCCGAGAGCAGCGACCCGGCCGCGGTGCTCGCACGCAGCATGGCGCAGATGGCGACCGAGGGCGGCGCGCGCGCCATCATCGCGTGGACCGACGCGCGCTCGATCCGCTTCATCAGCCAGACCGACGTGAACGTCCCCGTCTACGCCTTCGGTGCCGGCGACCCGGAGCTGCGCTCGCTGGCGCTCCTGCGCGGCGTGCGCGCGGTGCGCATCCCGCGACCCGCAGACTCGCGCGACTTCGTGCGCACCGCCGAACGGCTGCTTCGCGCGGCGCGCCTGGTGTCGAGCCGCGACCGCGTGGTGGTTGCCACCGGCTTCGCCGGGCGGGGCACCGAGCGGCTGTGGCTGCGGCAGGTCGGCGCCCGGGCGGTCTGAGCCACGATCGGCCCCCCGCCGACCGGCCAACGCCCAATAACGGCCATCCGGACCCTGCCTCACCCGCCAACCCGCGCGAATGCGCGTTGCGCAGCCCCCCGGGATCCCGTACCTTTGCCCGCTTCCCCGCATCCGCGGGAACGCCCCGGTTCCAGGTGGACCCCGCGGCGCCACGGAGCCACGCGCTCCACCTCGTCCTCGTTCCAAGCGCCCTTGGTTCGGGACGGCCGCCGGATTCCCGGCGTCCACCGGCCGTGCCCGCGGTGCCGCTGCAGTCGCTCGCTCAGGAGAGCCCCATGTCTGATCAGAAGTCGCTCGCGAAGGAGCTGGTGGAGGCCGGAGTCATCTTCGGACAGCGCCGCTCGAACTGGAACCCCCGCATGAAGCCGTACATCTTCGCGACGAAGAACGGCATCTCGATCATCGACATCAAGGAGACCATCAAGGGCCTCCTGCTCGCCCGCAAGTTCATCGCGAAGACCGTCGCGGGCGGCAAGGACGTGTGCTTCGTCGGCACCAAGCGCCAGGCGCGCGCGGCCGTCGAGCAGTACTGCGCCGAGAGCAAGATGCCGTTCGTGACCGAGCGCTGGCTCGGCGGCACGCTCACCAACTTCCGCACCATCCGCGAGCGCCTGCGCCGCCTGGAGGAGCTGGAGCGCCTCGCCGAGACCGGCGACATCCGCAACTACTCCAAGAAGATGGAGTCGCAGCTGGCCCGCGAGCAGAAGAAGATCTTCCGCAACCTGCACGGCCTGCGCACCATGACCAAGCTGCCCGGCGCCCTGGTCGTCGTGGACACCAACCGCGAGATGAACGCGCTGCTCGAGGCCAAGGCCCTCGGCATCCCGACCATCTGCCTCATCGACACCGACGGCAACCCGGACCTCGCGGACATCCCGATCCCCGGCAACGACGACTCGATGCGCTCCATCGACATCGTGATCCGCGAGCTGTGCTCGGCCGCCACCGAGGGCCGCGGCGAGCGCAAGGCAGCGTCCCCCGAGGACATGGCCGCCGCCGCCTCCGCGGGCGCAGCCACGGGCGAGACGGAGTCGCCGAACGCGCCGCGTCCGGCCCGCCGCTCGACCCGCAGCCAGTTCCGCGCCGACGGGCGCTCGGCCTCGGCCGATGCCCCGCGCACCGAGGCCGCCACGCCCAACGCGTGACCGTCCCCGCGAACCGCGTCCCCCAACGACACCCCGAACCGAGGTGACACCATGACCACGGCAAACATCTCCCCCAAGGACGTCATGGCCCTGCGCGAGCGCACCGGCCTTGGCATGATGGACTGCAAGGCAGCGCTGATCGAGGCCAACGGCGATCCCAGGCTCGCCGAGGAGCGGCTGCGCGAGAAGCTCAAGGGCAAGATGGACACCCGCACCGACCGCGCCGCCGGCGAGGGCTGCGTGACGGTCGCCATCGTCGGCAACAAGGCGTGCATCTGCGAGGTGCGCGCCGAGACCGACTTCACGGCCCGCAACCCCGAGTTCCGCGAGATGGCCAACGAGCTGGCCAAGATGGCCGCGGCCGGCGCCGCCGGCGCCGCCGTCAACACCGATGCCATGAAGAAGCGCCTCGACGAGGTGCGCATCAAGACCGGCGAGAACCTCTCGTTCGGCGGCGGCGAGGTGGTCGAGGGCGCGGGCTTCGCCTCCTACGTCCACCACGACGGCAAGAAGGGCGCGCTGATCGCCTACTCGGGCACGCTCGACGCCGACACCGGCACGGGCATCTGCCAGCACGTCGTGGCGGCCTCCCCTGCCCCGATCGCGGTCGACGAGGCCGGCGTGCCGGCCGACGTGAAGGCCAAGAAGGAGTCAGAGGCCGTCGAGGAGGCCAAGGCCTCCGGCAAGCCGGCGCAGATCGCCGAGCAGATGGCCAAGGGCAAGATGCGCAAGTTCTTCGAGGAGGTCACCCTCCTCGGCCAGAAGTACGTGCGTGACGACAAGAAGGCGATCAAGGAGATCCTCCCCGCCGGCGTCACCATCCACCGCTTCGTGCGCATGAACGTCGGCCAGCACTGACCCGCACGCAACGCAGCAACCTTGGGGCGCGGTCCTCGCGGGCCGCGCCCTGCTCGTTTCGCCCGGCACCCCGTGCAACGGGAGCGCCCAGCTGTTCGCTTCGCCCGCCGCCCCGCCGCGCGGGCGCCGCTCAGGAGAGGTTCAGCTCGATCTCGATGGTGCCGTTGATCCGGTCCTGCCGGATGCCGACCTTCTGCTCGCGCGCCAGCTCGAGCATCGCCAGGAACAGCCCGATCGCCTCGCCGCGGGTGCGCCCGCGGAACACGTCCTGCAGCGAGAGGCGCTTCTCCGGGGCGTGCTCGAGGCGGTCCACCAGGTCGGACTGGTGCAGCGAGATGGGCGTGTCGTCGTACTCCACGCGGTGGTCGCCCACGTGCGCGAGGTCGATGCCGGCGATGATGCGCTCGTAGGCCTCGATGAGGTCGAGCATGTGCACGTCGTCGAGCTCGTACTCGCGCTCGGGCTCGTCCGGGATCGACGCGCCGCGCGCGCCCACGGCCCAGCGCTGCGCGAACTCCGTGCGCAGGCGCGAAAGCTCGTGGGCCGCGGAACGGTACTTCTGGAACGCGAGCAGCTGCTGCACCAGCTCGAACCGGGGGTCGGCCTCGTCGAGCGCCGTGGCGCCGTCGCCCTCGCCCGCGGCCCGCTTCTGCGCGGGGGCGAGCGTGCGGCTCTTGATCTCGACCAGCGTCGCCGCCATCACGAGGAACTCGCCGGCCACGTCGATGTCGATCGTGTGCAGCTCCTTGAGGAGCGAGAAGTACTGGTCGGTGATCCGGTGGATCGGGATGTCCGCGATGTCCACCTCGGCCCGGCGGATGAGGAAGAGGAGGAGGTCGAGCGGCCCCTGGAAGCCGTCGAGCCGCACCTGGTAGTCGTCCTGGGTCACCACGGCGCGAAGCGTACCCGGATGGCCCGGTAAACTCACCCCATGGCCACTGCCCCCAAGGCTGGAACCGACCGCCCCGAGCCCGCCCCCGGCGAGCCCGCGTTCATCGCGGAGGCCATGAACGCCGAGGCCGAGGCGGTCCGCCGCGCCGCGGCACGCGCCGCCGGCGAGGACGCCGCCCGCTGGCAGGACGCGGTGGCGCTCCTCGACGGGTGCACCGGGCACGTGATGGTCTCCGGCATGGGCAAGAGCGGGCTGGTGGGCGCGAAGATCGCCGCCACCATGTCGAGCCTCGGCCTGCCCGCGCACTTCATGCACCCGAGCGAGGCCATGCACGGCGACCTCGGCCGCCTGCGCGCCGGCGACGTCGCCGTCCTCATGAGCTACTCGGGCGGCACCGAGGAAGTGGTGAACCTTGCCGCCATCCTGCGCACCGACGGCATCCGCCGCGTGGGCATCAGCTGCAACCACCAGTCGCACCTGGCGCGCCTCTGCGACGTGCACCTGGCGATCGGCGACGTGGTCGAGGCCTGCCCGCTGAACCTGGCGCCCACCGCAAGCACCACGGCCATGCTCGCCATGGGGGATGCCCTGGCCCTTGCGGTCAGCCGCCGACGCAACTTCGCAGCCGACGACTTCCACCGGCGCCACCCGGGCGGGTCGCTCGGCGCGGGCCTGAAGGGCATCACCGAGGTGCTCCGCTTCCGGGTGGGCGACACGCTGGGCACGGTCACCGAGGACACCACGGTCGCCGACGCGCTCAAGTCGTCGGGCACGGGCCGCCGCGCGGGCGCGCTGGTGGTGGTCGACGGCGCCGGGCGCCTCTGCGGCATCTTCACCGACGGCGACCTGCGCCGCCGCGTGAACGAGCTGGGCGCGGCGCTCCTCTCGAAGCCCGTGCGCGAGGTGATGACCGCGCGACCGGCGACGCTTCCGGCGGACGCGCTCGTCCGCGACGCCGTGCAGCTGGTGCGCGAGCGCCGGCTCGACGAGATCCCGGTGGTCGACGCCGACGGCAAGCCGCTCGGCCTGGTCGACGTCCAGGACCTCGTCGCGATGAAGGTGATCGAGCTCGGCGGGTGAGCCCGCCGGCGGCGCCCCGGGCGCTCAGCCCACGGCCACGCCGGCGGATGCCTGCGTCCCGAGGCCCGCGCCGTCGCGGAGCCGGTCGAGGTAGCGCTCGAGCGCGCGGAAGTCGAACCGCTCCAGCCACTCGCGCGGCGCGGAGGCGTTGACGCGGCGGATCTGCTCCACCACCTGGCTCTTGGTCATGCGATCGGTCGTCTCGGCGGACATCGGCGGCACCTCTGGTGATCGGCCGGCCTCCTGCCCTGCGTTCGGCACCCGCCACGGGCACCCGAGCGGCTCCGCCGCCATGGTCCCAATCGGCCGCGCCGCCCTCCCGGCTTGAGCGCGGGACGGCCCGACGGCGGGTCCCCGGCGCTGCGCGCGACCGCTCAGCCCCGGCCCTTGCGCAGGTCCTCGAGCATCCGCTTCAGGACGCGCACCCGCAGCAGGCTGCGGACCCGGGTCACGAGCTCCAGCTTGTTCACCGGCTTGGTCAGGAAATCGTCGCAGCCGCACTCGACCGCGCGCTCGAAGTCCCCCACCTCGTGCAGCGCAGTGACCATGATCACCACGGTGTCCCGCAGGTCCGGGCTCTGCTTGACCTTCTGGCAGACCTCGAACCCGGACATCCGGGGCATCATCACGTCGAGGAGCACGAGGTCGGGCCTGAAACGCTCGGCCTGGGCCATGGCGTCCAGCCCGTCGACGGCGGTGGCGATCTCGATCGGGAGGCCATCGAGATAGGCCTGCACCAGCTCGGTGTTCTGCGGGTTGTCGTCCACCACGAGCACCCGGCAGCCGCGGATGTCGACCTGGTTGCCGCCCTCCTCGAGGGCCAGCGCCACGGGGGAATCGGGGGACATGTTCATGGGAAGCATTCTAGCCCGCGGCGGGCGCGCCGACGAGGACGCGCGCAAGCACCTCCACGGGGTGCAGCGCCTCGCGGCCCGCGCCGTCGTGGATCTGGTGCCTGCAGCTCGTGCCGGGCGCGCAGGCGATGGCCTCGGGCCGCGCGGCGAGCGCGGGCAGCACTCCCATCCCGGCGATGCGCATCGAGAGGTCGTAGCGATCCTCGGTGAACCCGAAGCTCCCGGCCATTCCGCAGCAGCCGGTCGCAAGCACGTCGAGGCGGGCGCCGAAGTACCTCCGCAGGATCGCCGCGCTCGACTCCGCGCCCCACAGCGCCTTCTGGTGGCAGTGCGCGTGGAGCGCAAGCGGCCCGGGGTCGAACGGTGGCCTCGCCGGACGCACGGGGTGCGCGTCCCACGCGCGATCGAGGAACTCCTCGACCAGGAAGCTGCGCGCCGCGAGCGCCCGGAGCCGCGCGCGGTCGACGCCCATGCGAAGCTCCAGCCAGTCATCGCGGATCGCGCTCATGCAGCTCGGCTCGCAGCCGACGACGGCCACCGCGCCCTCGCGCTCCACCGCCGCAAGCAGCCCCTCGGCCGTGCGCGCGCACTCGCGCCCGGCCTCGGCGAGCATGCCCATCGAGATCAGCGAGCGCCCGCAGCAGCCGAGCTCTGGCAGCGCCACGCGGTAGCCGAACGCCTCGAGCAGCTCGATCGCCGCCTGGCCGATGCGCGGCTCGTTGTACATGGTGAAGCAGTCTGGGAACAGGATGACCGCCGGCGCACCCGCGGGCGCCCGGCTGCCGCGCCGCGCGTACCAGCGGTCGAGCGACTCGGCGTACCGCGGCATCGAGCGGCGCGGATCGATCCCCAGGAGCCACTGCTGCAGCATGCGCACGGGCGGCAGGCGGTTGGCGAGGTTCGCGAGCGGCCAGAGCCGCGACAGCAGGCGGTTCGACTGCCGCACGCGCCCGAAGACGCGGGCACGCAGCGGGATGCGCCCGGCCTCGGCGTACCCCTGCGCCTGGTACTCGGCCTTGAGCTTCGAGATGTCGACGTTCGAGGGGCACTCGCTCTTGCACGCCTTGCAGCTCAGGCACAGCGAGAGCGTCTCCTGCACCTCCCCGCTCCGCCAGCGCTCCGCGCGCCCGAGCTGCCCGGTGATGGCCAGGCGCAGGTGGTTGCCGCGGCCGCGCGTCGAGTGCCGCTCGTCCAGGGTCGCCTGGTACGAGGGGCACATGGTCACGTTGCCCTGCATGCGCCGGCAGAGGCCCGCGCCGTTGCACATCTCCACGGCATGGTCGAACCCGTGCTCGTGCTCGTAGTCGAAGAAGGTGTTCACCGCCGGCACGCGCGCATCGCGCCCGCCGGGCGCGATGCGCAGGTCCTCGATGGGCATCGACGCGCGCGCCACGTCCACCTTGATGCCGGGGTTCATGATGCCCTGCGGGTCCCAGATGGCCTTGACCGCGGCCAGCGCCCGGCAGACCGGCTCGCCGAAGTAGCGAAGCTGCAGCGCGGTGCGCGAACGGCCCGAGCCGTGCTCGCCGCTCAGCGCACCGCCGTGGCGGACCACGAGGTCGGTGACGGCCTCGCCGATCTCCACCATGCGGCGGCGGTCGTCGGGGTCGGTGAGCGCGAGCATCGGACGGATGTGCAGGCATCCCACGCTCGCGTGCGCGTAGAAGCTCGCGCGCGTGCCGTGGCGCGCGAGGATCTCCTTGAACTCGCGGATGAACCCCGGCAGGCGTGCCGGGTCGACCGCGGTGTCCTCGACGAACCCGAGCGGCTTGCGCAGCCCGGGCACGCCGTGCAGGAGCGGCTCGCCGGCCTTGCGCAGGCGCCATGCCTCGGCCATGCGCTTGGCGTCCGTGTACTGCTCCATCGGCTGCGCGGGAAGCCGCGCACGGAGGTCCGCGAGCCGCGCCGCCACCTCGTCGGGCGACTGGCCGAAGTACTCGACGTACATCACCGCTCCGAGCTGCGTGCCGGGCGCGCGCGGCATCAGCTCCACGTACCGGCCATACTCGCGGTTGGCGCGCGCGAGGTCGATGATCACGTCGTCGACGAGCTCGACCGCCGCGGGGCCGGTCGCGATCATCGTGGCCAGCGCCGCGAGCGAGTCGTCGACCGTCGGGAAGCCCATGATGGCGAGGCCCTTCGCCTTGGGCGTGGGCACGAGCCGCAGCTCCGCGCCGACCATGGTGGCGAGCGTCCCCTCCGCGCCGCACACCACGTGCGCCAGGTTGACGCGGTCGAGGGTGCCGGGCGTCGAGCGCTCCAGGCCATCGAGGAACAGGTCGAGGTTGTAGCCGTCCACGTGCCGCAGGATCCGCGGGAACCGGGCGCGGATCTCCTCCCGCAGCGGCACCAGCAGGTCGCGCATGCGCTCGGCGATCGCGCGCTGCACCGGGTCGCGCTCGCACGAACCCTCCTCGAGGCGGTGCACGCCGCCGGACGGCAGCACCACGTCGAGCCCGAGCAGGTTCTCCACGGTGCGGCCGTACATGATGCTGTGCGCGCCCGCCGAGTTGTTGCCGATGGCGCCGCCGACCGCGTTGTGGCTGCTGGTGGCGGGGTCCGGCGCGAACATCAGGCCCATCGGCGCGAGGTCGGCGTTGAGTCGGTCGATCACGATCCCCGGCTCGACGCGGCAGCGCATGCCGTCGCGATCCACCGAGAGGAGCTTGCGGCAGTGCGCGCCGAGGTCGAGCACCACCGCCTCGTTGACGCACTGCCCGTTGAGGCTGGTGCCGCCGCCGCGCGGCAGCAGCGCGACGCCGTGCTCACCGCACCAGCGCGCCACGTGCACCGCCTCCTCGACGGACGCGGGCACCGCCACCACCAGCGGGTCCACCTGGTAGATGCTGGCGTCGGTCGCGTAGAGGAGCCGCTCCCCGCGCGCGCTGCGCACGTCCGCGCAGCCGATCGCCTGCAGCGCGGCCGCGATCGCCTCACGGCGCCGTTCCGAGGGCGAACCCGCCGCCGGGAGCTGCGGGAGCGGCAGCGTCGCGCTCACTTCGCGTTCCCGAGCGCCTTGCGGACCTCGGCGCCGAGCACCGCGCCCATGTCGGGCATCAGGCCGATGTGCTTGCTCACGAGCGAGCCGTCGGGACCGATGACCACGGTCGCGGGGATTCCCGTGAACCCGTACTGCGAGATCAGCTTCGCGTCGCCGTCAAGGAGCACCGGCAGCGTGACCTTGAGCCTCTCGAAGGTGTCGCGGACCTTCTTGGGTATCTCCCCGGGCGCCGACTGCTCCCAGACATTGACCGCGAACACGGCCACGCGCGGGTCGTCCTTCATCTCCTTGGCGAAGGCATCGACCATCGGCAGGCCCTTGCGGCACGGCCCGCACCACGTGGCCCAGAAGTCGAGCACGATCACCTTGCCCTTCATCGCCGCAAGGTCCACGGTGTTGCCGTCGAGGTCCTTCAGCGCGGCCACCGGGGCAGGCCCGCCGACCTTTGCGGTGCCGGCCTGCGGCGCGGGCGCGCTCGCGTCGTCGGCGAACAGCTCGCCGATGTTGGCCACGGCCCGCCGCGCACCGGGGTCGAACGCGATGGGCCTCGAAGGCGCGCCGATCGCGGGAGCGAGTTCCAGCTCGATGCCGATCTTCACCCCGTCGGGCAGGCCCTCGGGGGTGAGGATGCTGCGCACCGACCGCACCAGGTGCGTCGCCGGATCGATGGCGATGACCGCCTCGGTCTGCTTGCCCGCGACCAGCACCTGCCGGGTGCCGCCCGAATCCCGGAACCCGCGGACCGCCATCTCCGAGGGCGGACCGGAGAGGAACGCGTGCACGGGCTTGGCGCCCTCGAGCGGCTGGCGCAGCGCGAGGTCCGGCGCCATCAGCGGGAACGCGCCGAGCAGCGCCACGAGGGTCGAGTGCCCGCTCCCCTTCAGGTCGCCCCCGAGGTAGCGGTCATCCGGCTGGTCCGGCACGAACGCCACCTTGCCGCCGGTGCACACGGCACGGACGCTGCCGCCGCTGATGTCGAAGTCTCCGCCCTCGGCGAAGGCCATCTCGATGGTCTCGTTCTGCTCGCCGTCCGGAAGCAGGATGCGCACCCTGGCGCGGTCGGTCAGTCCCTTGGCCGCGCGGTACGCCGCGGCGCAGGCGTCGAGCTCCGCGGTGCCCTTGGCAACGGCGTCGGCGGAGCGCTCGGCGTCGGTCCAGCCGGCGGAGGGATCGGCCATTGCCTTGGCGCGCAGCGACGGCTCGCCCGTCGCCGGGTCCACCGTTCCCTGCAGCCGACCCGGCGCGCTTGACTGCGCATGGATGGCGGACGAGAGCGCGAGGGCAACCGACGCAAGGCAGGCAACGCTGGCGATTCGCATGGATGGGGCTCCGGTGGCTCGGGTCACGCCCGGCCGTCCGTCCCCAAGTGTACGCCTGCACCGGTCGTCGCGGCCACCGCCAGGTCCGGCGCCACCTCCGCGAGCGGCACCAGCACGAACGGACGCTCGTGCATCCGCGGGTGCGGCACCGTCAGCCCCGGCGCGTCGATGAAGGCGCCGCCGGGGCGCGCCGCGCCCCAGGCGAGGAGGTCGAGGTCCAAGGTGCGCGGCCCGAAGCGCACCTCGCGGGATCGGTCGCGCCCGCGGGCGCGCTCGATGTCCAGGAGCGTGGCAAGGAGCTGCAGCGGCGAGAGCGACGTGGCCAGCTCGACCACCGCGTTCAGGTACGGCCCCTGCCCGGGCGGCCCGACCGGATCCGTCTCGTGCAGCGTCGAGCGCCGGACCAGCCGCACGCCCGGCGCGGAGTCGAGCGCGGCGAACGCGAACGCCACGTGCGACGCGCGGTCACCCACGTTGGAGCCGACCGCGACGAACGCCGCCACCGTCCCGACCGGCGGGGCGTCGGCATCGAGCCGCTCGCGCGCACCGCCGCTCATGCGCGCTCCCAGATGATGGACGCGTCCTCGCCGCGGAGCATCCAGCGCGCAAGCTGCAGCGCGGTCTTGGCCGCGCGGTCGCGGATGATGTCGCGCGGACCCGGGAACTCGAAGCGCCGCGCACGGCCCCCGCCGGCGGCGGCATCGTGCACCGCGATCCACACGGTGCCGACGGGCTTGCCCGGGACGGCGCCGCCGGGACCCGCGATGCCGGTGATGGCGATCGACACGCCGGCACCCGAGGCCCGGCACGCGCCCGCGGCCATGGCGAGCGCCACCTCGGCGCTGACGGCGCCGTGCGCGGCAAGCAGCGCCGCGTCCACACCGACCTCGCGCGACTTCATCTCGTTGGAGTAGGTGATCCAGCCGCCGGCGAACACGTCGCTCGACCCGGCCACCGCCGTCAGCATGCCGCCGACGAGGCCGCCGGTGCAGCTCTCCGCCACCACCAGCGTCCGCCCGCGGGCGCGGCACTCCGCAAGGAGCGCCGACGCGAGCGTGTCGTCCTCCTCGCCGAAGTCGTAGGGACGGACGGCTGCGCGGCACTCCGCGGCCTCCGCCGCCACGCGCCGCGCGGCATCGGCGCCGCGCGCCACCACCTGCACGGAGACCACGGATCCGCTGGCCGTGGTGCCCACGGCAGGTTCGCGGCCGCGGGCCATGCGCGTGCCGAGCATCTCCGCCAGCGCGCTCTCGCCGATCCCGAACGTGCCGACCGTCCGCTTGGCGATCGCGGGGGCGCCCGCGGGCCGCACGGCGGGCAGGACGTCCGACTCGAGCATCGGGATCATCTCGCGCGGCGGCCCCGGGAGGCAGAACACGCGGCACGCGCCGACCGTCGCCGCAAGCCCCGGCGCGGTGCCGCCCGGGTTGCGGACGATGCGCGCCGACCGCGGCCGGAGCGCCTGCCGGAGGTTGATGGCCGCCATCGCGCGACCGCGCCCGGCGAACCACGCCTCCAGGTCGGCGCGCGCCACCGGGTCCTCGACCTGGGCCGCGCCGCCGTCGATCACGTCATTGAGGGCATCGCGCGTCAGGTCGTCGTCGGTGGGCCCGAGCCCGCCCGTCGACACCACCACAGCGCTGCGCGCCGCGAGGTCGCGGAGCGCGGCGGCGATCGCCCCGCGGTCATCCGCCACCGTGCGGTGCTCCACCACGTCGAGGCCGATGTCCCGCAAGGCCAGCGAGAGCGTGCGCGAGTTGGTGTCGAGCGTCGTGCCAAGGACGAGTTCGTCGCCCACCGAGAGAATCGCGGCGCGTGGCGCGGTCATGCTCGTCCTCCGTTCGTCACGGCGATCACCTCGCGGAGCCGTGCCTCCGCATCGCGGGAAAGCGCCCGGCGCAGCGCATCCGCAGGCGCATCGGCCGGGTCCCAGAGTCCTGCATCCTTCCATCCCCCGCGCAGCCAGCCGTCACGCACCGCGCGCAGGTCCTCCGGGCCGCGCAGGTCGATGGTCCGCCCGCCGGGGGCGGGCACGCGCGGGGGCGCATCGAACGCCGCCAGCATGGCCCGCAGCTCCGGGGAGCGTGCCTCCGACGAGAGGAGCACGCGCCCGTCGCGCGGATACTCGGGATGCGACGCGACCAGCGCCCACGCCTCGCGGAGCAGGTCTCGGTTCTCGAGCGCGACCGCCACGAACATCGGTGCCACGAACGCGCGGACATCGGGGTTCTGCGCCGCCGCATCGCCCACGAGCGCCGCCGGGTCCACGCGGTCCATGAAGCGGTCGCCCTCCCGTGCCAGCAGGTCCCGGCGCACCGGCAGGCGCCGCAGCGCATGGCGGCGCGGGCCACCCTCGGTGCCCGGCACGAACTGCCAGAGCCGCTGGCCTTCCGCGGAGAGCACGAACTCCACGAAGCGCCGGGCATGCTCGGGGTGCGGTGCGCCGCGCAGCAGCGCCACGGGGTCGGGGTCCACCGTCGTCCTGCCCACCGGGTCAACGTAGGCGATGCGGCCGGGCGACCCGCCGTCGGACACGGCCTGCTCCTGCGCGCGTCCGTAGAAATCGATGCACAGCGCAAGCGCCGCATCGCCCTGCCCGACGTCGATCGGCGCGCGCGGGGCGCTCGCGGAGATGCTGCGTGCGTTGCCCGCGGCCCGCCGCAGGATGGCCCACCCGCGCTCCCATCCCTCGCGCTGGAGCACGGTGTCCATGGCGCTCGCGATGCTGGCCGACTGCGCGGGATTGGCCATCGCCACCAGCCCGCGCAGGCGCGGATCGGCAAGCGCATCCCACCCGCCGGGCACGGCCACGCCGCGGGGCGCCAGGAGCTCGGCGTTGAACACCAGCCCGAAGCTGCTCAGTGCGGTGCCGAACCAGTAGCCCTCCGGGTCGCGCAGCGGCCGCCCCGCGAGCATCCCGTCGCCGAAGCACTCCGCAAGCAGCGCGGGGTCGAGCGCGAGCGGCTCGAGCACGGCGCCCGAGCGCCGCACGCCGTCGACCTCCACCGAGAGCGGTCGCTTCAGCTGCTCGTACTCGTAGCTGCCGCCGCCGAAGAGGATGTCCGCGCCGCCTCCGATCGGCTGGCCCTGGCGCAGCGCCGCGAGCGCACCCGCCTCGAGCAGCCGCCGGATGTCGCCGGCACCGCCGGGCGTGCTCCACACCACGGCGGCATCCTCGCCGAACCGGGCGCGATGCCACGCCGCGAACGCCTGCGCGAACTCGATCCTGATCTCCTCCGGATGCGGGGTGACCACGATCACCGTCGCCGCGCCGCGCGGCGGCCGCACCGAGCCGCGGCGCGCCACCGCCGGCACCGCGAGCAGTGCCAGGAAGGCCAGCGCGAGGAACGCCGCGCGCGCGCCGATCCTCACGCCCGCACCCCGACCGCCGCACCGATCTGCGTCCGCAGTTCCTCGGCGGCGCGGCGCACGGCGGACGCCCAGTCACGGTCGGCCGCGCCGAACGCGTAGATCACGGACCGGCTTGCCGTCACGAGCGCGCCGCGGCCATCGGCGCGGAAGCACGGGAGGACGTCATCCACGCCGCCGCCCTGCGCGCCGAACCCCGGCACCAGGAACACCTGCCGCGGCATGCGCTCCCGGAGCGCGGCGGCATCGGCTCGCTTGGTTGCGCCGACCACGGCGCCGAGCGCGCTGAAGCCGGATGCCCCCACGAACGCCGCCCCGGCCTGCGCGACGAGGTCCGCCACCATCTCGGCGACGGACCGGCCATCCGCAAGGCGCTGCTGCTGCACCGCGTCGCCGGAGGGGTTGGAGGTGCGCACCAGCGCGAAGGCGCCGTGTCCGGGCGCAAGGAACGGCAGGAGCGAGTCGGTGCCGAGGTATGCGCTCACCGTGGTCCAGCCGGCGGCCATCGGCCCGCGCGCGCTGGAGGCGTAGTGGTCGGCGCTGATCCCGATGTCGCCGCGCTTGAAGTCGAGGATCACCTCGAGGCCGGGCACCCGCGCCGCGTGCGCGAGCGTGCGCGCGAGCGCGGCGGCGCCCGCGGGCCCGTGGCGCTCGAAGCACGCCGCCTGCACCTTGACCGCCGGCACGATGCCCGCGACGGCATCGATCACCCCGCAGGAGAAGGCCTCGATGGCCGCGGACGCGGCATCGTCGCCCGGTGCGGGACGGAGCGAGGCGGGCAGCTTCTCCGCCACCGGGTCGAGGCCCACGCACACGGGCGCACCGGCGGCATCGATGGCGGCAAGCAGGCGGTCGGCGGGGTGATTGGCGTCGTGCGACACGGCCCCGAGTCTAGGCCGCGGCCAGCCCCTGCCGCGCATCCCTAGAATCACGGTCCGTGCATCGCCCCACCGACAGTCCCGAGCCCGCCGGCGCGCCCCGGCCCGCGCGGCTCGACGTCGACCGCCGCGCGGGACTGACCCTCACCTGGGAGGACGGCACCACCGCCTTCTACCCGGTCGTGCACCTGCGCCGCCTCAGCCCGAGCGCAGACGCCAAGGCGATCCGCGAGGAGATGGCGCGCAATCCGCTCACCGTGCTCCCGAACGCACGGTCCTCGGCACCGCTCACCATCGAGGACGCGGAGCTCGTGGGCAACTACGCCGTGCGCCTTCGCTTCAGCGACGGGCACTCCACCGGGATCTACAGCTGGACCTACCTGCGCAGCATCGCACCCGCGGATGCGGCTGCACCGGACGGGCCGCGCCCATGAGCGCGCACGCGCCCGCCCCGCCGCTGGAGCCAGCCCCGGGGCTGCGCCCGCCGGCGGCGCTCGCGGTGCCGCACCCGCGGCCGTTCGCGCTTCGCCTCGTCGCGCAGCCCGACACCGTCAGCCGCGCGGTGGCGCACGTCAACAACGTGGAGTACGTGCGCTGGCTCGACCGCGCCGCGGAGCTGCACGCCGATGCGCTCGGCTGGACGCGCGCGCGCATGGCGGACGAGGGCCGGATGTGGTTCGTCGCGCGCCACGAGGTGGACTACCGTGCGGAGGCGTTCCCGGGCGACGAGCTGCACGTCTTCACGTGGGTGCGCACCCTTGGCCGCTCGGCGAGCTGGCGCGACACCGAGATCGTGCGCGCCCGCGACGGCGGCCGCGTCTGCAGCGCATCGACCTGCTGGGCGTTCGTCGACCTTGCCACGCGCCGGCCCGCCCGCGTGCCCCCGGACATGCGCGCCGCCTTCGACCCACTGGAGCCCGCCGCGTGCACATCGCGCTCGTCGTCGATCCCGACAGGCTCGTGACCGATGCCGCCGAGGTGCAGCGCCTCGCCGTGGCGCTCGCCGGCGAGGGCGCCCGCGTGCACCGCGTGCTCCCCCCGTGGACGGACGAGCCGCCGCTTGCCCGCCTGATCCCGGCCTCGAGCTTCGACTTCGCGAGCTCCATGCTCTTCCGCCCGTCGCGGCTCGGCGCCCTCAGCTCGGCGCTCGAGCACGACCGCCCCGACGTGTTCGTCGGCTTCGGAGCGCGCGGGTTCGATGCCGCCGCGGAGCTCGCCGAGGACCTCGACGCGGGACTCGTCGCCATGGTGTCGACCGCCGACGAGCTCGACGCGATGCCGCTTCGCGCGCACGTGGACCGGGTCGACCTCGTGTGCGCCGCCACCGCGCCGATCGCCGTCCGGGCGTCGCGCACGGTCGGCGAGGGCCGCGTGTCGGTGCTTCCGCTCGGCATCCCGGTGCACGCGCGCGGCACGGCCACGGCTCCGAGCCCGCAGAGCCTCGCGATCGCGGGATCCGGCCGCGACGACGGGGCCTACCGCGCCATCTTCCGCGCGATCGCCGACGTCATGCCGGCGCTCCCCGAGCTCCAGGTCGCCATCGAGCTTCCGCCCGGCCACGACCCCAAGCTGTGGCGCCTCGCCCGCGAGATGGGAGTGCAGCGCGTCCTCAACGGCGTCGGCAGCCTCGAGTCGGTGCGCCCGCTCGCGCTCGCCTGCGGCGCGATCGCCGTGCCGGAGCCGGTGCACGGCGTCCGGAGCATCGTCCTCGAGGCCATGGCCCTCGGACGGGCGGTGGTGGCGATGGACGACCCCTACGCCGACCACCTGATCGACGGGGTGTCCGCGTTCGTCGTTCAGGAGCGGAGCGCCGCGGAGTGGACGCAGCTCCTGACCCGCGCCCTGCTCTCGCCGGACGATGCGCGGCGAGTGGGCGACGAGGCCGCGGCCCGTGCGGCCGCGCGCTTCGGCTCCGCCCGCTGCGCCGAGCAGCTTGCCGACGCCTGCGCGTCCATCGTGCGCGGCCCGTCGATCCCGTTCCCGGGCACCGCGGCCGGCGGGACCTGAACGCACGGCGCGCGCGCATCGGGTTCACTGCGCGCATGAACCGGTTCCCGGCCGCTGCCATCGCCACCGCCATCCTGGCCGCCTCGTGCTCCGCGCCCGCATCCCCGGCGTCGCAGGGCGCGCCCACGAAGTACAACCCGCTCACGCCCGCCTTCCGGCGCGCCGACGACGGCCGAGCGATCGACGGGCAGACCGTCACCGACCCCGCGCGCCCGCGCGTGCAGCGGATCGCCATCCTCCCGGACCGCACCACCGGCCGCGACTGGGGGCTGCCCTACCTCGAGGCCGCCGTCGAGGACCTCAACCTCGTCCGACCCGATGCCGTGTTCACGGTCGGCGACATGGTGCAGGGCTACACGCGCGACGGTGCCCGATGGGAACGCGAGGTCGACGGCTATCTCGCGCGCGTCGGCCGGCTCGTGCCCGCCTTCTACCCGACGCCCGGCAACCACGACGTGATCTCGGGCTCGCGCAGCCCGGCCGACCGCACCTTCGCCGACCGCTACCGGGAGCGCTTCGGTCCGCTCCACTACGCGGTGGAACTGGACCTGGCCACCGCCATCGTCCTCTTCAGCGACGAAGGGCTCGGCGACGGCCGGATCATCCTCTCCGAGGCGCAGCTCGCGTGGCTCGCCGGCGCGCTCGATGCGGCCGCGGCGCGCGCGAAGCCCATCTTCCTCCTGATGCACCGGCCGCTGTGGCGCTCGGCATCGGTGGCGTGGGGCACGCGCGTGCAGCCGCTCCTCGAGAAGGCAGGCGTCGATGCCGTGATCGCCGGCCACTTCCATGCACTGCAGCGGGACCCCGACGTCAACGGCGTGCAGTACCACATCGTGGGAACCTGCGGCGGCATGATCGACCAGCCGCCGCTTGCCGGCCAGCTGCAGCACCTGACGTTCGTCGACTGCACCGCGCGCGGCGAGCTCCGCGTCTGGCACCAGCCGGTCGGATTGGTGCTTCCCGGGGACTTCGTGGTGCGCGCCGACCAGGACCGGGTGTGGAAGCTGCGCGAGCCCGCGGCCGTGCGCGCCACCGGCCGCCTGCCCGACCCGGGCACGCTGACCGAGCCGCGCACCGTCGCCGTGGAGCTCGTCGTCCGCAACCCGACGGACGTGCCGATCCGGATCACGCTCGAGCCGCCGGGGCTCCTGACCGCCCCTGGCGCGGCGCCCGCGTGGTGGACCCCTGGCCGCGGCGGGCGCGGCACGCCGGGCGCGCCCGGCGGCGCCAACGGGTGGACGAGCCACGCGCTCGCGGATGTCGACAACGAGCACACCATGTCCGCGCACGCGCGCCGCGTGGTCGAGTGCGACCCCGGTGCGCTGGCAGCCGAGCTGGCACCCGGCGCGGAGCGGACGGTGTCGCTGCCGGCGCGGCTCCTGCCGCAGCCCGTCGGTGACGTGCGCACCCCGCAGCTCGACGTGTACGCCGTGTTCACGGACACCAAGTCGCGCCCGGTGCCCGTCTACCTGCCGACGCGGCTCCCCATCGACCGCACGGTGCAGGCGGCCACGGCGATCGATGCCGGCGCGCCGTACCCGGTGCTCGCATGGGACTACTCGCCCTACGACACGCGCGAGGCCAACCCCACGCTGCGGGCCGCGATCGCGGCCGACGGGTCGACGCTCGTCATCGACGTCCGCGTCCCGGACGACCGCGCCACGGGTGCGCCGCAATGGACCGAGCCCGACCCCAAGCGCCGGGGCAACCCGCACGCCGATGCGGTGCGCGTCCTGGTGGACTTCCAGGGAGCGAATCCGGGGCTCGACCTCCTCTGCGAACCGTTCACGCCGGGCTTCGCCTGCGGCGAGAAGGGCTGCGCGTGGACCTTCGCCAAGGATGCCGATGGCACGGAATGGACCGCGCGCCTGGAGGTGCGGATGCCGGCCGGTGCAGCCCCGAAGGCCCTGCAGGTAGGCGTTGCCGACAACGACGACACCTACCACACGCAGTGGCGGTGGCTGGCGCCCGGCGGCGCCAACGGCCGCTGGCCCCTCGCCAAGGCGGGAACCTCCCCTTGACGGCGGACGAACCTCTCTGCGACACTCCACCCCGCGCGGACCCCGGCGAGGGCCGGCACACGCGCAACGGGCCGCTCGGCCCGCTCGTCCGAGCAGCGAAAGGCATTGAGGCACCCACCATGAAGACCGTCCTGTCGATCGGCACCGTCGCCGTCGTCCTCGCCCTGACCGCCTGCGGCGGCGGCTCGCCGCCGACGAAGCCCGTCCAGAAGAACGAAGATCGCCCGGCCGCGGGCAGCCTGAAGAGCCCCAACGAGGCGCTCAAGGAGAAGATGTCGTCGTCGACCGACGCGGCCGCCGACACCAAGAAGAAGTGACCGCCGCGGCGCCTCGCGCCCCCGAGTTCACGGAACGCGCATCGGGCCCGCCGGCGCCCCGCTCCTCCGTCCCGAAGGACGAGGACGGGCGCCACGGGCCAGGTGCCCATTTCGCCGGCGCGGTCAGGCCGTCATCATGCCGCGCAGGATGCCGAGCCCCTCGGAGAGCTTGTCGGGCCGCGTGGCGAAGCTGATGCGGAAGTGCGTGTCGCGCGAGCTGAACACGCCCCCCGGGATCACCAAGACGCGCTGCTCGATGGCGCGCTCCACGAACTGCTGGCCCGTCAGGCCGAGCCGCTTCGGAACCTCGACAAACGCGTAGAACGCCCCGCACGGGCGCGGAACGCTCGTCACGCCCGCGAACGCGTCCACCACCTGCTGCCGCCGGGCCTCGTAGTCGCGCACGATCGGCGCGAGGTCCACGCCGAAGCTCGGCACCACGCCCCACTGCGCGATGCTCGGGGCGCACACGTAGGTGTACTGCTGGAACTTCGCCACCTCCTGCACCAGCGCCTTCGGGCCGGCCACGTAGCCCATGCGCCATCCGGTGCATCCGTAGGTCTTGCCGAAGCCGCGGACGAGGAGGCACTCGTCGCTGAAGCGCGCCGGGCTCGGGCAACGCCCGTCCTCCCGCGCGTCGGAGAAGCAGAACTCGTCGTAGATCTCGTCGCTGATGAGGAGGATCCCCTCGCGGCGGCAGAGGTCGACGATGTCGCGGAGCTCGGCGCCGGAGAGCACGGTGCCGCACGGGTTGCTCGGCGTGCACAGGAGCACGGCCTTGGTGCGCGGCGTGATGCAGCGCTCGATGCGCTCGGCGGTCATCCGGAAGTCGGGATAGGTGTCGCACTTCACCACCGTCCCGCCGGTCAGCTTGCCGAGCTGCGCGTACATCACGAAGTACGGGTCGGGGATGATGATCTCGTCGCCGGGGTCGAGGATCGCCATCGCGGCGAGCACGATGGCGCCGCTCGTGCCGCTCGTCACGACGACGCCGAGGTCGTCGGTGGGGCCGTGCCAGCCCACGTTGTCCTTCAGGTGGCCCCAGATCGCGTGCAGCAGCTCGGGGATGCCCTGGGTCACCGTGTAGCCGTTGCGGTCGGCGTCGATCGCGGCCTTCGCGGCGTCCTTCATCGACTGCGGAACCGGGAAGTCCGGCTGCCCGATCGACAGGTTGATCGGGTCCTTCATCTTCGCGGCGAGGTCGAAGACCCGGCGGATGCCGGAGGCGTCCACGGAGCGCGCGCGCTCCGAGATCAGCTTGGAAAGAGACAGGCGGCCCAGGGGGCCGCCTGCATGTGCGTGCGTGGTCATGTGGCTCACTTCTTGGCGGCGCCGGCCTTGGCGGCCGGGGCCGCGGCCTTGGCAGCCGGGGCAGCGGCCTTGGCGCCCGCAGCGGGCTTGGCGCCCGCAGCGGGCTTGGCACCGGCGGCCGGCTTGGCCGCGTCCTCGGCGCCGGCCTCCTCGGCCTTCTTGGGCTTCTTGCCCGCGGCGACCTTGATGCTGCGGACCTTCACGAGGGCGAGCGCGGACTGCTTGCCCGCGTCAAAGCGCTCCTCGTCGCTCAGCCTCTTGATGCGCTCGGCGCGGGTCAGCACGTTGCGGTGCTGGTTCAGGGCGCCGGACTTGGTCTTGAGGCTGCGGTGAAGGCTCATCGGGATCGGTCCTTGATAAGGTTCGGGTCGTTCGTGGCTGCGGAAGCAGCTTGGTGCGGTCAGTTGAGGATCGGCGACCTGCCGCTACCTATGGAGCTCGGGATACGCGTCGCTGAAATCCTTGTTCCCGCGCGACGAGCGCTTCCACTTGTCTCCGACGCTTCGGATCTTGGCCTCCAAGGCCTTGATCTCCGGAGAGTTCTTCTCCGATGCGTCGCGGTAGCCGGGCAAGACGACGATCTTGCGAAGCAAGGCATTATCATCGGGAACGAGGAACGCTTCAAGGCCGTTCTCCCGGCAGAATTCGACCATTTCGGCGGCGCGCTCGCTCGAGGGGTGTGCCAGCACGTAGTACTTCACGCCCTTCATGCGCGGGTCGACGGTGTTATCGGTTGCCGAGGTCGCCCGGTCCGTGCCCGCCGGCTTTCGCTGCGCCGCAGGCGCGGACCCGCCGGGCGTCGTCGTGGACCCTTGGTTGACGGGCGTCGGGGGCACTGCCACCTCGACCACGGGTGTCGCGTCCGGCGACGCCGGCCCCTTGGACACGGAACGCCCGCGCTGCACGCCGATGCCATAGGCGATCGCGATCAGCACGATGCAGCCGGCGGCGATGGCCGCGGCCTTGCCGAGCGAGACCTCGAAGGAGTCCGGGAGCGCCGGGCCTGTGCCGCCGCGGCGAGACGCGCCCGTGGGTGCACCATCGGCAGGAGCATCGCCGCCCGCGGACCCGCCCTGCCCGGGCTTGCGCATCAATTCGTAGAGGGCCGGGGACCCGCGTCGCACCATGTCCGCAAGTGTAGTGGCCCGGGCTGCGGCGCGCGGCTCACGCCTGCTGCCACGCGGCCACGGAACCCAGCACCCCCGCACGCGGATCGTTCCATTGGCGGCAATCCACCACCGGCAGTCCTCGGTACCCCGCCACGCCCACCGCCACGCGATAGGCCAGGACGTCCAGGCGCGACTCACCGGACACGCCGACCGGACCGCGCATCCCGGAGCGGAGGAGGTCCACCACCCGCACGCCCGTCAGCCGGGCACCGGCCCGCGCCACCGCCGCCGAGGGGTCGCCGCCATCGCCGAGCACCGCCACCGGGTCCACCGCGATGCCCACCGGCGGCCACGGCGCCATGGCACCGCCGCCGAGGTCCGCGAGCGTGACGCCAACGCGGTCCGCGGCGGCCGCAACGAGCGCGACGGCCGCGTCGCGCCGGGCCGCGGTCGTCTCATCGCCCGCTGCGGGAAGCTGCACGGTCACGGGCACCCGGCCGAGGTCGGCGGCAAGCTCGCATGCGCCCTGCACCGCATCCACCGCGCGCTCGGCGGTCGCGGGGTCGATGAAGTGCGACGCGGGGACCAGCGCGTCGATCCCGGACGGCGTGAGCTCGAGCCTCGTGAGCATTGCGCGCAGGTCGCGGCGAGCGCTCGGGCCGAGGTCGCGCGGACGGAGCCCGCCGCCCGTGACGCTCAGCTGCACTCCGCGCAGCCCCGCGGACGATGCCCACGCCATCGCCTCGCCCGGCACGCCGAGCGGAGCGATGGTGACCGAGAGCGCCGACTGCGTGCGCTGGGGCATGCGATGCAGCGTATCGACGCGATCCGCGGCGGGCTAGACTCGTCGCATGCGGCCCACGGCCACGCTCCTCCTCCTTGCGCTGGTCGCCTGGGTGGCCGCGCTCGCGTCCGCCGGCGCCGCCGCGATGGGCGCGTTCGCCACGCTGCCGAGGATCGGGATCTCCGTCGCGGGAACCGAGGCGTTCTTCGCGGGCGACACCGCCGAGATGGGGCGTCACGCCGCCGGCCGAATGCTGGCCCCCGTCTTCCTGCTCTCCGACTGGGTGCAGATCGGCGCGTCGAGCCTGAGCGTTGCCTGCACCGTCCGGCTGGCGCGCCTGCGCGGCATGCGCGGCGCGCCCTGGGCGCGGCGGATCCTCGTGGCGTGCGTGGCGGCCGCCGCCTGCCTCATGGCGTGGCGCGCGTGGACCGCACCCGGCATGAACGCGGACCTCCTGGCATGGTGGCAGGCGATCGCCGACGGCGATCGCGCCGCCGCCGATGCCGCGCGCACCTCGTTCGACGCCGCCCACCGCGTCGCGGACACGCTGCACCGCATCACGCTGGGCGCGGTGCTCCTCGGGACGGCCGCGTTCCCGGCCGCCCTCATTCCGGCCGCCCTCATGCCGCCCGCCTCCATGCCGCCCGCCTCCATGCCGCCCGCCGCACCCCGCACGCCCGATGCCTGACGCCGCGCCGCAGCCGGAGATCCCGTTCGCCCTTCCGCGCAAGTCGCCCAAGCAGCGCGAGCGGGCGAACGCCCTGCTCGCGGACCTCGACCGCCGCTACCCCGAGGCGCACTGCAGGCTCGACTGGACGCGGCCGCACGAGCTGCTGGTGGCGACCATCCTCAGCGCGCAGGCGACCGACGAGGGCGTGAACGCCGCCACCCCGGCCCTCTTCCGGCGCTTCCCCGCTCCCGCCGACTACGCGCGCGCCACGCCCGACGACATCGCGCCGCACATCCGCACCATCGGCCTGTGGCGCAACAAGGCGCGCGCCGTGCATGAGTCGATGGCCGCGCTGGTGGAGCGGCACGCCGGCGAGGTGCCCCGGGACATGGAGTCGCTGCTGGCCCTGCGGGGCGTGGCACGCAAGACGGCGAACGTCGTCCTCGGAAACTGCTTCGGCATCCAGGCCGGGGTGGTGGTTGACACGCACGTCGGGCGCCTGGCGCTGCGCATGGGGCTCACCCGCCACGAGGACCCCGGCAAGGCCGAGCGCGACCTGATGGCGCTCTTCCCGCGCGAGCGCTGGAGCGACCTGAGCCATCTCCTGATCTTCCACGGGCGCGCGGTGTGCCGTGCGCGCGGGAACTCGTGCGCCACCGACGCGATCTGCGGCCGCTACTGCAGGGAGGCGGTCACTCGACGTCGCCGCGGCCCTTGAAGACCGGCGCGTCGCCGACGGCCTCGGGCTTCGCGAGCACGAACCCGCCGTGCAGCGACACCATCGATGCCCCGCCGCCGATGCGCTCGGGGTAGATGAAGAGCACGGGTCCCTCGAAGCGCCACCGATGCTTGGTCACGATGGCCGTGACCGCCTGCGGCGCCGCGGCCTTGCCGTCCGTGGCCTTGCCCCCCGCGGCCGCTCCGCCGGTTGCCGGCGGCGCCACGACCTCCTCGCGCCGCAGCACGTCCACGCCGCGCTCGTGGCCGACCCACACGTCCCCGTCCACCAGCTGGATGGTGCGCACATGCACGTCGCCCTCGGGCACGTGCCGGTGGACCTGGCCGTCGTGGCGCACCTCCACGGCCACGCCGCGGTCGGTGCCGTCGGCGGCCTTCTCGGTGACGATCCGTGCCGTGCCCCACGTCGCGGTGAGCGAGGGGTCGCGGATCGTGGTCAGGTCGGTCGTCTTGTCCGTGAGCTCGGGGTCGCTCCCGATGCGCCAGAGCCAGAACCCCTCGCGCCCGCCCGCGAGCACGCGCCGGCCGTCGGCGACCGACACCTCGAGCATGCCGGGCTGGCGATCGACGTTGTAGAAGTGGTCGCCGTCCTTGCGGTCCTCGGACTTGTGGCGGTACATCGAGCGACCGAAGCTCCCGGAGACGACGTAGTGGTTCGGCTTGACGAGCGCCATGTCCCGGCCGCCCTTGAGCGCGATCTCCTCCGGCTCGACGAGGCGGTTGCCGTCGATGCGCCAGGCGTAGATGAAGCGATCGGTCATCGCGAACAGGCGGTCGCCGAGCACGCGGATGCGCCGCACGAACGCGGGCACGGCCGCATGGCGGACCTCGGCGAAGGCAGGCGACATCAGCCCGACCGACGCACCGTTGCTGCCCTGCAGCACGAACGCGAAGCCCCCTGCCGGCCCGGTCCCCGCGGGAAGCGCCACCAGGTCCGTGGCCGCGCCGAGGTACCGGCCGTCCTCGATGCGCACGATCCGGCGCCCGACGCAGGTCACCGGGCCCACGGACGAGTCCACCACGTGCTTCGGCGCCTTGCCCTCGAGGAACCGCGCCCGGTCGCGCAGCCGCACCACGCCGCCCTCGCCGCTCGCGTAGACCTCGTCGCCCGCGCGCGAGACGAGGCGCGGCACGATGCCGAGGTCCTCCGCATCGACCGTCTCCGAGACGCGCGGATCGGCGTTGTCGGCCACGTCGAAGGACACGACCGCCGTGGCATCCGACACCGCCCACGCGGAATCGCCCGACACCGCGAGGTCGACGAGCGGGCCGCCCTTCCCGAACGCGACGCCCTCGGCACGGCCGAGCTCGCGCGCGTTGGTGACGTCGATCACCAGGAGGTCGTTGCCGAACGCCTGGAACCAGCGGCCGTTCTCGACCACCGTGGCGTGGTGCGTGCCGCCGACGTGCTGCACGATGCGCAGCACCTTCTCGCGCCGGTCGGTCCGGTCCTCCGAGACGTACTGCGGCGTGCATGCGGTGGACGCGGCCGCGGCGAGGGCGGCCAGGGCGGCAAGGATCCGCGGGGCGTGGGCAAGTCGCATTGCGCGAAAGGGTATCCGGTTGCGGTAGGTTGCCGCCCATGAGCACCACGCCCCCGGCCCCGGGCGACCGGCTGTCGAAGCTCCTCGCGCTGCATGCGGCGGACCCCGCGGATGCGTTCTGCCTGTACGGCATCGCGCAGGAGCACGCGCGCGCCGGGCGCCACGGCGAGGCGCTCGAGTGGTACGACCGGACGCTCGCCGCGGACCCGGCCTACTGCTACGCCTACTACCACAAGGCGCGCTCGCTCGAGGACCTCGGCCGCGCGCTCGATGCGTGCGCGACGCTGCGCGCCGGCCTCGACGCCGCGCGCCGCGCCGGCGATGGCCACGCCCTGTCGGAGATGAACGCCTACCTCGACCAGCTGACCTGAGCCCATGGCACGCAAGCGAACCGCCTCGCCACGCATCGAACTCCTGCGCCCGCACGCCGGCGACCCGAACACGGTCGACATCCGCGCCGGCGGCCGCACGCTGGCCACGCTGCCGCGCACGCGCGCCGAGGAGCTCGGTGTCCGCGAGGGCGCCGCGTGGACACCCGCGCTGGCGCGGCGCGTCGACCGCTCCGCGGCGGAGTCGCTCGCCCGCGAGGCGGCGCTCGCGCACCTCGCGAAGCGGTCGTGGAGCGCCGCCGGCCTCGCGGCACGGCTGGTGCGAGGCGGGCACGACGAGGATGCGGCCGCCGCGGCGGTGGCGGCGATGGTGGCCGACGGCTGGCTCGACGACCGCGCCTACGCGCAGGAGCGGGTCGCGCACCACCGACGCACGGGAAGCTTCCCCGCCGACGCGCTCGCCGCGCTGCTTGCGCGCGACGGCATCGGCGAACGCGACGCCGAACGCGCCGCCAGGGCCGGCGCCGCCAGCGCCAAGGAACTGCGCGCGGAGGTCCGGGCCGCGCACCGAGCTGGCGCGTCGGCGCGCACCGTCGCCGGCCGATTGACCCGGCGCGGCTTCGACGCGGATACGATCCGGGACGCGCTCGAGGCCGCCGGCTACGAGCTCGACTGACCCATGCGCACCGCACTTCCCGCAATTGCCGCGCTTGCCGTGGCCGCCGGCTGCCAGAACCCGTCCACGTCGGTGGTGGGCGCGGAGCCCGGTGCGCTGCCCGACCTGCGTCCGGCCGAGGTCGCGCCGGCGCAGCGCAGCGGATCGGCGACGCGGCTCGACGGCACGCCGGTGGCGCCCGGCACCGAGGTGGCGCGAACGGCCACGGAGATCGACCGCTCCGGGTGGCAGCCGGTCCCCGTGGCGCAGCCGCGCGGGCAGGTCGAGGTCCAGCCGACCTACTACCGCCTGTTCGAGGGCTTCTCGGAGGACGCCCGTGCGCAGGGGCGCTGGCCGACCGCGGCCACGGCGCTCGCCACGCACGGCGAGTCCGGGACGGCCGTGCAGGACGGGTTCGCGGCGCCGGTGATCGGCATCGCGTGGCTCGCAGGCGTGCCGGTGCAGCTTGTCCTGATGCCGCCAAACACCGTGCGCCACCAGCCCGGCGGCGGCATCGAGTGGCTTCCCGTCCCCGCCGCAGGCCCCGCGGAGCCCTGACCGATGCAGCCGATCGACGATGCCGGCCTCCCCCTGGGCTACCCGTTCAACGCGGACTGGGAGATCACGCCGCGCGAGTACCGCCGGCGCCGCGATGCCGGCGAGGCGATCGTCCTCGTCGACTGCCGCACGCCCGCGGAGCGCGACCTCGCGACCATCGCGGGCTCGGTGCACGTGCCGATGCACGAGCTCGGCGCGCACGTCGAGCGCCTGCGCGAGCACGAGTCCACGCCCATCGTGGTGCACTGCCACCACGGCGCGCGCAGCCTGCAGGTGACTGCGGCGCTGCGCCAGGCCGGCTTCGACGACGTCCGCAGCATGGCCGGCGGCATCCACCTCTGGTCGCTCGACATCGACGCATCCGTCCCGGTCTACTGACCCATCGTGCTCCGCCATCGACTCATCACCGGCACGCTGCTGACGGTCGCGCTGCTCGCCCTGCTCTGGGCGGACGGGGAGCTCTCCGCGCGGCTGCGCGAGTCCGATCCCGTGCGCTCGTGGCTCGGCTCGTCGGACGGCGTGCTTCTCCTGGCATTCGCGCTGGCGGCGCTGGCACCGCTCCTGGCCCGTGAGCTCGCCGCGCTCCTGCGCGGGTCGGGCATCGCGGCGCCGACGGCGCTGACCGTCGCGGCGGCGGTGCTCGGCGTCGCGGCGGTGCGTGCCATGCCCGGCGCGGCCACGCCGCCCGCGGCGGCCGCGATCGCGGGCACGGCGGTGTGGCTGGTGCTTGCAGGCGCGCTCGTGGCACACACGCGCGGCCAGCGCGTGGAGGGGGTGGTGGCCGCGACGGGCGGGACGCTCCTGGCCTTCGCCTGGATCGGCGCGATGCTCGGCACGTGGCTCCTGGTGCGCATGCAGGTGGGCCCATGGGTGATGGCGGGCGCGGTGCTCACCGTGAAGGCCAGCGACATCGGCGCGTACTTCACCGGCATGAGCATCGGCCGGCACAAGATGATCCCGTGGCTCAGCCCAAAGAAGAGCTGGGAGGGCCTCGTGGGCGGCATCGCGTTCGCGGCGCTCGTCGGCGGCCTGCTCGCCTGGTGGAGTTCCTCGCTCGATGACCCGCGCGACCGGGTGCCCGTGGCGCTCGGCGCAGCCACGGGCGCGGTGCTCGGCGTGCTCGGGCCGTTCGGCGACCTCGCCGAGAGCCTCCTCAAGCGCAGCGCGGGTGCCAAGGACTCGGGCGCGACGCTCCCCGGGATGGGCGGGCTGCTCGACGTCCTGGACAGCCCGCTGCTCGCGGGCCCGGCGGTGCTGTGGGCGCTTTCCCTGCGGTGATCTCGCCGTTTGCGCGGAATTGCCGCGTGGAGGCGGGCGCGGAACGCGGGCGGCGGTACGCTGACCCTCCGCGCCCGGCGCACCCTTCCCCATGAGCCTCATCGCCAACCTCCGCGCCCTCCACGCCGTCGACAGCCAGGTCCGCGGAATCCGGACCCGATTCGAGAACGCGGAGCGCGACCTGAAGCGCCACCAGGTGCAGCTGGAGACGCTCGCGGGGAAGCGCCGGGAGCTGGAGGCGCAGGCCAAGCAGCTGCAGGCAGCCGTGGCCAACCTCGAGCTCGAGGACTCGTCCTTCAAGCAGCGCATGGAGCAGCTGCGCGCCGAGCTCAACTCCAGCGCCAACCCGCGCCAGTACAACGCGCTGCGCGACGAGCTGAAGGTGATCGAGGGCAAGCGCGACGGCCTCGCCGAGCGCGTCCTCGCGCAGATGGAGAACCTCGAGAAGCTGAAGGCCGAGATGGCCGCGGGCGACGCGCCCATCGCCGACCGCACACGCCTGCGCGACATGGCCAAGGCCGCGCTCGACGAGTCGAAGTCCGAGCTCGGGGGACGACTCGCGCAGCTCGAGGCGCAGCGTGGGCGCGCCGCGTCGCTCCTGTCCGAGGACGTGCGCGCCGCATTCGACGAGGCCGCCGAGCAGAACGAGGGCGAGGCGCTCGCCGAGGTCACGGTGATCAGCGTGCGCCACCGCGAGTTCGCCTGCGGCGGCTGCAACGCGGAGATCCCGCTCGATGCCTACAGCCGTGCCTCGGCACAGACCGACCAGCTGGTGACCTGCAACAACTGCGGGCGCATCCTCTACATGGAGACGGTGCCCGAGAAGCCGGGCAACAAGAAGACCAAGGCGCAGGCCAAGGAGGCCGCGCTCGACCCCGACGGCCTGGGCTGAGCCCGCCGCGCAGACGGACACGGACGTTCGCATGACGCTCACGCAATCACGGATCCAGGACATGCCGGCCCGCCCGGCCAGGCAGGACGCAGCACGCCCCGCGACCGAGCAGGAGGAGCAGGCGCGCCTCGTGGCACAGGCGCAGGCCCAGCGGCTGCGCGACCTCTGGTGCGAGGCCCGCGACGCGATGCGGACCGCCAGACGCGGCTCCACGGCGTTCGCGCGCGTGGCCGACCTCGCCGCCGCCTACGCCGCCATGGCCGTCCGGGCAGAGCAGCGAGAGAAGGCGCGCGCCGTCGTGGGCGATGCGCTGGTCACGCTGCGCACCGCCTGCGTGGCCGACCGCACCGACCCCTCGCGCCACCTCGCGCTCGCGCGCACGCTGGAACTGGCCGCGGCCTACGAGGTCTCGGGCGGCGACGCGCGCGCGGCGTTCGATGCGCTGCGCGCCGCCATCGCCACCGTCGGATCGTTCGCCTCGACCCTCCGAGACCGCGGCGCCGACCCGCTGGTCCGCATGTCGATCGCCTCGGCCCTGGTCCGTCCCATCTCGACCGCGGCGCGGATGATCGATGACCGCGACCAGCGGCTCATGGCGCACCTGCAGATCTGGCAGGAGGCCCGTGGCTGGGCCCGCGCCTCCCGCGGCGCCGCCGACCACCCGGCAGCCATCGAGCTGGCCGTCGTGGCCGCCTTCGAGCTGGCGGTCGAGCAGCACGCCGAGAGCGCCAGCCAGTGCCTCGAGCGCCTCGACGAGATCCGCTCCCACGTGCAGTCCCTCGAGAAGGCCCGCGGCGACGACGCCGTCACCCGCATCCACCGCGCCGCGGCCGCGCGACTGGGCGCCGACTGCTGGCGGCGCCTGGGCGACGCCGCCGAGGCCGACCGGCTGCTGAGCGAGGCCGACTCGCACCTGGCGGCGGCGGCAGCCATGCCCGGATGCGACCTGCGCGACCTGGAGACCCAGCGCCAGGCGCTTGCACGGCAGCGCGCGGGCTGAGGCCATTCCGTAGACTCGGCACGCCGATGTCCGCGCCCGACCCGTGCCTCCGAACGACGATCGCCGGCGTCGAGATGTCGTCGCCCGTGGTGGCGGCCGCGGGAACGTGCGGCTACGCCGACGAACTGGCGGATGCGGTCGACCTCCGCTGGCTGGGCGCCGTCACCACCAAGAGCATCACCCCGGAGGAACGCGCGGGCAACGACCCGTGGCGGATCATCGACGTCCCGGGCGGCATGATGAACGCGATCGGGCTTGCCAACGTCGGGCTCGACCGGTTCCTCCGGGAGAAGCTGCCCGCGGTGCGCGGGCTCGCGTGCCGCGCGTTCGGATCGGTGGCCGGGCACTCGGTCGAGGACTACGTGCGCGTGGCCGCCGCGTTCGACGCCTCGGGTGCGTTCCCCGTCATCGAGCTCAACGTCAGCTGCCCGAACACCGCCACGGGCCTGCAGTTCGGCGACGACCCCGCGGCGCTGAAGGCACTGATGGCGGAGGTGCGGCCGGCGGTCACGCGGTCGAGGCTTTTCGTCAAGGTCAGCCCCAACGCGGACGTGGTGCGCCTCTCCGCGGCGGCGGTCGAGGCGGGCGCGGAGGGGCTCACCCTCGTCAACACGGTCACGGCGATGAGCATCGACGTGCACTCGCGGCGGACGCGCCTCTCGCGCGGCCGCGGCGGCCTGAGCGGGCCCGCCATCCACCCCATCGCCGTCAGGATGGTGTTCGACGTCCACCGGCAGGTGGCGCGCGGCGCCGGCGTGCCGATCATCGGCCTCGGCGGCGTGCTGCGCTGGGAGGACGCGGCCGAGTTCATCCTCGCGGGCGCCGGGGCCGTGGGCGTCGGCACGGCGCTCTTCGTCGATCCGCGCACGCCGCGGGACCTCGCCCGCGGACTCGCCCAATGGGTGCGCGCACAAGGGGCCTCGTCCGTCGCCGAGCTGGTGGGACGCGTCGAGGCCTGACCCGATGCGCCGCGACGAACGCGCACGCTTCGACCGGCTCTTCGAGGACGTGCTTGCATCCATGCCCGAGGCCATCCACCGCATGCTCGAGGAGGTTCCGGTGGTGCTCGAGGACCACCCTTCGCGCGAGCTGCTCGCCGACATGGGCATCGACCCCGACGACCACGCCGGCCTGTGCGGGCTGCACAGCGGCATCCCGCTCACCGAGCGCAGCGTCGCCGACGCGGGCCTGCCCGAGGTGATCACGCTCTTCCGCGAGGGCATCCTCGAGGAGGCCGGCGGCTGGGATCCATGGACCGATGACGACGGCACCCCGCTCGGCGGCGAGGCGCAGGTCACCCGCGAGATCCGCATCACACTGCTCCACGAGATCGGCCACCACTTCGGCCTCGACGAGGACGACCTCGACCGCCTCGGCTACGCCTGAATCCGCTCCTGGTTCGTTTGGCACCGGTTGATTTCTCCCGAGAAGTCGGGTGGTTGGGCTGACGCGTGGTGCGGTGCGGCGCGGACCTGGACGCCTCGGCGAACGGCGGTGGGGGCGGTCGCGTGCGGAGGTCGCGGCGCGCCTTGGACGCCTCGGCGACCGGCGGTGGCCTCAGTCGCTCGGACACGTTGCACGCGACGGGCGGGGTGTGCGGCGCCTTGGACGCCTCGGCGACCGGCGGTGGCCTCAGTCGCTCGGACAAGTTGCACGCAACGGGCGCATCTGCGGCGAGGCGCGCGCGGCCGGGGCGTGCAACAACT
>Ga0194123_10001530_pt1 | contig 34440 bp, 33 predicted proteins | sample TA2MahsurfametaG_5_FD_155479 | JGI IMG/M metagenome (GOLD analysis project Ga0194123, IMG submission 155479) | Freshwater microbial communities from Lake Tanganyika, Tanzania - TA2015023 Mahale A surface | ecosystem: Environmental > Aquatic > Freshwater > Lake | place: Tanzania: Lake Tanganyika... | reverse complement strand
CCAAGGCTGTGCAGGAATGGATCACAGCCGTTGGTGCCAAGACCGCCTACATTACGCCAGGCAGCCCCTGGGAGAACGGATACGTCGAGAGCTTCAACGCACGCCTGCGCGATGAATTGCTCGATGGCGAAATCTTCTACTCGCTGCGCGAGGCTCAGATCATCATCGAAAGCTGGCGGCGTCACTGCAACGCGATCAGGCCGCATGAATCGCTCGGCTACAAACCGCCTGCACCGGAAGTGTTCGTGCCTGCATTCGCCGCATGGCCGGCTGCGCTACGCCGATCGGCTTCGCCGGCCACGCTCCAACTAGCGCAACGGCCAACTCTGAACTAGCATTCCATCTGGACCACTCGATGGGGGCCGATCAGGCCGACCAGCGGCGCGCGTGCCGGTCGCCCCAGTAGGCGACGGCGAACAGCAGGCCCAGATAGGCCAGCGACAGTCCGAGAACCGTCGGTTCCGTCAGCATCGCGCGCGTCTCCCCCGGGTCATTGAACCCGAGGCGCGGGGCCGCTACAAGCGCGCCCGATCCCGATTTCAGCCGGAGTGCCGCAATGGCCGCGTATCAGTACGTCTACGTGATGAAGGGCCTGAACAAGACCTGGCCCGGCGGCAAGCAGGTCCTGAAGGACATCTGGCTCTCGTTCCTCCCCGGCGCGAAGATCGGCGTTCTGGGCTTGAACGGCGCGGGCAAGTCGACGCTGCTGCGCATCATGGCCGGCCGCGACGATAACTTCACCGGCGAGGCCTGGGCCGCCGAAGGCGCCAAGGTCGGCATGCTGGAGCAGGAACCCGAGCTCGATGCCGCCAAGGACGTGCTGGGCAACGTCATGGACGGCGCGGGCGAGATGGCGCGCCTGCTCGCCCGCTTCGAGGAGGTCTCGGCCGCCTTCGCCGATCCCGACGCCGACATGGACAAGCTGGTCGCCGAGCAGGCCGAACTGCAGGAGAAGATCGACGCCGCCAACGGCTGGGACCTGCAGCGCACCGTCGAGATCGCGATGGACGCCCTGCGCTGCCCGCCCGGCGACGCCGACGTGACCAAGCTCTCCGGCGGCGAGCGCCGCCGCGTGGCACTCTGCCGGTTGCTCCTGAGCAAGCCTGACCTCTTGCTGCTCGACGAGCCCACCAACCATCTCGACGCCGATTCGGTGGCCTGGCTGGAGCGGCACCTCGCGGAGTTCCCCGGCACCGTCGTGGCCGTCACCCACGATCGCTACTTCCTCGACAACGTCGCGGGCTGGATCCTGGAGCTCGACCGCGGGCAGGGCATCCCGTGGGAGGGCAACTACACCTCATGGCTGAAGCAGAAGGAACAGCGACTCGTCCAGGAAGAGAAAGTGGCGGATGCACGCCGGCGCACGCTGCAGCGCGAGCTCGAATGGATGGGCCAGAGCGCGCAGGCGCGGCGCTCCAAGAGCAAGGCGCGTATCGCGGCCTACAATCAGATGGTCGAGGAAGAGCAGAAGCAGACGCTCGACACCGCCCAGATCGTCATCCCCGCGGGACCACGCCTTGGCGACCATGTGATCAAGGCCGAGGGCATCTCGAAGGGCTTCGGCGATCGGCTGCTGATCGACAAGCTCACCTTCGGTCTGCCGCCCGGCGGCATTGTGGGCGTGATCGGCCCCAACGGCGCGGGCAAGACGACGCTCTTCAAGATGATCACCGGCCAGGACAAGGCCGATAGCGGCAGCTTCTCGGTCGGTCCGACCGTGAAGCTGGGCTATGTCGACCAGAGCCGCGAGACGCTCGATGCCAACAAGACGGTGTGGGAGGAGCTCTCGGGCGGGCTCGATCTCATCAAGCTCGGCAACCGCGAGGTGTCCAGCCGCGCCTACTGCGCCTCGTTCAACTTCAAGGGCGCAGACCAGCAGAAGAAGGTCGGCCAGCTCTCGGGCGGCGAGCGCAATCGCGTCAATCTCGCCAAGATGCTGAAGTCGGGCGCCAACGTGCTTCTGCTCGACGAGCCGACCAACGACCTCGATGTCGATACGTTGCGCGCATTGGAAGAGGCGCTGGTCGAGTTCGCGGGCTGTGCGGTCATCATCAGCCACGATCGCTGGTTCCTCGATCGCATCGCCACGCACATGCTGGCCTTCGAGGGCGATAGCCACGTCGAGTGGTTCGAGGGCAACTACCAGGACTACGAGGCCGACCGCCGCCGCCGGCTCGGCACCGACGCCGACCAGCCGCACCGGATCAAATACAAGCCGCTGGTCAGGGCCTGACGCCAGGGACTGACGGCCGCCGCGACGACGTCACGCGGCGGACAAACGCCCTTGAAATGAGTCCAGCGGGCTATACGTTACAATATAACATCTCTTATCCTGCCCCATCGACGCTAGGCGCCCCCCCACATGTCCAAGCAAACTGCCACCGATACGCGCCTGCCCGTCACCGTTCTTTCCGGGTATCTCGGCGCCGGCAAGACCACTCTGCTGAACCATGTCCTCAACAACCGCGAGGGCCGCAAGGTCGCGGTCATCGTGAACGACATGAGCGAGGTGAACATCGATGCCGCGCTGGTGCGCCAGGGCGGTGCGGAGCTCAGTCGACACGAGGAAAAACTCGTCGAGATGTCCAACGGGTGCATCTGTTGCACGTTGCGGGAAGACCTGCTGCGCGAGGTCGAGCGTCTGGCCGCCGAGCGGCGTTTTGACTACCTGCTGATCGAATCGACCGGGATTTCCGAGCCGATGCCGGTCGCGGCCACCTTCGAATTCGAGGATGAAGACGGCAAGAGTCTCGGCCGGGTCGCACGACTGGACACGATGCTGACGGTGGTCGATGCGAAGGCGTTCATCGACGACTACAGCTCGGTCGACTCCCTGCGCGACCGCCGCCAGACCGCGGTCGACAACGACGAGCGTACCGTCGTGGATCTGTTGGTAGAGCAAGTTGAGTTCGCCGACGTGATCGTCATCAACAAGGCGGATCTTGTCACCGAAGCCGACCTTGGCTTCCTGACCTCGCTCCTGCGCCGGCTGAACGCGAAAGCCCGGATTGTTCAGAGCAGCTTTGGCAAGGTCCCGCTTGAGGAAGTGCTGGATACCGGCCTCTTTTCCTACGAGCGCGCCAGCCAGTCCGCCGGGTGGCTGCAGGAAATGCGCGGCGTTCATACTCCGGAGACCGAGACCTACGGTTTCTGGAGCTTTGTCTACCGCGCGCGCCGCCCGTTCCACCCGCAGCGGGTCTACGCACTGCTGAACGGTCGCTGGGACGGTGTCATCCGCTCCAAGGGGTTCTTCTGGCTGGCGTCCCGGATGGGGATCGCGGGCGCGTTCTCGCAAGCCGGGGGCATGGTGCGCCACGAGGCGGCGGGCGCGTGGTGGGCGGCGGTGGACCGCAAGGAGTGGCCGCAGGACCCAACCTGGCGCTCCACGGTCCGAAACTCGTTCCGCAGCCCCTACGGCGACCGCCGCCAGGAGATCGTGTTCATCGGCACCAAAGGGATGAACAAGCAGGATCTCACAGCTCGTCTCGACGCGTGCCTGCTCACCGACGCCGAGATGGCCCTTGGGCCAAAACTCTGGGCGCGTTTCTCCGATCCGTTCCCGCCCTGGAAGCTCTGAGCGTCGCAGCCGACCGCGCAACCGTTTCCCTGGAGCCCGCCATGAACGCCGAGGCCAGCATCCTGAAAGTCCACGCCGAGGATGTGGACGCCGCCCGCCGCCTGCTCAAGGAAGCCATCGCCGGCGCACGCGAACGCTGGCTGCCCGGCGACGCCATCGTTGATGCCCTCGCGCTCGAGCTTGTGGACCTGACGGCGGCCGACATATCGAGAGACCGAACGGCACGTTGGTTGCGATGGCTCGCCAGCATGCTTGACCGCCCGGAAGCCGGAGTTCGCGCGCACTGAACGGAAGTGACCCATGGCGATTCTGTCCTATCTCACGACGACCCACTTCGACTTCGGCGCGGTGCGTCTGCTGCCAAAGGAGCTGGAACGGTTGGGGATACGTCGTCCCCTGATCGTGACCGATCGCGGGGTGCGCGCTGCCGGACTGCTGGACACGGTGGTCGCGACGCTCGCCGGTGAACCGCCGCCGGTATTCGACGATACGCCGGGCAATCCGACCGAGGACGCCGTCCTGCGCGCGTTCGACCTGTACACCCGCGAGAGCTGCGACGGCGTGGTTGGCCTCGGCGGCGGATCGTCAATGGATCTCGGCAAGGCGGTGGCGCTGCTTGCCGGCAGCGGCGGGCCGCTGGGGCAATACGATCCCGTGGCCGGCGGCGCGCGCAAGATCGGACGGGTGGCACCGCTGATCGCCGTGCCGACCACCTCGGGAACCGGCAGCGAGGTGTCCGTGGGCTTCGTGATCGTGATGCAGGACGGCCGCAAGCTCACCTTCGCCAGCCCCAAGATGATCCCGCTGGTGGCAATCTGCGACCCCGAGCTGACACTCGGACTGCCGGCCACACTGACGGCGGCGACGGGCATGGACGCGGTAACGCACTGCATCGAGGCGGTCCTGACGCCGGTGGTCAATCCTCCCGCCGAGGGCGTGGGCTACGATGGTCTATGGCGGGGATGGCGCCACCTCCCCACGGCCGTGCACGACGGAAAGAATCGCGACGCGCGCTGGCACATGATGATGGCCTCGACCGAGGGCGCGATGGCTTTTGTGAAGGGGTTGGGCGCGGTGCACGCGATGAGTCACGCGGTTGGCCGCCGGCGCGACCTTCAACTGCACCATGGCACGCTGAACGCGGTGATCCTGCCGAGCATCCTGAGATTCAATCACGGCACCACGCCGGAAAAGTACGAGCGCCTGCGCGAGATCATGGGGCTGCGGCCGGGGGCGGATCTCTCCGATGCCGTGCTCGCACGCAACGCCGAAATCGGACTGCCCAGTGGGCTCCGCGCCATGGGCGTATCCGAGGCCCTGATCCCGGATCTCGTGCCGCACGCCGTCGCCGACCTCTCGAGCCGGACCAATCCACGCCCCGTCTCCGCCGAAGACTACGCGCGCCTGTTCGCGGACTCGATGTAGCGCCGAGTCTCCGGTTGAGCCGCTAGACGCTGAAACCGAACAGGGCCCCTAAAGCCCTGTTCAGATCCTCTGATCCATCTCGAGCGCGGGTTCAGGCACGTCCACGCAGCCGATGATGCGGGCGGGCACGCCGGCGGCAGTGCAGCCCGCGGGCACGGGATCGAGCACCACGCTGCCCGCCGCGATCTTCGCGCAGGCGCCGATCTCGATATTGCCCAGCACCTTGGCGCCGGCGCCCAGCAGCACGCCGCGTCGGACCTTGGGGTGGCGGTCGCCGCGCTCCTTACCGGTGCCGCCCAGCGTCACGCCGTGAAGCATCGATACGCCATCCTCCACGACCGCGGTCTCGCCGATCACCACGCCTGTGCCGTGGTCGATGAAGATGCCCTTGCCAATGCGCGCCCCGGGATGGATGTCGAGGCCGAACAGCGCGCTCGCACGACTTTGCAGGAAGTGGGCGAGCGTGCCGCGTCCCTCGGTCCACAGCCAGTGCGCCACGCGGTGCGTCTGCAGCGCATGGAATCCCTTGAACCAGAGCAGCGGGTCGAGCGGTGAGGTGCAGGCCGGGTCGCGCTCGGTCACCGCCACGATGTCCGCGCGGGCCGCGAGCCCGATCGCTGGATCGGCCGCAAAGGCCTCCTCGAAGATTTGCCGGATGAGGGCGGCGGGCACTTCGGTGGTGCCGGCCAGACGCGCGAGGTGATAGCTCAGCGCCGCTTCGAAGCGCGGCTGGCTGAGAATGGTCGCGTGCAAGAGGCCAGCCAGAACCGGCTCACCCCGCGCGCGCTCATGCGCGGCGTCGCGAATGCGGCTCCAGACCGGATCGACGGTCGCGGGCCGGGTATCAGCCCCGGTCCTCAGTACGGCATTGTCCATGGCGCCCTCCTCACGGCGGCAAGCGCCTCCCGAAGGGAAATATAGGCTCGCGGGCCTCGGCTTTCAAACCGGGAGGTCAGCGCGCGGCACGCGACTCCAGTTCCTTGATCAGCACCTCGACGTCACCGCCGTTGCGCTGGATGTAGGCGTTGAAGTCGGAGCGACGCGTCATGACCATGCTGACACCCTCGACGCGCACGTCGGTGACGCGCAGTCCGGCGCCACGGTCCTGCAGTTCCCACTCGACGCGGATCGGCGGGCCCGAGCTCTGGTTGATCGAACTCTCGACCATGATGACGCCGCCGCCACGCGGGCTCACCTTGCCGATGGCCATGGTCTGACCGGCGTAGCTGCCGAACCGCTCGCTATAGGCCTTCGATTCGGCGCTCTCGGCGGCCTTGAGGAAGCGCGACCTCTGCTCCTCGCTCGCGCGGCCCCAGTGGGTGCCGAGCGCCGAGCGGCCCATGTAGGGGAGGTCGAAGCTCGCCTGCATGATTTCCTGGAATCCCGCCTGACGCTCCGCTCCGGTCCGGCTCTTCACGAGCTCGACCACCTTGTCGGCAAGGACTTCCACGAATTTCGCGGCGTCGCTGGCCTGCGCGGGCAAGACCAGGAAGGCAAGCGCCGTCCCGCACAGAATGCGGCGCGACACGACCATTCGCATCATCTGCTGCCCGCGTCCGGCACCGAAGCGCTAGCGGACCAGCGCAAGGTCCTCGCGACGTTCCAGCTCGCCGCGGGTATCGGTCTTCTCACGCTTGCGGCGGATCAACTCGCCGCGCTGCTGCGTATAGGCGCTGCGCACGGCGGCGTAGAAATCGACGCTGTTCTTCTCGATGTCGTCGAGCGCCACCAGCGTGCGGGAGCGCGCGTCGACCGCGCGGGCCGCGTTGCGCGGTCCGAGCACCAGCAATCGGTCCCAGTTCAGCGCATAGGCGAGGATGTTGAAGGGATCGACGGCGTTGTCGAACACCATGCCCGCGGCGTCGCGCGCATTGGACGGCCCCATACCCGGCAAGACCAAGTACGGGCCGCCATCTTCTGGCGGCGCCGCGGCCCACATGCCGATCGTCTTGCCCATGTCTTCCTTGGTCTTGGACAGACCCATCGCAGAGGCGACGTCGAACAGACCGCCAATGCCGATCGTGGAATTCACGATGAAGCGCGCGAGCGTCGTGAGCGCGCGGCCGGGATCTCCCTGCAGGACCTCGTTGATCGCCGTCACCGGCTCACCGAGATTGTGCAGAGCGTTGTTGATGCCCCTCTGCGCCGGTTCCGGCACCAGGTCGCGGTAGGCGACGGCAAGCGGCCGCAGCGCGATGACATCGACCGCCTGGTTGATCGAGAAAATGAACCGGTTGGGCAGTTCGATCGGATCCCACACGTCCTGGTCACGCGAAGCGCAACCACTGACCAGCGCCCCAGCCGCCGCAACCACCAGCACCGACTGCCGGGCCCGGCCCAGCCAGGAACCCATCATGCTAAACATCATCGCCGTCCAACCTAGCTGGGCTACCCGAACAACCGACCCCCGCCGGGAACCGCCCGGCGCAACAGAAAGGGTCGGCAATCCCGCGCCGAACAAAGACAGTGTTGCACAGTGCTTATTCACATTGAAGTGAATAGCCAGTCGGTTGACCGTGGCAGATACAATCTGACACTTGCATACATAAAGATATTCTTATATTGATCTTTGATGGATACGCTACTGACCCAGCTGAGAGCCGCCGCCGAGGATACGAGGCTGCGCATGTTGGCGCTGGCCGCCCGGGAAGACCTGACCGTCAGCGACTATGTTGATGTGCTGGGGCAAAGCCAGCCGCGCGTGTCCCGTCATCTGAAGCTGCTGGTTGAAGCGGGGCTGCTTGAGCGTTTCCGCGAGGCGCAGTTCACCCGCTTCCGCCTCGCGCGCGAGGGGGACGCCGCGAGCCTGGTGCGCGAGTTCCTGCGCCGGCTCGACACCGCGACACCGCGACTGGCGGGCGACCGGACCCGGCTGGAAGCGCTGCAACAGCGCCGTCAGACCGCGGCCGCGCGCTATTTCCGCGACAACGCCCAACGCTGGGACGAACTGCGGGCGCTGCATGTCGCCGATGGCGAGATCGAGCAGGCGCTGGTCGAGAGCCTGCCGCTTCGCACCGGGCGACTGCTGGATATCGGGACCGGCACCGGTCGGTTGCTGGAAGTACTGGCACCGCGGGCGGAGAGTGTGATCGGCATCGACCAGTCCCGCGAGATGCTGGCGCTTGCCCGCGCCAATCTCCAGCGCGCCGGCCTCGACAACGCCGAGGTCCGGTTGGCGGACATGTACGCGCTGCCCTTCGAGGCGGCGAGCTTTGACGCGGTGACGGTGCACCATGTGCTGCACTACGCCGACGATCCAGCCGCCGCCCTGGCCGAGGCCGCCCGCGTGCTGCGACCCGGCGGCACCGCGCTGGTGGTCGACTTCGCGCCACACGATCTGGTCGAGCTGAAGCGCGACCACGCCCATGTGCATCTCGGCTTCGCCGACAACCAGGTCCAGGGCTGGCTCGCCAGCGCGGGCCTGCAGCCGCTGGAGGCAAGCCACTTCCCCGGTCGTCGTCTCATGACGGGCCTGTGGCGCGCTGAGCGCCCCCGCCCGGCCGCGCAACCGGTCGTCCGTCCCGTTCAAGGAGTAGCCCGATGAGCCCCGACACCGCAGCCGCGGCGCCGGCCGAGTTCCCTGCGCGCGCGCGCCAGCCCTTGCGCGCGTCCTTCGAGTTCTTCCCGCCCAAGACCGAGGCGATGGAGAAGACCCTGTGGGAGGCGGTGCAGCGCCTCGCGCCGCTGGCGCCCACGTTCTTCTCCGTGACCTACGGCGCCGGCGGCTCCACGCGTCAGCGCACCCACGACACGGTCGTACGGCTGAAGCGTGAGACGGGGATCGACGCAGCCGCGCACCTCACCTGCGTCGCCGCCACCCAGGCCGAAGTCGACACCATTGCCCGCGCCTATTGGGACGCGGGCATCCGCCACATCGTGGCGCTGCGCGGCGATCCGCCGTCCGGCATGGGCGGCCGCTACAGCGCGCACCCCGGGGGCTACGCCAACGCCGCCGCGCTCGTAGCCGGGCTGAAGCGCATCGGAGACTTCGAGATCAGCGTCGCGGCCTACCCGGAGAAGCACCCCGACTCGCCCGACGCGGCCGCGGACCTCGAGAACTTGAAGCGCAAGGTCGACGCCGGCGCCGACCGCGCGATCACACAATTCTTCTTTGAGGCCGACGACTATCTGCGCTTCCGCGACCGCGCGGTGGCAGCCGGCATCGGCGTGCCGATCGTGCCTGGCATCATGCCGGTCTCCAACTTCCAGGCGGTGTCGCGAATCGCGGGTCTCTGCGGCGCGAAGGTCCCGGCCTGGCTCGCCGAGCTGTTCCGAGGCCTCGACAGCGATCTGGACACCCGGCGCATGATCGCCGCGACCGTAGCCGGCGATCTCTGCCGGCGGCTGAGCGGCGAAGGCGTGGACCAGTTCCACTTCTATACGCTGAATCGCGCCGACCTCACCTTCGCCACCTGCCACCTCTTGGGAGTGCGCGCGCCATGACAGCCATCGACCGGGCCGCGAAGGCCGACCTGCTGCGCCGCATCGGTGAGGAGCGCATTCTCGTGAAGGATGGGCCCTATGGCTCGATGATCCAGAGCTACCGGCTGGACGAGGAAGGCTTTCGCGCCGGCCGCAGCTTCAACCACGACCAGAAGGGCAACAACGATCTCCTGAACCTCACGCGGCCGGAGATCGTCGGCGAGATCTGCAACGCCTACATCGACGCCGGCGCCGATCTGCTCGCCACCAACACCTTCAACGCAAATGCCATCAGCCTCGCCGACTACGGCATCGCCGGCATGGCGCGCGAGGTCAACCTCGCGGCGGCCCGTGTCATCCGCGCCTGCGCCGACCGGGCGACCGAGGCGCGCCCCGAAAAGCCGCGCTTCGTCGTCGGTGCGCTCGGCCCCACCAACAAGACCCTGTCGGTGTCACCCGACGTCAACGATCCGGGCTTCCGCGCTGTCAGCTTCGACGAGGTGAAGGGGATCTACCGCGAACAGATCGACGGGCTGTTGGATGGCGGCGTCGACTTCATCCTGATCGAGACCGTTTTCGACACACTGAACGCCAAGGCCGCGCTGGTCGCCCTCGATGAGGCGGGCGAAGCGCGCGGCGAGGTGCTGCCGGTCATGGTGTCGATGACGTTGACCGATCTCGCCGGCCGCAACCTCGCGGGCCAGACGGTCGAGGCCTTCTGGCATTCGGTTCGGCACGCCAAGCCGATCACGATGGGGCTCAACTGCAGCTTCGGCGCCACCGAGCTGCATCCCTATGTGAACGCACTCAATCCGAAGGTCGACAGCATGCTGTGCGTCTACCCCAACGCCGGCCTGCCGAACGAACTTGGCCAGTACGACGAGCCTCCAGAGATGACGGCGAAGCTGGTGCGCGGCTGGGCCGAGAGTGGCTGGCTGAACGTCGTGGGCGGCTGCTGCGGCACGACGCCAGCCCACATCAAGGCGATCGCCGGCGCCGTCGCGGGCATCAAACCGCGCCGCTGGCGGACGCTACCCCCGGCGCTGCGGCTGTCGGGCATGGAGGCGGCGAGTTTCCTGTGATGCCCGAGAATCGCGCGACCTTCATCAATATCGGCGAGCGGACCAACGTCACCGGCTCGGCGAGGTTCAAGAAGCTCATCCTGGACGGCGACTACCCCGCCGCCGTCGAGGTGGCGCGCCAGCAGGTCGAGGCCGGCGCGCAGATCATCGATGTCAACATGGACGAGGGCCTGCTCGATGCCGAGAAGGCGATGGAGACGTTCCTCAAGCTGATCGCCGCCGAGCCCGACATCGCGCGCGTGCCGATCATGATCGACAGCTCCAAGTGGAGCGTGATCGAAGCCGGCCTGAAATGCGTCGCCGGCAAGCCGGTGGTGAACTCGATCTCGATGAAGGAAGGCGAGGCTCCCTTCATCGCCCAGGCGCGTCTCGTGCGCCGCTACGGCGCCGCCGTCGTCGTCATGGCTTTCGACGAGAAGGGCCAGGCCGACACCCGCGCACGCAAGGTCGAGATCTGCCGCCGCGCCTACGATGTGCTCGTGAACAGGGTGGGTTTCCCGGCCGAAGACATCATCTTCGATCCCAACATCTTCGCAGTCGCCACCGGCATCGAGGAGCACAACAACTACGGCGTGGACTTCATCGAGGCGACGCGAGAGATCAAGGCGACCTGCCCTGGTGCCAAAATCTCGGGCGGTGTGTCGAACCTGTCCTTCGCGTTCCGCGGCAACGAGCCGGTGCGCAAGGCCATGCACTCGGTGTTCCTCTACCACGCGATCCGCGCCGGCATGGACATGGGCATCGTCAACGCCGGCCAACTCGAGGTCTACGACCAGATTCCCGCCGAGCTACGTGACGCTTGCGAGGACGTGATCCTGAATCGCCGTGACGATTCCACCGAGCGGTTGCTGGAACTCGCGCCGAAGTACAAGGGCACCGGCGAAGCGGCCGAGACGCAGGATGCCGAGTGGCGCAGCTGGCCGGTCGAGAAGCGCCTCGAGCATGCCTTGGTCAAGGGCATGGACCAGCACATCGTGGAAGACACCGAGGAGGCGCGGTTGGCCATCGCGCGGCCGATCGAGGTGATCGAGGGGCCCCTGATGGCCGGCATGAACGTGGTCGGCGACCTGTTCGGCGCCGGCAAGATGTTCCTGCCGCAAGTGGTGAAGAGCGCCCGCGTCATGAAGAAGGCGGTGGCCCATCTGCTGCCGTTCATCGAGGCCGAGAAGTCCGCAGGCTCACGATCCAAGGGCAAGATCGTCATGGCGACGGTCAAAGGCGACGTCCACGACATCGGCAAGAACATCGTGGGCGTGGTTCTTCAGTGCAACAACTTCGAGGTCATCGACCTCGGCGTGATGGTACCGTTCCAGGACATCCTGAAGTCGGCCAACGACAACAAGGCCGACCTGATCGGGCTCTCCGGCCTTATCACACCCTCGCTCGACGAGATGGTGACGGTGGCCGAGGAGATGACGCGCCAGGGCTTCAAGATGCCGCTGCTGATCGGCGGCGCCACGACCTCGCGTGTCCATACCGCGCTGCGTATCGCGCCGCGCTACGCCGGCCCGACGGTCCATGTGCTGGACGCCTCGCGCGCCGTCGGCGTCTGCTCGGCGCTTACCTCGGAGTCGGGCGACCAGGCGCGCGACTTCGCCGACAAGGTGGCGGCCGAGTATGAGGCGATCCGCGTGGAACGCGCCAAGGGCGACAAGGAAAAGCTCGCCTCGCTCGCCGAGGCGCGCGCCAACGCGCTGTCGATCGACTGGGCCGGCTTCGAGGCACCCCGCCCGGCCTTCACCGGGACACGCGTCTTCGCCGAGTATCCGCTGCACGAGTTGGTCGAGCGCATCGACTGGACGCCCTTCTTCCGCGCCTGGGAGCTGGCCGGCACCTACCCGGCGATCCTGGACGACAAGGTGGTCGGCGAGACCGCGCGCAAGCTGCACGCCGACGCGCGCCGCATGCTGGACCGCATCGTTCGCGAGAAGTGGCTTACCGCGAAAGGCGTGATCGGTTTCTGGCCCTGCCGGAGTGACGGCGACGACGTGGTGCTGTTCGAGGACGAAAGCCGCACTCGCAAACTCTCACGCCTGCATTTCCTGCGCCAGCAAGTCGCCAAGCGCGCGGGTCGTCCCAACATGTGTCTCGCCGACTTCATCTCGCCGCAGGCCGACTGGATCGGTGGCTTCGCGGTGACCGCTGGCCATGGCATCGATGCCCACCTCGCGCGCTTCAAGGCGGATCACGATGACTACTCGGACATTCTTCTGAAGGCGCTGGCCGACCGCCTCGCGGAGGCCTTCGCCGAGCGGCTGCACGAACGGGTGCGCAAGACGCTGTGGGGTTACGCGCCGGAAGAGGCCCTCAGTAACGACGAACTGGTGCGCGAGGACTATCGCGGCACCCGCCCGGCGCCCGGCTACCCGGCCTGCCCGGACCATAGCCAGAAGCCTGAGCTCTTCCGCCTCCTGAACGCCGGCCAGAACGCCGGCCTCGCGCTCACCGAGAGCTTCGCGATGGTGCCGACGGCGGCGGTCTCCGGCTACTACTTCGCGCACCCGCAGGCGGCCTATTTCGGCGTCGCCCGGATCGGGCGCGACCAGGTCGAGGACTACGCACGGCGCCGCGGCGTCACAGTCGAGCAAGCCGAGAAGTGGCTGAGCCCAAACATCGGCTACTGAACGGGCACGCGCTCAGGCGGCAGCGGCGAGCGTACAGCCGCCGACCGTGATGCGGTGCATGAGGCGCCGCTCGCCGTGATAGTCGTTGGCCGCGTAGTGCCAGGTCGCGCGGTTGTCCCAGAAGGCGATCGATCCCGGCCGCCAGCGGAAGCGGCAGGTGAATTCCGGCTTCGCGGCGTGACGATAGAGAAAATCGAGCAGCGGCCGGCTGTCCTCCACGCTCCAACCGTCGAAGCGCACCGTGAAGGCCGCGTTCACATAGAGGGCCTCGCGGCCGCTGAGCGGATGGCGGATCACTACGGGATGCACGACGTCGCCCACTTGCTCCGGATTGCGAAAGCGCGCCTTGAGGACGGGATCTTCGTAGACGCGCGCCTCGGCGCCGAAAATGTGCTTCGACGAATGAACCGCTTTCAGACCGCGCAACGTAGCCTTCAGCCCGTCGGAGAGCGCGTCGAAGGCGCCGTACATGCTCGCGAACAGTGTGTCACCGCCCTCCTCCGGCAGCTCGCGTGCCAGCAGGATCGAGCCCATGGCGGGTGCGGTGTCGTAGGAGTGATCGGTGTGCCAGCCGCCGCCGATATTCTGGCGTTGGGCCGGCTCCTTGCGCACCTCGGCGATCTCGGGATGTCCGGGAACCGTCGGAAAGAAGCGGTTGATGTCGATCGGCCCCCAGCGACGCGCGAAGGCGAGATGTTCCGCCGGTTCAAGCGTTTGGTCGCGGAAGAAGATCACGCCGAATTCGGCGAAGGCGCGCTGCACCTCCTCCCACTGCCGATTGCCGAGCTGCCGCAGATCGACGCCCAGCACCTCCGCGCCACAGCCACCCGTGAGCTTGCGCACTTTGATCGTCTCGTAGCTCATCCGCATTCTTCACTGCCGTGACGGATATTGCGCCCACGGACTCCGGGATGTCGACCCTTGATGCGGAAGAGCATCGCCCCCATCTGCGGGGCGAAGGAGAAGCGCGATGCAATGCCCTGTGTGTACCACCGAGAACCTCACCATGAGCGAGCGCCAGGGCGTCGAGATCGACTATTGCCCCAAGTGCCGCGGTGTCTGGCTGGACCGGGGCGAACTCGACAAGCTGATCGAGAAGTCGGGATCGGCGCGGCGCGACCGCGACGACGATGACGATGACGATGACGATGATCGGCGCCGGCAGGCGCCGCGCCGGCACGAGGACGAGTACCATCACGCCCCGCGCTACGGCACGCCGTATCCCCACAAGAAGAAGAAATCGATCCTCGGCGAGATCTTCGACTTCTGAACCTAGCGACCGGGCACACCCGGCACGATCAGAAGGGCGAGCGACAGGGTGACGATGCTGGCGGCGGTCGAGATCACCACGGCGTTGGTCGCGCGACCGACGCCGACGCCATAGAGCTGCGCCACCATGTACACATTGGCGCCCGCCGGAAGGCAGGCGTTCAGCGTCGCCACCGCGAGCCACAGCGGGTCGAGCGCGAAGACATAGCGCCCCAGCGCATAGACCAGCGCCGGCAAGACCAGCAGCTTGGCCGCCGACGCGAGCGCGGCGGCCTGCCAGTGGCCGCGCAGACCGACATGCGCCAGGGAGGCACCGGCCATCAGCAGGCCACAGGGTGGCGCGGCGGTGGCGAGCGCCTCCAGCACTCGATCGACGATGCCCGGCAGCGCCAATCCGCCGGCCTGGCGGCTCGCCCACGACCAGAGGAGGCCCGCGAAGATCGGCGGCACCACCGGATGGCGCAGCATGGTGAGTGCTGCCCCGCCCAGGCGGCGCGCGAGGCCGGCGCGACCGCCTTGCGTCCCAACCTCAAGCAGGAAGGACGACAGCGACAAAAGGATCAGCGAGTGGACGCTCACGATCATCAGGAGCGGCACGAGCCCGGCCGGTCCGAAGGCGAGCGTGATGAAGGGAATGCCGATACCGACGCCGTTGGAGAACGTGCCCGACAGCGCGAACACCGCGCGGTCGGCGAGCCCCAGCGCAAGCGCCCGGCCGGCCAGCAGCAAGAGCGCATAGAGCGACAGGGCCGCGCCGAAGAAAGCAAACAGGATATCGGCGTCCAGCGTTTCGAACTGGACCCGGGCCATCGAGCGGAACAGGAGCGCCGGAAACAGCGCGTAGAAGGTGATGTTGGTGAAGCCGCGCAGGCCCTCGGCGCTCAGCAGCCGCGACCGGCCGATCACCCAGCCGAGCGCCACGATGCCGAACACCGGCACGATGATGTCGACGATCGCCGACATCGCCGTCCCGGGTCCGGCGCCGTGTCCGCGCCTAAGCCGCCATCGCGAGGTTCGAGTACCGCGTCAGATGGTGCTGCTGGTTGCCGAACATCAGGTCGATCATCGTCAGCCGCTTGAAGTAGTGGCTGACCGACAGCTCGTCCGTGACGCCCATGCCGCCATGCATCTGCACCGCGCTCTGACCGCAGAACTTGCCCGACTTGCCGATCTGCACCTTGGCGCCCGATGCGGCCTTGGCGCGCACCGTGGCATCGGCGTCGTCGATCTTGAGCGCCGCCATCAGCGCCATCGACCGCGCTTCCTGGGCGTTGGTGAAGCAATCCACCATGCGGTGCTGCAGCACCTGGAACTTGCCGATCGGCACGCCGAACTGCTTGCGGGTCTTGATGTACTCGAGCGTGGCCGCGTTGATCGCGTCCATGCAGCCGACCGCCTCGGCGCAGAGCGCCACGATCGCGCGATCGACCGTGCCCTCGACCAGCGGGAAGGCGCCATCGACCGCGCCCACCACGGCGTCGGCACCGACCGACACCTTGTCGAGCGTGAGCTCCGAAGCGCGCAGTGAATCCTGCGTGGGATAGTCCCGCCGCGACAGACCCTTGGCCTTGCCGTCGACCGCGAACAGGGTGAGACCCTTCTCGTCCCGCGCGCCGCCGGAGGTGCGAGCCAGCACGAAGATCGTGTCGGCCGAGGCGGCGTTGTAGACGACGCCCTTGTGGCCGGAAAGCGACCAGCCGGCGCCTTCCTTGGTCGCCTTCAGGGACACGTCGGCCAGATTGTAGCGGCTCTGCCGCTCGAGCCAGGCCAGCGCGAACTGTTTCTTGCCCTCGATCATCGGCGCCAGCAGCGCCTGCTTCTGGGCCGCGCTGCCGCCCGCCGCGAGCAAGCCGCCGCCCAGCACCACCGTCGGCAGGAACGGCTCCAGCACCAGCCCCTTGCCAAACTGCTCCATCAGGATCGACGTCTCGAGCGCGCCGCCGCCCAGCCCGCCATCGTCCTCGGAGAACGACATGCCGAGCCAGCCGAGCTCGGCGAACTGCGCCCAATTGTCGGGCAGCCAGCCGCGTTCGCTCGCCGCGATCTTGCGCCGGGTATCGAACACGTACTTCTCGCGCACGAAACGCTCGACGCCCTCCTGCAGGGCTTTCTGTTCGTCGGAATAGGACAGGTCCATTCTCTCCTCCACAATCTTTGGTCCTGGCTTACAGCCCGAGCACCATCTTGGAAACGATGTTCTTCTGGATCTCGTTGGTGCCGCCGTAAATGCTGGTCTTGCGCATGTTGAAATAGCGCGGCGCCGCGGGCGGGGCATGGTCGCGGCCCACGGGCGTGTCGTTGCTCTCGTGGAAGAGAAGTCCCGGCTGGAAGGGCTGGGCGTACTCGCCGACCGCCTCCATGGCGAGCTCGGCGATCCGCTGCTGGATCTCCGATCCCCGAATCTTGAGCGTCGACACTTCCGGACCCGGCGCGCCGCCTTGCGCCATCGCCGACAGCGCGCGCAACTCGCTCATCTCCAGCGCCTGGAGCTGAAGGTCGAGGTCGGCGAGCCCGGCCGCGAAGCCCGGGTCGTCGGCCATGGTGCGGCCCGCATTGGGCTCGGCGCGCGCGATCTCCCGCAACGCCCGAACGCCCCGCTTGGAGGCCGCGACCTCGGCGATGCCGAGGCGTTCGTTGGCCAGCAGGAACTTGGCGCAGGTCCAGCCCGCACCCTCTTCACCGATGCGGTTGGCGACCGGCACGCGCACATTGTCGAGGAACACGTCGTTCACGTGATGCGCGCCGTCGGTCATGATGATCGGCCGCACCGTGACGCCGGGGCTCTTCATGTCGATCAGCAGGAACGAGATCCCCTGCTGCACCTTGGCATCGGGATCGGTGCGCGCAAGACAGAACATCCAGTCGGCCCAATGGGCGAACGAGGTCCAGGTCTTCTGGCCCGACACCACGTAGTGATCGCCGTCACGCACCGCCTTGGTCCGAAGATTGGCAAGGTCGGAGCCGGCGCCGGGTTCGGAATAGCCCTGGCACCAGGCGACGCTGGAATCGCGGATCGGTCCCAGGAACTGGTCCTTCTGGGCGTCGGTGCCGAAGGTGTAGATCACCGGCCCGACCATCTTCACGCCGAACGGCAGGATGCGCGGGGCGCCTTCCTCGGCCAGCACGTTCTCGAACAGGAATCGCTGGGTCACATCCCAGCCCGGACCGCCATGCTTCTTCGGCCAAGTATAGGCAAACCAGCCGCGGGCGCCGAGCGCACGCTGCCAGGCCATATGGTCTTCGCGGTCGTAGTGGCGACCCGACACCGTCTTGGCGCGCGTCGCGGGCGAGAGGTTCGCCCGGACGAACGCGCGCACCTCGTCGGCGAAGGCGCGATGGCCGGCATCGAGCGCGAGCTTCATGGTCAGAGGCCCAGCACCATCTTGCTGATGATGCCTTTCTGGATCTCGTTGCTCCCGCCGTAGATCGTGGTCTTGCGCGTGTTGAAGTAGCGCGGCGCGGCGAGATGGGCGTACTCGGGCCCGACCGGCGCCTCGTTGCTGCCCTGCCATAGCAGCCCGGGCAGATAGGGCGCGGCGTACTCACCCACCGCCTCCAGCGTGAGCTCGGTGATGCGCTGCTGGATCTCCGAGCCGCGGATCTTGAGGCCCGATGCCTCGGCACCCGGCGCATCGCCCTGGGCCATCGCCGAGAGGACGCGAAGTTCGGTGTACTCCAGCGCGGTCACCTGCAGTTCGAGATCGGCGATCTTCTCGCGGAACCCCGTGTTCTCAATGAGCGGCTTGCCGCCATCGAGCTCGGCGCGGGCGATGTCCTTCAGCGCTTCCACGCCGCGCTTGGACTGCGGCACCGCAGCGATGCCCAGCCGCTCGTTGGCCAGCAGGAACTTGGCGTAGGTCCAACCCTCGCCTTCCTTGCCGACCAAGTTCGTCACCGGAACCTTCACATTGTCGAAGAAGATCTCGTTCACCTCGTGGCCGCCATCGACCATGACGATGGGCTTTACGGTGATCCCCGGCGTCTTCATGTCGATCAGCAGGAACGAGATGCCCTCTTGCGGCTTGGCCTTGGGATCGGTCCGCACGAGGCAGAAGATCCAGTCCGCCCAATGGCCGAGCGTGTTCCAGGTCTTGGAGCCGTTCACGACGTAGTGGTCGCCCTGGCGTTCCGCGCGCGTGCGCAGGCTCGCGAGGTCCGAGCCCGAGCCGGGTTCGGAATAGCCCTGGCACCACCACATCTTGCCTTCACGGATCGACGGCAGGTGCTTCTGCTTCAGCTCGTCGCTGGCGAACGTGTAGATGACCGGACCCACCATCTTGGTGCCGAAGGGCACGATGCCGGGCGCGTTCTCCTCGGCGCAGACATTCTCGAAAATGTAGCGCTGCGCCGGCGTGAAGCCGGGCCCGCCATGCTTCTTCGGCCACGTGTAGACGAGCCACCCCTTGCGCCCCAGCGCCTGCTGCCAGCGCATGTGATCGTCGCGGGTGAGATGCTTGCCCGAGGCGACCTTGTCGCGAACATCGGCGGGCAGGTTGGCGCGAACATAGGCCCGAACTTCGTCGGCAAAGGCGCGCTCTTCGGGCGTGAAAGCGAGGTCCATGGGATCCCCCGGAACTTGGCTGAATGGATGCGCCGGATATTAGCCGCCGACCCGCTATCGACAAGCGCGGGCCAGCCGCAGTGCAGGTCTCGGCGCCACAATGCGGAACGACTTGACGCCCGAGAGGGGTGCCGTCAAGGCACCCCACACGCCGTGGCGAGTGCGGCTGTGTCGGTCCAAGCGACCAACAGCTCCGGCGCCGGATGGCCGTCGATCTCAATCTCCTGACGCCCGATCACCTCTCCGCCAAGACGCTGATAGAACGCGAGTGCGCGCCGGTTGGCTTCGAAGACGTGCAGGTGCGCGCGTCGCTCGTCCTGCGCCGCCAGCCTGCGCATCGCGGTGCCCAGCAGGCGCCGGCCCAGACCGTCCCCCCGTCGTTCCGGATGAATATGGAGATTGTCGATGTAGGCGCCGTGCGCGTCGCCCGGGCGGTCCCACACCGCGATGAAGCCCTCACCGTCGATGAGCAGCACGACATCGCGCGGCTGAAGTCCAGCGAGCTTGACCGACCAGTGGGCGAGACGCTCCGCGTCGAGACCGGGCCCCAACGTGCGGTCGGCCAGGATGCCGCGATAGGCCGAGCGCCAGCTCATCGTGTGCAGCGCGGCGATGGCGGCAACGTCGCCGGGACCTGCCTGTCGCACTCAGGGCACCAAGAGCGCCTGCTCGGCCTTCAAGTCCTCGATCGTGGCGTCAGCGAAGCCCGCTTCGCGCAGGACCTCGACCCCGTCCTCGCCGACGCGCGGGGCGTGGCGGCGGAACTCGGTCTTGGTCTTCTCGAAGTCGAGCGGGCTCGCCACAGTGGTGATCGGCCCTTCCGTCGGATGCTCGCGGTCGGTGAAGAAGCCGGTCGCCTTGAGATGCGGATCGTCGCGCAGTTCTTCCAGCGTCCGCACCGGCATGGCCGGAATGTCGGCCTTGTCGAAGGCATCGAGCCATTCCTGCGTTGTGCGATTCTTCAGGAGCTGGTCCAGGACCTGATAGAGCTCGCTGAAATGCTTGGGCCGCTGGGTCCGGTCGGCGAAGCGCGGATCGCGCGCGAGATCGGGCCGCTCGACGATCTCGAAGAAGGTCTGCCAGTGCGCATCGGTATAGGGCAGCGCGCAGACGTAGCCGTCCAGCGTTGGAAACGGATGGCGGAACTTGTTGATGATACGGTCGTAGCCCATCGAGCCGCGCTGCGGCCGCCAGGTCGCGCCGAACAGATGCTCGGTCAGCCAGAACGAGGCCAGCGTCTCCAGCATCGGCACCTCGATCATCTGGCCTTCGCCGGTGCGCTGCCGGTGATACAGCGCGCCCAACACGGCGATGCAGAGATGCAGGCCCGTCGTCTTGTCGGCAATCAGGCTCGGCATGAATCGCGGCGGCAGCCCATCGACGCGGCTCTGAAGCGATGCCGCGCCCGACACGCCCTGCACCAGATCGTCAAAGGCGGGCTTGTGGCCATAGGGCCCTTTGCGGGCGTAGCCGAGCGAATAGGCATAGACGATACCGGGATTGATCTTCTTCAGCTCCTCGTAGCCCAGCCCCAGTCGCTCGATCGCCTGTGGCCGGCTGTTGTGCACGAAGAGATCGGCGCCCTTGATCAGCTCCTTGAGCGCCGCGACGGCCGCGGGCTTCTTGAGATCGAGGCAGAGGGATCGCTTGTTGCGGTTGGCCGCCATGTAGATCGGCCCCATGCGTGGGTCGCGCCCCAGCGAACCGCCCGACAGACGCAACAGGTCGCCCTCGGGCGGCTCGACCTTGATGACGTCGGCGCCCATGTCGGCCAGATGCTGCGTGGCGAACGGTCCCAGCAACACCGCCGTCAGGTCGATCACCCGCACCCCCGCCAAGGCTCCCGGCATCCGCCCTCCTCTCGTGCGCACGCATGGCCGCACCGCGCCGCCACTATGGCATGCACCGATTGCCTCGGGCATGGTGGCCGGCAAGATCAATGTCGGGAGTCGAAACACGATGCCGGGCGCGCTGGACGGAGTCTTGGTGGTGAGTGTCGAGCAGGCCGTGGCCGCGCCGTACTGCGCGGCGCGGCTCGCCGACGCCGGCGCGCGGGTGTTGAAGATCGAGCGGCCGGAGGGCGATTTCGCGCGCGCCTACGACAAGTATGCCAACGGGCTGTCGAGCTACTTCGTCTGGCTCAACAGGGGCAAGGAATCGGTGGTGCTCGATTTCCGCACGCCCGACGATCTGGCGCTGCTCCATCGGCTGATCGCGCGCGCCGATGTGCTGATCCAGAATCTGGCGCCCGGCGCGGCGGCGCGGGCGGGCTTCGGCTCAGCCGACATGCGCCGGCGCCACCCCCGACTGATCGCCGTCGACGTGTCTGGCTACGGCGAGTTCGGCCCCTATCGCACGCGGCGCGCCTACGATTTGTTGGTCCAGGCCGAGAGCGGGCTCGCGTCGATCACCGGCACCGAACATGCACCGGGTCGCGTCGGCGTCTCGGCGACCGACATCGGCACCGGCATGTACGCGCACGCGGCCGTGCTCGAGGCGCTGATCGCGCGTCAGCGGACGGGCGAAGGCCGCACCATCTCGGTGTCGCTGTTTTCCGCCATGGCCGAGTGGATGACCGTGCCTCTGATCGCGCGCGACCAGGGCGGCTACGACTGGCCGCGTCTCGGTCTCACGCATCCCTTCATCGCGCCCTACGGCGTCTATTCGACGGGCGATGGCGTGCCGGTCCTGATCTCGATCCAGAACGACCGCGAGTTCGTGCGGCTCTGCGAGGGCGTCTTGGAACGGCCCGATCTCCCGAGCGACCCCGATTTCGCGACCAACGTGGCACGCAACAGCCGACGCGATGCGACCAACGCGCTGGTGCAATCTTGCTTCGGCGCGCTCGCTTTCACGGCGCTGGCCGAGCGTCTCGATGCCGCTCAGATCGCCTGGGCGCGGGTGAGCTCGATCGCCGACCTGTCGTCCCATCCGCAGCTCCGCCGGCGCGCAATCGGCACCGAAGCGGGCGAGACGCTGGTGCCTGCTCCGGCCGCCGCGTTCGAGGGCGAACCCGAGCGGTTCGGCGACGTGCCGCGTTTGGGGCAGCACACCGAGTGGGTCCGGGCGGAGTTCGCCGCCTCGTGACGCCGCCGCTCGCTGGCGTGAGGCTCGGCGCCTATGGCTGCGCCTACTTCTTCGCGTCCGGCGCCTTCATGAGCTACTGGCCGGTGTGGCTACGCGATCGTGGTGTGGCCGACGCCGAAATCGGCACGTTGTTCATGGGTCGCCAGATCGTGAGCGTGGCAGCCACGCTCCTGATCGGCTGGCTCGCGCACCGGCTAGCCGGCACGCGCGGCCTGATCGCCGCGCTCGGCGCCGCCGCGGCGCTCCTGATGGGGCTCTACGAGTTCGCGTTCGGTTTCGCGGCGATCCTCGCCGTGACTCTTGTCTGGGGAACGATCTGGGCGCCGACCATGGCGCTCTATGACGGCGTCGTCGTCCCCGAGTGCAAGCGGCTGGGGTTCGTCTATGGTCGGGTGCGCGTGTGGGGGTCCGTCGCCTTCATCGCCGGCGCATTCCTCTGCGGCCTCGCGGTCGACCGCCATGGGCCGGCCTGGACGCTCTATGTCGGCATGGCTGGAATCCTGCTGCTTTGCCCGCTCGCGCTGCTGCTGCCGGTTGCGACTACCGAACCGCGCGCGCCCGGTGCGGCACCGACCTTCGGCGCGCGCGACCTGTTGCGCCAGCCCGCCTTCCTGCTGTTTCTGGCCGCCACCGGCCTCTGCCAGGCGAGTCACGCCGTGCTCTACAGCTTCGGTACGCTCACCTGGCGCGACGCCGGCATCGACGATGTCACGATCAGCTTGCTGTGGGCCGAGAGCGTGGCGATCGAGATCGTGCTGATGCTGGCAAGCGGATGGCTGCTGCTGCGTCTGGGCGTCTGCGGCCTGATCGCCTTCGGTCTGGGCTGTGCGCTCGTGCGCTGGGTGGCGATGGCCTTCACCGCCGATCTGCCGGCGCTGGTCATCCTGCAGGCGCTACATGCCGGCAGCTTCGCCGCCGCCCATCTTGGCGCCATGGCGTTTCTGCAGCGCGCGGTACCGGCGGAAGGAGCCTCGCTGGGCCAGAGCCTCTATTACGCGCTGGGGACAGGCCTCACGCAGGCGGTGATGTTCCAGATCGCGGGTCTGCTCTATGCCGAGTTCGCCGCGCGTGCGTTCCTCGGCATGGCGGTGGTCGCCCTCGCGGGCCTCGTCGCGATCGCCGCACTCGCGCGCCGGTGGGATGGCAGCTCGCTGGTCGGTCCGCCTCAGAAGTGATCGGGTCGCGCGACCTCGACATCACTCAGATAGACGATGGCGGCGTAGTCGCGCAGACGCTCGACGCTTTCCGCCAGGATGCGCCGCGCCGTCTCCTCGCCCGCGATCGCGATCACCAGCACGTTCTCGAACACCCGCGCCGGATCCTCCGCTTGGCGCCGCCCCTGGCGGCCGAAGCCCGAGACCTTGGGCACGGTGGTGTAGCCCTTCACGCCATGCTCGGTCAGCCACTCGACCACGTCAGCCAGCATCGCAGCCTCGACCACGATCTCGATCTTCTTGCGGCGGTGGACCGTCATGGCGACCTCGCGAGCCACTGGGCGATCGAGAGATAGAGCGGGATCCCGATTGCCACGTTGAACGGAAAGGTGACCCCGAGCGACAGCGTCACGTAGATCGCCGGCCGCGCCTGCGGCAAGGCCAGCCGCATCGCCGCCGGCACAGCGATGTAGGACGCCGACGCGCAGAGCGTGGCGAGCAGCGCGGTGCTGCCGACATCGAAGCCGAGCGCGCGGGCAGCGGCGAACCCGATGGCGGCATTGAGCGGCGGCATCACCAGCCCGAAGCCCACGAGCCTGAGCCCCAGGTCATCGACCGAGCGCATCTGGCGCATCGCCACCAGGCCCATATCGAGCAGGAAGAGACAGAGCATGCCGTTGTAGATGTCGAAGATGAACGGCTTCACCTTCTCCATGCCCGACGGGCCGACGGCCCAGCCGATGGCGAAACCGCCCACCAACACCACGATGCTGCCATTGGCCAAGACCTCGCGCAGCAAGTGCGATTGGCGCGCCCGGCTGCGCTGCGGCTGCGTTCCCGGGCCCAGGGCGCGGCGCGCGAGCAGGAGGCCGGTCACGATGGCGGGTGTCTCCATCGCCGCCATCATGGCGACCAGCACACCATCGAACGCCACGCCCCGGCCATTCAGAAACTCGACCGCCGTCACGAAGGTGACAATGCTGACCGAACCATAGTGCGCGGCGACAGCGGCGGCATCAACGGACCCCAGCGCACGGATCCCGCGCAGGATGGCGTAGGCAAGCAGCGGCAGGGCGAAGGACAGGGCCAACGCCATCGCGATCGACGGCAGCACATTGGCGCCGTCCGACTTCGCCATGGCGAGCCCGCCTTTCATGCCGATCGCGAGCATCAGGTAGATCGCAAGTCCCTTGGCGATCGCCTCGGGAATCTCGAGATCGGATCGGATGGCCGCCGCGACCGCGCCGAGCACGAAGCACAGCACCATCGGCGAGAGCAGATTGGCGCCCGCGAGCGCAAGCAGCTCCGACATCGCGTCGGCCCTACCGCGACCGGCCGCGCGCCGCGACCGGCCAGATATCGACCAGCGTGTCGCCGCGAACGACGTGGAAGGCGTCGTAAAGATTGACCGTCGGATCGCAGTGCGGTGGCACCAGCACCACCCGTTCACCCAACGCCGGCGCTACGCCGCCCTCGGGCGCGATCACGGCCAGATGCTCATCGCCCATGAAGCGCGTGGTACTGCCAGCCGCCGCGCCAGCGAGGATCTGCGGCGGACCCTTCTCGGTCGCCATCGCCTTCAGACCGGCATCGACCGTCGCAAGGCCTGGCGTGTTGGCGCTCACCACCGAGGCGTCGATCTGCAGCGCCTGCTCGTAGACCGGCCGGCCCGCGCCGTCGATGTCGCAGACATTGTAGTCGTGATCCATGAAGACGTAGGAGCCGACCTGCAACTCGGTGAAGATGCCCAACTCCGCATCGATTCGGTGGGTGCCGGTGCCCGAGCCGGTGACGATCGCGGGCCGCAACCCCGCTGTCGCGAGCAGATCGAGGATGCCGCGCAGATAGGTCGTACGTTCCTCGATCTGGGTCCGACGGTCGGCGTAGTCGACGATGTGCTGATGCCGCCCGCAATAGAACTGCACGCCGCGCCAGTCGAGCGCGGGCAGCGAGGTGATACGCCGAACGAGCGCGAGTGCCGCCTCAGGCGAGGCAACACCGGTGCGATGGATGCCGGGATCGATATCGACCACGACCTTGAGTCGCTTGGCCCCGGCCGCTGCCTGGGCCAACGCCTCGGCATTGGCCGGATGGTCGACCACGACCATCAGCTCGCTCATCCGTTCGTTCAGCGCGATCAGTCGCGCGATCGCCTGCGGCGTCACCACGGGCGAGGTGATCAGCAGTCCCTCGATACCACCCTCGGCCAACGCCTCGGCCTCACCCAGCTTGGCGCAGCAAGACCCAAGCGCGCCGGCGGCGATTTGGCGACGCGCGACGTCGGGCGATTTATGCGTCTTGGCGTGAGGGCGCAGCTTCACGCCCTTCTCGCGCGCGAACGCGGCCATCGCCGCGATATTGCGCTCGAGCCGATCGAGGTCGACCACCAGCGCCGGCGTATTGAGCGAGCGGCGTGAGCCCTGCTGGCCCACCAGCGCGCGGTGAAGTCGCTCTGCGTCAGACATGCTCAGCCTTTCGGATCGAGATGGCGCACCGTCATCGGCTGGCCGGTGGTGCCGCGATTGACGCCGGCGGAGCGCAGGAAGGTGGCGGCGGGTCCGGTGCCCCACAGCGCCACGCCTTGCGCGAGAAGACCGCCATCGACCTTGACGGTCTCGCCGGTGATGAAGCGCGCGTCGTCGGAGCAGAGGAACGTCGCGACGTCGGCGATATGCTCGGGCGCGCCGCGATCGGGCCACGGCTGCCGGCCGAACTGTTCCTCGTATCGCTCCGGCTTGCCGCGATGCAGGAGCGGCGTGGAGATCACACCTGGCGCGATGCCGACCACGCGAATCCGGTGCGGCCCCAGCTCGGCCGCGACGTTTTCGATCAGGCTGATGGTCGCGGCCTTGGCGGCCGAGTAGGCGTGGCTGCCGCCGCCGCCCACCATGCCGGCGATCGAGGCGGTCACGAGAATCGCACCGCCGGCCCCGCCGCGCTTCATGGCGAGCGAGGCATGCTTCATGCCGAGGAACACCGACCGCACCAGAACCGCGAAGGTGTAGTCCCAGTCCTCGACCGAGGTTTCGGCGATCGGTCCGAAGGCACCGCCCACGCCGGCGTTGAGATAGGCGATGTCGAGCCGCCCGAAGCGGCGCGCGGCCTCGGCGACCAGCGCGGCGTTGTCGGCTTCGGTGGCCACATCGCAGCGCAGGAACGCCGCGTCCGCCGCCCGTCCGCGCGCCGCCGCCTCGGCGAGGAAAGCCGCGCCGTTCTCCGTGTTGAGGTCGCCCACGACGACGCGGGCGCCCTCCTCCATGAAGCGGAGCGCGGTCGCGCGACCCATGCCGCTCGCGCCGCCGGTCACGATCGCCACCTTGCCGTCCAAACGTTTCATTTCGCCTCGCTCTTGAGAACCATCGTGCGGGGCGACGCACGGCGCCGCAAGCGCGCCGTTCCGCGCCCCCGCAGCGGCGGCCTAGCCGATGTCGACCACGCCGTCGCCGCCAGCATAGAGGCGGTCGACCAGCGCTTTGCGGCGTTCCAGCGTGGCGCGCTGGTTGATATAGCCCTTGTCAGTGATCTCGTGGCCATCGACCGACGGCGGCTCGACCATCATCAGCACCCGCCGCACCCGCATGGACGACCCCGTCGCCGCTTTGTTCATGGCGGCCAGCCCCTCGCGCAGCCGCGCGACGACCGCCGGATGGGCGAGCAACGCGTCGGGTGCAAGCTTGCCCTCGGCATCGCCCGCGAGCTGGCGGCAGGCCGCGAGATTGGGAAAGCCGAGCAGCCCCACCCATTCACGATCCTGGCCGCAGACCACGGCGTCCTGCAGCACGGGCGTCGCCGCCGCGATCGCGGTGGTCCGCAAGGTGCCGACCAGCACGAAGGTGCCGCTTGTGAGCTTGAAGTCCTCGACGACGCGGCCATCGAACACCAGGCCCCAGGACGGATCGGCCTCGTCGACGAAGCGACCGGCGTCGCCGATCTTGTAGTAACCCTCCTCGTCGAACATCCGCGCCGTGAGCTCAGGCTGGCGATAGTAGCCCGGCGTCACGATCCGTCCCTTGAGGCGAAGCTCGTATCGGCCGGCCTCGCCGGTCGGCACCAGCTTCAACTTCACGCCGGGAAACGGCAACCCGATCAGGCCGACCCGCTCCGACGCCCAATGGACGGTGGTCGCGGTCGGCGCCGTTTCGGTCGACCCCCAGCCCGTCACAAACGGAATGCGGTAGCCTGTGTGCTTCACCGCGAGTGCCTCGATGCGGGCATAGACGTCGTCGGGCAACGTGGCACCGCCATAGGCAAGCACCGTGAGGTTGCGAAAGAAGCTGCGCGCCAGCGCTTCGTCGCGCTCCATCGCCGTGGCGAGCATCGCGAAGCCGGCCGGCACGTTGGCAAAGTAGGTGGGCGAAATCTCGGCCAGATTGCGCAGCGTCTCGTCGAACAGGCCGGGCAGCGGCTTGCCGTCGTCGATCCAGGTCGTGCCACCCTCCGCAAGATTGCCCTGAAAGGTGGCGTTGCCGCCCATCGTGTGATTCCACGGCAGCCAGTCGAGCATCGTCGGCACCGGATCGTCCGCTTTGCGCACCCGCGCCATCTGACCCATCGCGAGATTGGCGCACATCATTTCCTGGGTGTTGATGACCGCCTTGGGCATGCCGGTGCTGCCCGACGTCAGGAGATACTTGCCGACGGTCGCGGGGCCGATCGCGGCGATCGAGCGCGCGACAGCGGCGGTCGGTCGGGTCGCGACGAGTTCGCTCCAGGGCAGCGACTGGCGCTCGGGCGGCGGCGCATCGACATGCACCAGCAGCACGCCGGACAGATCGAGCGCGGCCAGCGCATCGGCATAAGCGCGTCCGTCCTGCACGAACACCAGCCCCGGCTTCACCAGCTCGAACACGTACTTCAGCTTCGCCCGATCGCGGCTCATCAGCGAATAGGCAGGCGACACCGGCGCGAGAGGCGCGCGCGCCTGCATCGCGGCCATGGTGAGCAGGCCGAACTCGATCGAATTGCCCGACAGGATCATGACCGGACGGTCCGGTCCCAGCCCGCGATCGAGCAGCGCCTGGGTCACCGCATCGACCTGCGCCTTGGCCTCCCCGTAGCTCACCTTGGTCCAGGCCCGCTCCGGTCCGCGGCGTTGCGCGAGCCAGAGCCGACCCGGCACTTCCGCCGCCCAGCGCGCGAGGAACGCCGGCACGTGCCGCTCGTAGGGCTTGAGCGCGTGCCGCGACTGCAGAATCGCGCTGCCGTCGGGTCGCCGCTCGAACTCGACGTCGCGGCTCAGGAACTCGATGGGCCGAAACGGCGCCTGCAGGGCGGTGTCCAACGCGTGTCTCCCGGAAACGAATGCCCGGTATTCTGCCGCCCCGTCGCGACGGGGCAAGCCCGCGCTATCGCTTGGCGAGGATCAGGTCATCGAGAGCGACGCCATCCCGCAGCGGGATCGCGTTAGCCGACGCGGCGGATCAGGGCGAGCACCTGCTCATAAGCCTGGTCGGCCAGCGCCCGCATCTCCTCGTCGGTTCGATCCTGAATCGGGTGCGGCACATAAACGACGCCGGGCTCGAAGCCCAGTGACTGGGCCTGGGCCTCCGTCGCCTGGGTGAACTCCGACGAGGCCACGTAGCCGCCGGGGATGCCTTTTTCGTCGAGGGTCTTGATGTCGTGCAGACTGCACGATGTGCAAGACCCTCAATCGGCCAACCCTTCGATCACCAGATCGACCTCGCTCGCGATCTTGTGGGCGAGCTCGGCCGGCGCGGGCCGCGTGAAGGTGGGCTTGCGATAGCGCGTCACCGCGACGCCCTCGGCCGCGAGCCTGCTCTCGATGCGATCGAGGAAGATGTTGCCGCGCGGCTTGGAGATGTCGAGCAGCCCCACGCGCAGCCCGGCGATCTTCTCGGGCGGCGCGCGGCGCGTGCGGCGCACCGGTTCGGTTTCGGCGGTGGGATCGAGAAGCTGCACGTGCATCCTCCGAAGCGTGGGCGTCAGTCGCGAATGGCGCAGGTCACCGGCGAACTGCCGACGGAACCGGCAGCGGCCCAACCTGCGATCACGGCGGAGAACATACCCGCTCCGCCGCCCGCGCGCACGATCAGAAGTCCGCCGGGGCGGAATTTCGGCACGTGATCGCGCTCAGCCAGCGCCGCCGCCGGCACGCCCTCGGCGATGCCGCCCGCGCCGCGCACAATCTCCGCCGCCGGCAACTTCAGGAGGCCGTCGAGCTCGGCGCGAAGTCGCGCCTTGTCCCAGCCGGCGGCCTTGAAGGTGCGTTCGTGCTCGGGACAGACGACCAAAATCGCGTCCGCCGCCTGCGCGAGCTTCCAGTGGTTCACCGAACGCAGCGACAGCGCGAAGGACCGTGCGAGAGACTCCGGTGTGCGCGATTGCTGGTCGACGATGCCGTGCGGCGAGTCGCCCGCGAACAACGTCACCGTGTTGGCGTCCCGCGTAAAGCCGCGATCCTCCGCGAGCGAACTCCACGCTGACCCCTCCTCGTCTTCGGCAAAGCAGAAGCCGAGCTTGCCAGGTTGCCCGAGCGTCGAGCGGTCCACGCCCTGCGGCCGGCCGCCGCCGACATTGCGCACGCAAAGCTGCAAGGCGCGGCCGATGGTGGCGTTGGCGCGATTGCCCTGACCCAGCGCGTTGCCCCGCGCGTTCATGCCGATGCGGCGCGCGATCGGTCCGTTCACGATGGCGATCGGGCCGCAGAACATGGTGGTCGCGAGCACGCCGTGCAGCGCAAAGGGCTCCATCAACGCGGCCTCGACGGCCGCCAGCACCACCGGCAGGTATTCTGGCGCGCAGCCCGCCATGACGGCGTTGATCGCCACCTTCTCCACCGTGATCGGCCGCAGGTCGGGGGGCAGCAGGCCCAGAACCTCTTTCGGATCGCGCGTCGTGCCCTTCAGCATGCGATGGACGCGCAGCTTCGTGGGCGGCACCAGCGGCAGTCCGTCGGACCAGCCGCGGGAATACATGGCCTCGACCTCATCGTCGCCCTCGGCGACCTCGATGGTCCGCGCCTGGAAGGACACGTCGCCGTAGCGCAGCTCCAACTCGTCGGGCACGCCCGGCTCGACCGACTTCGAGCCGCAGCCGGGCCGCCATTCCGGCAGATCCTCGCCCAGCGCATTGAGACCGGTGAAGGCGCGCCACTCGTTGCGCTCCCAGCCGACCAGCCGGCCGACCTCACGACCGCCTTCCACGCGGATCAGCGTCGGCACGGTCTCGATCTTCAGCCGGAACGAGGCCTCCAAGGTCCGATCGTCGCGCACACCGGGCAGCCCATCGGGAAAGGCCGGATCGTCCTGGCTATAGACCGCGATCGGCCGCGAGCCGCGCGAAATCTCCGCCACCGCCGGCGCCACCAGCACGCAGGTCGGACAGTCGCGCTTGGCGACCAGCACGAACCCGTCCGTCACGCCTGTCACTCTGCCCGCGTCCACGCCGCCTCCCGTCCGATTCCGCGCCCAGCATGCGGCATCGCCCGCGCGGGGGAAAGCGGTCGATCGAAGCACCACGGGAGGGAAGCGTAGTGGCGACGGGCGGCGCGATACTTGACTGCGTCAACCAATTGCCCGACTCTCAGCACCTCGGGAGGCAAGACATGGCGACCGCGGAACTCGCGCGACGAATAGAGGCGGTGCGACGCTTCAGCCGTTTCTACACCGCGCGCATCGGTGCGCTGCGCGAGGGGCTGCATAACGGTCCCTTCCCGCTCACCGAGGCGCGCGTGCTCTACGAACTCAACCGTCGCAACCGACCCGTGGCGGCCGAGCTGGTGCGCGAGCTGGGCGTCGATCCCGGTTTTCTCAGCCGCATCCTCGCGCGCTTCCGCCGCCAGGGACTGCTGCGCCTCGAGCGCGATCCCGCAGACGCGCGCCGCCGCGTTCTGGTGCCGACCGCGCGCGGCCGGCGCGCTTTCGAGCCGCTCGATCGCGGATCGCGGGAGGAGCTCGCCCGCCTGCTCGAACCGCTCTCCGATAGCGCGCAGCGCGACCTGATGGCGGCGATGGGCACGATCGAGCGCCTCCTCGACCGCGACGCCGCGCAGCCCGACATCGCGATCCGCGAGCATCGCATTGGGGACATGGGCTGGGTGGTGTCGCGGCATGGTGCGATCTACGCTCAGGAATTCGGTTGGAACGGCACGTTCGAGGCGCTGGTCGCCGAGATCGCCGCGAAATTCATCCGCGACTACGACGCCACTCAAGAACGCAGCTTCATCGCCGAGCTTGACGGCCGACCGGTCGGCTCGGCTTTCGTCGTCCGCGACAGTGCGCGGGTCGCGCGACTGCGCATGGTGCTGGTCGAACCGGAGATGCGCGGCACGGGACTCGGCCGCCGCCTCGTGCGCGAGGCCGAACGCTTCGCCCGTCGGGCAGGGTATCGCCGCATGACCTTGTGGACCCACGATGTGTTGGTGGCCGCGCGCGCGATCTATGCGTCCGAGGGCTACGCCAAGTCCTCGGAGGAACGCACGCGGGCCTTCGGCCAGACCCTGGTAAGCGAGACATGGGACAAGAGTCTCGAATAGGCGCCGGGCTTGCCGCTCTGGTGAATGGCCTGCTGATCGGGCTCGCGACCGTGGCCAGCCGGCACGCGCTGGCCGAGGCATCGCCCGCCGCGCTCGCGTTCCTGCGCTATGCTGCCGGCGTTCTCTGTCTTGCGCCAATCGTGTTCCTCCTGCCCCGCGTGCGGTTCGCCGCTCGCGATCTGTTGCCTATGGGGTTGCTGGGCATCGCCCAGTTCGGTGTCCTCATCCTGCTGCTGAACTGGGGCCTCCAGCACATGCCGGCGGCGCGCGCGACGCTCATCTTCGCCACCTTCCCGCTGCTCACGCTCGCGATCGCGGCGAGCTTCGGCCTCGAGCGCCTGACCGCGGCGAAGCTGGGCGGTGTCGCGCTTACGCTCGCTGGCGTGACGCTGGCGATGGGCGACAAGCTCACCGACGGCATTCCCGATGGGCCGCTCGGCTGGTGGCCGGAGCTCTCGGTCTTTGCGTCGGCGCTGACCGGCGCGATCTGCAGTGTGCTCTACCGCCCCTACGTTCGGCACTACCCGGCGCTGCAAGTCGGTGCCTTCGCCATGGTGGCCGCGGTCGCGGCACTGGCCGCGAGCGCTGGCGCCGAGGGTTTCTTCGCCGAGGTTCCAAGTTTTCGTGTCTCCGTCTGGTTCGCGATCCTCGTTGCAGGCCTGTCGAGCGGGCTGGGGTACTTCCTCTGGCTGTGGGCGCTTGCGCGTGCGTCGCCCACGCGGGTAACGGTGTTCGTCGGCACCGGGCCGCTGGCCGCCGCACTGCTCGGGTGGTGGTTTCTCGGCGAGCCGCTCTCGCCGCTCTTCGGCGCGGCGATCCTGTGCCTGGGCGCGGGCCTGTGGCTCGCCCACCGCGAGGCGCCGGCGCGACCGCCATCCGAAACCCGACCTGCGCCTGAATGACCGTTCACACGGCCGGGCTTTTCCGCCAGAGTCCGCCGACCCAAGAGGAGAGAGCGATGGATTTCGAATATTCCGACCGGACGAAGGACCTGCTGGAACGGCTGAACAAGTTCATGGACGACGTCGTCTACAAGGCCGAGGAGGTCTACAACGAGCAGCTTGAGGCCGCGAAGGACCGCTGGCAGCTGCCGCCGGTGATGGAAGAGGTCAAGGCCGAGGCCAAGAAGCGCGGCCTCTGGAACATGTTCCTGCCGGCCGACCGCGACTCGGGCGACACCCACGGCACGATGGGTCTCTCCAACCTCGAATACGCGCCGATCTGCGAAGTGCTGGGCCGCTCGTCGATCGCGGCGGAGGCGACCAACTGTTCGGCGCCCGACACCGGCAACATGGAAGTCTTCGCGCGCTACGGCTCGAAGGAGCACAAGGAGAAGTGGCTGAAGCCGCTCCTGAACGGCGAGATCCGCTCCTGCTTCGCCATGACCGAGCCCGCCGTCGCCTCGTCCGACGCGCGCAACGTCGAGTGCCGCATCGAGAGCGACGGCGACAGCTATGTCATCAACGGCCGCAAATGGTGGTCGTCGGGCATGGGCGATCCGCGCTGCAAGGTCATCATCCTGATGGGCAAGAGCGATCCCTCCGCGCCCGCCTATCGCCAGCAATCGATGATCGTGGTGCCGCGCGACGCCAAGGGCATCAAGGTCGTGAAGATGCTGCACGTCTTCGGCTACGACGACGCCCCGCACGGCCATGCCGAGGTGGTCTACGACAATGTGCGTGTGCCGAAGTCGGCAATCCTGCTGGGCGAGGGCCGCGGCTTCGAGATCGCGCAGGGCCGCCTGGGACCGGGCCGCATCCATCACTGCATGCGGGCGATCGGCGTTGCCGAACGCGCGCTCGAGATGGCGATCAAGCGCGCCAAGAGCCGCGTCGCCTTCGGCCAGCGCATTTCGGAGATGGGCGTCACCAAGGCCCATGTCGCCGACATGCGCATGGAGATCGACATGGCGCGTCTCCTGGTGCTGAAGGCCGCCTGGGCGATGGACAAGTTCGGCAACAAGGAAGCCCGCCAGCAGATCGCGATGATCAAGGTAGCGGTGCCCAACATCACCTCCAAGGTGGTCGATCGCTGCCTGCAGCTGCATGGCGCGGGCGGCGTCAGCCAGGTCTTCAAGCTCGCCAGCATGTACGCCCACCAGCGCACGCTGCGCCTGGCTGACGGTCCGGATGAGGTCCATCGCGACCAGGTCGGCCGCCTCGAGATCGCCAAGCACAACTGATCCCGACACCCGGGACCAACGCGAAGGCCGCCCCAACGGGCGGCCTTTTGCATGGGGCCCGGGCGGGGTCGCGGGGACGCCGAAGCGTGGCCGCGCATCTCTGTGTGCGCCGATCGATCGGTTTCTTTCCGCTCGGGTGACCCTGTCGCGTGGAGTGTTAAAACTGTCGAGAGTGTCGAGAGTGTCGAGGACACGCGCCAGTGCCGATGGCATCGGGGTTTCGGCGCCGAAGCTGTCGCCGATTCCGTCGAGATTCCGTGCCCTCCCCCTGTCGATTGACGCGCGCACGACAGCGGCGCCCCGGGGCGGAATCCGGATCGGGAACTGGTCCTCCCCCTGAAAAGTGGTCCGCCCTGAACTATGTCTTTTGACAAGAAGGAGGACTGCAATGCCGAAGAAGAGGCACAAGCCTGAAGAGATCGTTTCGAGACTCCGACAAGCCGATGTCTTGATCTCACAGGGCCAGGATATCGCTGATGTCATCCGCCAGATCGGGGTGAGCGAGGTCACTTATTATCGGTGGCGCCAGGAGTACGGCGGGCTGAAGATCGAGCAGGTCAAGC
>Ga0194123_10001528_pt1 | contig 34457 bp, 27 predicted proteins | sample TA2MahsurfametaG_5_FD_155479 | JGI IMG/M metagenome (GOLD analysis project Ga0194123, IMG submission 155479) | Freshwater microbial communities from Lake Tanganyika, Tanzania - TA2015023 Mahale A surface | ecosystem: Environmental > Aquatic > Freshwater > Lake | place: Tanzania: Lake Tanganyika... | reverse complement strand
CTCTCTTTTTTTCTTTTTTTTACGTCGGTGGATGCGATGGAGACGCCGGCGGAGTATTTAATTCTCCGTAAAATGCCTTCACCCGCTTATTCACGAGTATTTTTGTTACATCATAGCTCATGATACTCACTCCTTCCAACGACTTAATACGTGATAAAGCTACATAACTCTGTCCTGCTTCAAACACCCGATCGCCTATATCGATGATACATCTTTCCAACGTAGCCCCTTGGCTTTTGTGGATTGTTATTGCCCATGACAGTATCAGCGGTAATTGCGACACACCAATCCCCGGTATATTTTCGCTGACCCACGTATGATAATTCACCGTCATTTCGAGTCCATTATTAAACCGAACTACTGGCAACGGCGGAACTGTCGTATTCGACATACGAACGATTACACCTTGACTCCCATTACATATCGGAGTCGCCGCCGTCGTCAGCGATTCTTCCATATTGATCACGCACATCACTTGTGCTCCCACTTTCAGATGTATGGTGTCATCACACAGAATACTGCTTTTCAAATTGAAGAGTTCCGTCGATATACGCTCTTGTGATTGACCCGCGCGTAGTTGCCGCTCCTTTTCCGACAAAGGCAGGTCTGTCACATACTTCAACTCATATTTGTATGTCGGACCGCCTGGGTCAAGAATTGACAATTTTTCCATCTCGAGACGATTGATTTCATCTACCCGACTTCGCGTTGCGTATAAAATCGTCGGTTTGGTTTGTGGTGTTCCATCTTCCGAAAATTCCGGCAGTAATACCCCAACCCGCGACTTCAAAATCTCGTCAGTTCGTCGCGTAATACGCCCCTCGCGCACCTGATTCAATATCTGACAATACACCGGGTCATTCTGTCGAAATATCTGCATGAGTTGAATATGGTTGGCCTTCGGGAATGTTTCAAACCAACTTTCACTTTCAAAACAAAACCGCGAATTGTCAGGGTCATCCGAGTTTGAACCGCCGACCGGTGGAAGCTGATAAAAGTCGCCGCAAAAGATAAGCTGAATTCCACCGAATGGACGAGAGTGGCATTTTCGCGCGGTTTTACCCACGAGGTCCAATATATCAAAGAGTCGTTTCGACATCATACTCACTTCATCCACAATCAGCGTCCTTGTCTGTCGCCAGTCTTTCTTCTTCAAGAAGTTTTTATCAACGCGATCCACGATACGGTCGATATCGCCATTCGCCAGCCCGATTCCTGCCCACGAATGTATTGTTTTCGCCTTACAGTCCAACATCACCGCAGCACATCCAGTTAGCGCACACACTTGTATATTATGCCCATGGTCGTTCGCGTAACGATAAATCTCTCGAATGAGCGCAGATTTCCCCGTTCCACCCGGGCCAGTAATGAAGACATTTTGTCCGGAACGATACTTTTCAAATGCAAGTTTCTGTTCTGCCGACATACTGGCGTCGAGAGACGGTTTCTTTTCATTTTCGGCTGGTGCGGGTGCGGGTGGTGCGGGTGCGGGTGCGGGTGCGGGTGTTGGCACTTCCACTGGTATTGTTGTTACAGAGGTGTCTTTTTTAACAACGGTTGTATATTTACGAATGTCATGAGATAACGATTTCATATCGATTTACGCGAACTTCTGCTGTGATTGTTACACATCACAAAAATGATATTCAATTTATCTCTCGGTAATTACTATTTCAACCAATTATTTTAGCCTATTGTAATATAAATATAAATCATTAGATTTACTATGAGCGTTACATCTTCTTATAGCGCACCTGGAGTATTACAGCCGTCATTCTCGTCACAATCTACCGAAATGACTACACGAACGATACATATTCATTCACAGTCACAGTCACAGTCCGCGGACTCAAACGCACCTCATACGAACGACTATTTAGAGCGAGTTAAGAAATCACAGGTAATCCTTGAAAAATACCCGGACCGTGTCCCTCTTATCATTCAACCATCCAAAAATGATCGGGATATGTATCCTATCGATAAATCCAAATATATCACACCTAGAGATTTGACTATGATGCAGCTTCAACAAATCATACGAAAACGCGTCAAATTTCCACCAGAAAAGGCGTTATTCATGTTTATAAATAATAAAATGTTTCCCATCACGTCGATGGTAGGAACAATATATGACGATAACAAAGACGCCGACGGATTTTTATACGTAACGTATTGCCAAGAGAACACTTTCGGCGCGTAACATATATAGACAGAAAAGTATATATTTATACAATCTATATATGTTATCTATTTTCTCAAATATAAAAAATAGAATTAGAGACATTATAAATAAACAGCGAATACATAAACGATTACGAAACTATCAAGTGGTAGTTGGTGACACAAATATGAAAGTAGATTTTGATAATAGCGATAATGACAGTAATCATGGCGACCACCACCACGGCACCGGCGCTCCACCTCCCAGTCCAGTTGTAACAATACGCTTATTTAATACAGAGATCGATGAAACATTAGTTAAAAAAGACTATGAATTACAGCATTTATTACAACAGATAAGGTATGACATTTCGAATGTTACGCTTGAATCTCGGTTTGAAACCTTGGTAAATGCGATTCCGAACGCGTCAGAAATTTTTAAAATAAAAATGAAGTTGTTATACGTTATTATTGCGAATGATCAATACCGAGACCTTTTCGAAGAGAAAAAACACTACCGTTCCATCAAAGTAAATCAATATGTTGGCGTATTTCGATATAATGATTATATTATTCGTATCGATGATTGTCCATTTAGTTTCATGAATGAGATAGATGTTACAAAAGCGATGACTCGACTTACAAAGGACAATCCGCGCATTATCCGGCCATTTTTAATCTACACGAATACCCGTCAAAATAGGACAACGAATGATATATGTGAATGTCGAAAACCAAGATGCGATTGTAAATATACTGACAACGCCGAACATGAATATCCTGCTGCTACTGATAGTAATAATGTTAATGATAGTGATAGTGTTAATGATAGTAATACTATTTTAGACAGAGACATCGCACATTCATGTTTTAAAAAACTACGCGACAACACTATTTCATTCAGTTTTCAGTATTATGTAAAAGACTCCGTATCACTCTATACATGGGTAAGGGAAAATCTAGCGACCGATATCTATAATCGATTTTCAGCAATACAACGCATATTTTTTATTGAATTATTTCATCAGTGCGCATTATTATTACGTGATATTCATCGCGTGAATATTGTTCATGGCGATATTAAACCCGATAATATTCTTATTTACGAGGATCCAAATTTCAACATCAATCATCCAGAACGATGTAAAAATTTTACGGTGTATCTAATCGACTTTGGATTATCTGGATTCCATAAAATCGGAGTCGGAACCGGAGGAACTGTGCCATATTGTCATCCAGAATTTAAAAACATCACAGATACCAATCGTTCAAGTAAATATAATTGGAAAAAAATCGATGTAAAACATGATGTATGGTCTCTCGGTATTTCATTTTTAACGATGTATATTTATCGCGATTTTTATAGTTACTACCACAAATATCCAAACTATTTCTTTTTAAAAAATGGTTATGTTTCATCATTAATCATGGATGTCATTACCGATACGCAAATCAACAAGATATTTACGAAAATTCTCTCGGAAGATTGTATTCCAAGCGATGAATTATGTTCATTATTGGAGGAAATGTCAAAGTGGTAAAACAGCGACAGCGGTGTTGTCGGTGGTCGCTGTTGTATCCGTCGTAGTGACTGCGGCAGAAGTCGTTGGTTCATCCGTAATGATAACTTCTTTTTTCGTATTCTCCGGTATGATTGATACTTCTAATGTCGCAGACCCAGAAGACACCAACGTGGCAGGCTCTATCGCAACATTTTCAGTCATCGCATTCATTATACTATACGGATTACTATTCACCCCTCGTAGTGTTTTTGGAAGATATTGGTCTTCTAATGATGGCAAATACTCAGGTGATTTATTCGCAACAGATTCATTCATCCGATTCATATTCGGGTTCGGGTTCGCCATGATTGTCGTTTCTTGAAACTGATTTTTAATGAAGGCCCGCTTCTCAAGTGTATCTCGTTTCATATTCATATTTTGAAGCACATTCAGTATCAATTGTGGAGCGATCGATAACGTATTCATGTGTGTGCGATATTTAAAGGAACATACACTTGTCTCTGGAACGATGAATTGTATGCTATACCACCAATAAGCTGGAATAAACATCACCATGCCTTGAAATAACTCAACTTCGAGTGTTTTAATTTTATCGAAATCGTCTTGGTATTCTGGCTGAACCTTCCATGGATTCACTGGTGTCCTAAATTCAAGAATATCATAGTCGTTGATTGGATACAAATATCGGGTATCCTTCGGCGGTATAAGAAGTATTTTAATTCGTCCCTGTGTGACTAGGAAATAATTCCGATAATTTACTTCATATCGAAGGGGTGACGTAGTTCCGGTCGAAGCCATCATAATATCATACATACATGTGCTTACCATATATGGGCGCAAGAATTCGTCATTCAGTTGAAACACTTTAATGAGACCGGTTTCATCAATAAAATCGGCATTATGCTCGCTTATGTATTTCATATCATGGTCTTTTCGAAGCACTTCATGCGCTATCTTGAATGTAACTGGAATGTATAATACTTGTTCTTGCTCTGTGCCTTTTTGCTGTATTTTGGTTTTATCGTCGATTTGGGTTGTTGTTTCTGGATTTTTCGATACATCACGAATATGGATATCAAATGCGCGATAACTTGTATGAATCGCTTGATACGATAACTGAGTTAATAGTTGCTCATTATAAAATTCGAATGTGGTTGGTTGTCGTATATCACATACTTCTTCTAAACGCTGTTTGGATGGCTGCTCAATTTCATATACTTCTAAATCATTACTTCGCTTCAAATGAAAATGGATGTGAAGATACAGAAATAAAACAATACAAAATATAAAAATAGAAATTACAAGCATTTGTAAATATGAATACTATTACATGTTCATATTTATACTTTTTTTTTAGTACGCGTTTTCAAGTAACTCGCTAACGATAAGACTAACTGGTTCTGAACAAATATCATTATAGTCATCATCGATTGGTGAAATTGGTTTCATTTCGGACTCTTCCGCGTTGGCGTCATGGTCGCTCTTGCTGGATTGTTCGTCTGATGGTTGTTCGTCTGATGGTTGTTCGTCTGATGGTTGTTCGTCTGATGGTTGTTCGTCTGATGGTTGTTCGTCTGATGGTTGTTCGTGTGATGGTTGTTCGTCCGATGGTTGTTCGTTTGAGTATTTTTCATTCACAACGGGAGTGATTGTCTCTTCTAATTCTTCACGTATCGGCTCTGATAATATTACCTCTGTCATATCAGACAAATATAAACCATTATCATTCAGTCCTTCATCTCGAATCTCTATTTCATTCGCAACCTCCATCACTGAGTCGTGCGCATGATTGAATTCAACATTATTATTCGTCACATGTTGCGCTTCTTGCGACCTTTCATTCATTTTTTGTTGTTCGTTCATCAAACGAAAAAGCAACATGTTCATTTCGTTCATCATCTGCTGTTGCGAAAAAATTAATGAACGAAGTTCCTGATTTTCTTTTATAATAGGTTCAATCTTCATAATTACCTCAGACAGGTTTGTCTCATTCACAATCTTATCTACAATACCTTCTATAAATTCGCGACTATTTGTCAAATCATTCATGACTTCATCCATTAATAATACATTCTCTTCATCTTCGTCAGCATCGGCATTTGGTTCGGCTTCCGACTCGTTTTTCGAGCCATGTTCTGGTCCATTATTAATAGAAGACTTTATGTCTTTGGACGTTTGCTGTTCTGATGCTTGTACCGCTGCCTGCGTCTCCGATGCTGAGATAATTGATTCCGTCTTGCTTTGTAAATCATCAATTTGAGAAACCAACTCTTGTAACAGATAATGATGATCGGCAAGCGTTGCGTCATGTGACTTCAATATTACGATAGGCGGAGGAATCACACCAGTATCAGTAATCATACTTACAAATGGCTTCATTATTTCTTTGCCTGAATTCAATCTAGGATCGCGTGAATGTTGGGGTTGATTTGTAGGCTCACCGACACCCATGTATTGCGGAACAGAACCCAACGGTTTTACTTCTTCTGGTTTTTTATAACGAGGATTTCTTCTCGGAATTCCTTTTTCGTAAAAAAATTCAGGCTCATTCGGATTCACCGGCAACTGATTTATTCGGAGGATTTCTTCTTCGTATTGCTGTTTAAGTTCCAACTGTTTTTGCTGTTCAGCCGCTTCCATTTGTTGCGCAATCATAATTTTTTGTCGAAGTACTTGTGTTTGAATCTCATTTTGCTTTTGAAGCACGCGTAACTTATCAGGCGGAATACTCGAACCTTGTGTTTGAATTAATCTTGTTCGTTCAGTCAATTGTTGCTTAATGAGTTCAATATTCTCGTAAATATTAATAGGAATAGTAGGAACATTTTCTTTCGGAAGAACATATGCCGGTGGAACCTGATGATTTATCGAAGCATTTGGATAAGAAGCAACAGGAACCTGATTCATAATACCTTGTAACGACTGTTTTGAGCCACCATAATAAGACGCAGATTGACTCTGAGTATTTGTATTTCCGCCACCACCGCCTCCCATTTGTGCCGATGACGCGCGACGTTTTCTAGCTGCTGATAATGCGGCACTTCCACTCATATTGATTATAACATTAAATAACACATTAATTCTATATTATTTTCGCATTACCATTTTTAATGCGTCATAGCTTTGATAATTCAAAACACGAAAATCATCGAAACTATAATCGTCAATTTCATCTCTCAAAACACCGATTTCAACCCGTGGAAAATCAAATGGTTTCCGCATTAATTGAGTGATTAAAACATCCGCATGGTCATCGTAGATATGCGCATTTCCTAAATAATATACGAATTCATGTGGAACCAATCCACAGTGCTTCGCAAGTAAATGTGTCAAAAAGCTATAAGACGCAATATTAAATGGAACGCCTAAACCTACATCGCCACTTCGCTGGTATAATGCGCATGAAAGTCGATTCATCGAATCCACATTAAACTGACAAAAAATATGGCATGGAGGAAGTGCCATTTCGTTAATTTGACAAGGATTCCACGCGGTCATAATCAATCGTCGAGAGAATCTCTCGGTAGGATGTTTCAGGCATCGTATAATCTCGGCGAGTTGATCCACACCTTTCTCGGTATAATCTTCACTACTGCCTTTATATTCCGCATTATAATGTCTCCACTGATACCCATAAATAGGACCAAGGTCGCCTTCGGCGTAGTGCGAAAGTCCGCGGGATTCCATGAAATCACGTGACGCATTATCGTCCCAAATATGAACCCCGTCGGCGTTTAATGCTTTATTATCGGTGTTGCCTTGTATGAACCATAGTAGCTCTTTCAAACAAGTCTTCCACGCCATCTTTTTAGTAGTGAGGATCGGTATCGACCCTTGTTGTAATGAAAACACCATCCCCGCACCAAATATGGAAAATGTTCTGCCGTTTCGTCCGAGATGTTCCTGCTTTTCCGTAAGAATATCGTGGATTAGATTTAGGTATTGGTATTCAGGGTAAGGTGTGGAGCATACCGTCGCGGTCGGCGCTGGAACGAGTTCAAACTTACCTGTATCTTTATTCTGTTCAACCCGATAATGAGGAACACTATTGATGTTTGAAAAACGACGAAGCATTTGATGTAAGGACAACTATGGTATAATACGCTTATTATGTTTAATTCGTATTCATTCATCGCGACTATAAATAATATTTGCTTTTATATATATTCATCGATGGAAGCTTTTGAAGAAACCGTGAAAGAGGGGTCAAAACGAGGAAGTTCATTCGTCGATCATGTATTTCGTCTGGATGAACAGCAACAGGGCGTTTTATTGAATATTGTCCAATATACGATTATCGGATTTGTGCCGATTTTGATAATGTTGTATTTGGTGCGAACCTATGTTCCTGAACCCGACGACCACAAGGCGTCCTTAATGATTTTAGTCGAAATTATCGGTCAAATATTGTTCATGTTCGTGTTCATCTATTTCATCCACCGGTTGATTACATTCATCCCGACTTACTCTGGTTACAGATACAGCGAATTCAACTTCACAACAACTATTTTAGGCATTTTGATGATTCTATTGAGTATTAAGACAAAGTTGGGTGAGAAGGTCCAGATTATCGTGGAGCGCACCATCGACCTTCTTGGTGGAGAGACAAGCTATAACGGCACTGCTGGCGGTGCTGCACAAGGCGGTCAGGGCGGCGCAAGCGGTGCCGTTCGCATCACACAACCACTCTCTCAGCCTTACGCTGGCGGTGTTCCCGGCGGCATGATTGGTGGCGGAATGGCACCTCCTAATCCGGTTCTTACTGCGAACCGTAACACCGGCACAGCAGATTATGGTCTCTCGCAAGCATCGCAGCAGCAACAGCACTTCAACAGCACGTATGCTCAGAATGTTGGCGGTGGAATGCCCGGCGGCATGATGTCGTTCGAGCCGATGGCGGCGAATGAGGTTATCGGGTCAAAGTTTTGAAATTATTCAACAATAATGAGTACTAATTACTGAAAGTATTCATTATTACAATCTCTTATGGCAAAATCCTTATTTTTATTCGTTCGATTCACTTTTTCGGGAATTTTCAACGGTTCAAAACCATGGAATTTATAAACAACCTCCGGTTTCGTTCAACTCACTTTCTCGGGAATTTTCAACGGTTCAAAACCATGGAATTTATAAGGACCGAACGAATTCGTTCAACTCACTTTCTCGGGAATTTTCAACGGTTCAAAACCTAGAATTTTATAAACAAGCGCGGGTTTCGTTCAATTCACTTTTTCGCCATTTTTCAACGGTTCAAAACCTAGGAATTTATAAGGACCGAACGATCTTGTTCAATTCACTTTGTCGCCAAATTTCAACGGTTCAAAAACGATGAATTCGAGAGATTTCGGATTTCAAACTTTATTATAAACCATGGAATCCATGGAGGTTCGTAATCTGTGAATTATTATAAATCCGCCAAAAATAATCAGTCCAAAACTTGTGAATTCTAACATTTTCGGCAAAATTGCCGCGTTCAAAACCTCGAAATATTTACATCAACAGACAAATTCGGCAAAAATATTCGGTTCAAAATCAGAAAATAAATGCGAATATGCTGCGCAGCATTATTAATTTGGATATATTTATATTGTGACGATAATATGCTCTGCTTTGTTATGAAAATACTATAAATATGTATTATCAGTAAGGCGCCGACGCCACCCCCGAAAAAGTAGTAAATTTTGCTACTTTCCAAAATGTCCAAAAAAATGTCCAAAACGCCATTTACGCCGGAGATTTTAAAACACAAAAAATCGCGATTTTCAACTTTATCGTCACAACTTTTTCGACCTCCAACAAAAATTGTGACTGTAATTTTTTTTTCGGCCGGCATGCGTCCGACCCCCCGTTTTAAAATATGGACATTTATATATAAAAAAACGGACATTACTACTTTAGGTGATTTAAAGCAATACCCCCCTTTAATACATCAGACCGTTTTCGACCATTCGTATTTTTATCGTCACAATTATCGACAGGTGAAAAACATCACCATGGAAAAGGAGCAACGATACCGCTGCGAAAAGTGTGACTATACTACGTCACGAAAATTTAATTATCTCAAACATATTAAGACTGAAAAGCATAAATCACCGCTACATGTGATGTCCAAAAAAATGTCCATTTTTGAAAATCTGTCCCAGACCCCCCATAAAAATGGCTATCGTTGTCCCAACTGTGATCGAAAATATATGGCTCAACGAAGTTTATGGCGACATTCAAAGCAATGTTCGAGTGAAAATAATATAGACAAGTCGGTGTATAATCTATTCTCGTCAAAAATCGCGGATTTATGTCAATCGAACGCCGAACTAAGCAAAACGAACCAAATTCAACAATCGCAAATGATACAATTATGTACCGCGGTATTAACAACGATTGGACAAAACCTGATTGTTGCACCTTCTGTCGGCAATAATACAGCACAATCAACGACATTACCACAATCATTTGCGGCGCCGCTGGCAGTTTGTTCATCAGAACATACGCGACCACATATATCAAACGTGAGTAATACGATGACTACGAATAATAATCTAACTGTAAATGGTAATATGACAAATAATTCAAATAATAAGACATTCAATATCAATATGTTCTTGAATGAGGAGTGTAAAGACGCGATGAATATGACTGATTTTGTGAAAACGATAGAATTGGATACCAACGACATGGAAGATGTGGGAAAGCGTGGATTCGTGAAGGGAATATCGAAGATATTTATCGACAACCTTGAAAAAACAGAAGTGACAAAACGTCCGATTCATTGTAGTGATGGCAAAAGAGAAGTATTATACATCAAAGATGATAATAAATGGGAACGGGAAGGAATACACAGTAAGAAGCTGTTAAATGCGATTCATACTGTGGAGCATAAAAATGTGGTCTTGGTGAATGAATGGGCAAAATCACACCCACAATGTGAGAATAGCGAAACCCAAGCGAATCAAATTTATATGACACTTGCCAAACACGCCACGGATGGAGATGATGAAAATGTCGCAAAGGTGGCAAAACAAATCGCGAAATCGGTGATTATTGATAAGACCGATTATTGATATCAAAACTGTATCGGATAATATGTTGAGTAGCCACGTCCTTTACCCAGATATTGAGTTGGTGGTTGTGTATTACGCGCAATATGCGCTCCTATCATCGGCGGATATTTCGGTGTTTGTGGCGGTGGAATCGTTTGAGGCATATTCGTATTATGTATAATAAATATATATTTATACATGATACTAAAAGAAACGTCGTAAATGAAAAAAACGGTAGTTGTGAATCTTGAATACATGCGTCCATCGGGAGGTGGAAGGTCGCGCTCACGGTCGCGGTCGCGGTCGCGGTCTCGTGCGCAGTCACGCTCACGTTCAGAGTCAGCGAATAACGCATTACATCGGATTGTAACATCGGCGATTGAGAAATCCGCATTATGCGATGATTATGAATACGATGAACCATTAAATATTAGGTCATTATTACATAATACCGACGACGCATCCTACGACGACGACGACGATGAATCCGCTGAGACTGACACCGCCGATGACACCACTGACGCAACTAGTTCATCCATCGATTCCGCAGAAGCAGCGGCCGATACACCGAAACGATATCAGCATCCCAGTATAAAGGACTCTGATTACGCGGTGGATTCAGACGATGATTTACTCCAATCGGTTCTTGACGAGCCAACATTTCAGCTTGACGTGAATGCGATATTATCGGCAATGACGAAAACCGAAAATATGACGATTGCGAATATGACGTTGTCAAAAATAGCCGCACGCCGACAAGAAGTTCTCTCGACGATGAATTTAACCCCCGAAAAGTATGCCGAATTCGAGCGTAAATTACATATGTATCGCGTGATTGAACACCCCGATGAACTGAAACACAATCAACTGATACGATGGATACCACTCCGTTCGCTCGAAACGCGGCCATATGTAACATTAGGCGGCTGTCTTTTCCGTGTGAAATACAACGAAGAAGAATCTCTTCATATTGTAACAATACGTAATGTAAAGAAATTCGTATTTAATATCAAGTTTGAGCTAAATGCGGTATTCCAACGATTAAGTCAAGAAGAACTCCTCATTTTACGCGCGGTAGAGTATGTCGAATCAGAGGATTGAACCACGCGTGCGTGTGTGTGTGTGCGTCTTATAAACGAATCCGCCGACACGTTTTCGTGAGATCTCTCGTCATTCTTGGTCGTAACGTCGAACCACGTCTGGTAAGCTTCGCGGATTTACAACGAAACCCATGTGGTCGAAGACCACGATTGGTAAATATGGAACGAGTACAGTAAGCGATACGACGCCCTTCGTCTGACGCGGACGACGACGACGAGGCAGCAGATGATTTCACACAGCGACACAATTTTTCAGCGAGGATTCGATGAGCGCGTTCTTTTAGAGACGCCATCGTCATCCGCGTCTTAGCAGACAACGAACCTTTACGCGTTTGGGGTTGATAATGATGAAGAATTTTTAGATAGTCGCTGCGTGTTAATTTCATATCTTCATCAATATCAGTATCTGTATATTTCAGCATATTTATTATAGTATAATATAATAACTATACTAAAAGTATTTGAAAAACATAAACAACCGATGTCGGTATCATCATCGACGACATCGACGACATCGACGACATCGACGCAATCTACCAATAAAAAACATAAGGTCGTCGTGTTTGACGTCGATGAAACACTCGGCAATTTTGCTCAATTTTCGATTTTTCTTCACGTATTAGAAGATTATTTCAAAATCCCGGATGTAACCTACCAACATTTCAACGATTTAGTTGATTTATACCCGGAAATAATACGACCGAATATGGTGCGTATTTTGGATTATATACGTAAAAAGAAAACAGCGGGTCTCTGTCGTAAAGTCATTATATATACGAATAATATGGGTCCAGATAAATGGGTTACGCATATTCGACGATATTTTGAGTATAAATTGAAAGAAATCACGGTTGCGTCGCAGTCATCGAAAGGTCTACTTATCGTTCCGCCGTTGTTCGACCGGTTGATTGGTGGTTATAAACCAGAGCAATCGCCATCGAATGATGGATATCCGCAAAGAACGACGAATGATAAAACGATGAATGACCTGATCTATTGTTCTCGTTTGCCGGCCGATATCGAGGTTTGTTTCTTGGATGATTTATATCATTCGAAAATGACGGATGAGCGTGTATATTACATTAAACTACAGCCCTATTATACGAATATTTCGTTGGATACGTTCGTTCTTCGATTTTTGAATAGTGCTTTGTTTAAAGAGGTATTCAGTCGTTTTGATCCTCCTTCATCGTCGATGATGCCGTCGATGGCGGCGACGGTCAAGCGTAAAATTCTCTCGATTGAAATTCATGATATGTTCTCAAAGTATGCGAATGCGTTGAGTTATGATGCCAAAGCAGTTCAAAGAAAGATGAATCCGCGTGAAATCGATGAAATCATCAGTAAATATATATTATACCATCTTCAGCAGTTTTTCCGCGATGGTCCTCCGCCGATTCAATCACCTGGGGCGAAATTACGACGCGTCTCGTCATCGTCGTCAAAGACAGCAAAAAAAAGGGGACATTCCGGTCATCACCACCATGACCATCCCAGTAATGTATTTTATGTCGATAAGGCAAGTGCTGTAAGGAATATGCGTAATAAGACGGTTCGTAACCGTTGATTTCATCCGAACCAACTCATCGTTCCATCGGCGCACATAAATATGACGCGGTCGCCGGCCATCTCAGCAGCGTGTATTGCTTCCACCGTCGCGATTTTGGATTCAGGAGTGCTGTGTAATTCGTTTAGATAGACAATTCCTGGCTCTCGACGGGCGATAATAATCTCTCGCGCTTCCGCCAACCTCTTCTGTGACTTGCGTTCGGTTTCAGCATTCACCCAACGTTGATGACGCGCATTCGTGATATGTCTGTCCCAGTTTCCCTGAGCACCACGCCAACCACATTGACAGCTCACCGGTCGAACAATCTCCAACTCGTGATGTGTGTCATCAAATATTCGCGCCATAATCACCTGAATCGCATGATGAAGAACCATCGGGCTTGTTTCATAACCCGCATTACCTTCTTCGGGTTTGTAGTTGATGAGCATGTCGAATGCCTCTTTTTCTTGTCCGCGATGAACCAAATTATGGGTCGAGTCGGTGTAAATTGACGAATCTTCGCCGCAAAGTTCTATGACGATTTCATCGGCGACCTCCATGATTTCGTCATAAAGGTCTTCGTCGTCGTCCATAATTTCGGCCAGAGTCTTCCAACAGCGTAGAATCGTACCAGGACGCATCGTCGCAAGTGTAGTTCGCTTGTGTTTGTGAAGCGATCCTAGCGCATTCATTCCGCGTAAATACTCACCTTCTGGTATATGTTCTTTCACTTCTTCGAGCATGTCCATGAGTGTATCTAATTCCTTTTGTATGGCATTACTTGCTTGTGCGATGATACCGCCGCCGCTACCGCCGCCGCTACCGCCGATCGGAGCGTGAGATTCATCGTCTCTCACAACAATATCTTGTCTTTCCATCGCGTCGTTTGTTCGCTGGTGTAAAGTGTTCGTTCTCTCCTGTAAATTGACAAAACATTTCAATTTTTTGTCAATCAATACGTCGCTGCCATCGTGACCGTCCTACATATTCGCGTTGTGATACAAAGGCTGAAGAACCTTGTTTCCAACGATACCAACGGGCACGATTATTTTATTTTGAAGTTGGCGTTTTGTATATTCAACGAGGGCTTCCGAAACGATATGAGTCACTAAAATGAATACGCATGTGGAAATGATGAGCCTGCGGTCAAAGTCGCTAAATGTGCTTCCACCAAGTATTGCGAATTTCGGGTTTGTCCAAGAAAGACTATTGAAACGCAGTAATAAAATCACGACAGCAGAATATAATACGAGGTTACGCAAGGTAGGAATATACTGCGGAACAGTATTGTATATTCCAAGTAAAACAACAGCGTAAGCCCCGTAGAGGAATAATTCGATATATTTGTAATACGCGGTATATTTATTGAATATGGGCGCGAGGATATCGCGAAGTTTCGTAATCACGGCGACACCAAGGTCTTCCGCTGCCGTTTTGATGGTGTTCATGTTGTTATAGTTATATTAGGATGAGACATAAAATGAAAGCAACCGCGCACTAGGGTCAAGCACACCGTCGCAAAATGGATGCCGCCAATAATACGGAATTGTTTCACCACGCCCATCATATAACGTCTCAAAGACGCGTCGATAATAAAAGCTTTCTTTATCATAAGGCGGATTATGTAATAAATAAAGGTGATTATTTGTATTGTTATATTCGGTATCTGTAATGACACGTTCCGAATATTCTTTAAGCATTTGAACCCATGTGCGTCCATCGGCTGAACTCACACCGTCGCTAAATGCTTCCTTACGACGCCACAATACATCGTCGGGTAATAAAGGACGTGACTCGCCCGCACCCGCATCGCCCGCGACCCCTTCAAACGCCTTTCGCAGCAAATACTTTTCGATTCTCTCATCATCAAACCTCTTGAACCGCGGCGGAATACGCATCACATACGACAAAAACTCCTTATCCGCAAACGGCACGCGTGCCTCCAACCCCGCACCACTTATGCTTTTATCCGACCGCAGTAGGTCAAAAAACCGCACATCCCGAATCATGCGTTCATTCTCTCGATGAAAATCAGCGTCACTCGGTGCTTTCAAAAACCCGCGATATGAACCGAAAATCTCATCCGACATATCTCCACAATAAATTACGACATCATCGCTTTGTTGTTGGATATATTTGCTGATGAGATAATTTCCAACTGACGCACGGATTGTGGTCGTACAGTAGCTTTCGGTTTGGTATATCGTGTCATATATCGCATTCAGAAAATCCTGTTCTTTCAACGCGACTTCATGATGACATGTGCCCAAATACTCCGCAACACGTCGCGCCCAAATCAAATCCACCGACCCTTCCAGACCAATACTATATGTATTCAATACTGTATCTGGTGATGTTTGTTTCAATTCTCTCGCAACAATCGCAGTAACAAGCGAACTATCAAGTCCGCCAGATAGCAAACAACCCACCGGTCTCTCGCTCATCAATCGTTTTACTACGGCTTTGGTGAATAAGTCACGTATTTTTGCGAGAACCTCGCCCTCGCCGCCGCCCTCGCCGCTCGGTTCCTCCACCGGATATGAATAATTCACACGGATCTCTTTCAATTGACACTCCAATAAAGAACAATCGTTCGTTCGTTTCAATACGGTGCTTACGTCGCTGATGCCTTGATGCGAATGATACGAAAGATAAGCATAGTCATAATACGTACGAAACACCGCGGCACCTTCATCATCACCGGAGTATTCCATATATGTCGCCGGAGGAAATTGAACAACCGTATCACACAACGCATGTATTGATTTCAATTCACTTGATACGCATAACCCATAATGGTCGGAATTCATCGACAAACACATTAAATCCGAATATTCGCCACCGAACATTCCATCGTGACGGACAACGCCGATAAAGAGCGAACGCACCCCCACTGGATCTCTCGCAACATAGGTAAGGCCATTCTCATAATCATGAAGAACGAATCCGAAGACGCCATCCAACCGACGAACCGTCTCATGAAACCCGATTTTGCGATACAAATGAATGATAATCTCGCAATCCGAACCACTCTTGTATTCGTCGGCAAGACCAAATTCGTTGATTAGTGCGCGAAAGTTATAAATCTCACCGTTACAAATCAAACGACAATTTTTAAGATGAAAGGGTTGGTCGGCCGCAGCATCCATGCCGTTGATGGAAAGGCGATGAAACCCCCATACGCGAGTATCGTCTTTCATAAAAACGGTTTTATCTGGACCGCGATGGGCCGACAGTATAAAATTCTCCTGCATCGTTTTTAATTGAGAGATGGCCATTTTCGCCACGGTTTGAAAATAGAAAATTCCGCACATCGAAATGACGGTTCAACTACGATAATCAGATACATAATATAATGTGAATGTGTTTATATGTTATTCATCGAGGACATTCGGAATAAAGAGAATCATAAATATCCTCATAAAATTAAACTATGTCTAGTATATACTAGACAACGATGGAATTTTACGGAGTTGTAAATGGCGCATATACAAATCATCACGACCGCCTTGGTGAAATAAATTCGCGCATATCAGAAAGAAATATTCCTTCCACAGGATTACGACCGGCATTTGATGTTCGCCCGATATCATCAAAATATGCCATGATGCCGATTTTAGAAACACGACCGACACCAACCGTCCAAATCCAACCGTATCAGCAGTTTTCAACCGAAACGGTGTTCAATCCGGGAAACGCACGTGCGCCATGGCGTGGATGGGCTGAACGCGTGAATGTGGAATCGTCGCTTCGTAACCAATTTTTCGCGCTTCAAAGGAATGACCGCGCGGTCTATGTGCCGAATTCTGATAGTGACCTGTATCATGTAACAGTTATCGCCCGTGATGTCGAACAACCTAACCCTTATTTGTTTGAGAATGGTGCGACGAATTTTGCGCCGATGAACCCGAATCCTCATAATTTAGGCAAACTAACATTTGATAATTCGACGCGTTTTCAGCTACGCACACTAGACTGCACGTATGATGGATTTTGCACGGGGGAAGGCGGGCCTATCACTGAGCCTGCTACAAATTATATTCCCAAAGAACAGTTTGACAAGAAACTGAAAGAAAAGGAACAAACGAAGCAGGTATCCCGTATTTCGGAAGGATTTTCGGGGAGTAGGCGTGGTGAAGAAGCAGGGCAACAAACGCAAACATCATCAAGTGGGAATTTTCCGACGTATATTCCGAAAGCAACTGCGGGGTCGAACGCGCGTGAGCATTTAACGATGCGAAGGTAGCGAGCGACCTAACGAGCGAGTCGCGTAGCTGGCATAAAAAGAACCCGCGATGATATAATATAACAATATATGACAAACTATTGTTCTATTATTATTTACAACTCGGCACGAAGATGGAACACAAGACCTACGTCCAAAAAGACGACCAACACACTTCCGGAACCGGAACCGGCTCAGGCGACGACATCACATGTACCTCAGTTGCTACTCCAGAACATAATTGGAATGAATTAAACGAACTCACTCTCTCGGTGATGGCGAATCGAACCAAGTATGACAGATGTAAAAAGACGTTGGCGAATACATCAGACGCGGTCCAAGAAATATTCCGTAAAGAAAAGTTGTATTATAAAGAACGAATATTGAATATGACGAGAGGTTTATTTCATGAACGTTGTGAAAATGATACGATAAATGAAGCGCATCAAGAATATATCAAAGCGTGTATTGAGTATTTGAAGTGGAATGATATTACGGATATGGTGAGTGATGACGCGCGGAATGAATTACAAGAGAAAATAATGAGGACGCGAACACCGGAACCAGTTGAAGAATCACCTCTACATTCGCCGACACCGTCTCTACCGTCGCTGTCGCCACATCCACTTCCCTCGTCGTCGTCGTCGTCCATGAATCATATCATGTCGTTTGCGAATAAAATGTGTATGCGAAAAAAAACAATCGATGATTTTATTGTATTGAAGCCGCGTGAAGACGTGGATATTAACTCCCGATTACCCAAAGTGCGTGATTATCAAAGTGAAATTACTAAACGTGTATTGGCTTCTGAGCCAAAAACAGGTGACGACGACCGTGACGACGACGAACGCTTAACCTGAGCACGACAATATCGTAAGAACTGAATTCAGCGTTTGCGATGTGTATCTGTTGTCATGATAGTTGGCGTGATTGTAGTAAGAATCCGCTGCCGCCGCAGGCCAATACCAGAAGTGGCGTGACGGCACTAGCATAAATGCTTTGAACCCGTTTGTCGTCTCACTGGATGATTCGTCATAGACAATATCTTCGATGTCGTAGTAACATGAGTCTTCGCCGAATGCTTTTTCTTGGAATTCGTCGGGCTGGATAACAACACCAATAATGTCATCTTGAATGTAATAATCGTGGTCGTTTGATCCAACCATCATCGTCATGATGAAATTCGCAATCGTATCTTCAACGAACGACTTGTACTTCAACTGGATCGTATTCTTGGGCAAAGGCAGCGTGAATTTGATTCGGGCCTCTGCTGAACCGGAGGCGGAGGCGGAAGAGGCGTCATGAGCGTGTATATGATTTGAAATGATGGAATACACGTGATACATACGACTCTTCTTGTCGTATAGAATATACGCAGTCTTGTAATGAATCGTCTGGCTTATGTTGTAAATTCCGATTCGATACATATATATACTGATAGGTGTCATCGGGTTCATGCATGTCGCACTCACAGCGTCGGTATCGACCACACCGTGGGCATCATCGGCGTAGGCATCATCGGCGTAGGCATCATTGGCGTAGGCATCATCGGCGGCATCGGCGTATTGTAACGATACCAACACTTCGGCGGCCGACTCCTCGGGTGTTTTTTTAATACCGAATTTCGGTTTTATTTTTGGCGAATATACCTTATACGTTCTGGTGCTTGCCTCAGCGAAGGAAGGCGTAATTATTTTCACGCGGCGGGCGGTGGCGGCGCCGACGGCGGCGGTTTGACGTTCTTCACTTGAACCGGTATTGTATTCAGAATCTTCTTGCTGCTGGCGCTGACGCTGCTGCTTCTTTTGAGAACGAGTAATGGGCATAGACGAGACGACGATACGATATCTTGCGTCACGATGAATAAAATATAAAAACTTCAATTTTTTAATGACATAATAGTATATAGTATTTCAATATTTCATGAATCCGCATACGCAAATGAAAGTCGGCGGTGGCAAAGAAGGTAGCGGCGAGAACAGCGGCGCCGACGGCGATAAATTCAAGTCGATAAGTTGCGCACCGAGAGACCAGACCGACCCCGATATCAACGAAACAAAGGATTATTCATGTTATTCTGCGAAATCTCTCGACAAGTTAAAATCACTTTGGAATAAACGCCACCCTGACCAGAAAATCGAAGACACGGAACCTCGCGCGATATGGACCGCGTTGAAACAATATATGAACCGTGTTTGTCATCAAGAAGCCTGTTGGTTGCGTCAAAGCTTCGCATCATCTGGTATGGATAAAGAAATGCTTCATTATACTTTCGCACCGCAAGCTCCCAAATCATGGAAAAAGGATATTCACGAGTGGTTGTCAAGTATCGATATTGCGAATTCTCTCAAACAATATGAACATGCGAATCCGTCGTTTCTATTTATTGGTCCATCGCCGGTGGATTATGACGAGGTGCTTGAAGATGGCGAATGTGTTTGGGAAGAACTGTGTAAGTTTAATATTATGAAACACGTGAAGAATGGGAAACATAAAATCGGCGTGGTTTTTAATACAGATCCGCATAATAAGCCAGGCGAGCATTGGGTGAGTATGTTTATTGATGTTCGGGCGCGGGTCATATTCTTTTTTGATAGCACAGGCGACCCTCCACAAAAACGACTGCGCAAATTTATGAAGATGGTGCGCGAACAAGGAGAAGCCAACGGAATACCATTTAAGGAATATATCAACGACGTTCATCATCAGAAAAACGATACAGAATGCGGCGTTTATTCCATATTCATGATTATTCATATGTTGCTGGGCAAGATGACGGTTCATGATTTTCTTGACAAAGAAAAGAAACTCACCGATAAATATATGCAGCGGTTCCGGCGCAAGTTTTTTAATGTGGATGAGAAGGTGCCGACACCGAATGTTGATTTTTAGCCTCCGACCTGCTGTCGGCATAATACATGGGCAATCATCGTGCGTATGACTGAATAAATTATATAAACCCTATTTTCTATGTTTATATAATTGTTTTCTCTACGTCCTCCAACCCCCGCGAATGTCATCTCTCATATCCCAAGAAAACAAAGAGCTCCTCTGGTCGTTATTGGCGGAAGAGGGACTATTCGACGGTATTCCCGAAAATGTAACACCAGAAGAAATCAAGCACGTCTTTGAACGCATCCTCAAAAATCTCTCGGCGACCATTCCGACGCTTCATGCGGCGAAGTTACGCGAACTTCATCAAGCAAAGCAGCAAGCCATCGCCGAAGAGGATTATGATGCGGCGAAGCAGTTGCGCGCCACGATTGACGAAATGGAAGCACCTCTTGCGCGGCTGGATAAACTGGAAGCACGCAAGGTTCTCGCGATACAAGCTGAGGATTTTGAAGCGGCGAAACAGATTAAGACAGAGATTGACCGACTACGTGCGGCGTCATTTTCTCTCAAAGAGTTGAACAAGATTGCGATTGAATCTCTCGCCGTCAATATTCCAAAACTTGCGAGAGATATAAGCGCGATAAAATTAGGAACGCGTGTATTTCCGACGAAAACTCCTCGACAAGCTAGTGGCGGAGGTAGCGGAAGCAGCGTCCGAGAGATTTATAATGCGGAAGACTTCCAATCCCAGAAACGCCAAGAAATCGAAATGAAGATGCGAGAGAAGGAGGCAGAGATGCGTTCGTATTTCGAGATTCCTCGACCTCCTGAGATTGACTTCTCCGATTTTCCGAGAGATTCGAATGTGCGATTGAAATCAAAGCCGCCGTCAGCATCAGCATCAGCATTAGCATCAGCATCAGCATCAGCGGTCGAACCAGTTGTCGAAGTGGTTCATTTAGATACCCCTGCCCCAGGCCCCGGCGACGACAGTCCATTCCGTGGAGGTGATGACATGGAACGACTGATTGCCGAGAGAATTGCCGCACGACAGAGAGATATGGATGAAATCACCGAGAGAATGAAAGCATCGATGCCGCCATCGGAGCAACAGCCGCTTCCGATGAAAGAGTATGACCCGAATGAGTTCGTCATGCCACAACAAATGACATCGCCGCCGATGCCGATGCCACCAAGCGAAGAAACGCGAAAAGTCCGGTTTCAGGAAGATACGGATTCTATTTTCTTGAAACTGAAAAGAAAACCGATGGCTCACGACGAATAGAGATAGGTCTCGTTCATTTGACCCGATATCACCTAAAGATGGTGGTAGCCACCGCACCCACACCCGTCGTCTCCGCCGCAAGCACTATCCCCGCGTTGGAAAAAAGGTATCTCTCCGGCATGGTCGTCGTCTTCGTCGTGATCATCATGGTCGCACAAATAGTCATTCAACGCGAAGTATTCGTAAAAGAAAAACAACTAAATGAAATCCACCCGCGACTGCTCCCCCGCCCCCGTGCGCGGGTCCGCTGGGATGATCGTCCGCCGCCCCCGCTCCACCAAATTCCCCATCTTATATAATTCAAGGTCATAAATGATATGCGTGTCGGCATCTTCCGCATATTCTTTCCCATTCACGACCAATCTACGTAACGTCATCGATTTCGTCTGTTTATTCAGTTTCTTCGTCTTATCGTCCTCCTCTGTCGCAATATTCGGCTGATACGCCAGCGATTCTTCGCCCATCCCCGCGCCAAATGAGTAGCACTGGAGGCGCTCCTTCGCGGCGGCATTCGCATGAATCATACAATCAAACGACGACTCTTTCACCGCCGTCAATATCTGACGTGTAATCCGCTCCTTGATATTTGATATCTCATAAAGGGATTGGTCCGTGCTCATCGGCGTTGCCCCGTCGGTCTTGCTCTTATCATGCATCCGAATATTCAGAGACTCGTCGTTGTCAGTAGCAATCTGGCGCGCCGTAAAACGCATCAAATACAGAAACACATCCACCGTTCGCAGTTCCTCAGGAAGATCGACGTGACTACAAATACGCCGCGCACGACCAATAATCTGTTCTGTCCGCACAGGGTGCCAGTATGGCTCTGTAATATGAACATAACGCACATTACGCAAGTTAATACCCTCCGCACCCGACGCAGTAATCATCAATATTTTAATCACCTCGCCATACATGTTATTCGTGAAACGTGTCGAAAGTTGCGCAGTAATCGTCTTCGGCACATTCTTCCACTTGCTATTGAAAATATTACGAATAATCTCTTTCTCTTCCGCCGTTTCTGTGCCGGTATAAAGCGCAAAACAGGGGCGTTCTTGTTCTTCGGGTGTCATATCGATGGTCCAGTCGCCCAACGACGATTGTTTAATCTTGAACTGAGAGAATCCGTTGGTCTCCAATATGAGTTTAATAATTCCGATTCCTTCTAATGTGCGAAACTGGCTATACACCAGATGAAGACCAACATGCGATTTATCAAGAATATTATGAAGCAAGTGAAGAAATTTGGGGCTGTATGTGGCGAGTTCTTCCGGAATAAGGAAACTACCAGCGCTAACTTTTAAGTCACGCATCGCTTTAACAATCGCCGCGTCGTATTGTGCTTTATAATCGGTTTTACTCGTGGTTGCCGATTTCTTGGTTGTTCCTGCCATTACAGCTGCGACTGCGTCGGAATGCTCACCGGTAATAACCATTTCGGAGTCATCTTCGTCATCATCGCCACCGCCCTCAACGATACCATCGAGCATATTTTCGTCCATGAGTGTGGCCGCCGCACCCGCATCTTTATCATCAGCCGCTGCTCCCTTTGGCTTACGTCCGCGTTTCGCAGGTCCTTTTGCTGCCACTGGATCCATCGCCCGAGCAATACGCGCAGCCAACATCTCAGCAGTTTCATGCGCATCACCGACAACCCCTGAATCAGCCACCCGACCTAATGCCGCAGATTTCGCGATTTCACTCGCCGATGTAGAGTCATCCCCCGGCAAAGGACGACGAATTGATGGCGGGAAAACGAAATTACAAAAAGCACGGGAAAAAATACGATAGGTGGATGAAACGTCGTCATAGATGCCTTCGCCTCCTTCGCCTCCGCTGCCGCTCTTTCCCGAAGCAGCAGCAGCCCCGCGTTTTTTCGCCTTCTTCTTCATATTCGATTCCTGATTACGCTCCAAATCACGCACACGCGAATAAATCGCGAATTGATAATCGCTCATTTCGACTTCAACAACATGGAAATTTGTGCCTGCGTCATACATCGGCAACAGTTTTTCCTGTGCGCTCCGAAAATAAGAGGTAAGACCGAGAATACGGCGAATAAAAAGATCGCGATTCTTGAATTCTAAGGTGCTTGGGTCGATAAAATAACCGTTGAACTCATCAAGTTTATCGGGGAGTGCCGTAAAGGGGGTTTGTTTGTTCGTAGATGCGGAGATGACCGATATTCCATTTTCGCGAAGTTTTTGGATGATTGCGCGTTCGAATGCGGCATCGGAGAGAAGGCCATTTTCGGTGGATGTTGTATCGATGACCGCGACGCTTCCTTCGGCCGCCGCTGCCGCCGCCTCACCAGTCTCGCTGATTTTTGCGCTGGGGTCGCCGCGTCGTATCACACCGCGGTATTTCGACGAAACGGCGTCATAATCTCTCACAAAGCCGAATGGGTTGCGGGTAATCATGAGTTTCTTCGTGCGAGTATTGTAATCCATATAATCAAACGAGAGACCGATGCCATGGGCAAATCCTGCTTTGGCCGCCGCCGCACCCGCCGCCTTACCGCGTCCGCTTCCGCTTCCCGCACCTGTGAGACCAAATATCGTCTTAAATGTATCAAGAGTAAGCCGACCTCCTGCTGCTGCCCCCGTTCGCGCCGTGGCTCCGCCTTCGCCAATCGTGAATACCCAGTTGTCGATATTCCCGCGCAGAATATTGAACAGAACCGCGATTTCATTCGGGTAATTAATAATCGGCGTTCCCGTCAATAATATCACCTTCGCATTTTGCGCGGATAATAAAAAGTGGTACAATCGATACGCCATCGAAGTCGGACGTTTGAGTTTATTCACGATACGACTCACAAAGTTATGTGCTTCATCGATGACAACCACCGTATTATCAAACGGATTATGCGTATAGTCATTCGTCATACTTTTCAACTTCTCCGCCCGAAGACCGTTATAATTAATAAACTCGTATTTCGCACTAATCATCTCATCGATTTGACGATCCACGCGCACACGCTGAGAGGCAGTAAGTTCTGTCTCATAGTTGCTCGGTTTTGTGACATTCACCATCCACGCACCTCCATTCGCACGCACGAATTTGTCATCTTCCAGCATTAAGATCTGTGATAATATCTTCGTGAGCTCCGGGTTGCCACGCGACTCGATAAATTCCCAATATTGGTTCTTCTTATACATGAGGTCGCCGCATGTTTTTTTCATTTCTTCAATATAGTTCATACGAAGGGACGCGGGCGTCATGACGACAATTTTCTTGAATGTTTTCAGACCTTCGGCGATGGCGATAGAAGAGCATGTTTTGCCGCTTCCTAATCCGTGGAATAAGAGCAACCCGCGATAGGGCGAGTAAATATTCAAGTAATCACGCACGATTTTCTGGTGTGTTAAAAGTGCGACCGAGGCAGAGTCATCACCGCCATATAACGATTCGCATGTTATATCGCTTTCTCCGGAAGTCAATTCTTCGCGATATGGGCGAAACAGCGCGTTGATATATTGAATGAATTTCGCGCGGTTATTCATGTAAAATTCGGATGCTTGAACTTGCGGAAGAGGACGCGGTGGCGGAAGTCGAGTTGCTACGACAGTATCTCCGATTTTATATGCTGCAATATTGACTGTGCTGTCTTCACGTTCAGCTATTTTCTTTACGACCGCTTTTACACTTGCGGATGCGGCCGACACGGAACTCGCAGCAGCACTCGCTTTCGGTTTAGGACGAATCATGCGCTTCTTCGGTTCTTTTGGCTCAGCTACTGCTGATTGTGCCGTTGCTTCCGTCGCTGCGTCCTCCGCTGCCCGCATTTCTTCAAATCCGGAAGGTTCATTCGCTTCCGCGATTGCCATCACCGCATCAGTTTTGCTGCGTTTCACTGGTTCATCCGAAGGTAATATCGCACGTTTTCCTAATTTAACTGGTGCAGATGTAGATGTTTGTTCTTTCGATAGATCCTCGTTGATTTCGGGTTCCATTTCCGCACTAGCTTCACGAGGGCCGACGGCGCCGGTGCTGATGCCGGTGGTCATGCTTGTCGCATAACGCGATGACGATCCTTTTATTTTCGCCAATAAAGCGGCACGGTCAATATTCGCAATATGACGCTCATCAAGAAATACGCTTGAATCCTTTTTCGCGGGTCTAGTCGCCTCTGCCGCCGCCTCTACCTCTCCGGTCGCTGCCGCCGCTTCGCCTTCCATCGGTAATTCTGGCTGGAATTCTTCTTCTCTTTTCTCTCGCATCTCTCGTTGTCCCATGACAGACGCTGGTTTTTTAAGTAACGCACTCGGTAATTTACGAGAAAAATGAACGACAACACCTTCTTTGCTGGATGTTCCATCCCTCGCAGCCGCCGCCGCAGCCGCCGTTCCTGTGCGATGTAGCACCGGCCGACTCGTAAGATTATATTGTTTTAAAACATTCATATTACTAACATATACCGTTATATTTATTTCAAAATTCTCGCGATTTGTTTGATCGCCATTTCACACGTCATTTGTTCCGCCTTTTTCTTAATTTTATGGGCGGCACGCGCAAAGAATATGAACGCTTTCCCTCCATTTTGGTCGCAAATCTGATGAACATCCGCAAATCCATTTGCCAACGACTGAAACGGAACAGCAGCAGAAGGGTTGCCAATCACTTCATGTAATGGTTGTCCTAAACATAGATACAAGCCCATTTCATATCCGGCATCAGCATCCCGCGATAGTTCGATATAATCAGGTGTGGTCTTGAATTCCTTCTGTATTTTCACTTGAAGAATGTTCTTGTAATTGTCGTCATTCTTGATGAGATTTGTCCAGTCGATATGTCGCTCAAACACATTCTCGATGAATATTTGCGCGATTTGAAACCCTGGCCCGCATGTGAATATCTTCTCAAACCATTTATCGTCATCATGAATCGGGACGCGATTGAAATCCAAGAACAAAGCCCCGATAAACGCCTCGAACAAACACCCCAATTTTTTCAGATTGGTTCTCGTCTTCTTTTCTTCGGAATGCTTCGAAAGAATATACCAACGATGAAGTCCCATTTCCAGCGCGAATTTGCCGATGGTTTCGTTTTTCACGATGGCGATTTTCTTCTCGGTCATGAATCCTTCATTCTCTTTAGGAAAACGACGGTAGAGGTAGTATTTTGTGACGCATTCGAGCACTCCGTCGCCGACAAATTCGAGGCGTTCGTTGGATTTGGTATGAAGCGGCATCGCGCCTTCGGGTCGTTCCATGAATGATACATTTTCGAGTTCGTTGAGTGCTTTAGGGCGTTTCGTATAGGACTTATTGACGAATGCTCGTTTGTAGAGTTCAATATTATGAACTTGTGAAGGCACTCCGTATCGCGTTAGGATATTTTCGATGTCGGCCAACGTCACTTCAATATTTTCGGTATTATAGGGGTTGAATACATACCGATCGTCATCCACGCGTATAATATCGTCGTCGTTGAATATATTTCTACCGGTTCGCGCACTTTCACCGCCGGCGACGTAATCACCGCCCTCGCCGCCGCCCTCACCATCGCCGCCACCACCACCGCCATTTTCGGATATATTTAGAAGTATATTTTCGTTTTCAGAACTTTCGGTGTCTGAGCCAGTCGGTTCTTCGACACTAGGAATCATAGGATCGCGAAGACGAAACATTATCGAATCGGTTGATATGTATATCAAAGATGTATTTAAGCAAAATCCAATCAATTTTTTATATAGGTAATATTTATAATTCAGTAATTTAAAATGGTGTTATCTGGTAGCAAGAGAGTTTCTGGTATTCGTTCGCTGACAAACAAGGGCTGCCATTTCGGCAGTATGCCCGGTTCCGCTCCCAAGGTTGGCCGCGGCACTTGGACCTCGGTCGCTTACCGCCAGGGTGGTATCACGTGCGACTGCTTGTCGAAGATTCGTTTTCAGACATGCGCGCAGCAGTATCAGTATTTGAAGGACAAAAACTTGATCTTCAACTGCAAGCTTACTGGTGGTATCGGTCGTCAGCCCTTCACTAAGAATTGCAAGGCGTAAATCAGCACGCCACGCCACGCATGCACGCACGCACGTACGCACGCGTATTTAATTTTATTTATACGATAATTATATAACAACTCTATAATTATGGTAAATAGCAAGGTAGCGCGACGCGTATTATTTAACAGCACCGGTCCAACCAACGCGATTTTGACCGATACGCGACACGGAGGCGGCGACAAGAAGGGTGGAGCACCCCCCGCAGGAACCGGACAGATGCGTAGCTTCGCGATGAGAAATACCATCATGGAACCCGCCAAGAATAAGGCGTTTGTATTTCGATTCACCGAGAGATTGAACCCCGCACGTAATTCTGGACCCAAACTGTAATAAAAACAATTTTATAATATCACGTATCACGTATTGCCTACGACTTACGTTATATTATGAAAATCGAAACCGATTTGAAGCTCGATTTTAGCGATGTTCTTTTTCGCCCGAAGCGTTCTTCTCTCTCATCGAGAGGCGAGGTTCTACTCACCCGAGAGATTATTTTCAAGAATGGCGTGAAATGGACAGGTGTTCCTATTATCGCGTCCAATATGGATACAGTAGGCACGTTCGAAATGTACAAGGTGCTTCATCGTCATAAAATTATAACTTGTTTTCATAAACATTACAGTATAGGCTCTTTTATTCAATTTGCCAGCGAGGTAGATTTAGACAGAAATTATTATATGGTAAGCACCGGTATAAGCGAAACCGACGAGGAAAAGCTGGACCAAACCATCAAACTTCTGAATCCGCTTTTCGTATGTATTGATGTCGCGAATGGTTATATGAAGGCGTTCGTAGATTTTGTTCGAAAAATCCGAGAGAAATATCCGCAGTTGGTCATCGTATGCGGCAACGTCGTCTCACGAGAGATGGTAGAAGAGCTTATCATGAACTGTGGTGCGGATATTGTAAAAGTCGGAATCGGAAGTGGAAGTGTTTGTATTACGCGGCTACAAACTGGTGTAGGTATGCCGCAGCTCTCCGCGGTCATCGAATCATCGGATTCTGCTCACGGACTTAACGGGTTTATTGTGTCGGATGGTGGATGCACCACACCCGCGGATATCGCGAAGGCATTTGGCGGAGGGGCAGATTTCGTGATGTTAGGCGGGATGCTCGCGGGACATGATGAATCGGGCGGTGAAACTGTAACCGACCCTGACAACGGCAACAACAAATACAAACTCTTTTACGGAATGTCGAGTTCGACTGCGATGGAGCAGTATCATGGCGGTGTTGCGTCGCATCGTTCCGCAGAGGGGAAAACGGTCAAAATACCGTATCGCGGACCGGTCGAAAGCACGATACTCGATATTTTAGGTGGAATTCGTTCAACATGCACGTATATTGGCGCAAAACGTGTGAAAGATATTCCAAAATGCACGACATTTATTCGAGTGACGAATCAAGTGAATCAAGTATATTCTGGAAAAGAACATAAGGCATAATTCATGTCTATATCTATTGATAATCACATTATACGCTATCAGAGCAAGACGGTTAATATGATTATCAAAATCGATTGTCGAGAGAGAGAATTAATGGAGTTGTTGAAACCTGCTACCACCGAATCCGCACCTGCGTCCGAACCCGAACCCGCATCCGCACCCGAACCAGACCATTATATTATGGATCTCGGCGATGGAATGACGATGAAGGTGCCACTTCCAAAAAATAAAGCGACGGCGGCATCATCAGTGCAAAAGAAGAAAACACATAGGCCAAAGCCGAAATCTCTAGAACACCACGAAATCAAATCCGAGAGATTGCCCATCGGCGATGTAATTCTTCATGACCCACACCCGCACCCGCAACAAGGAAAGGATATCGTCATCTTCGAGAGAAAGACCCTCAACGACCTCGCAGCAAGTATTCGAGACGGACGATACAAAGAACAGTCATTCCGGCTGATCGAGGCCGCCGCTGCGACGGGATTTCACACCCATCACATCGTATATATCATCGAAGGCGACCTCGCACGATACGACGAGAGACACACCCAGATTACGAAGACTGCGCTTCAAAGCGCGATGGTGTCGCTGATGTATTATAAGGGGTTTTCGGTGATACGAACGATGAATGTAGCCGAAACAGCGGAGTTTATCCTTCATTTTGCGGACAAGGTGGCGAAAGAGGGGCCGCTTTCCATCTCAGATACGACGGCTACTGTGACGGCATACAGCGAAGTCTCGGCGAAAAAGGAGAAACGAGATTACATCACCCGAGAGAATATAGGGGAGATTATGCTGGCACAGGTCCCGGGAGTGAGCGCGAAGATGGCGGCAGCGATTCTTACAAAATACAATGGTTCAGTCTACGAGTTTTTAGGCGATTTGCATCGAAAAATCGCGAATTATGAGGAGAGTTTATCGCCGGAGATGTCGCCACCGTCGCCAAAAACGTTTTCGAATGTCGTCGTTCCATCATTCGAGACGACGGTAGAACCGATGAATAAGAACAAATACAAGCATGTATCGGAGTGTTTTAAGGACGTAAGTGTGGATGGAAAGCGGGGAATAGGGAAGGCAACCGTTGAAAAGGTGTGTTATTTTTTAGGATAATAATGTAAGAATGAACGCGAGAATGGCGGCAGCGTTGGTACCGACAAATTACAAATATACTGATCCTCAGGTGACTGGTTCTTTAAGCTTCAACATTCGTAACTCTCAACCCGATGCCCGTCGTGATGATACATTCGACCCCCCAAGTAATTTTGATGAGTTTAATACTCAGATACAGCAAGCAAATGATTTCGGATTTAGTTTTGTAGATTTGACTCACCGTAATGGATCATGTTCTTTTGTCATATTCATTCATTTTTATGATGCCCCTCCTCCTCCTCCGCCTGTTCAAGGTAACAAAGGGTTGTTTATGGTTAATCCTTTCGCGACTTGGAAATTAACTTTAATTGACTTTTTGGATGGAACACCCGAAATTTTGATGGAAAGAACTGCTGGCGATATGGTTAAAGATTTAGTTCATGCTACAACTGGTTTGTCAATGAATGGTTCGAAAGAAGTATTACGAAGAGCTTTGAAGGGTGTATTTCCTCCTACGGTATTAAGTAAAACATTAGACCAACTATTTAACCAATTTAAATACGAGCTCGCTCCGTCATCAGGAGAAACTATAATAACAGGTGTGCTAAGCCATGGAAATCACAACTTTGAAATTCCTCAGAATGAACGTGCCGGTTATAAAATCGCATACCGTGACTCTGGACCGAATCCAACAAATGTTGACAGTTCAATTCAAATACCGGCAAGAAATAGTCTAAATGTTAATTCAATAAAAAACTATCTTGCTGACGGAATTAAAATACTTCAATATACTTCGGCACAACATAAAGACCCAGCAACGAACAATAGAAATGGTGCTTTTTATTCGCCACTTTTTTCTAATTATTACAGCAATTTTTTAAGTAAATTTTATGGTGTAATGGACAGCAGTCAGGGCAATTATAATCTCTCAATGGCATTATTCACTAGAAGACTAAATCATACGTCCTTCATTTTAGACATTGAAATAATAAATAAGGGGGGAACGTATGGAGCAACACTTGCCGAATATAATAATGTAAAATGTGATATGACTAAAAATGGCCCGGCTGGGTTTGAAAGTATTCCGAACCAAACTACTCACCGTTATACTAACCTTAATAAAGGTCCAAGATTATTCAATTCTGGAACACACACAGAGTTTTTTAAAAATATTTCTGGTAATGTCTCAAAAAATGAGTTTTTTTTAAAGTTCATGAACAAAGCGTTTACAGATACAAAAGAGGCAGAAGGTATGGCAAAACTTATATTGAAAGCGGGTGGAGACGCAGACCAACCGTTACATATTTTACAAGAAATATTATATTACTCACTATTTATTTATCGTGATAGAGTTATGCCGCAGCAGCAGCAGCAGCAGCCGCCGCCGCCGAAAACATTTCATCAGATTTTCTACGAAACATTAAATAAATATTTATTGATTACTTGTGATGGTGTATTATCAGGTCTTGCGAAACGACTCCGGTTTCCTCACGTTATTCAAATAGGTAACTCAATCAATTATATCAAATACGGAACTACTAGTAATGAAGAGAAGGCTGTATCAACATTTTTATCATTAAAAGAAAAACTAAAAAAGGATTTGGAAAATTACATGAAATTACTTTCGAGATGTAAAATCGGGACTTTATATATAGTATTTGGTGATGATGCAATATTACCAGTAACTAGTAAAACAGGGGGGAGACCTCCATTTTGTGATCTTGATGAAAACATAAAATTACTTATGATAGCGATACAGAAACATTTTACTACAATTGAAAATTTACAACCTGTGCCAGTAACATTATCAAATATTGCTGAACTAACACGTATTTCAGAGTTATATAAAGTTTCAATCATTACTAAAACTATAAAGATTACACCCGAAAACGAAAAATTGACGATTTATCATTTAAATTATTTACAGTCGCTGTCTTTGTTGTTGTCGTTAGGAATAAATATGGAGGGTTTTGTTTTTTGTACAAAAATTACTAGTAATCTTGATACCGCGTTGGCACATCCTGATTATGTTGGTTGTATGCATGCTTTTCAAACAGCAGCAGCAGCAGCAGAATCGGGAGCAGAAGCCAAAGCAGCAACAGGAGCACCAGCAGCAGCACAAGCAGCAACAGGAGCACCAGCAGCAGCACAAGCAGCAACAGGAGCACCAGCAGCAGCACAAGCAGCAACAGGAGCACCAGCAGCAACAGGAGCACCAGCAGCAACAGGAGCACCAGCAGCAACAGGAGCACCACCACCACCACCACTAGAAGAACCATCATTATTTGAAAAATCTGTATGTAACGATCCAGAAATTTGTGAATTTTTAACAGGAAAAAAACCAGCATCAACATCAGCACGATCATCACCATCAGTATCAGCACAAGCATCAGCACGAGAATCACCATCACCATCAGCATCAGAATCAATATCAAGCAGAATAAAATTATCAACGTCCCCAGCAAAAATAAAACAGGAATTATTAGCAACAAAAATAAATGAAACTTTACGACGTTCTCAAAGGTTGTCGGCTAGTTGTTCGCTCGCAAGAAGTGTTATGGTAAACATAAATTCAAAAGTAATGCAATCTCGTTCTGGTCGTCAGGGAGGTGGTGGTAAATCAAATAATGTCAATTTTCAAAAGGGTGGATGTGAGCCTCCGATTCCAAACGAAATGTTTGAATTGGAGAATTTGTTTGGATTATTGGGAGATAAAGCCATATGCGAATGGATTGATGGAATACCAGAAGAAAGAGCCGCCACGAATATATATATAGATTGTACTTCGATTATTGGTAGAGATAGTAGTAATAATCCAATACACTCAGGCGGCCCTAATCAAATATTATCAGTAAAATTACCCAAACTGCAATATTGTACGCTAGCGTTACTATCACATGATACTTTTACTGCTTTTTTTGAGGACTTTGCAAACTTTATTATGGGTAATGGTGGTGTTAACCTTATGTCGATAACATTATACGATATTGTTCAAGATTTTATTTTAACTTTGAAACGTCAAGAAAGAGAATATGAAATGTCAGAGGCGGCGAGGGCGGTGAGGGCGGCGGCAGATGAGGAGGCGGAGATGGCGGCGGCGGCGGAGGCGGCGGCAGATGAGGAGGCGGTGAGGGCGGCGGCGGAGGCGGCGGCGGTGATGGCGGCGGAGGCGGCGGCGGTGATGGCGGCGGTGATGGCGGCGGAGGCGGCAGATGAGGAGGCGGAGATGGCGGCGGCGGCGGAGGCGGCGGCGGCGGAGGCGGTGAGTATTAGGGCCACCGCCCAAAATCAAGTGACAAATATGCGGATTGAAGCACTTTTTCAAAAAATATTTAATTTGCAGCAACAGGAGCAGCAGGAGCAGCGCGCAAAATTATTATATTCTTTATGTGAATTATTTAATAGTGTAGATAATGATGAAGACGACACCGATGATATACTCGTAGCAAAATCAATATCTAGATCAAGAGAGAGATTAGAAGCCGTTGTCGAAACCGGTGGTGGAGGTGGAGATGGAGGTGGAGGTGGAGGTGGTTGCACACGCACTTATGACAAAAATGAAATATCACTAGAAAGAGCAGGAGAAGTATTTAGTTGTCTATATAGTGCCGGACGTAGATTTGAAGCAGCAGCGTTGGGAGTGGCTGAAAATCATCTTTCTATATTATCAGCGTTAGTTGAGTTAGAGAATATTACGACTGTTAGATATGGTCATGATAAGCGTGTTGGAGAACTAACAACAAAGATACCAAGAATAATATTACTAGCATGTCAGGGTATTCGTAGTACGGCGAAGGTGGTGAATGCGGAGGTGGAGGTGAAGGCGATGTCGGCGGCGGCAGATAGGGAGGAGGCGGCGGTGAAGACGGCGGCAGTTAAGGAGAAGGCGCAAATGGCAATAAAAAATGTAAAGGAAGATACATTCATGCGTAGTAAAGCGTTGGAGGATACTATAAGAACGGCGGCGAAGTATTCAAATGCCGGAACTAAGACTACGAGGAATATGCATGTGGAGGCGGAAGCGAAGGATCAGGAGGCGGCGGATGCGAATGATGCTGTGGAGGCGGCGAAGGCAGAGGCGACGGCGACGGAGGCGGCAGCGCACAGTGTACTCAAACTAGCTAGGGATAATTTAGATGAAGCAGAACAAAAATACAAAACAGTGTTTGAAGTTAAGAATGCGGCAAACAAAGAAC
>Ga0194123_10001527_pt1 | contig 34484 bp, 48 predicted proteins | sample TA2MahsurfametaG_5_FD_155479 | JGI IMG/M metagenome (GOLD analysis project Ga0194123, IMG submission 155479) | Freshwater microbial communities from Lake Tanganyika, Tanzania - TA2015023 Mahale A surface | ecosystem: Environmental > Aquatic > Freshwater > Lake | place: Tanzania: Lake Tanganyika... | reverse complement strand
AATAAAAATGTCAGAAATTTTGACATGTCTACTTTGAACAACCTTTCAAGGTTTTTGAGACGGATTACGCGGAGGCACTCCCGTATCTGGTTTATTTTGTTGTTGTGGTTCAACCACAGGTTTCTCTTGACTAATCGTAGACAATATACTTGCTATAACAATTATCCCTGCCAAAGACCATGTCAGTTTTTCAATAAATTCTGTTGTTTTTTTGACCCCGCCTAATTGGTTTGCGGCACCAAAATCCGAGCTTAAACCACCACCTTTTGAATTTTGAATGTAAACAACTAATATTAAGAGTATACTTGCTAAAACCGTTAACGCCGATAAAATAAATTCCATGAGTTATTTGATTTTCTTTTTAATTTCTTTGATTTGGAGTGCAAAGTAAGTCTTTTTTTTTGGATAAATCAAACATAATTGCTCATAAACGTAAATTGCTTTTGGAAAATTTCCTTGAAGTTTAAAAATCTCAGCTAATGTTTCACTCACGGGCATTTTCTGTTCATCCAGGCTCTCTTTTGCTTTTTTAATCGGGGAGTAAAATTCTTTTTTTGGTCTTTCAATAGTTTCGAAGGTTGGATTTTCAATTTCGTCGTGCGCTGAGATCTCTATATTTTTTGGAAAATTTAACCATTGGTTAAAAGAAAACTCCTGATCTGCTAAATCTTTTTCATTTATCTCGATCAGGTTGTTTTTTAAAATTGGTGTTTTTTCAGCGGTTTTGAATTCTTCTTCTTGGTTTGAATGAGCCGCTTCATGTTTCTTCTTTTGCTCAAGTTGAGCAATATGGTTTTCATTTTCAATGATATAACCGGTTTGCGCAGCACTTGCCTGGATTAATAATTCTACCTCATCTATTTGTTGATCTTTGGAATCAATTTCAACCCTATTTATACTCTCAAAATCTGTTGTTTCGTCTGATCTAGAGTCCTCACTAGACAATACGCAACTGGAATTATCCTCATGAATTTCAGCCTTGCTTACTTGACCACCCTGAATAACTCGCAGAACAGGTTCATTTGATTTGATATTTTCCTCCCCGATTTTCTCCTTTTCCAGGCCATTTACTAATTGGTACAGTACGGACCTGTCAATAATGCGAATAGCTAAACGATTAAGTTCTTCCTGAAATCGCAAATCTCCTCTGCGATGAAGTGATTCCAGGTACAAAATAGCCAATGAGGATGCGTAAGGAAAATATGAGACAACTTCCCGGAGTTCATCCGGGTCAATCTGCTTTAGTTCAGATTTGTTTAAAAGTAATTTTTGTATTTTCTGCTTAGCAATCATCTACCAATTTCCTAATAATTTATTTATCAAATCTTGCGCGAGTTGAGAATTAATATCTTCAAGAAGCTGATTTTCAATGGATACTAAATTTGTGGATGCACTAAAGTCTGCAAAGCGGGTTGCACTTAAGTTCATAATGTCTTCTTTCGGGCTGCTTAAATTTATGGTGAATTGAACGCTGATTGTTAATCTATTTTGAACAGCGTTGTTGTTGTTTTGAATGGCAATTGGTAAAACTTGATAGTTTGTAACCACGCCCTCAATGAATACCTCTCCTGCTCCTGTTGTTGTATTCAGTATAAGCCGCGTATTGTTTTGCAAAGCATCTTTTACATATTCAGTTAAATTTGCGTTGTAACTCAAAGGACAATTTGGGGCGGTAGATTCGAAGGTTTTTACAGAAAATGATTTCCATTCCTCAGGTGTCGACCCTTTATCTTTAAGTGAAATACTCATTGACTTACATCCTAGGATTGAGATTAGTAGTAAAATCAAACAGCATTTTTTCATTTCATAAAAATCCTAAGTTAAACTCTTTTATCTTTCTGTAGAGTGTTCGTTCTGAAATTCCAAGTTCAGCTGCCGCATATTTTCTTTTCCCTCTATGTTTCTCAAGTGCTTTTTTAATAAACTCTTTTTCCCTGTCCTCCAGGCTTAACGACTCCTCGTATTCTTCATGATGCTCAAACTTGTCTACTTGGCTTGTCAAACTTACTCTCTGGTCTATTGGGGCTGGCAATGCGCGACCGGTTTCAATAGAAGCGAGATTACCTGATTGAACTTCACCATAAAACCTGTTCAGTACCTCGGTTTGATCTGCATTAAGTTGAACACCAATTCCTTGAGTCAGAACCTCTAGCACTAATTTTTTCAAATCAGTCAGGTCTTTTTTCATATCAAATAGGAACTTGTACATTAATTCCCGCTCTGAAAAATTTTCGGCATTCGCTTGTGTTTGGAGAATTGGCACCTTCTCTGTTGGTTTCGGCAGATAAGATGCCAGTATAAATTCATCAATTTCTCTTGAAGTTTCTATTACGGATAATTGCTCCACAAGATTTTTCAGTTGTCGGACATTACCTGGCCAACTGTATTGGGATAAGAGGACGACCGCATCCTCTGTCAATTTGACCGCTGGCATTCTATATTTCTCAGCACAATCGTGCGAGAATTTTCTAAAAAGTAGGTGAATATCTTCTTGTCTATTTCTGAGAGAGGGGAGTTGAATTGGAACCGTATTAAGTCTGTAATAAAGATCCTCTCTAAATTTCCCTGAAGCAATCGCATGATGCATATTTTCATTCGTTGCAGCAACAACTCTCACATTAGTTTTCATCACTTTTGATGATCCCACTCTTATGAATTGACCTGTTTCAAGGACGCGTAGCAACCGAACTTGAGTTTGCATTGGGAGTTCTGCGACCTCATCTAAAAAAATTGTCCCGCCGTTTGCAACTTCAAAATACCCTTGTCTACTTCCGCTGGCGCCTGTAAAAGATCCTTTTTCGTGACCAAATAATTCTGAATCGATTGTTCCCTCTGGGATTGCTCCACAATTCACAGCAATATATTCTTTGTGTTTTCGTGCACTCAATTGATGTATTACTTGCGGAATAATCTCTTTTCCAGTTCCACTTTCTCCGGTCACTAATACAGAGATATCGGTAGGAGCAACCTGAATAGCCACCTCTAGCCCACGATTAAGAAGAGGCGTGTTCCCAATAATTCCAAAACGCTGTTTAACTTGTTGAAGATTCATTTTCATAGGTATTCTTGAACTTTTCCGAGTAAGGTTGCTGAGGTGCATTCTTCAATTCTAACCAATACATAGCTGCCTTTTTTTGCTTTTTCTTTGGGGAAAACCACCATTGAATTTCTGTCATTTCTCCCACAGAAAAAATTTTCCGATCTTTTCGATGGGCCTTCAACAAGCACTTTTTGAATAGTGCCTATTTGCCGCTGGTGTGATTTTAACGAGTGCCCCAATTGTTTATCGATGATTTCGTTTAACCTTTTTCCTTTCAATTCATCTGGAACATCGTCTTTAAATTTGCGTTCTGCTAATGTTTTCGGTCTCTCAGAGTATTTAAACATGTAAGCAAAATCGAATTCAACGCGCTCCATCAAGCTTAATGTATCCTGGTGTTCCTCCTCTGTTTCACCACAAAAACCAGTAATTATATCAGTGGAGATGGCACAATCTGGAATGATACGTTTGATTGCATCAATTCTACCAAGATACCACTCTCGACTGTATCCACGGTTCATGCGATACAATACATTCGTGTTGCCTGACTGGACAGGAAGATGAATGTAAGGACAAATATTCTGATATTTGGCTATTACCTCCAAAACTTCATCTGTCATGTCTTTTGGGTGTGAAGTGCTAAAGCGCACACGCAATTGTGGAGACACTTGAGCGACTTTCTCCATCAGTTGTGAAAAATTAGTTGTCGGTTTGGTGCCATCTTTTATTTCTCCCTTGGACGTTATATTCCATCTGTACGAATCGACATTTTGGCCCAATAAGGTGACTTCGCGATATCCTTTTTCATATAAATCTTTGCATTCAGTTAGAATTGTTTCTGGATCTCTAGATCTTTCTCTCCCTCGAGTAAAAGGCACTACGCAGAAAGAACACATGTTGTCGCAACCACGTGTTATTGTAACAAAAGCACTAACGCCTCCTTGGTCCAGTCTCACGGGTGAAATATCGGCGTATGTTTCGTCTCTTGAGAGTAAAACATTAACGGCTTTCTGTCCCGTTCCAACTTCATCAATTAGGTTTGGTAAATCCCGATATGCATCTGGACCTGCGACCAAATCCACGAGTTTTTCCTCCTCAAGAAGTGACTTTTTAAGGCGTTCTGCCATACAACCTAAAATTCCTATCACCAACTCAGGGTGTTCGTCTTTCTTTTTTCTAAAATCAGATAAACGGTTACGGACTCTTATTTCTGCGTTTTCACGAATCGAACATGTGTTCAACAAGATAACGTCAGCCTCTTCGATGTTTCTTGTGGTGGAAAAACCTTCGTTTGCCATTATAGACGCAACTACTTCACTATCAGAAAAATTCATTTGACAGCCGTAACTTTCTAGGTAAAGTTTTTTACCCTCGTCTTTAATGTTGCTTAACTCAATTGCCTCGCCTTGTCTGCTCTCGTCAAAAACTTTATTCTCCACCAAATACAAATATTATTGGCAAAAATAAAGAATTACTTATGACTGACAAAATGGCACATAGAAAAAATAATGTTTAATAGCATGCTTTTAAACAAATTTGTTAACCAAAGGTTAATAGTATGCGATTGACAAAAAACTCATATTAGTTTTTGTTTTTTCCACTTTATTAACAATAAATTTGTTGTCAAAAATCGAGAAAATGTCAAAAAATCTTGTTATTGTAGAATCCCCTGCCAAAGCCAAAACCATAGAAAGTTATTTGGGAAAAGACTTTGTGGTGAAATCGAGTTTTGGACATGTTCGGGATCTATCCAAAAAGGGGCTATCGATTGATTTAAGTAATTCCTACACCCCGGATTATGAGGTTAGTTCCGATAAAAAGCAAGTAGTTTCAGAATTGAAAAAATTTGCAAAAAATGCAGAAATCGTATGGTTAGCAACGGACGAAGACAGAGAGGGTGAGGCAATTTCCTGGCATTTATACGAAACTTTAGAGCTCTCAAAAAAAGAAACCAGAAGAATAACGTTTAACGAAATAACTAAATCGGCCATTCTTAAAGCCATAGAAAAGCCGCGTGCCATCAATAAAGAATTAGTTGATGCCCAACAAGCAAGGCGCGTATTGGACCGCATTGTAGGATTTGAACTATCACCAATTTTGTGGAGAAAAGTGCGTCCGAGTTTGTCTGCAGGGCGGGTTCAATCGGTAGCCGTTCGACTCATTGTAGACAGAGAACGAGAAATCGATAAATTTAATTCCTCGGGTTTCTTTCGAATCAATGGCATTTTTCGATGCGCTAATGGTTCGTTGAAAGCAGAACTAAGCTCGCAGTTATCTAATAAAGAAGAGGCGCTATCGTTGCTTTCTATTTGCCAAAATACTTCGTTTCTCATTGATGATGTTCAAGTAAAACCTGCCACGCGTTATCCATCAGCCCCGTTCACTACCTCCACACTTCAACAGGAGGCAAGTTTAAAATTAGGATTTTCGGTCACAAAAACGATGAGTGTGGCACAACGTCTATACGAGTTTGGAAAAATTACTTACATGCGAACCGATTCAGTTAATCTATCTGAAACTGCCATGAATTCAGCCCGTCAAAGCATTGAGTCTTTTTATGGGAGTTCCTATTCGAAGCCGTCCAAATACACAACCAAATCTGCGGGTGCTCAAGAAGCTCACGAAGCGATACGTCCTACAGACTTTAAAGTACAAACAATTCCAGGAGATCGCGACGAACAACGCCTTTATGAGTTGATTTGGAAAAGAGCGATAGCAAGTCAAATGGCACCCGCTCAACTGCAGCGTACAACAATAAAAATTGGTGGTTTGCCGAATACTGCGCATTATTTCGTTGCTCAAGGTGAAGTTATCATTTTTGATGGATTCTTAAAAGTTTATTTAGAATCAAATACCGAGGATTCCGAGGAGGACGAAGAGCGTCTTCTGCTCCCAAAGGTTCAGGTAGGTGAAGCATTATTGAAAGAAAAAATAACAGCCATTGAAAGGTTTACGAGGCCTCCTTCTCGCTATGTAGAAGCATCATTGGTAAAAAAGTTGGAGGAATTGGGCATTGGACGACCCTCTACTTATGCACCCACGATTTCAACAATTCAAAAAAGGGGTTATGTGCAAAAAAATGAACGCGAGGGAGAAATTAGAACGTATGATTTCTTAGAATTAGTTGGAAGTCAGATTACCGAGACAGAGAGGCAGGAAACAACCGGAAAGGAACGTAACAAGCTATCTCCAACTGATATGGGAATAGTGGTAACAGATTTTTTAACTCAGCACTTCGAGAGCATCATGGATTACCAATTCACCGCAAAGGTAGAGGCCGAATTTGATGAAATAGCATCTGGAAAAATTGATTGGAAATCGATGATTGATGAATTCTATGTTCCTTTTCACAACAATGTAGAAAATACCATGGAAACCTCTGACCGGGCCACAGGTGAAAGAGTGCTTGGCATTCATCCAACGAATGGTCGAAAGGTTATTGCTCGCATTGGAAAATTTGGACCTATGGTGCAAATTGGAGATGAAAAAGATGATGGGATTAAACCTAAATTTGCTTCCATACCGAAGAATAAAGCTATTCACACAATGACGCTTGAAGAGGCACTCGAACTATTTAAATTACCAAGAATTCTTGGTGAAAAGGATGGGGTTGAGGTAAGGGCAAATGCGGGAAAATTTGGTCCATATGTTCAGCTAGGAAAAATTTTTGCATCCATTCCGAAGGAGGAAGATGTCACAACAATCAGTTTAGAAAGAGCACTAGCATTAATTGCTGAAAAGGTTGAAATTGACGCAAGAAAAATTGTTAAGACATTCCCTGAACGTGAGGACATACACCTTTTGAATGGCAAATATGGAGCATATCTCAAAATTGGAAATAATAATTACAAACTGCCCAAGAATAAATCAGTCGAGGAATTGACATTAGAGGATTGTATCGAAATTGCTGAAAACCAAAATAAAACAAGTAAATTTAAAAAGACTTCTAAGAAAAAATAGTAGCTCGGATTAATTCATATATTTGTGTTATGAATGGTAGTGTGAATAAGGTAATATTAATTGGTAATTTGGGCAAAGATCCAGAGGTGAGAAGGTTGGAAAACGGAGCAGTAATAGCCTCTTTTCCATTGGCAACATCTGAGGTATACACGGATAAAAGTACAGGAGACAAAAAAGAGATAACCGATTGGCACGACATTGTTCTTTGGAGGGGTTTAGCTGAAATCGCTGAAAAATATATTCGAAAGGGAACAAAAATATACGTGGAAGGACGTTTAAAAAAACGTTCATGGCAAGATAAAGAAGGAAATATGCGCTATGCAACTGAAGTGTTAGGTGACGACGTTACTATACTTAGTCGGGTAGAGGGAAATGATCGTAATGCCCAACCTCCGTATTCACAAGATAACAGGCCGACAGCACCTAGTCCACTTACTGATTTGAGCGAAAGTTCTGACGATTCCGCTCCGTTTTAAGCTATGGCAACATCTGAACCTTCCAGTTACATAGAAATTTCAGCGTTTACCGCCTCACTAACGTCTTCTTTGCCACTTTATTTAATTGCAGTTTTATTGCTATTGATTGTCTCAGCCATGATGTCGGGTTCTGAGTCGGCATTCTTCAGTCTTAAACCACACGAGTTGGATGCCTTGAAAAAGGAAAATTCTTCAAAGTCAAAATTAATATTATCCATGTTGGAAAAACCAAAAGACCTGTTGGCGATAATTTTGGTAACTAACAATTTTGTTAATGTGGGTATAGTGATTCTTTTAACGGTGGTTTTAGATGATTTGCTGCCTTTCGAGAATACTTCGCCGATTGTTCGTTTTTTATTTGAAGTAGTGGGAATTACCTTGTTGATTTTAATTTTTGGCGAGGTTGCACCAAAAATATTCGCAAATGCCAATCCCAAACAAGTTGTTAATGTAATGGTCAGGCCACTTTATATAATCGGGAAAACCCCTCCATTATCTTGGATTAAATTGGCGTTGGTAAATTCTTCTTACTTTATTCAAAAATTTACAAGAACAAATGCCAAAATTAACAGCGATGAATTAGAACAGGCGCTTGCATTGACCAGAGATGAGGATTCGTCCGAAGAGGATCATAAAATATTAGAGGGAATTGTAAAGTTTGGAAAGACAGAGGCTTCAGAAATAATGACGCCTCGTGTAGAGGTAGAGTCAGTGGACAAAGAAATGTCATTAACAGAAATTATAGATTCGATTATAGATGCTGGATATTCGCGAATCCCTGTATATGAACATCAACCGGATAATGTCATTGGTATCCTGTACATTAAAGACCTACTTGCACATACAGAAAACCGCGATTTTAATTGGCTCAGTTTGGTCCGAAAACCGTTTTTTGTTCCCGAAAATAAAAAAATTAATGACCTTTTACAGGATTTTCGTAAAATGAAAATGCATCTGGCTATTGTTGTAGATGAGTATGGCGGTGCCTCTGGAATTGTCACGTTGGAAGACGTTCTTGAGGAAATAGTCGGAGATATTACAGATGAATTTGATGAAAATGAAATTGTTTTCACCAAGTTAGATGAGGATACTTTTGTATTTGAAGGACGGACATCTATTCTTGATTTTTGTAAAGTCCTTGAGGTCTCCAATGATATATTTAACGAAGATCGGGGAGAGGCTGAAACGCTCGGGGGTATGCTCACTGAAAAGGCGGGAAGAATTTTAAAGAACAATGAATTTGTAAAAATGGCAAATTATAAGTTTATCGTAGAATCTTCAGACAAGAGAAGAGTGAAAACAATCAGAGTTACTAAAGCAGATGATTAAATCCATTTTTTTAAAGTCTATTTCTTTAACTTGGTTTATTGCAATTATAATATCATGTAAGGAAGACTTTTCGATAAAACCTCCCGCAAAGTTGCGCTTGGATTTTCCAAAACAAGAATATGTTGATTGGCAATCACTCGCCAGATTCACAAGTAAACGATGTGAACATTATCTTGTAAGTTGCCAATTTGATCGAAATAAATTGATTGAGATTGGTGATGTGGTAGCGGTTCAGGAAAATATTCTCAAAAAGATAAACGGTACTATTGAGAGGAAAATATTATCCACTGGAATTCCTCTGGCAGGGATTGTTCGAAAATTTGTTAAAGGCGGAAAGATTATGGTCGAAATTGATCTCGGTGAGGAAGAACTTGAAATCATGGGCCGTAAGAAGAGTAAATTTAATTTATTACTCAATCGTGACGAGGTACAGAAAATAAGTCAGTATGAGCCTTTTGATTTGGTAGAAAAAATTTCGATGGAAAATATTCATGCGGACTTCATGCTACACTACAAATCGTTGAGTCCTAAAGATACTCTAGGCAAACTTATCAGAGGCGTAGTGAATAATGTGGAGTCTCACAAATTCAAATCTGAGAGTATTGAAAAAATACCAATTCAAAAAAAGGATAAGAGTGTTTATGGTATGTTGTACGAATTTACAGGAGACATGGCAACACCCTTTCAATTTTATCTTACCGACTCACTTGGTAATTTTGTCTACGCTCAGGTTTTGATGGATTTTCAGGCATTTCAAAAGGATAAAATACCAACAGATCTATATACAAAGTCGAGAATTATGGATTATTTGAAAAATGATTTATTGGTTTTTATTGATCACTTTAACTGGGAAAAATGAAATTTATACTTGGATTAGGTTCAAATTTAGGTAACAAATCTGAGAATCTTAAACTTGCAATTTCACACATACGTAAAGAAATTGGCAAAGTGACCGAAATTTCCGAATTTTTTCAATCAAAACCTGATGGATTTCTGTCTGACAATGATTTCTTTAATTGTTGCATCTGTGTTGAAACTAGATTTTCTCCTCTGCAATTGCTTCAGGTCATACAACAAATAGAGATAAAAATGGGGCGGCGTCATTCGTTGAAGCGTTATGAAGATAGAATTATTGATATTGATATTATTTTATCAGAGTTGAAAGTTTCCTCCAAAAAGTTGAGCTTACCTCATCCACTATACACTAAACGAGATTTTGTTATTGTTCCGCTTGCAGACTTAACGGGTTTTCAGGACCCGCAGACATTTATAACTACTTCGCAACTTGCATTGTAATTAATCCTCATCAAAAAATAAAATTTTGCGAAATATTGTCATTTAAACATTTTAGATGTTACCTTTACATTCAAAAAATTTAAGGTATGAATAGATTAGTAGTTTTTGTAGTTTCGTCAATAATTTTTTCCGCGATTTCGGCATGCGACTTGATGAAAGACGTTACGTACGTTGTGACGCCAAATCCTCTCGAACTGAAAGGAGATAATTTAGAATTTTCTGTAGACGTGACCATTCCAGAAAAAGGTATTAGTAAAAAAGTTCGTGCTGAATTAGCTCCAACACTAGGTTCAACTACACTAGGTACTTGGGAGATTCAAGGAGAAAAAGTAACGGGAAATGGGACATCTATCTCATTTCAATCTGGTGGAGTAGCCAAGTTCGACATGAAAATTCCTTACACCCCTGATATGGAGGCAGCCGATTTAGTAGTGAGTGGAAAGGTCTTTAAAGGAAAAAAGGAAAAATCGAAAGAGGCAATTGCGTCAATAAAAATCGCAGATGCTACGATTATCACTCCGTTGCTCGTGAACCGTGCATTCAAAACTATTACAATACCGGATAAATTGGAGAGAAAGGTGCAAAAAGTGATTGAAGCAAAAATCAATTTTGCAAGGGGAAAATTTGAAATTCGTCCAAATGAAATGAAAGATGCAGATATTGTTGAAATGTTGAATTGGGTAAAGAAAAATCAAAAAAATCCAAAAATTGAGATTAATTCAATCGAAATTAAAGGGTATGCCTCCCCGGACGGCGAGGAATTGAAAAATACCGACCTTTCAAAAAATCGTGCTGAAGCGGGAAAAAATGCCATTATCGGCGTCTTTAAAAAAGAGAAAATTGCTCTACTCTCGAATGCATCAAAGTACACTACCAGTCAATTTGGTGAAGATTTTGAAGGTTTTAAAAAACAACTTGCTTTATCAAAAACGATCGACGATAATTACAAAGCTTTATTTATTCGGGCTGTTGAAATGCAAGGTACGGCTGATCAAAAAGAACAAATGCTCAAAGATTTAGGGAAGTCCTACGAAAATTTAGAAAAAGAGGTTTTTCCTGCTATTCGAAGAACTGTAATTGTCTTAACCTACACAGAAACGGGATTAACTGATGACGAACTTAGAACGCGCGCAGTGTCTAGTCCATCGTCTTTAACGGTGGAAGAATTATTATTCACCGCAGAGAAACTCATCACAAATGTTAATGACAAAGTTGCGTTGTATTCGACGGGAATACAAATGTACGCTGCAGACCCAAGAGTGCAGAACAATAGCGGTGTTGCGTTATTTCTTAATAGCAAGTTTGGAGATGCTTTAGCTGCATTTGAAAAAGCGAATCAAATCAATCCTGATCCTGTAACAAGCAATAACTTAGCTGCGTCAGCCATGATTAATGGAGATAGAGCAGACGCTCGAAAATTGATAACACAGGCGAGGAAAAATGTATCGGCCGAAAATTCTGCTGATATGGCCTACAATGCTGCTATTTTGGATCTGTTGGATGGCAATTATCCAGCGGCCGTTAGCGGATTTTCCGGTGCATCCTTCAACAAGGCTCTATCAGAAGTTCTAAGTGGTAAATTGGAACTTGCGAGAACAACGCTGAAACAAGTAAGTGCTGATGCTATGACAAACTACCTCTCTGCAATTATTGCAGCGCGTTCAGGAGAGTCAGTAGATGCAGTCGTGAACCACTTGAAAAACGCATTTGCTATGAATCCTAACTTAAAGTCCAAAGCTTCAAAAGATAGAGAATTTTTGAAATTTATGAAAGACCAAACATTTACAAGTGCAGTGAATTAATTGTTAATTAATTTTTAGAAATGGCTATTGATGAGGTAGCCATTTTTGTTTTCTACCATTCAGTAAATCGCTCAAATACTTCTGTTCAAATTGACCCGGACATGCAATCAAGTGATGTTCACATTTTAAAAATTGAATATCCATGATGGTAGTGTATCCTGCGTAGCCGTATATTTTCTCAGAGGAGAGAAGAAGCTGATCAATTTGCCTCCAATTAGAGCTTAAGTAAAGTGGAATTTTAAGATCATATGAAATACTCAATCCTTCTTCTGGTCCAATAATTCCATCAAAGTAAAAATTACGAAATGAATCGATGAGATGTTTCCAATAGGCCATTGGCCCACTTAATATCAAAAAATGTCCACTTTTAAATGAGGGAGATGGTTGTAATGCGAATCTTGAGAGTAAACCGATGGGGAAGCATGGTATTGATTCCAATGGTTTACTGAGCTTACCCGCCAATTTAAAAGTAAGGTCATCAACAATCCAGATTTCTTTAAAATTTTTGAGCAACATGTGATGATAGCGTTGAGCAAACCAAAGTTGCCATGGCAGGGGTAGTTGAACTTGGTGTGTTAGAAAAACCGAATCCGTGTGAGTGCTGAAAAAACCATACCTGTGGTCGGAAATTACTAATTCGATTCCCTTTTTTTTACAAATAATTTCACATTGCTCGTGATCATACCGAATATGTTTTCTAAGCTGTGGCAAATTAACTAAAATACTCTGCAAATAACTTTTGTTTTGTCTAAAGTTAAATGGGTAGCCAATCAATTCCACATAATCTAGTTCAGAATGATATTGTTTCAATATATTTCGCTGCATTTGATTGCAAGCAATGGTCAAAGAATTATGATATTTTAATTTTTCAATGAGTGCAATACATCGTGAAACGTGCCCCATTCCCCAATTTAATGGGGATAAGAGAATTTTTTTCCCTCGTATTTCTTCGAGTAGCCGCATATGTGTCCTAAAATTAGTAAAAAAATATTCCGAGTTTCGATGAGAATCTTTAATTTTACGGCGTAATTTAAAGGAACCATGTATAGTAAAGAATTTAGAAAATTTGCAACAAAACATATTGGCTTGAATAGCATGTTTGTTGATCATTATATCGAGTCATCTTTAACCCCATATATCATTGAAGAGCGACCTTTGAACATGACGCAAATGGATGTATTCTCCCGACTTATGATGGACCGCATAATATTTCTGGGTACGGGCATTAACGATCAAGTTGCCAATATAATCAATGCGCAGCTGCTATTTTTGGAGTCAGTGGATTCAAAAAAAGACATTCAAATTTACTTAAATTCGCCAGGAGGATCTGTTTATGCGGGATTAGGAATTTACGATACGATGCAGTACATTCGGCCAGATGTTGCTACAATTTGTACCGGTATTGCAGCATCAATGGGAGCTGTCCTTCTCTGTGCCGGTGCTCACGGAAAGCGAAGTGCATTAAAGCATTCTCGAGTAATGATTCATCAGCCGCTCGGTGGAGCTGAAGGTCAGGCCTCTGATATTGAAATCACAGCGAGGGAAATCCAAAAATTGAAGAAAGAGCTCTATGATATCATCGCCACGCATTCCAAGCAAGACTACGAAAAAGTTTGGGCAGACTCAGACAGAGATTATTGGATGACCTCAGAAGAGGCTAGGATTTATGGTATGGTCGATGAGGTTTTAATAAGAAATCCAAAGTAAGGTGACGAAAAAGGAAGCCAACTGTTCTTTTTGTGGTTCAAGTCGACAGAACGTGGGGATGCTAATAGCAGGAGTTTCTGGTCATATTTGTGATAACTGTGTAGAACAAGCAGGTAAAATTGTCCATCAAGAAAAGTTACAAGTTCAGCCCATTAAAAAAAATGAGGTTTCCGAAAAGTTAGTGCTTCCAACACCCTTGAAAATTAAAGAAAAGTTAGATGATTTTGTGATTGGTCAGGAGGATGCCAAGAAAATACTATCAGTAGCTGTTTACAATCACTACAAACGCTTGAATTTAGATAATGAGGACCAAATTGAGATTGAGAAGTCAAATGTTATTATGGTGGGTAGAACTGGTACTGGCAAGACACTTCTTGCCAAAACCATTGCTAAATTACTAGAAGTCCCCTTTTGTATTGCTGATGCAACGGTTTTAACTGAGGCAGGTTATGTCGGTGAAGATGTTGAAAGCATATTATCTCGTTTATTGCAAGCATCTGATTATCAAGTGGAAAAAGCACAAAGAGGAATTGTGTTTATAGATGAAATAGATAAGATTGCTCGCAAAAGTGACAATCCGTCAATCACTCGCGACGTTTCAGGAGAAGGGGTGCAACAGGCCTTGTTGAAATTGTTGGAGGGAGCAATTGTGAATGTTCCGCCGCAAGGAGGCCGAAAACATCCCGAACAAAAAATGATTCAAATCGATACAAAAAACATTTTGTTCATTTGCGGAGGTGCTTTTGATGGGATTGAACGTATAATCGGAAGCCGGGTAAATAGACAAGCCATAGGATTTAGTAATTCAACGGAGGAATCCATTAAAGATGATTGCCTTCTGAAACAAATTACCCCAACCGATATCCGTTCTTTTGGATTGATACCAGAACTGATTGGCCGATTTCCAGTTCTAACATATTTAGAACCTCTCGATGAAGTTGCCTTGAAGCGTATTCTTACTGAGCCTAAAAATGCACTCATTAAGCAGTATACGCGACTTTTTGAAATGGATGGAATTCAATTAAAGTTCGACAGGGAGTCCTTGAATTTTATTGTTAAAAAAGCCGTTGACTATAAATTGGGTGCGAGAGGACTTCGCTCGATTTGTGAAGTAATACTTCTCGATGCCATGTATAAGGCCCCTGAAATGAAGGGAGTAGAATTAGTAATATCCTTGTCTTACGCGAAAAATGCATTTGAAAAGTCAAAATTATCCAAACTGAGAGTAGCCTAAAAAAATTAATTTTTAAAACGTATAAAATATTTACCCCCCACAATATATTAAAATGAAAGTTATTCAATTCAGAGAGGCACTTAGGGAGGCTATGACAGAGGAGATGAGAAGAGATCCATCCGTATTTCTCATGGGAGAGGAAGTGGCAGAATACAATGGGGCCTACAAAGTTTCTCAGGGGATGTTGGAGGAATTCGGTCCAAAACGCATCATAGATACACCAATAGCCGAGCTTGGATTTAGTGGCATTGCCGTAGGTGCATCGATGAATGGTCTGCGCCCAATCGTAGAATTTATGACATGGAATTTTGCCATTCTTGCTGCGGACCAAATAATAAATTCAGCTGCTAAAATGCTCCAAATGTCCGGAGGTCAATATAATTGCCCAATAGTTTTTAGGGGGGGTAATGGCCAGGCGGGTCAGCTTGCTGCAACTCATTCTCAAAGTTTTGAAGCATTTTATGCGCACGTGCCAGGGTTGAAAGTAATAACCCCATCCAATCCTGCAGATGCCAAAGGATTGTTAAAAGCTGCAATTAGAGACAACGACCCTGTTGTTTTTTTGGAGTCAGAAAAAATGTACGGTGACAAAGGTGAGGTTCCTGAGGGAGAATTTATTATCCCCATTGGTGTAGCTGACATCAAACGGAAAGGAATTGATGTTACACTGGTTACTTTTGGGAAGATAATAAAAGTGGCACAAGAGGCAGCAGAGGTGTTGGCGAAAGAAAATATTCACTTGGAAATTATTGATTTAAGAACGATTCGCCCCATTGATTACCAAACAATTGTAGATTCTGTTAAGAAAACGAATCGTTGTGTTGTTCTCGAGGAGTCCTGGCCTCTTGCTTCCATAGCATCGGAAATATCATATCACTTGCAACGTTATGCTTTTGACCACTTAGATGCACCCGTATTACGTGTCATGCAGACAGATACTCCGTTTGCTTTTTCTCCGTCATTGATTGAGGCAGCGCTTCCAAATGTTGATCGTGTTGTTGCTGCAGTGAAAGCCTTGATGTACTCAAAGTAGTTCAAGCAAAATGAAATTATGGGATTTCACTTCACAGGTGTAATTTCAAAACAATCCATGCGCCGTTCGAAAAAAATAATCTTTTTTTCTACAGAACTTGTTAAATAAAATAAATATAGTATCTTTGCACCCCTCAAAGTGCGTTTGAGGACGTATTATTTATTATTAAAACAAGAGTATTTTATGCCAACTATTCAACAATTAGTTCGCAAAGGAAGAACTGCGGTGGTCAAAAAAAGTAAGTCTGCTGCGCTTGATTCATGTCCCCAACGAAAAGGTGTGTGTGTACGTGTTTACACGACGACACCCAAAAAGCCTAATTCTGCAATGCGGAAAGTCGCCCGTGTTCGTTTGACTAACGGAAAAGAGGTCAACGCATACATCGGCGGAGAAGGTCACAATCTGCAAGAGCACTCCTTAGTATTAGTTAGAGGTGGAAGGGTAAAAGACCTTCCCGGCGTTCGTTATCACATCGTGAGAGGAGCTGAGGATACTGCGGGTGTTCAAGGAAGAAGTCAGCGCAGATCTAAATATGGCACAAAAAAACCTAAGCAGAAATAATCAAAGCTTTAACAAATGAGAAGAAGAAAAGCTAAAAAAATTGTGATACTACCAGACCCGAAGTTTAATGACGTGGTGGTTACAAAATTTGTCAATAATTTAATGTACTCTGGAAAAAAGAGTTTAGCATTCAGTATTTTTTATGATGCTATTGATATCGTAAATAAAAAAATTGAAGATCAAGAAGGACTGAACGTTTGGAGAAAAGCATTAGAAAACGTTACACCAAGTGTGGAGGTTAGGAGTAGACGTGTAGGTGGCGCAACGTTCCAAATTCCAACACCGGTGCGCGAAGAACGAAAATCATCGCTAGCTATGAAGTGGTTAATCGGATATGCGAGAAAACGCAATGAAAAAACAATGTCTCAAAAACTAGCTTCGGAAATTATTGCTGCTTCAAAAGAAGAGGGGGCTGCCTTTAAAAAGAAAGAAGATACCTTAAGAATGGCCGAAGCGAACAAGGCGTTTTCACATTTTAGATTTTAAGACATGGCAAGAGACCTTAAATATACAAGAAACATCGGAATTGCGGCACACATTGATGCAGGCAAGACAACTACCACTGAACGCATATTGTTTTATGGCGGGGTGAATCATAAAATTGGTGAAGTACATGACGGTGCTGCAACCATGGATTGGATGGAGCAAGAGCAAGAGAGAGGCATTACGATAACCTCAGCTGCGACAACTCTTAATTGGAATTACAGAGGACAGAAATATCACATTAATATTATTGATACTCCGGGTCACGTTGATTTTACTGTAGAGGTGAATAGATCGTTGAGAGTTTTGGATGGTTTAGTGTTTTTATTCTCAGCTGTTGACGGTGTTGAGCCACAGTCAGAGACTAACTGGAGACTTGCAAATAACTACAATGTTCCGAGAATCGGATTTGTAAATAAAATGGATCGCCAAGGTTCGGACTTCCTAAAAGTTTGCAAACAGGTAAAGGATATGTTGGGAAGTCACGCACTTCCTCTACAAATTAATATTGGTGAAGAGGATAATTTCAAAGGAGTAGTTGATCTAATAAATTTTAAAGGAATTGTTTGGAATGACGATGATTTTGGTATGACATACAAAGAGGTAGAGATACCTTCTGATGTTATTGATGAGGCGCGAAAATTGAGGAGCGAATTATTAGAAGCAGTTGCCGAATTTGACGATTCTTTGATGGAAAAGTTTTTTGAAGATGAAAACTCGCTGACCGAAAGAGAAATTTTGGATGCCCTGCGTCAAGCCACGATAGCTGGAAAAGTGGTTCCAATGATGTGTGGCTCCTCTTTTAAGAATAAAGGTGTTCAGGCAATGTTGGATATGGTAATGGAGATTTTGCCCTCGCCGCTAGACATAGAGGCAATAAAAGGCACCAACCCAAAAACAGACCAAGAAGTGTCGAGAAAGCCTTCATACAATGAACCGTTTTCAGCCCTAGCATTTAAAATAGCTACAGATCCTTTTGTAGGCCGCTTGTGTTTTGTTCGTGCATACTCGGGAAAGCTCGAAGCCGGATCTTATGTTCTCAATACAAGATCTGAGAGCAAGGAGAGAATCTCTCGAATCTTTCAAATGCATGCCAACAAGCAAAATCAAATTCCAGAGTTGGGTGCTGGTGATATCGGAGCAGTAGTAGGATTTAAAGACATCAAAACGGGCGATACTCTTTGCGCCGAAAATGCCCCGATTATGTTAGAATCTATGGTTTTCCCTGACCCGGTTATTGGTCTTGCGATTGAACCAAAAACTCAGGCAGATACAGATCGCTTGTCAATAGGCTTGTCTAAGCTTGCAGAAGAGGATCCAACATTTAGAGTAAACACCGATGAAGAAACTGGTCAAACAATTATTTCGGGAATGGGAGAGCTTCACTTGGAAATAATTATTGACCGATTGAAAAGAGAATTTAAAGTTGAAGTGAATCAAGGTGCCCCTCAAGTGGCATACCGAGAGAACATCAACGGGTCTTCTGACCATAGAGAAGTTTACAAAAAACAAACGGGTGGACGTGGTAAATTTGCAGATATACTTGTAAAAATTTCACCACAAACGGATGAAACTAAGACCGGTTTGGAGTTTGTTAATAGCATTAAAGGTGGTAACATACCAAGAGAATTCATCCCTTCTGTTGAAAAAGGATTTAAAGAATCAATGAAAAATGGTGTATTGGCAGGCTTCCCATTGGATGCGATGCGAGTTGAGCTCGTTGACGGATCATACCATAATGTCGACTCTGACTCTCTGTCTTTTGAATTGTGTGCGAAAATGGCCTACAGAGCTGCTCTCAAGTCTTGCTCACCGGTATTGTTGGAGCCGATTATGAAATTAGAGGTTGTTACGCCGGAAGAAAATATGGGAGACGTTGTAGGGGACTTAAATAGAAGACGAGGAATGATGAAGGGAATGGATGATAGGAACGGTGCAAAAGTTCTGAAAGCAGATGTCCCTCTTTCCGAAATGTTTGGTTATGTCACACAGTTAAGGACAATTACGTCAGGTCGAGCTACGTCATCTATGGAATTCTCACATTATGCAGAGGCGCCGAAGCAAATTTCTGATGAAGTTGTAGCTAAAGCAAATGGTAAAATTACAGCTTAATTGATTTATTATGAGTCAGAAAATTAGAATAAAATTAAAGTCTTACGATCATAACTTGTTGGATAAATCCGCAGAAAAAATCGTTAAAACAGTCAAGTCTACAGGTGCCGTTGTTAGTGGTCCAATTCCACTTCCAACACACAAGAGAATATATACCGTATTGAGATCACCACACGTCAATAAAAAAGCGAGAGAACAATTCGAGTTGTGCGCTTACAAGCGTTTAATGGATATCTACAGCAGTAGTTCCAAAACAGTCGACGCGCTTATGAAACTCGAGTTGCCGAGCGGTGTTGACGTTGAGATTAAAGTTTAATAAATTAAATAAAGAAAAATGCCAGGAATAATAGGTCGTAAAGTAGGAATGACGAGTATCTACAGTGCCGAGGGTAAGGCATTACCATGCACAGTAATAGAGGCTGGACCTTGCGTTGTGACACAAATTAAAACGCAAGAAAGAGACGGTTACGCTTCTGTTCAGCTAGGTTTTGGAGAGAGAAAGGAAAAAAATACTCCCAATGCTTTAAAAGGACATTTTAAAAAGGCTAACACCGCTCCGAAATCGAAGCTTTTTGAATTTAAAGGATTCGATGCCTTAAACTTAGGGGATGTTGTTGATGCCACAATTTTCGAGGAGGGAGAATTTGTTGATGTCATCGGAACGTCCAAAGGTAAAGGTTTTCAAGGAGTAGTCCGTCGACATGGCTTCGGTGGAGTTGGTCAGTCGACTCATGGTCAGCACAACAGATTGCGAGCTCCAGGATCCATCGGAGCATGCTCCTATCCGGCGCGAGTATTTAAAGGTATGAGAATGGCTGGGCAAATGGGAAATAAACGACGTTTAGTTCCAAATCTTCAGATATTAAAAGTAATGGCCGATAAGAACATAGTAATCGTAAAGGGTTCTGTTCCTGGTGCTAATGGTTCAACAGTGACAATAAGAAAGTGATGAAAGTAAAATTAGTTGACATTTCGGGAAAAGCTACCGCTAAATCTTTAAATCTATCTGATGAAATATTTGGTATAGAGCCTAATAATCATGCGATTTATTTGGATGTTAAGCAGTATTTAGCAAACCGAAGACAGGGTACCCACAAGTCCAAAGAAAGAAATGAAATTTCTGGATCTACTAAGAAATTAAAGAAACAAAAGGGCACCGGTGGCGCTCGTGCAGGAAGTGCAAAGTCTGGAACGCGTGTTGGCGGTGGTAGGATATTTGGTCCCCGTCCGCGTAACTATCACTTTAAATTAAACGTAAAGCTGAAGAGATTGGCACGAAAATCTGCATTTGCATATAAAGTTCAGCAAGACGGACTTATAGTACTAGATAGTTTTAACCTCGAGGAAGCGAAAACCAAAAATTTGATTGCTGTTTTGCAAGGCCTAAAACTTGAAAATGAAAAAGTTCTTTTTATCCTGGCTAGTGCTTCAGATAACATTTATTTGGCTTCGCGTAATCTGGGAAAAGTGAAGGTTGTATCCGTGGAATCTTTCAATACCTACGATATTTTAAATGCAAAGAAAGTAGTATTGGTGAAAGACGCGGTAGAGAAAATTGAAAATATTTTGAATTAATTGAAGATGTATACTATAATTAAGAAGCCACTAATTACCGAGAAAGCCTCTGCAGCAAGTGAAAAGCTTAACAGGTTTAGTTTTGAGGTCGATAGAAAGGCAAATAAAATAGAAATAAAACAAGCCGTCGAAAAAATGTATGGGGTACATGTCACAGATGTTCGTACATCAAACTATGGCGGAGGTAAATCCTCTGTGAAATTCACCAATAAGGGAATTGTTGAGCAAAAAAGCAAGCAATGGAAAAAGGCGGTGGTTACAGTTGCAGATGGTGAAACCATTGATTTGTTTAATAATTATTAATGATGAGCCATGAGTTTAAAAAAGTTTAAGCCAATTACTCCAGGTACACGTCACAAGGTGGCGATGGAAATGACTGATATTACGAAGTCCAAGCCTGAAAAAAGCTTAATAGCTCCATTGAAGAAATCTGGGGGTAGGAATAACGATGGTCGAATGACAATGCGATATATCGGAGGCGGGCACAAGCAAAAGTACCGCGTTATTGACTTCAAAAGAGATAAATTTGACATCCCGGCAACCGTTAAAGGAATTGAGTACGATCCCAACCGCACTGCGAATATTGCGCTTTTATTCTATGCCGATGGAGAAAAAAGATACATAATCGCTCCAACTGGTTTAAAAGTTGATGAAGTAATCATGTCTGGAAAAACAGCAACGCCAAATGTGGGCAATGCAATGTACCTAGCGGACATCCCATTAGGAACGGTTATTCACAACATTGAAATGACTCCAGGAAAAGGTGGAGTTATAGCTCGTGGTGCCGGTGCATTTGCCCAATTGAATGCAAGAGACGGTAGATATGCTGTTATCAAAATGCCTTCAGGGGAAACGAGAATGATATTGACGACATGTTTGGCAACTATTGGATCAGTATCTAACTCCGAGCACAACCTTGTTATTTCAGGGAAAGCGGGACGCTCGAGATGGCTTGGAAGAAGGTCGCGTGTTAGGGGAGTAGTTATGAATCCTGTTGATCATCCCATGGGAGGTGGTGAGGGTCGAAATGCCGGTGGGCACCCCCGTTCTCGGAAAGGTCTACCTGCGAAAGGTTATAAAACGAGGTCAAAAACTAAATATTCGAATAATTTAATAATAGAAAGAAGAAAAAAATAAGTCATGAGTCGTTCGTTAAAAAAACCACCTTTTGTGCACTATAAATTGATGAAAAGAGTTGATGAGGCTCAATCTTCAAATCGTAAGTCAGTTATCAAGACTTGGTCAAGGTCTTCTACCATCACCCCGGAATTTGTAGGGTTAACTTTTGCTGTTCACAACGGAAATAAGTTTATTCCTGTATTTATAACAGAAAATATGGTGGGGCATAAATTGGGTGAATTTTCTCCAACTAGAAACTTCCGTGGTCATGCCGGAAATAAAAAAGATAAGAAACGTTAAGTAAAAAGTCATGGGAGCAAGAAAACGTTTATCAGCTGAAAAGCTAAAAGAGAATAAAAAGTCCCTCGCTGTTGCGAAACTTAATAACTCTCCAATTTCTCCGCGCAAGATGAGGCTCTTGGCCGATTTAATCCGTGGGGTTGAAGTCAATAAAGCGTTAAATATATTGCACTTCAATGGAAAGGAGGCATCAAACAGTTTGGAAAAATTATTACGCTCCGCCATTGCTAATTGGGAGCAAAAAAATGAAGGTTCGGACATTAGCCAAGAGGTATTAGTGGTTCGGTCGATAGAAGTGGGTGGAGGAACGATCATGAAGAGAATTCAACCGGCCCCTCAAGGCAGAGCGCACAGAATAAGAAAAAGATCAAATCACGTTACCATCGTTGTAGATGGCTCAAAATAAGTAAAGCAAATGGGACAAAAAACAAATCCAATAGGCAACAGACTCGGTTACATTCACGGATGGGAATCGAATTGGTACGGAGGAAGCGATTACCGCGATAAAATTGTAGAAGACGATCAAATTCGCCGTTACCTACATGCACGATTAGCCAAGGCAAGTATCTCCAAAATAATCATAGAACGTACCTTGAAATTAGTCACTGTGACGATCAATACGGCAAGGCCCGGTGTTATAATTGGAAAAGGAGGTCAGGAAGTTGACAAACTGAAAGAAGAGTTGAAGAAAATTACAAAAAAAGAAATTCAAATCAACATTTTTGAAGTGAAAAGGCCTGAGCTAGATGCGCGTTTGGTCGCTGACGGTGTTTCAAGACAACTCGAAGCACGTATTTCATTCAGAAGGGCCATAAAAATGGCAATAGCTGGAACGATGAGAATGGGTGCCGAAGGTATCAAGATTAAAATTTCTGGTCGATTGAATGGCGCAGAAATGGCTCGATCTGAAATGTACAAGGACGGTAGAACCCCTTTACACACCTTTAGAGCAGATATTGATTATGCCGTATCCGAAGCGCACACAACATACGGAAGGCTTGGAATTAAAGTTTGGATATGCAGAGGTGAGGTCTACGGAAAAAGGGATTTGTCCCCAAACATAGGTATGTCTTCGGCAGGTGTGGCTAATGCTAATCCTGGTGAAAGAAAACCAGCTTCGATGAAAAGGAAAAAGCAGTAATATATTAAGATAAAAAGAGATGTTACAACCGAAAAGAACAAAGTTTAGAAGAGTTCAAAAAGGACGAAATAGAGGATTAGCGCATCGTGGATCTACAATTTCGTTCGGATCTTTTGGATTAAAATCGTTGGAACCGGGATGGATAACCTCACGGCAAATAGAGGCCTCTCGTATTGCTGTTACGCGTTACATGAAGAGAGAAGGAAAAGTTTGGATTCGCATATTTCCAGACAAGCCTGTTACGTCAAAACCTGCAGAGGTAAGGATGGGTAAAGGTAAAGGTGCTCCTAGCCACTGGGTAGCTGTAATAAAACCGGGATGTATAATGTTTGAGGCAGATGGAGTATCGTACGAAATTGCGAAAGAGGCCATGAGGTTGGCAGCTCAGAAATTACCAGTGAAATGTAAGTTCGTTGTCCGCAACGATTTTGTAATACCAGCTTAACGTTTGATTATGAAACAGCAAGAAATAAATAAATTGTCTTTGGAGGACTTAAATAATAGACTCACGGATTTTAAAAGTCAATATGTAAACTTAAAATTGACTCATAAAATGGCTCCCATTGAAAATCCTTTAAGAATAAGAGGAATGAGAAAGTTGATAGCACGTCTAAGTTCTGAGTTAACTAAAAGGTCAAAACAAGCATAAGCTAAAATTAGTTACCGAATATGGAAAAGCGTAATTTAAGAAAGGAAAGAATCGGTGTAGTAACAAGCGATAAAATGGAAAAATCAATTGTTGTTGCTGTGGAGCGTAAAGTGAAACACCCGAAATATGGAAAATTTGTTAAGAAAACTACCAAGTTTGTTGCCCATGATGAAAAGAATGAATCGCATGTGGGGGACACGGTTAAAATAGCGGAAACGCGACCGTTGAGCAGAACAAAGAACTGGAGGTTAGTTGAAATTGTTGAAAGAGCTAAATAACCTGAAAAAATGATACAAACAGAATCTAGATTATCAGTTGCAGACAATTCAGGAGCCAAAGAAGTATTGTGTATTCGTGTATTGGGAGGAACAAGGAAACGTTACGCATCAGTTGGTGATAAAATTGTTGTGGCTGTAAAGAGTGCAATGCCAAATGGTGCTGTCAAAAAAGGAGCTGTTGCGAAAGCTGTAGTCGTTCGAACGAAAAAGGAAGTGCGTCGCCAAGACGGATCATACATCCGATTCGATGATAACGCGTGCGTAATTTTGAATCAAACAGGGGAAATGAGAGGTACTCGTATTTTTGGTCCTGTGGCGAGAGAGCTTCGTGAAAATAACTACATGAAGATTGTTTCATTAGCACCGGAGGTGCTCTAAAATTGTAAGTGATGCAAAAAAAGTTACATATCAAAGTGGGCGACACAGTAAGAATTATCAGTGGAGAGTCTCAGGGTCAAGAGGGGAAGGTTCTTCTTGTAGACCGCACCAAAATGCGTGCAGTTGTGGAGGGAGTTAATATCGTAAAAAAACACATGAAGCCGAGTGCGAGCAATCCTCAGGGAGGGATTCAGGAAAAGCCAGGATCAATACACCTATCCAATTTAATGGTAGTTTTCAAAGGTGTAGCTTCTCGATTGGGTAGGAAATTAGATGATAAAGGTAAGTTAGTACGCTATTCAAAAAAATCAGGGGAGGTGATAAAATAATGACACATAAGCCAAGATTAAAAGAAAAGTATAATTCAGAGATTGTTAAGTCCCTGATTGATAGGTTCGGCTTCAAATCAACAATGAGAGTGCCGAAATTGAAAAAGATTGTATTGAGTCAAGGAATGGGAGACGCTGTTGCAGATAAAAAACTTATCGAAAGTGCTGCAGCTGACTTATCGAGAATTGCAGGTCAGAAAGCCATCACAACCATGTCAAAGAAAGACATTTCGAACTTTAAGTTAAGAAAAGGAATGCCAATAGGAACAAAAGTTACCCTTCGCGGTGATCGTATGTATGATTTTTTGGATAGACTCTTGGCAATCGCACTGCCGCGTACCCGTGATTTTAGAGGAATCAATCCAAAAGGGTTTGATGGAAGAGGAAATTATAATTTAGGGATTAAAGAACACATTATTTTCCCTGAAATTGACATAGATAAAGTTAATCGTATATTAGGAATGGATATAACTTTCGTTACATCGGCTCAAAATGATGAGGAAGCGAAAGCACTGCTGGATGCGTTTGGTTTTCCGTTCACTAAAAAATAAGTAAGACATGGCAAAAGAATCAATGAAAGCGCGGGAGCGCAAAAGAGAAAGGCTAGTTAATCGTTATGCAGAAAAGAGGGGTGAGCTAACAAAGATTTTAAAATCTTCGGACTCATCCGATGATTTGCAAACGCAAAAATGGGAGGCTATGATGAAATTACAGCAGTTACCTGCTAATTCAGCGAAAATAAGAAAACATAATCGCTGTGGATTAACAGGAAGACCGAGAGGTTACATTAGGGATTTTGGTGTTTCAAGAGTTACCTTCAGAGAAATGGCACTTGCAGGAAAAATCCCAGGAGTAAGAAAAAGTAGTTGGTAAATAAAGAAAAAAATGAATACAGATCCAATATCAGATTACCTAACAAGAATTCGAAACGCAAGTTCAGCGGGCTTGAAAATCGTTGAGATTCCTTCTTCGAATATGAAAAAAGCAATGACACAAATTTTATTCGATCAAGGATATATTTTGAATTATAAAATCGAGGAGGATACCAAGCAAGGAATAATAAAAATTGCTCTGAAATATAATCAGTCGACTCGTGTTCCTGCGATAACGAAATTGCAGCGTGCCTCTCGTCCAGGATTGAGAAAGTATAGTGATTCGGGAACTATGCCGCGTGTATTAAATGGTCTTGGTATTGCCATTGTTTCAACATCTAAAGGTATAATTACTGACAAGGAAGCACGAAAATTAAATATTGGTGGTGAAGTAATTTGTTACGTCTATTAAAAAAAGAGAGATGTCAAGGATAGGAAAAGCAATAATTACGATTCCAGAAGGTGTGGAAATTTCACAACAGGAAGGAATTGTTACTGTAAAAGGAAAAAAGGGTCAGCTAGAACAATCAATAGAGGGTTGTGTTGAAATGATAATTGATAACGGCGTCGTAACTTTTACTAGAAAATCAGATGCGCCCGATCATCGTTCAAAACACGGTTTATACCGTGCTTTAATACAAAATATGATTATCGGCGTTTCTCAAGGCTTTACCAAGAAATTGGAGGTCATAGGAGTAGGTTATCGAGCAAATACAAGTGGACAACAGTTGGAGCTGTCCTTAGGGTTTTCTCATGCTATTGTGATGGAAATTCCGACGGAAGTAAAAGTTTCAGCCAATACTGAAAAAGGTCAGCCCCCCGTTGTCACCCTAGAATCTCATGATAAACAATTGTTGGGTCAGGTAGCTGCAAAAATACGATCATTGAGGAAACCTGAACCTTATAAAGGAAAAGGAATTCGCTTCATAGGTGAAGAAATTAGAAGAAAAGCTGGAAAGTCAGCCGGTAAAAAATAACAATTTATAAAAAGCAATGGCATTAAATAAAGTTTTAAGGAGAGCGAAGATTAAAAGAAGAATTCGTAAAAAGATTTCGGGAACGACTGTGTTGCCTAGATTGAGCGTATTTAGAAGCAATAAACAAATCTACGCCCAGCTGATAGACGATGTAAGTGGCAAAACCATTGCCTCTGCGGGATCTTTGAAAGAAAAAGCAAAAAAGGAAGGAAATAAAATAATTCAAGCATCCGTGGTAGGAAAAATGATTGCTGAAAAAGCGCAACAAGCCGGCATCACTTGTGTGGTGTTTGATCGAAACGGTTACTTATATCACGGACGAGTCAAATCCCTTGCAGATGCGGCGCGCGAAGGCGGACTTAATTTTTAAAAAGATATGGCAGTTCAAACAGTAAATAGAGTAAAATCGGCAGACATCGAGTTGAAGGATAAACTCGTAGCCGTAAATCGTGTAACAAAAGTTACAAAAGGCGGTAGAACATTTAGTTTTTCTGCAATCGTTGTTGTAGGTGATGAAAATGGGGTAGTTGGTCACGGATTAGGAAAAGCGAAAGAAGTAACTGAAGCAATAACCAAAGGTATAGATGACGCAAAAAAGAATTTAATTCGAGTGCCAATACTAAAGGGAACAGTTCCGCACCAACAAAATGGAAAATACGGTGGTGCTCAAGTGTTGTTGAAGCCAGCGACACCTGGTACTGGAGTAATTGCCGGTGGTGCGATGAGGGCAGTTTTGGAAAGCGTAGGTATTCATAACGTATTGGCTAAGAGTCAAGGGTCGTCCAACCCTCACAATGTTGTGAAAGCTACTATTGACGCATTGGAAAAAATGCGCGATGCTGTGGGAGTTGCTCGTCAACGTGGAATAGAGTTAACCAAAGTATTTAATGGATAATAAAGTCATGAGTACAATAAAAATAAAACAGGTCAAAAGTGCTATCAAACGTCCTGCTCGTCAAAAAGCTACATTAAAGGCACTTGGATTTAGAAAGTTAAATCAGACCATTGAGAAAGAAGCAACTCCCCAAATTCTCGGGATGATTGCTAAAGTGAGTCATCTAATTGAAGTGACAGAATAAAAAATGGAAGTGATGAATTTAAGTAATTTAACGCCGGCAAACGGTGCAGTAAAGAAAGGTAGAAGGTTGGGAAGAGGCCAAGGGTCAGGGCACGGAGGGACGTCTACAAGAGGACATAAAGGCGCTAAGTCTCGTTCGGGATACAAAACAAAAATTGGCTTTGAGGGAGGGCAGATGCCTTTGCAAAGACGCGTCCCGAAATTTGGATTTAAAAACATCAATAGAATTGAGTACAAAGCAGTTAATCTTGATATTATCGAGTCCCTTGCTGCTAAAGGTATTATTGAAATTGATCTCGAGGTATTGAAAGCAAACGGTGTGGTATCCGCGAATGATAGGGTTAAAATTTTGGGAAGAGGCAAGTTAAATGTAAAAGTTTCCATCTCGGCTAATGCATTTTCTGCATCGGCGGTCGCGGCAATTGAAGCTGTTGGAGGAACACACAACACTATCTAAAACTTTAATAAATGAAACGGTTAATTCAAAATTTAAAGAAGATTTGGGCGGTTGAAGAATTAAGAAAACGTATTCTTTACACACTCCTGCTGATTTTAGTTTACCGTTTGGGATCTTTTGTAATTCTTCCCGGTGTAAATTACGAAAACCTCACAACCGATACCGGGCAACAGAACATGTTGGAGTCTTTATTGTCTTTATTCTCGGGCGGTGGTTTTACTAATGCATCATTTATGGCGCTTGGTATTATGCCATACATAAGCGCATCAATCATAATGCAATTATTAGGAATGGCTGTTCCAGCAGTCCAGAAAATGCAAAATGAGGGAGAATCTGGACGGAAGAAAATAAACAACTACACGCGGATTTTAACCATCATCATATGCGCACTCCAAGCCCCAAGCTATCTGAAACTTTATGTTGAATCAAAAGGTGCAATGCCAATTGAACCGTCTTCTTTTTGGTGGAGCCAAACCATTCTAGTTTTGGTTGCCGGATCAATGTTTGCAGTTTGGTTGGGGGAACGTATAACAGAAAAAGGTATAGGTAATGGAATTTCTCTTTTAATTACAGTCGGGATATTGTCAAGGCTACCAGGTTCGTTTTTTGCCGAGTTTGGAAAATCGTTGGAAGCGGGTAATTTAATAATTTTAGTACTCGAGGTGGTTGTATTTATGTTGATTATATTAGCGACTATCTTAATAGTTCAGGGTGTACGAAGAATTCCATTGAATACCGCCAAACGTGTTGTTGGAGCAAGAGGCGCAGCCGATAGCGCTGGTGCAAGAAATTATCTCCCCATTAAAGTGAATTCGAGCGGCGTGATGCCGATTATCTTTGCTCAAGCCATTATGACTATACCGTTAATGATATACTCCGGTGCCTCGAGCGATACCGAAAGTATCGGGTTTCTGCAAAGTACGTTGGGTGATATTTACGGTTTATCCTATAATATATTGCTGTGCGTACTGATAATTATCTTCACCTATTTCTATACAGCTATAATGATTAATCCAATGAAAATCGCAGATGATTTGAAACGAAGTGGAGGTTTTATTCCGGGAGTGAGACCTGGTGAGGAAACTGCAGAACACATCGATGACGTAGTTTCGAAGATTACCTTCCCTGGTTCTTTATTTTTAGCCGTAATTGCAGTTTTACCGGCCATTGCTAAGCTCGCAGGAGTAAATGATGGTTTTGCAATGTTCTTTGGTGGAACAAGTATTCTAATTATGGTAGGAGTGGTATTGGATACGTTGCAGCAAATTGAAACCTACACTTTGAATAAACATATGGATGGATTAATGGAAGGTACGCGTGTCCGTGGCAGGAGAGGTGATAACGAATTATCAGGATTTTAAGAGATGCCAAAACAATCGTCAATAGAACAAGATGGAGTAATTGAAGAGGCATTGCCGAATGCAATGTTCAAAGTGCGTTTAGAAAATGGGCACATAATTACAGCGCACATTTCAGGAAAAATGAGAATGTTTTATATTAAAATACTTCCAGGAGATAGGGTGAAAGTAGAAATGTCTCCATATGATTTAACTAAAGGGAGAATATCGTTTAGATACAAATAAAAAAAGAGTAACATGAAAGTAAGAGCATCAGTTAAGAAAAGAACTGCAGACTGCAAAATTGTAAAGCGGAAAGGTCGCGTTTACGTCATTAATAAAAAGAATCCAAAATTAAAACAACGTCAAGGTTAAGAGTATGGCACGTATTGCAGGTATAGATTTACCAAAAAATAAGAGGGGTGTAATTGGTTTAACTTACATCTATGGAATCGGAAGGAGTACTTCAAAGAAGATTTTGAAAGAGAATGGTATTGATGAAAGCATCAAGGTACAGGATTGGAATGATGATCAACTTTCGGCAATTAGAAATTCGGTCAACGAAGTGAAAACCGAAGGTCAGTTGCGTTCGGAAGTTCAACTAAATATCAAAAGATTGATGGATATTGGTTGCCAAAGAGGAATACGTCATCGTGCCGGGTTGCCACTTCGTGGTCAACGTACCAAGAATAATTCTAGAACAAGAAAAGGAAAAAGAAAAACAGTTGCAAATAAGAAAAAGGTAACTAAATAATAAGTGTTAAAATGGCAAAAACGAATCAAAAAAAGAAGAAAAATGTCAAAGTAGATGCCGCTGGAGAAGCTCATATTCAAGCAAGCTTTAATAACGTAATCATCTCTCTGACAAATAATGCTGGACAAGTGATCTCTTGGTCATCCGCCGGTAAGATGGGCTTCAAAGGTTCTAAAAAGAACACACCATACGCTGCTCAAGTTGCAGCGGAGGATGCATCAAAAGAAGCACATGATTTCGGACTACGTAGAGTGAAAGTATATGTTAAAGGTCCAGGAGCGGGAAGAGAATCCGCCATAAGGGCGATTCACAATTCCGGGATTGAAGTTATCGAAATTATAGATGTTACCCCATTGCCTCACAATGGTTGTCGTCCACCGAAAAGAAGAAGAGTTTAATTTAATAACCGGGAAATTACCATCGAAGGAATGCCTTAATTCATGGGTCCCATAAAACAACAAAAAAATGGCAAGATACAGAGGTCCTAAATCAAAAATAGCACGTCGCTTTCGTGATCCTATTTTTGGGCCAGATAAGGCGTTGGACAGAAAAAATTATGGACCTGGTCAGCATGGTCCTGCAAAAAGAAGAGGTAGCAAACAATCAGAATATGCTATCCAGCTAGGGGAAAAACAAAAAGCTAAATATACTTACGGTATTTTGGAAAGACAGTTTTCTAATATTTTTGAGAAAGCATCCAGAATGAAAGGAATTACCGGTGAAAACCTCCTTCAGCTTTGCGAAGCCCGACTGGATAATACTGTTTTTAGATTAGGAATCGCCCCAAGCAGAAGAGCTGCGAGACAATTGGTTTCACATAAACACATCGTTGTGAATGGAGAGGTAATAAATATTCCGTCTTACACACTCAATGCGGGTGATGTCATTTCTGTTCGCGAAAAATCAAAATCTCTTGAGGCTATTATTGCCTCTGTAACAACAAATAAAAAGAAATACGATTGGTTGGATTGGGATTCAACAGCACTTTCAGGCAAGCTTTTAAACTGGCCCTCGAGGGATATGATACCAGAAAATATCAAAGAACAACTAATCGTCGAATTGTATTCTAAATAATAAATAAAGAAAGTAAAATGGCTATATTGGATTTTCAAAAACCAGACAAAGTAATAATGATTCACTCTGATGAATTTAACGGAGAATTTGAATTTCGTCCGTTGGAACCAGGGTATGGTATTACAGTAGGTAATTCTCTTCGAAGAATATTGTTGTCCTCTCTCGAGGGTTTCGCTATTTCTTCTGTTAAAATTCAGGGTGCTGACCACGAATTCTCAACCATTAAAGGGGTTGTTGAAGACGTAACAGAACTCGTGTTGAATTTAAAACAAGTAAGGTTTAAAAGACAAATCGAAGGGACCGATTCAGAGACAGTAATTGTTGCTGTTGGTGGACAAAATAAATTGACTGCAGGCGACATTGGAAAAAATACCTCTGCTTTCCAAGTGTTGAATCCTGACTTGGTGATTTGTAATATGGAAACCTCAGTGAAAATAGAAATGGAGTTGACAATCGGGAAAGGCAGAGGATACGTTCCTGCAGAGGAAAATAAGTCAAATTCTGCTCCATTCGGAACTATTTTTATCGATTCGATTTTCACACCAATTGTGAATGTTCAGTATACCATAGAAAACTACCGAGTTGAGCAAAAAACAGATTATGAAAAGCTGATTTTTAACATAAAGACGGATGGTTCTATTCATCCAAAAGATGCATTGAAAGAGGCCGCTAGGATTCTAATTCATCACTTTATGTTGTTCTCTGACGAGCGCATCACACTGGATAGCGAAATAAAAGCGGAGACTGAAGAGTTTGATGAAACATCACTCCACATGCGCCAGCTACTGAAAACAAAACTTGTGGATATGGATCTTTCAGTGCGCGCACTGAACTGCCTAAAAGCGGCTGACGTGGAAACACTTGGAGACTTGGTTTCCTATGCAAAGTCTGATTTATTAAAATTCAGAAATTTTGGTAAAAAGTCATTGACTGAGTTAGAGGATTTAGTAGATAATAAAGGCCTTTCATTTGGAATGAATGTGGCTAAATATAAATTAGATAAAGACTAGTAGTCATGAGACACGGAAATAAGGTAAATCATTTAGGTAGAAAGAGTGGCCACATAAAAGCCATGCTTTCTAATATGGCATGTTCTTTAATTGAACATAAGCGTATTACAACAACCCTTGCCAAAGCTAAAACATTGCGTGTTTATGTGGAACCTATTCTTACAAAAGCAAAAGACGATTCAACGCATTCTCGTCGTGTTGTTTTTTCCTATCTTCAAAACAAAGAGGTTGTTGCCGAATTATTTCGTGATGTAGCGCCAAAGATTATTAATAGAAATGGGGGTTACACAAGAATTATTCGCACTGGAAATCGATTGGGAGACAACGCAGAAATGTGCCTCTTAGAGTTGGTCGATTTCAACGAACTTTACACAAAAGATACAACTAAGAAAACAACAAGGCGTTCGCGTAGAGCTGGTGGTAAGAAAACGGGAGACAATGATTTAAATGAAGCCCCAGCAGAAGCGGTTGAAGAAGCAGTAATTATTGAAGATAATGTAGAAACTGAAGTTCAAAACGAAAATACCGCCGAGGATACTTATGAAACTTCTCCGGTAGAGGCTGTATCTGAAACTCCAGTGGAAGCGGATGAAGTCGCAGTTGTTGAAGAAAATCAAGAGCCGGATGTTCAAAATGAAATTACGGCACAAGAGGCGACAGAAACAATTACCGAAGCAGAGGTTACTGAAGCAACTCCTGCAGTTTCGGAAGAGGAGCTCCTTGCAAGTGAGGAGGCAGCCGAGTCTGCAGAAACTGAGTCTGATGATACCCCTCAGAAAGAGGAAGATAGTAAAGAGGAATCTGCATCCTAACTTTTTGACAATATGTTGATAAAAGGCAGCCATTTGGTTGCCTTTTTTAATTTTAAAATAGTTCAAATTACAGGTAAGTTTCTAATTTTACGCAAATAAATTTCATGCACGAGCAAAAATCAGCATTTTTGGTACTTGAGGACGGCACGGTATTTCAAGGACTCGCAATAGGTAAAATAGGAACAACAGGAGGTGAAATCGCCTTTAATACCGGAATGACAGGTTACCAAGAGGTTTTTACGGATCCATCGTACCTTGGACAAATTCTTATAATGAATACCGCACACATAGGGAATTACGGAACTCATCCCAGTGAAATTGAATCAGATTCTATCAAAATAGCTGGGTTGGTAACTAAAAAATTCTCAAATGGATATTCAAGACCTTCTGGTAACCTGGCGCTTCAGGATTTAATGGAAAATAATGAGACGGTCGGTATTTCAGATATTGACACTAGGGCACTTGTTAGACATATTCGAAACAAAGGTGCAATGAATGCCATTATTTCCTCTGATATTGAAGATATTGAAACCTTGAAAAGAATGGTCTTAGAAGTTCCTTCCATGGAAGGTTTGGAATTATCGTCTCGTGTCTCAACAAAGTCAATTTATGATGTCAGCAATGGAAGTGAAAATATACGCGTTGCATTAATTGATTTTGGCGTAAAAAAGAATATTATTCGCTGTCTTATCGAAAGAGGTTGCCACGTTCGTGTGTTTCCAATGAATAGTTCGATTGAGGAAATAGAAGCTTTTGAGCCACATGGCTACATGCTGTCGAATGGCCCAGGAGATCCTTCAGTTATGTCTGATTCGATTGAACTGGTGAAAAATATTGTCAAATTGAATAAGCCTGTATTTGGAATTTGCCTTGGTCATCAAATTTTAGGATTAAGTCAGGGTTTGTCAACCGTAAAAATGTTTAATGGCCATCGTGGAATTAATCACCCAATTAAAAATTTAAAAACTGGCAAAGGAGAAATAACATCTCAAAATCATGGTTTTGTAATTTCAAAGGATAGTATTGATTCTCAAAATGATATTGAGGTAACGCATGTACATCTCAATGACGGTACAATTGCAGGTATTGCGTTAAAAAACAAACCTGTATTTTCGGTGCAATATCACCCGGAAGCCTCAGCAGGACCACATGATTCCCGTTATTTATTTGATCAATTTATTGAAAATATCAACCAATTTAAATCATAATTTATGAGTTTAATTGCGAAAGTACACGCACGTCAAATTTTAGATTCTCGAGGGAATCCGACAATAGAAGTTGATGTCGTAACATCTAATGGAATTTTAGGTA
>Ga0194123_10001523_pt1 | contig 34548 bp, 68 predicted proteins | sample TA2MahsurfametaG_5_FD_155479 | JGI IMG/M metagenome (GOLD analysis project Ga0194123, IMG submission 155479) | Freshwater microbial communities from Lake Tanganyika, Tanzania - TA2015023 Mahale A surface | ecosystem: Environmental > Aquatic > Freshwater > Lake | place: Tanzania: Lake Tanganyika... | reverse complement strand
TGGAGCGTCTGGACCCACTGGACCCACTGGACCCACTGGACCCACTGGACCCACTGGACCCACTGGTGTGACTGGAGCGACTGGACCCGCAGGATCAGCACTAAGAGTCATTGATATTCCAGCCTATTTACCTGAAGGTGGAGAATGGGACCACAACCCACTACCGCCCGGTGCTACTGCTAATGTCCAGTGGGACCGAAACCCTCGCGTGAATAACGGATTTTCTTGGCTTGGTGTGAATGATTATGTCACTGTGCCGGCGACAGGCACTTACTTTATTACATATAACTTAAACTACGCAGGCTTCTTAAAAGCTGAACTCTTGGTTAATGACCTGCCGATGTTTCCGCTGACAGATGGTGTAGTTCACACACTTGAAAATCACAAAGGCCAGAGTGTTGACTTAATAGGAAACGGACCTTGGTCATGCGGAACGAATTCGCTATCACGAGTACCGTTTTTTATAGTTAGTGCTACCACTAACAGATTCATAGATCCTACTACTCTATTTCACGTAACATACGATTCCGTCGATGATGAATATGACATTACCCTGATTACGCCAGGATCTAACCCACCTTTGGGTCATAAGTTCTATACCTTACAAAGCAACAGCTTTGGTCCTACTAGCAGCGTTGATAATTACACAGGTCCTAAATCACAGGTAAATGTTTCGGTTGCCTTAGAACTCGACACTGGTGATTTGATATCTGTCAAGTTAACAAACTTGATACCAATCGCAAGCGCTGGTTTTAATAGTTTATACTACGGAACACCGCTTTCGTCTAACATAATTGTATTTGAACTTACTGGAGCGGTTGGACCTACTGGGCCAACCGGCAGTAGTGGAACAGGAACTTGCTGTGACATACTTGCGATTTCAGAAAGCGATTTTAGTACAGCTAAGAACGGCTCTTCATTAACGCCTGGACAAAGATATCGCATATACGACGCAGGTTATACAGGCGGCGCACCAGGCACATCATCTGATGACGGTGTTTCTGGTTTCTTTACAACAGCTATCACAGCTGACACATATGAAGTTGAAGGTGTGTGGCAGTTCTATCAAGGCGCTCCTAACCGTTTTGCTATAGGTTGGACCTTTGATGATGCTATAACCACTGGATCTACGCTTGATGAACTATCGGTTGACGGAAGTTTGTTAAACGCTAATCCTATAGGTTACACAGGATCCGGTGGTGCTTCACCTGCTGCTAATGTAGAACAGTTCATTGATGATTTAACAGCAGACATTAATGCAAATTCGCTTTCAGATTACACCGTCATGAATTCTGGCTACGGTTCCGCTTCGTCGAAGGGTTGGGGCTACATTTTATTAGAGTCAAAAACAAATACAGCGTCGCTTAATTCTCAAACTGTGGCAACATCAATAACCGGTAGTAGTATCAATACGGGCGACCAATTAAATGTTACACCAGAAAACGGGCGAGATGAAACTCTGATTTCTTTAGAAGCTAACTATGAATGTAGTACAGGTTTGGATGGAGGCGAAGGCTGGTTTAGCCGTGCATATGATCGCTTAAACGATATTGAAGTAGCTGACAGCCTAGAAAATAATGATAAAGCATATAGTACCGTTTACGCAACTCCCTGGGTTGCTGGAGATTTAATGAAAGGCTCAAGATGGCAAAACATCTATGGACACGATACGCACGGGCGAGATAACTTGTTTTACCCCTTTGGAAGTTGGTATTCTTCTCATTCAGTTTACCGACATGCGAACCACGGTGGGTACGGAAATCTTGGAGCAAATTTACAAAGTGAAGGTTTAAATGTCACCCGTTCAAGCATCAGCCTGTCGGGGTATCTGCAAGCATTTTCTATCAACGATACGACTATAAAAAATTCATCAACAGTTACTTGTGAGGGAGGATTTTTTAACAATTTAACAGGCGGAGTCTCTGGTGTGGAAAATAGCACCCTTGACGCATCATCTATCAACTTTCTCTCCGTGTTTGTTACCAGGCCGGAAGCTAGTTTAAGCGTAAGTGCCTGCTACCTGGATTCAATGTCAGCGATCACATTCGAATCTACAACCATCACCCAGGTTCATACAATAAGGGAATGCAAATTCTTTTCGTCAACGTTCGAAGCGGTTGACGCGAGCAATGGTTACAATGGGACCTTTAACATGCGTGGTGTTACTGCAGATTTAACGATATTCGGCCTTCTTGGTTCTGGTTCGGGCTTTGCTAGAAGCTGCAATGACTCATCTTTTAGTAATCCTCGTGATACAATTACGTTCGGAGATACTGGCAGTTCGTGGGCGATCAAGAATACCAATTTATGGCATGATGAAGTTAGTATCGCTGTTTATGCAGATCCGTTTACTGCTGCTGCTAACACACCAACAGGAACAGGTTACTGGGTTCTTGAAGGATTTATACCTTTAATGATAGTTCCTGGAAATTACTTAACATATGCTAGCAATGGCCATGATATAGAATTAAGTTTATCAGGTGTAGGTCTGTTCTTAAATACGCTAGACAATAGTTTTGATATAATTGTAACATGGCCTTATTTCCCGGCAGATGCTCCTTTAGTAAGAGCTTTAACTATTGAACAAATACTTATTGAACATACTGTCTCTAATATAACAGCCGGTCCGCTTGATGTGATTGTAAAAGGACGCATACAACCGCCGTCTATGCCGGCTTAATATATTCACTAAACTATGCCACTAGAACCAGGATCAAGAAACATATCAGCCGGGGGAGCCAGTCCTTACATTCCGATGATAACCAATAACCCAGCGTTTCAGGTTAAGATCGTCTCACTGAACGGGAATTTAGAGCAAAGTGCTAGACAAAAGGACGGGCGCAAACAAATTGAATCAATCAAGATTGGTGATATTGTTCGAGGCGAAGAAGTTAGCCACACAAGAAAACGCGGTAAGCAAGTACTGGGAAGAGTCTTACAAGTAAACATGGAAGACGGTGGAGTAGTTTCTTACAAGATTATTACTCAGCGTGGCAAGGAAGTTCTTCTTGACCCAACGACTGCTACCAAGATTGACGTCAACGGTGAAGATCCTAATCCTATGTCTGCGCCACAAACTCAACTTGAAGGATATGAACCCGTTGAGCGAGTTTTGCTTTATGAGCAATGGATAACCAACCAGTGATATCTCAAGACATCTAGTGAATTTTTTACTAAAGTACATTATATCCATAATCACCACAGAATAACATTTTTCTAAAGAGCCTCCAAGGGCTCTTTTATTATGTTAAAAACTTAGCACATAAAAGTTTGCATGGGGAGTTTCTAATGGTCAATTTTATGCCATAATCAAATAAACTATTAAAGGTGTTAATAACTTTCTTGAGGAAACTATCATTTTTTAAGAACTATTTGTAGACCGTGTAATAAAACAACTAATATAAGTTATGGGAAAAGCAACCTTAGAATTTGATCTGAATGACTCAGACGACAGAATGGCTCACATGAGGGCCGTTAAGAGCACCGACATGGCATGCGCGATCTTTCAAATCTGTTACAACGCCAAGAAAGCTCTTGAGTACGACATTGAAGGCAAAGAAAGCAGAGGAGAAGAAGTCACACCTTATGATGCAGTGCACATGACGATGGAAAAGATACATGAGATCTTTGAGGAATACGGAATTAACATTGATGAATTGCTACAATAATAGGAGTCCTTCGCATTACGATTTAGAAATTGACGGTTTAAGAGTTTCAACATCAACAGACTTTAGCTGATACTATGGAAAAGAAAAGGATATATCTAGATGACATAAGAACTCCACACGATCCTTCTTGGGTTGTGGTTCGCAATTATGAAGAGTTCGTAGAAAAGATTACTGAGATTGGACTTGCTAACATTGAACTCATTTCACTTGACCATGACTTAGGGCATACAGCAATGCAAGAATGGTACACCAATGTTTCTACCAACTACACTCTTAACTACGATAACATCGTAGAAAAGACTGGTATGGATTGTACTAAGTGGCTAGTGGAAAAATGGCTGGACGGTGAACCTGCCTGTCGAGTTATGATACATTCAGCAAATGCAGTGGGCAGCGGCAATATGATGGGCTATATCAATAACTACAAACACTTGCATCGTTTTCCACAAGATTGTGAGCGCTGGGACATCCCTCACAGTGGAACCTTACCACCCGCGTCAGATTTTTGTTAATAACTTTTTGCTTGAGCATTTGCTTGGTATGAAACTTTTAGTTATTTTTATACTATAATTAAAAATACAATATCATGGGAGAAACACGGAAACTTGACTTTGTGTCAACTATTACAATCATCAAAGCATACAAAAGAAGAATTGCTGAGATTGATGAAGAAGCCACTGTCATGTGGGGTGAGCATTACTACGAAGACTATTCTTACCGATGTAACCGCCTCGCTGAAGAAAGAGACATTTGCACCTTAATGGTCAGCTACTATACTGAAATAATTAACGAAACAATCTGCTTAAATTAATAAACATGAGAAACAAAGAAAGTCTATTTAACCGTGTATGTGAATTCATTAATCTGCATACACCAGGCAACACTTACAAAGCATCTGACCTGACATCTTGGTGTGATGGCTACGAAACTGTTACAGCTTACAAACGTTGGAACAAGAATCCTTTTGAGAGAACACGCAAGTACCAAACTATGCTTAAGTACTCCGGAATCGTTACTAATGTTAAACATGGAGAGTGGCGAGTCAATCTACATATCCCAGATTGGTTTACACTGGCACATGCCAACATTATGTGTGGGTATACCACATCAACACGCTCAAAGCAAACTAGCGACGGAGAATGGATTTATTCTCACTATCGCCGTGTAAACATGACCAAGGCTGAAATCATGGACAAACTCAACTTTCATAAAGTGACCGTGGCTAAGCCGACTGCTATTGTAAAAAAGATTACAATAAAAGAGAATACAAATCACAAGCAAGCAAAGTCTGACCCGATGTACTACGCATCAGGCACTTACGCAAAACAACAAGAACTTAAAGAAGCAATGAAAGAAGTCTTCTGTAAAGAAGTAGAACCACAAATTGAAAAAACAAAACAAATTATGAACGCTTCAACACACGATGCTTTTTTTGGCGAACATCCGTATCCATCAGCTAAGGTTGAAAAGATTACACGTGAAGAATCTGAGTTTTTCAAATCAGAAGACTCTGTGAAAGAACGCAACCAACTTGTAGAAAACTTACGAGAAAACATAGGTCTTCTTGAGGCTGCTACAGTAATCATGGACAAGGTTCAAATACTTGACCCTCTTGTTCAAGGGCGGGTTGTTAACATTTATGAACAACTTAAGGCTTTAACAGAAACTGTTGGTTCTCGAATTGAATATAATCGTACAACACCAAACATCTAACATGACACAAGTTATCCATAAGTCTCCATACGGAAGTGAGTACAATTTATCATTAACTTTCGCAAAGTATCAAAACGGCCAAACTGCCATCCAGTTATTTGACATGGTGGATGGTATGCCTTACGCAACAGCTACTGTTTGTGTAGAAGACGATCTTCTCAAAGAAGAAGAAGTAGCTATCAAAAACTATTCAGAAAACACCGGTATTCTCGAAGCACTAATTGACGCTGGTATCGTTGACCACCCACATGCATTTATTCAATCAAGTCACGTAAAAATACCAGTATGCAAATTGCTATCAAAGACAGAGTAGGTTATGCCTGCATCAATATGACTCTTGCCAAAACCGGAGTCATGACCAACAGAGATGCCATCAAGCGCACCTTTGAAACTAAAGGCTTACCACACATCAGCAAGCTGGCACTAGGTAATGTAATTGACCTTGAAAAGATTATTCATTGGAACGAAGAAAACGGTATCAAGTTCTACCGCATATCTTCTTGCTTGTTTCCCTGGATGACCGAGTATGAATTTGAAGATCTGCCTGACTGGCCTGCTATTCAAGAAGTCCTACAACGAATTGGCAAGTTTGCCACAGAGGTTGGACAGCGAATGGAATTTCACCCAAACCATTTTACCATACTAGCTTCACCTAACCCGAACACTGTGTTAAAATCTATGATTGATTTGGAACAGCATAGCAAAATCTTTGACACTATGGGTCTAGAACCCAGCCATTGGAACTGCCTCAACATTCACGTGGGCGGTGCTTACGGGGATAAGCAGGCAGCAACAGAACGTTGGTGTCTAAACTTTGGAAGACTTTCAGAAAACTGTCGCAAACGTGTGGTGGTAGAGAATGATGACAAAGCTAACATGTACAGCGTTCAAGAGCTCTATGAAAGAATCCACAAAAACGTAGGTGTACCTATCACTTTTGATATCTTTCACCATACATTCTGCACAGGTGGACTGTCTGCCCACGACGCTGCTAATCTAGCTGCTTCCACCTGGAAAGACGCTCCACTAGTTATTCACTGGTCTTCTTCAAAGAAACGTTACGAGACTTCTGAAGCAAAACCCGTAGCACACGCTGATTACATATACGATGACTTTCAAGATTGGGGCACAGGTGGCTGGTTAATGTGTGAATCCAAGGCAAAAGAACTAAGTGTTCTCGAAACTCTACAGCACGGAGCAAGACCACAGAAAATTGTTAATAAGACAGCGGAACTATCTGAGGAAACCAAGATATAATCAATATGGAAAAGGATATAATGATAGGGCATCTTAAAGAATCATATAGAGCAACTATCTCTAATGAACTAACGTTACAGGCATTATCATCTGGCAGGGGTAGATTGATGGCTACTTCGCCCGAGGTATTTATGTATTATTCAGCGTTTCCTGACGTAGGTCCTGTTGGTATAATAACAACAGAAAGAAGTTATTTACTCGAGCCTGTTATAGAATATCTCAAAGAGACCGGGTGGCAACTGATACGTTCTCATGAATATCTTGGAGTAAGCGGTCGAGAAAAACTTACTTCATATAATTCATGGATTCACGAAGGTGGTTATATGATTAGCTTTAACTCATCTTGTCACAAGACAAACAAGCGTGAAAAGTATATGTCATACCGCGAACTTGTTGCTACCGAGTCATCTTACACAACTCCATCTAAAGATGATGGCCCGCTTGTTATTGACGGCTTTGAGTTGGTTTATCCCATGAAGGAATATGAAAAAGAAGTACACACTGACTTTACTCAAAAGATATTAAACTTCTTTGCAGCACATGTGTTTAAGGCTGATAAGACTTCAAAGATTGGTATCATCTCACAAGACGGTTCAGACTTTTATGTTAAGAACTTCAGTCTTGCTGGCAAAGTACCAGACTTCGTTCATGTTGATGAGCACTATGGAGAAGGCTTTGGCGAATTTCACGGCAAAATGATAACTAAAATTAAAGAAGGTAGTAAAGGTTTAATCTTGTTTCACGGAGACCCAGGTACTGGTAAAACTCAGTACATAAGAATGCTTCTTGACCAGCTTACACGTTCAAATAAGAGTATCTTGTATGTACCGCCTAGTTTTTCATCAAGTCTTACTGAACCACGAATTATAGAATTTATTAGTGATTGGGTTCTTGATGAAGAACAAGACTGTATCTTGCTTATTGAAGACGCTGAGCCACTCCTTGAAGTTCGTAACGGAGCAGACGGAAGAAGTACCGGTATTAGCAACTTACTTAACATGACTGACGGTATTCTTAATGATATGTTAGGACTAATGGTCATAGCAACATTTAATACCAACATCACCAACATTGACAAAGCTTTGTTACGATCCGGAAGACTCTTAGCTAGAAAAGAGTTTAATAAGCTATCTTACACGCGCGGTGAAAAGCTTGCAAAAGCTTTGAAGATATCTAATCCGCTAAAAGTAGATCAATACCCAGCAACTCTTGCTGAGTTTTACGCACAGAAAGAAGAATCAGATATTCTTATACACGAGGTAAAAGAAGATAAACAGAAAATTGGATTCAAATGATAGAACAGATAACCCGAGAAGAAAAACTCGATGCCTTAGAACACATGGCAGAAATGATTAAGATATTACCATATCAAAATGGTCGTCTTAACCCTTGTCAAGTCTATTTACTCTTGCTGTACAAGCAAGAAATGGCAAAGCTAAAGGAAGATGAAAGCCTTAAAACAAAAAGAGGGCGGAAACCGAGGAAACATTCATAATATATACTATTGTTAACCGACACATGAAAGCGATTAGGCAATTAACAAAACCAAAAACAATGGACAGTAGTGAGACGATTATTAAAAGCACCAGCAAACCTGGCAACGAAAGCAGCGAAGAAGGTGAACCCGGGGACCATTCTACTAATGGTCGCAACTTTTTTCAACCCGCTTGGCTTCGATGCACTTTTCGCCCTTGTGATGAATTGGACGGATTCTTACTGGATTACGGACGCTATTTTCTATTGCCTGTCGGCATCTTTCTTTGGGTTATATTACTTATGGCGTAAACACGAGAAAAACCAACATATATGAACAAAGACACAAATGCATTCATTGCCGTCATTATCTTAATGACACTTCTTAAATTAGCTAATGTACAACCAATCGCAAGCTGGGGTTGGGTTTGGCTTCTTTCACCGCTCTGGATAACCGTTGGCATCGGGGTGATACTCACAGCTATTAAAGTTAAGCTGCCTAAATCCTAAAAACTTAACAAGAACTCTTTTCACGGTATGTATATAAATACAAATTAAATACCGTGAAAAGAATAATCTTTCTTGACATTGATGGTGTTCTTGCCACACCTAAGCAATATGCAACTCGTAGAACCAAACTCTACAAAAAAGACTCAACCGCTGCTGGCTTAGGAATTCCTTATCTCTTCGATGAAAAATGCGTAATTGCATTTAACCGCTTCATTCGCATGAATGATGTAGAAATTGTTTTGTCTTCTGATTGGAGGATACATTTTAACTTGGAAGAAATTGATACTATCTTTAAACTTAACGGAGTAGCCAAGTCACCTTTTAGCTTTACCGAAATCTTTGAGAAAGAAACCTTATCAGAAGACTTGGAGACAATTCGAGTCCGTGAAATAAAAGCTTGGTTAATCAAAAATCAACCTCATCTCTGGTGTGCTGTTGATGACATGGACTTAAGTGCTCTTGGTCATCAGTTTGTGCAGACCGACGAAAGAATGGGGTTTGGTGACCGTGACTTCTTTCGTAAAGTTGAAGAAGCAATGTACCCATTCTAAATTGTTAATAACTTTGTGAAAATAAATTTTCATGGTAAGTTTCTTTTGGTTAATTTTATACTATAATTAAAAATAACGGTATATGTACAAATTTAATGCATCTTTTAGAAAATCTGTCATGGCTGTAGCTGACGAACTTGGCCTGGAGTTTATCTCTTCAAACCGTCAAGTAGAAAACGGAACACTTATGTTCAACGACCCACAATCTAACGTCAAGTACGCTATGTACGAAAGCGGGTACGTGCGTCGGCTGGTTCCACTAGGGAACTGTCCCTGGGGTAATGCCCAAACAATCAATGGTCGTGGGCATGCCATGTACCAGCTCAACAAAACTACAAAAGACTTTAAGACTACAGCCTACAAAGGAAAAACATACACACATTACCAAACTGTTCGTCTCTTGGCAAATCCTGAGGAACAACTTGGCATCTTCGCAAAATCAGTTGTAAATTATAGAAATAAGTAATATGAAACTTACAACATTTATTTTTAAGATAAGAAGCTGGGCGGTTACTCTCAACACTTGGTTTGAGATAAACTGCGGCTGGTTCTTTGTGAACGGCCGTAAACAAGAAGATTGGCAAAAGTACATTAAAACAAAATATCACAATGAAAGAAGTAAACCTTAAGATCTATACGATCGATGAACTTGATGCTAAAGTTCGCGAAGAGGTAATTGAAGAGTACCGAGACATACTTGTTGAACATGATTGGTGGGAGCCGGTGTATGAAGGGTTTCGAGAAGACATAAGCGAGTATGGCCTTGAAGGAGAACTCTACTTTAGCGGTTTCTGGAGCCAAGGAGACGGTGCTTGCTTTGTTTCCGATACGGTAGACACCGACATGCTTGTAAGAAAACTATATGAAGAAGGCTACAACATTCCTGAAGACGCTCTTTTATACAGCGGAGACTACAGCGTAAGAATATCCAAAGTTCATGCTTCTTTTGCTAATCACTACTCGCATTCATATACAATCGAGGCAGTGGTTACCCACGAAGGAGATCGCATCGATAAACATGACATTAACAGATTGGAAAACATTCTTACCGAGTGGATACGCAGTGAATGTAATAGCGTATACAGCAAACTGGAGACGTACTATGATGAATTAGTTACCGATGAAGCAATTTTAGAAACCATCAGAGAGAATGGATGGATGTTTACCGAAACTGGTTTAAATGCACAATCAGTTGTTAATAACTTTTAACATTTTTTAACACTTTTTAGTGAAAAAAGTTGCCCAAAAGTTTGCATTAGTCAAATCTTTTGGTTAATTTTATACTATAATTACAAATAATTAATCTTTATGAAAAACTTTACAATTTACTGGAACTACTTGTTAGGCGCATTCGCTTCACTGTTCGTATTCTTCTTGCTTGGTCAAGGCATCTTGCAGGAATTCATTTCTTTTGCTGGCCCGCTTAATGAAATGGCGTGTGCTTTAATGTGCTTGTTCATGGCTGTAATTCTTTTCTTTTGTTCATTCTCTAAAACTTCTAAATAATGAAAGACTTTAACCGAGTTCAATCTATCATTCTTGCAGTATCTGACTACACAGGAATCTCTCCAGAAAAAATTCTTTCTGACACAAGAAAAGAAAACATCGTTCGCGCTCGTCACATCGCAATGTGGATCTGCCGCTATTACACAAAAGCTTCTCTGCAGTCAATCGCTGCTTGCTTTAACTGTAAGAGACATGCTACCGTCATTCATGGTGCTAAACAAACCGAGAATATGTTCTTTACTGAAAAGAACTTAAAGGGAGATCTTAAACAAATCATCGCAAACATTTAATTCAAACATATGAAAGCAACTACGCAATCTTCAAACGGGACCAGCTTCCACGGTCAGACCTTCAGAGCCACAGTCAACGAAATCATCGAGTTCTGTGGTGAGCCAGACTCTGTCTGCAACGATCCTGGTGACAAAGTTCAATATGACTGGGTCTTTGAAACCAAAGACGAGAGAGTCTTTACAATTTATGACTGGAAAGAATACAGACTATTTGGTCCTGATGAAACTATTGAGTGGCACATTGGTGCACATGATTCTTATACAGCATCCACCGCTCTTCGAGAAATCCTAGAAAAATTAAATTCATAAAAATGATAGATACACGAGAAACAACTCAAGAAGAACGCGAGGCATTACAGTTTTTGAATGCACTACGCGAAAGTGGTCAGACCAATATGTTTGGTGCTGCACCGTATGTAGAAGCAGAGTTTGGTGTTAACCGACAAGAGTCTGTTAGGCTGGTTAAACTCTGGATGGAAAACTTCAATGAAGAAGGTAATTACGAACAAGTACTAAATTCATAAGCTATGGGATGGTGGTCAACAGACATACTAGGCGGAGACACGCCTTTAGATTTCGAAGATGCGATCTTTGTGATATGCGAAGTAGAAAAGTTTCCTGAAAGCGGAGGCCGAGCAGATCTAACCGCAGAAGACTTAACAAACAACTTAAGCGATATCATAACAATGATAGAAGGCGTGAGGTTCGGTGAAAAATACATCGGCTTTCAAGTCTTATCCGTTCTTATGATGAAAGCTGGTGCACCTATACCAGAGTCGCTCTTTCCTACATTAGAAGATGCCTGCTTCATGGATGAATGGGCAAAGGAAAGCGATGAACGCAAGGAAGCAACTGACGGTCTTCTTGCAGCTTTACGCGCATACGATAATCAAACGCCAATCATCGTGAGATCGCGCGGTCTCTTTGAAGTGATGGCAGAAAAACTCGGAAACACAAACAATTAATACAAAAACATGAAAAGAAATCAGTACATCACATTATCAAGTGATAGCCCGTCATTGCCAAGATTTCGCTATGACTACTTAAATCAACACTCTAAGTTTATTCACGCATCTTGGTTGCTTAAAGAAGACATTGACCGTGAAGTGGAAATGGAAGGACGCAAGTACAACATATTTGGTTTATGGGAAGTTCATAACGGGCGTTACACAATCTTACTTAAGCCTGTTGACGGAGGCGCTTACTTAATAGCAGACAGCAAGCAAGTTGCTATCGGTCTTGGTTATAGCAGAATGCGAAACCTGGTAACTGGTGTTGAATACACTACCGATCTAGTTACTAGCAAAGGTAAGTTCTTCGTTGAGGAAAGACCTATTGAAGAAAAAGTAACCGATGAAGATGGCGATAGTGAGTGGGAAGATGAAGAAGATGATAACTTTATTGACCCTCTTGTGAAAGCGCTACAAGATGACTTAATTGATGACGGAGACTCATCAGCACTGTAAACCCAGAAACATGAAACGAGAAGATTTGATTACGTCTGGTTTAATTATCATTTGGTTTGTTTTCATAACGATTGCAGCAATCTTGCTAACATGAAGAGAGAAGTATTTTTAGAAGTTCTTAGAGAACTTAAGAACGCACAAACTATCGAGGATAAACTGTATGATGCAGGTCTTGATGCAACAAACATTAATGATAGCTTTCACCGAATCGTATCACACCTCATAGGTACAATCTATGGAGATAACGGACTTGATACATTTTACTGGTGGTTCTACGACAAAGAGTTTGGTACGCGAGAAGATTTGAAAATGTCTGATGCACAAGGCAACGAAATCTGCAGAACAGCAGAAGAACTGTATGATTACCTTGAAGCAAACAAAGTTGATGACTATGAACTTGCACCAATTCTTTCAGATGAAGAAAGAATGGCAATCTTTAAATCAGTGTTTGGCGGATGAAACAGCTATACAGACATAACGATAAAGTCTATGTAATCTTGCGAAAGCTTCCACATCATAACGTGTCTGACAAGCAAGGCAACATTATATCTGAACTCTTTAATGCCTGGAAAGAACACTTGGGCGCTGACCATGTTTTGCGTGACAGCACCCACTTTATGTTTTGCGAAACCGTTCCTGATGTTGAGTGGGAAGAAATCGTTGAAGAAGTCACGGAATAAATTGTTAATAACTTTATGAAAAAAGTTGCCCAAAAGTTTGCATTAGTCAAATCTTTTGGTTAATTTTATACTATAATTAATTAATCAAACATGTCAATACAAAAAGAAATCATCAAGATCTTAGCTGACAATGGAATTGCTCCAGCTGACATCGACTTTCGCGGTTCAAAAGGCGAGGTTACTTATTTCCGCTACCGCTCTTGGAATACTCTACCTGACCATGCACTAGAAGCAATCAGTCACTTAGTCATCGAGGATCTTTACGAAGATGATGATGGTGATGATGAACGCGGTCGCCCAATTATTCGTCGTCTATATTCTTACCAATTCAAAACTGCTTAATCATGGAAAACAATTACACACAACTTTGCGTTTGGCCTGGGGTTATCGTAGGCCAAGAAGAAAAAGAAGACTTCGAAAGATACATGCTCGATGCTTTCAATACTCGTGCTAAGTACCACACTGAGGTACAGACATTGCCCGATCTTGATGAAAGCGGAAATCCCGTTCCTGATACTGGCGGTCGCAACGACTTGTTCTTTTACGTTCACCCAGAAGATGTTGCTAACTTTGCGGTTCCACGCTTAAAGATGGGAATTCGCTGGTGGGAAGACACGGTTGGGTATAACGACAATCGTCACCTTTACACAGAAGAATTTTTGAATGCTCACCCTTTAACTTGGTAATTATGTATACATCTTTTATCACCAAGCGCTTTGACGTTCTGGAGTTTAATAAGAAGATGAAAGAGTTTGGAGAAGTTCCAGACATACAAAAGAAAAACCCGACTCTCTTATACTTGCCAGAGAGCTTAAACTAAAAAAGATGATAATAACCGAAAGAGAAACACGACTTATGACTTGGGAAGAACAAGTACAATGGGTGATGAGAAACACTGATGTTGAGTGGGAGAACCTCTACATCGTAGAGGAAATTGCTAAAGAGACTACGCCTACCACCGTAACCGTAACTACATCTAAAGATTCAGCAGGAACGATACTGCTTACAGAATATGAATATAAATAAAAGAACTTACAGAATGTACGGCTTGGTTCCGTTCAACCTATCACCTATCCAACAAGGTATACAGTTTGGGCATGCAGTTGTAGAATACGGTCTTAAGTGGGGTGGTACTATGCCTTACAAAAATTGGGCGGAAAAGGACAAGACTTTCATCATACTAAACGGCGGAACTACAAATCATCGTAGATTTAACGGTAAGTATGTAGGTACTCTTAACCAGCACATGCAAGCACTAAACGAGAACTCAATATGGGCAGCAACTTTTTATGAACCAGATCTAGGTGACTGCTTAACAGCGTTAGTGTTTCTTGTTGATGACAGAGTATTTGACTGTGTGAATTGGCCTGATTATCCTGGTACATTCTACACAGACGGCACTCCAGATGAAACGGAATACCAGGAATGGAAAATGAAGTTTGATGACAACGAAAAAGTCGCTGATAACATCGTTTGGTTGAGAACTTGGTTAAAAAACTTTAAACTTGCATAATATGAAAAACTTTACAACAGTCTCCTTGTACATCTATGCGTTGGCAATCACCGTGTTGTCCTTCTTTGTGATGATCAAACTTCAAAATATCAAAGAGGGAAACCGAGAACTTCAATCTCAGCTGTCCCGTACAAAGGAGGCGCTTGAATTCAAAATTGAGGAATGTGAAAGCTCCCTTGACCTGGAAGGTGACCGCGACCAGCGATACGAAATGGAAATCTCTTACTGGGGCCGAATGTATGAGGCCATGAAAGAGAAGCACCCCAAGACCGCAGCGGATCTTGAGAAACAAAACCTCATACCTAACACAGATCATTTCAACAAAAAGTAGAACGGCTGTAATGCTTAAAGCAAATACGCATTCTCTTGCAAAAAATACTAAAATTCTTGAAAATACGATTTGCCTCGATCAAAAGTAAAACTTTTTACTCTTAGATGAATAAAAAATTAAGAATAAGATTGAAAACAAATCGGATAAAGAAACGCTTAACTAATGAAAGTACTAATCACAGGAGGCCTTGGGTACATAGGTTCACACACAGCAGTAGAACTAATACAAGCTGGCTATGATGTAGAGATTATTGACAACTTTTCCAATGGAAAAAGCGAAGCTATAAGTCGCATTAAAGAAATCACCGGTGTAGAGCCTCGATTTATGTATGTTGACTTGCGTAGGCAATCTGACCTTCATAAATACTTTATACATTCTCGTCCTGATTACATCATTCATTTTGCTGCGCTTAAGTCAGTAGAAGAAAGCACACAAGAATCCCTATCGTACTATGAAAACAATGTAGGAGGGTTAATCAACTTGCTTAAAGCGATAGATGATGCAAAGTTTGGACTCAAGCGATTCGTGTTTTCATCTTCTTGCACTGTATATGACAGGTTCGCTGAAATGCCTGTGGATGAAACGACTCTTATAGAATCTTCTCCAGCTTCTCCTTACGCATCTACAAAGATAATGTGCGAGAAGATTCTCCATGATTGGTCAAAGAATAGCAAAATTGCAGTTGACACACTTAGATACTTTAACCCAGCCGGTGCCCATCATAGTGGGTTATTGGGTGAAGAACAAAAGGTAAAGAGAAACCTCTTTCCGATACTCATGAATGCAATAGCAAACGAAGAAGTAGTTAAAGTTTACGGAGACGATTATCCGACTAAAGACGGTTCATGTGTTAGAGATTACATACACGTGACTGACCTGGCACTTGGCCACATAGCCGCAATGGAATATGAAAATGATGAAGATGATACTTTTAGAAAGTTTAACCTGGGTTCTGGGTGTGGGTACAGTGTTAAAGATATCATTCATACATGTGCAAAGATATTGAACATGGAGGTGCAGTCAGAAATTGCTCCTAGAAGAAGGGGGGACATACCTGCGATCTGGGCAGACACTGAAAGAACATCAAGAAAACTTGGCTGGGAAGTCAAGTACGGTATAGAAGACATCATCAGAACCGCTTGGGAGTGGGAAAAAAAATTAATTGAAAATGAAAGAAAAGAAAACCATAACGAGGACACAATCAGTTGATGTTCGTAAAATACTTCTAGGTATGATTGGGGAAAGAATCGTTGCGTCATACTTGAGAAAATGTGGTCATGAGGTAGAAGAATCTCTTAACGTATTTGATACAGAGAAAGACATGCTTGTAGACGGAAATAAAGTAGAAGTCAAAACACAAGTCCCAATCGTGGTTGAGGATTCTTTTGGTATAACACCTAACCAAAAAGCAAAGGTAATGGGATCGCACAGAGTTTACTTTCTATCGGTTCCGCTACACAAAACAGAAGATGATCTTGAAGGTACTATCTTTGAAATGGACCCACTTGATCCTTCATTAAAAGCTCATAAGTGGTTAACACACAAAGGGCGTGAGATGATATGCTTCCCAAGAAGGCAAGCAGCCATGAAGCAAGTTTACCGCATCAGTGATGAGCGTATTCTTAAACAGCTTAAAATGCTATCTACAAGTTACCTTTAATTGTTAATAACTTTTTCCTAAAAATTTGCATGGTAAGTTTCTATTGGTTAATTTTATACTATAATTAAAATAATGGCAAACGCAACAAACGAATCTTGTCGGTTTAAGTATGATACTTTACGCAAGTACACTAATCTTGAAGACCACGCATTCTTGCAGAAACTTATCGCCAAGACAGAAAAGAAGTTCTTTCGAGTAACTCGTTACTACGACATTCTTGAAAACTTTGACTATGAGTCTGAGGCAAGAAAGCAAGAATTGGTTAACTTCGTTGAAGCAGAGCCAATTACTTTTAAGCAAAAGATTACTAACATATTAAAACTTAATTAAAATGCCAGAAATTTACAAAGTAGGGGGTTGCGTCAGGGACGAAATCCTGGGTATTGATTCCAAAGACATTGACTTTACCTTTGTCCTGGATAGGTTAGACCAATCTGTGGAAAGTGGTTTCCAGCAAATGACGGAATGGATGGAGGCTGAAGGCTACCAAATTTTCCTTTCCACGCCAGATTGTTTTACCATCAGGGCTAAGTTTCCAAAGGGTGACCCACATGAAGGACTCGTTGCTGACTTCGTTCTTGCAAGAAAAGAAGTCGGTTATGTACCCGACACAAGACAACCTATACTTGAATTAGGAACGCTTGAAGATGATCTTGTTAGAAGAGACTTTACTCTTAACGCAATGGCGGTTGACTACGACGGGAATCTGATTGACTTGTTCGGAGGGAAGAAAGATTTGGCTGAGGGAATACTGAGAACACCACTTCCGGCATCTCAAACAATGATGGAAGACCCGTTGAGATTCTTGAGAGGGATGAGATTTGGAATTACCAAAGATTTTGTTTTTCATCCTGACATTCTTGACGCTATGAAACAACCTGACATACTAGAAAAGCTTGAAAAGGTAGTTTCTGCTGAAAGAATTAGAGAAGAAGTTTTCAAAATGATGAAACATGATACCGTACTAACATTGGAACTATTTAGAGAAACTGAAGAATGGCTTCCAGGGTTTACAGCATTGGTATTTGGTAGAGGTCTATGGTTAAAACCAACATTTGAATTGTAACTTAAAACTTAATAAAGAACACTGTTAAGATGGAAAAGATATACACCAAAGAAGAAATCCGCTCAATGAAAAGAGGCCCTTCTCTTTTTCCGCCTATCATCGTTAACTTTCTAAGCGGTCGGACTATGATATTCCACGACAAGGAAGGTGGCAGTGTACGCATAACCGAAGATGTAACTCCGGAGGACAGTAGTTATATTTGGGTACGACTTGAGGAGCATAGAGAAGCACAGCCTTTTACTGGAGGCAAGACTTTCGATATCCCTTCATCTAAAGGATCTTCATACACGGTTATTTTGCATAGTCATAATAACAGTTGGACTTGCAGTTGTCCGGGTTTTGGTTTTCGCAGAAGATGCCGTCATGTAGACGAAGCAAAATTACAGCTTAAAAATTGTTAATAACTTTTGAAAAAAAGTTGCCCAAAAGTTTGCATGGTAAGTTTCTAATGGTTAATTTTATACTATAATTAATTAATCAATATGGCAAACGTAAACGCACAAATTAAAAAGTTACACAAGGTGGCAATGGACTGCATCAAGCACTTAGTAATCGTTAAGAAGTTCTCGGTTAATCAAGCTGAGGAAATGGTAATGACCACTCTTAAAGAATCTGAGCATTATCTTAAGAACGGCATGGTGAATGAAACTATCGCTTCTTTAAAGATGATCCACATGGACCAATCACCTGAACAAGCTGCCAACGAAATGATCAAATCAATTCTAAGATAATATGGAAAATGACAACCTAAAGACTGAGTTTAACTCAAAGATGGAAATCGTACAATGCCTAGTTAATGAATGGGGCGAACAAGCTTCATCTTTTTACAACACTGCAACTAACAAACAGCGTGAAAAGTTTTGGACTTACAACCGCTGCTTGCAACACTTGTTTAACCTACGCAGAAACTACATTCGTACTGAGCATGGAAGAACACACAAAGATTTTTACAAAGCAATTAACTAAAACATGACATTTCAAACTATCATACGAACTGCTCCACCTTTGGTAAAAGAGAAACTTGAAGATCTCAAGACTCTTCGTGAGCGCCCTGATTATCACCCAGAGCCTAGTACATTTCATCACATCGAGATTGTGACTGATCGCTTGATACAAACTGGAGATCCTGACTTGGTGATGGCTGGAATCTTGCATGACATATGTAAACTTGACTGTAAGACAATCAACCCTAAGACGGGTAATCCTACTTCTCCTGGGCATGATAAAGCTGCTTGCGAACTTATACACAACTCAAGAGATATTCAAAAGTGGATTACAGACAACGGTGCTGACTGGAGAAACGTTGCTGGAATCGTTCTTGGGCACATGAGGTTCCACCAACTTGGCGACATGAGACCTGCTAAAAGAGACAAGCAGATACAAGACTGGAAAGACGCAGGTATCTGGGATAAACTTATGTTTCATGGTGCTGCTGATAACATGCTTGTTGATTTTGATGTCAATGACTTAGGTAAATCATTCAAATCTTTAACACTAGATGAACAAAAATAAAGAACTTACGCCGGCAAGAATTGCGATGATACGCGCTCTTAAGCTGGCAACATCGGGAAACATCCTGTTAGCTAAGAAAGAACTTAAGAAAGCCGAAAAAGAACTTAACAAACAATATAAGAAAAATGACTAAGACTTTAATACTATTTCGCGGACTACCTGGCTCGGGTAAAACTACTTTGGCTGAATTACTATCACCGGTTGTGATGTCGACAGACGCGTACTTTGAAGATTGGGTGGACGGTCAAATGGTGTATAACTTTGACCCAAGCAAACTTCGTGAAGCACATGCATGGTGTCAGAAACATACTGGCCTACACATGGAACTTGGAAAACCTATCGTTGCGGTTGCTAATACATTTACTCAAGAATGGGAAATGCAAGCATACTTTGATTTGGCAGAAAAGTGGGGTTACCGAGTTTCTACCGTGGTGGTAGAAAACCGTCATGGTGGTGAGAACATACATGGTGTTCCCGCAGACAAATTGGAAATAATGAAAGAAAGATTTGAAATAAAACTATAATTATGATCATTTTACAACTAACGGTAGCAATATCGGTTCTCTGGGTCTGGTTTTTCAGAAAGAGCTCAGTCACCGCTGACTTTGAGCGTTTTAATCTATCTACCACTACCAAAAAAGCGGTCGGCATGACTAAGATAGTGCTGGCGTGCCTCATGCTGATGAGCATTTGGGCATCTTTTCTTGTCTACCCTGCTGCTATCGGCATGGCCTTCATGATGATCTGTGCGCAGTATTACCACTGGCGTGCTTCTTCCACTCTCCTAAAAAGAATCCCATCACTTTTGCTACTGGTTTTGTCTTGCTTAATAATGTTTTAACTTCAGCGAATGGTAGAGTTTACAGACAGGCCCGAATTCAGGCCTTGCTACACGCCTGCTCAAATGTTCAACATGGGAATTTTTGGCGGAGGCTACTTTCAAATAGAAACTTCTTTACCTGCTGAGTTCATTAATGACGTTTCTGAATCTTGGTCACAAAGCAAAAATCCTGACACAAAGAAAAACTTCTACGAGGTAGGGTGCGGTGCTTCCCTTGATTGGTGGACTCAACAAAAACTTATACACCCAGATGACCCAAATGGCTGGGTTGAGTGGTATGTAAAGTTTTACTATGGCCGTAGACATCAAGATGATGATAGACAGATAAAAAGATTTAGGTCCTTTGTTTCTAGGCACATGGGAATGCTAAGAGGGTACCAATCAAAAGGAAGAGACTCTGCAAAAACCAAGCAAAACCTTCTGCAGTGGGCATGGAATCATGAGATAAACCCATCCTGGTGAAACACATAAAAATGGCAAACTGTAAAGAAACATACGACGAGTTGGTAAGAGAAGGCTGGTTAATCTCTCAAGTACACCCTACATTGGACTTGACGATATACAACTATTCTCAAAAGACTCAGTATGAAGGCCGTTGGACTCCTGAAACTTTAGCTGCTCGTGGTTTGGTTCTTAACAGTAAAGGCCAAGTAGTTGCTCGCCCCTTTGAAAAATTCTTTAACGCTTCAGAAGTACCAGGACAAATACCTGACCTGCCGTTCGAGGTTTATGAAAAGATGGACGGTTCACTGGGCATCTTCTTTTGGTATGTTGATGACAAGACTGAAACTCTACAACCTGTCTTTGCTTCAAGAGGTTCTTTTACTTCAGAACAGGCTGTTCGTGGTTGGAAGATGTTACAAGCTCTTCCTTACCAAGATCTTGCTTACGGTCACACACATATCTTTGAAATCATATACCCAGAAAACCGCATAGTGGTTAACTACGGTAATGAAGAGAAACTTGTGTTATTGGGAGTAATCGAAACTGCAACAGGTCAAGAGATAGCAAGGAAGAATATAGAAGAACATCTCGGTACTTCTTTTAATTTAGTAAATAAATACAATGTAAAGGAATCTTGGGAACATCTCAGGTCACAGAATGAGCCCAATCGAGAGGGTTATGTTATCAGGTTCAATAATGGCTTCCGAGTTAAGGTTAAGTTTGAAGAATATGTTCGTTTACACCGCATAGTTACTCAAGTATCAAATGTTAGCATCTGGGAAAAGTTAAAGAATAACGAACCGCTTGATGAATTACTAGAGAGAGTGCCTGATGAATTCTTTGACTGGGTTCGCATGACTGAGCGTGAACTTCATTACAAGCACACTGACATCTTGTGGGAAGCACATGAAGAATTTGAACGTGTGACTCTTCGACTTGGTGAAGCTAATAGAAAAGAATACGCACTTGCTATCAAAGATCACCCTCTCAAGTCAATCATCTTTAGGTTTCTTGACAAGCGTGACGGTAATGACATCGCGTGGAAAATGGTTAGACCTACTTGGAGTAAACCGTTCAAAACCGATGAATAAAGTGTTAATAACTTTGTGAAAATAAATTTGCATGGTAAGAAACAAATGGTTAATTTTATACTATCAATAAATAATTATTCAATATGAGTTACTCAGAAATCACCACAGTCCTTGGAAAATCAATGGACAATTTATCAGACAGCGATTTACGTTCATTAAACAATATGATCGTTAGCGAAATCAATCACCGGATTGCTCAAACTCGCTTAAACATCAAGAGAACTTTATCTAAAGGTGCTCGTGTTACTATTAATGATCCTCGTTGCATTGGCAAGTTTTACCGAATCGAAAAAATCAGCGCTAAGACTGCTGTTCTTGCAGAAGAAGGATCTGAATACAAACATCCTGTCTTTGGTACGCCGGTTGCTAAAAGAATTCGTGCATCAATAACAATGTTACAAAAAGCTTAATCATGGGAGTAGATATCACAGGGAGGGATCCCATCATCCGCGGAACTAAACCAACTATTGATTGGGACACCGCAACACAAGAAGAAAAAGACAAGTACTTTGAACTACACGGTTACTGGGAAAAAGAAAACCCAGGCGATTACTTTCGCGCTAACTGGTGGAGCTGGAGACCAATTCATATGCTGATAGACACAGTCATTGCGCGGAAAGGTCTTGACATTGACACTTCACACTATGGAAGCAATGACGGAGCCGGTCCAGACAATCAAGAAGATTGCGATGCACTTGCTGACGGTCTTCAAGAAATACTCGACGGTAATCAAAACCTTGCCGAAGACGATGACAGAATATACCTGGTCATGGGCAGCTGGTGTAATCTTGACGGCCAGTTCTTAGGCACAGAGTTTGAAGAAAAGACAAATGGCTTGCCGGAGTTTGGTACTGTCTTATACAGGCCTTTCATCACTGATGACGGAACTATCGCTATGCCATCACACAGCACTTCAAGAGTGCACCTACAAGAATTCATCAACTTTCTTCGCGAGTGCGGCGGCTTTCAGATATGGTAGAAGAAGACAAAAGATATCCTAACACTCTTTTACAAGAGTTGCTGTGGCCAGACGCATGGAAATGCACGGTTGCTTGCATCTTGCTTAATCAGACCACAAGAAAGCAGGTAGACAAAGTCTGGCCAACACTTTTTGCAGAAGCACCCACCCCAGAAGACATGCTTAAGATATCCTCTGTAAGACTACAGGAAATTCTTAAGCCTCTTGGTTTCTGGAGAATAAGAACCGAACGTTTAAAGAAAATGTCAACCATGTGGGGTACTGTCCCTCACCACGAGTTGCCAGGCGTTGGCACCTACGCGCATCAGAGTCATAGGATATTCTTTCATGATGACTTGTTAGAAAACGAAGAAGTAAAAGATCATGCCCTAGTAGGTTATGTAAATTGGAGAAGAAAACAAAACTTTAGGTTAAATGAAATGTAAGAAGTGTTTAGAAGAAGTTAACCCACTAAGATGGGACTTAGGTTATCGGACTTGCGTTACATGCTCCGATGAACTCAAGTGGTCAAGCGTACCTGTCATCAATCACAAGACGGGCAACGAAATACAAATCGTAAAAGACCCAGAGGTTGCAGCAGAGTTCATGGCAAAAAGCGCTCGTGTAGGGTTTGGGACATTAAGAGGGATGTCATCTGGCTATAAAAGACAATCACCGGCAAAATCTGCTAAGGTAGAAATGCTTCCAGACAAACCTCTTGTAGACCGCGTGATAGCAAGAAGACCTATGCCTCATGAGTTTGATGCAGTGGGCGATGAGGTTATGACTCACATCGAGTCCGGCAGGATACAGGCAGCATATGAACATATCGAGAAAGCACTTGAGAACAAACGCATCTTTAGAGTACACGCAGAACAGTTAAGACAAATAGTAAGTACGTTAGCATCAACTGAATGAAGAACATATATGCAATCCTCAGAAGTCACCGTTGGCAGATAGCACTTATATACACATACATCATAGCTGGACAAGTTCTCTTCCTGCTTGAACCTTACTTCTTGGGTAAAGCGATAGACGGACTACTTGTCCACGACTACACTTACCTGTTTGCTCTTTTCGGCGCGCACATGGGAGAAAACCTCTTTATGTACAAGCGAATGGTATATGACATACGCGTGTACACAAGAATTTACAATGAAATCGTAGCTGATTACTTAAAGCGAGATGCAGCATCAGACACTTCTGCAAAAGTAGCCAGAACTGAAATGCTACACGTAGTCATAGACTTTATTGAACACCACTTACACTATTACATATCAGCTGTTCTTACTATCATAGGAAGTCTATACTTCATATTCATACAGAGCCTTGTCACGGGATGGGTCATGATCGCTTGCTTACCTTTCATAGCACTTGTTGTGAAAGTCTTCTATAAGAAAATTGCTCAAGCTATGAGAGTGGGCAACTCTCACTATGAACAAAAGTTTGGAATTATGGATACGCAAGAAGATGCAAAGATCCACACCTTTTATGAAAGAAGGCGAAAGCTAATCATTGCTCAATCAACACTAGCAGCCAAGCATTGGTTTGGCATAAACGGAACTAAGACTATGTTTCTGATAGTAGCTCTTGCCCTCTTTACAAGCTCCAGCATGGGACTCTCTCACGGAACTGCCATAAGCATTTACACATACATCAATAACTTCCTAGTCTCACTGATGAGCCTGCCCGTCTTCATAGAAGTGTACACTCGCATACGAGACGTGGTCAAAAGAATAAGTTAAATTGTTAATAACTTTATGAAAAAAGTTTCACAAAAGTTTGCATGGTAAGTTTAAAGTGGTTATTTTTATACTATAATTAATTAATCAATATGGCACTTAAAGAATCTACATTTTCAAAACACGAGGTACAAGAATTCTTACTCAACACGGGTAATTCATTTGCATCTTCTTGCTGGCTTAACGACATCGTTGAAGATCGTCCTACATTTACGCAAACCGCTAAATGGTTCTACCGCTACTTTCCAGCTAACCAGTCGCAATACATGTTCCGACTGGCTGAATGCCACTGCACTCAAGAAGCTGCTTACGAAGAAACTAACGCTAGCAAAATTAAGTAAGATATGATAACACAAACCTACACCTTTCGTGATCTGCCTAAATGGATTCGGGAAAACGAGAACGGCAAACGGGACTCTTTCATTGACGGGGTTCGACTGGATATTGCCGCAGAATTTGAGAACGATTTGTTTCCACCTGTGATTACCAAATCGGAAATGGACGTTACCGGGTACGACCTCCACATTACATTTGCCGTGGAACCTACTGATGCCCGCTTCTTGGAAATTGCGTTACACAATCTACATCAAGGTAAACTCTTAAACTAAACATATGACAAAGGAAGAAATCTTAAACAACTTGCACAAGGATGATACTAACAACAACGTCTACGAATATATCCTGGAAGACGGAGATGAACTGTCCCTACGTGAACTCAAGACGCTCAACGAAATGGGTTACGTCTACCACTCGCAGATCGAGGACGTGGACTTTGAGGACGAGTATCTGGGCGTTCCGTACATGCGGTCGATGAACATCTACTACTTTTCCCTGGCCAACGTTGACATTCACGAACATCAAATACCTGCATAACTATGACAATACAACTAACACCACAAGAGTCGGAGGAGATCTTCTACTCTTCACTGTGCAATACCGTAGGCACAGGCTACATGGAAGGCTACGGATTGGAATTAAGCTGTGATCGCAGCCAGTACAAGTCTAGCCGCGAACATCTGGAAACCCTGCATCCTGGCATAGCCATCTGTTACGAAGACGTGCTTATGCAAGTTCTTCGTGATGGTGGAGAGCTTACCTTTATCGACCATGAAGGCGACGGTGATATGACACGAAGCATTACTCTTCAAGATGTGCATGAGCGTGTCAAGGATGTGGGTGCGCATGTCCTTATCAACTTTCATGAAGAACAGGATGATGCAAGTGATGCCGACGCGGTCTTGCAAACTGTTTTCTTTGAAGAAGTCATCTTTGGGTAAAACACCAACATTTACAAACATCAAATACCTGCATAACTATGACACTATCTGAACTACGTAAAGAATCGCTGAGACTGGTCAAAGAGCATCCTCAGCACGCCAATGACATTTGGGACTTCTACTCGCTTGCCGTCTCGGAAATCGAGGAAGGCGGTAGCGAGTCTCATGAATGTGACTTGGCCTACAACGACATTAACGAACTAATTAACAACCCTGAAGAACTATGATAAACAACGCAGAATACCTCATTCAAAAGTACGCGGAAGCTCGCGAGAAACAAGAAGAGTACAAACAATCTGACGCGGGTCGTCTCTATTGGAAAGGCGTAATGGACACCTTCCATTCTTTGCTTAGCGAATCGTTTAACGGCTGGGCAGATCACGGCACTACCGGCTACTATGTGTTTTACAAAGGCAAGTCTTATGATGCTGCACTAACTGAATTGGCCCAAATGGACCATGAACAATTCAATTCATATAACGCTTAAAACTAAGACTATGAACAAATACACATTTCACGTTTACACTGAAAGGGTCTCACCGCCCTACAATGAAGTCCATGTTAATGCACCCACTAAGGGTCGTGCCTGGAAGATTATCGAAGCTGAGTTTCCCTGGAAGGGAATTAGCTTAGGTGCCATCAACGACGTGCCCTACGTGGAGGAAGAAGAACCCGATACATACTGCCCACCCGACCCAGAAGAGCAGTACTGGGCCAATGTGGCCACTTGGAATGAACGTCACAGCCACGGTGACGTGGATGATTACGATTACTAAAAACGGCATATGAAAAAACGAATTGAAAACTTTTTGAAAAACCTCAGCTTTGAACAACTCAAGGAGGTACGTGAACAGGTAGAATGTCTCATCTATGCCTACGATGATGGCTACCTCTATGAGTGCAAGGTGCGTTCATACGGACGCAACTGGACTGAGCGCCACACCAATCCGCAATGTGTCCAAGACCTGTGCTATCGGTATGATGGCGATGACGGTATCATTGATGTATACACTACCAATCCAGACTTAAAGATTGACACCTACGGAGACGTATACTACTTTCCTACACTGGAAGATGCAGAGCGATGGCGCAATAAGCGCTACCTGGAAAGCTGGATTCCGCAGTGGGAAAAAGATCTGGCGGCTTGGAATAACCGTGAAAACGTGCCTTTTCAACAGAGACCTAACTTTTCACCTATTTATGGCCAGGAAAGTATTGACGGGGCCAAGGAAGAACTAGCGGGTATGTCTGATATCGTTGAACCTGTATTACTAGGTTATTACGAAGATGAAACTGAAAACGAAGAAAACTAAGAAAAATGGAAATAACTGACTTTGCACAAAGCCACAGGTTTACACGGTCTGTGTACACCTTTAATCTTATCATTAATGGTAAAGAAGTAGAAGGCACATATGAATGGGAAGAGTCTGCTTGGAGTGCTGATGATGACATCGTAATTGAAAATGACGAGCAACTTACAGAAGAAGAATATGAAGCAGTGCGCGACTATGTCTATGACAAGTTTAGCGGTATGTAAAGTGTTAATAACTTTTGAAAAAAAGTTGCCCAAAAGTTTGCATGGTAAGTTTTTATTGGTTAATTTTATACTATAATTAATTAATCAAACATGGTAAAAACCTCTGAAAACAATGTTCTTGACCTGTTCAAGAAAGTATCGGACATCGTTGTTCCGGACCAATTCTTTCATCCAATCAAAACCAACTCGCCGGAGCTTGACTCCACTTTCTCTGAGTTGGGCGGACTCATCCCTTCTCAAGTTACACTGGTAACAGGTAACCCAGGTTCAGGTAAGACTACTCTATGCGCTGTGATTGGGTCGCGCTTGACTGCTAACACTGACCGTCCCGTAGTTTTCCTTTCTTACGAGATGAGTGACTTCCAATTGAAAACTCAAGCTCGCAAGATACCAGGTTTCGACACTATGCTTATCTCAACTCACGAGTTTCACGGAAAAGTCGGCGGAATGGAAGAACTGTTCGGGGCTCTTGAGAAAATTCAACCGGCTCTCTTGATTGTAGACTCTCTACAAAAGATGGCCAGCAAGATGCCACAAGGTCCGACTCGCGGTCAGGTAGTCTTGGTTGAGAAATTCACCAAGTGGGCTAAAGAAACTTTTACGCCTGTCTTGCTCATCGGTCACAACGGAAAAGGCGGTGATTACGCTGGCCCATCATTCTTGAAACACGAGGTTGACTCTCACTTAAAAGTATGGTATGACCGTGAAACTCAAGAGCGCCTCTTCTCTATGTCAAAGAATCGCTTTGGTGGTAACATGGAGCAGTACGCCTTCCGCATCAACCCTGAAGGTGTATTCGTGGGTAACGAATGGTGGAGTCGGATAGACACCAGCTCTGCTGATGAAGTTTCTGACATTGTCATGGACTTTAAAGCAGCAAACGGAAATTCCGAGTCATGGGAAAAGTTCAAAGACGCTGCTACTTCCATCATCAACTACTTAAACGCCAAACACGCTGACCGCTTTGTCACCAGCACATTCGTAGGTGATCCTGCTAAAGTTCACTTATCTTGGGAAGGCAAAAGATTCTGCTGTACTTTTAAAGCCGGTAAGATTACTCTGGGTCGCAAATTCTTCGATAAGATAACCAACGACAACTTCTTGAAACTTGGCTACCGCAGTGAATGGCCGTACGCGCACAAGTTCATCAAGAATCGCGAGGAAGCACTCTTGTGGGGAGTCCTTCACGAGTGGGTCCACCTTTTCAAGGGTTACCAAAAACACACTCACAAGATGTGGAAAGAAATCACACGCATCGCCCGTGAAGAGGCTTGGATCTTTGCTTCTGCGGCCTAAGAACCAGGTTGCTTCCTGTGTATATAAATCTAAAATTAAACTTATGTTAGTCTCCCTTTTGCTCATCTGCATCTTCATCTTACTCACGATAAGAAACAACAGTGAGGTCTTAAAGAACGGGCCCGCCGCTCCACGCTTCTTCGCACACAGCGAAGAATCTCAGTGGCTGCCCAAAGTAGTCTATGGAGTGGTGTTGATATCCGTCTGCCTTTTCGCTCTCTCTGTGCTGCAGTTGCTAATCTACAAGATGATGCTATGAGGCCACTAGTGTTCGCGCTCCTCTTCACAACCGGCGTTGCGGCTCAACCACTTCGCCAACCCACACCGGTGATGCAGTTCCCTGAACGCATGTCACTCAACTACTACTCAGAGCCTCAGCCGGGTCTCTTCACTCTGTGGCCCAACTCACGCAGCAAGGTGACAGGATCGCTGGGTTTCAACACAATCAACTGGGGCGGCGACTTGACGCCTCGCAACATCATAGGCTACGACGTTCGCGCAGAGTTCTACATTTCGCAAAGCTGGAGCTTCACTCTGCGCCAGCAAAACATGTACATTACCAGTGAGGCGAATCTGCTGGGAGGAGTCGCGCACAGGTTTCCTCTGCAACGCAAGAAACCTCTTGGGCCAAAACTCTGAGCGCTCAGAGGCCGTGCGACTTACCGCACCGTGTTTACACACTAAGAGACGATGCGCCCAGAAGACAGCCTCCGGGCGCGAGTCAAGACTCACCAACGAATAAATACAAACCACATGAGAAAGAAAACCACAAACGAAATCTACTACTGGGGGGTAGTCGCCCTCATGGTCCTGACACTCTACGTAGGGATCAAAAAGATCAGCAAGAAACCCACCGAGAGAGAATCACAGGGGGAGGGATCGACGCCACTCCGCCACCCTGACACGGCGTACCGCCAGGGCTGGGACTCAACAGGGAACCCGCCGAGAGATACCACCGAGTGGCGCAACGAGTTGCACAAGTAGCCACCAGCGCGAGAAGAATCTGTATTCCAATTCAGCTTCCCTGAATTGTGAACACATCACGCCGAGCGACGGTTAATCTGAGAATGTTAAAAATCGTCTCAGAAAAAACTACCAGAATTTTTTTCACCAGAGGTCGCAGGGGAAGATCCAAACCTGGGAGCCGGGTCATCACAGGAGCCGGGTCCAGAGTCATGGGCAAAATACTGCCCAGCCGAAATCCTCCGGAGAAGTGGTCTGAGCAATTCTTCGTCTTACTCATGCCTCTAATGCGGGAGTGTAAAGTTTATATTTTATATAGCTTTTTTTTATGGTCAGAATAGTCATAGGTACTTTTGGGCCAGAATATGTGCCATACAACCAGTGTTTTCGGCCTTAAAAGGCCGTTATACGGTCCCATATAACCCGGTGCCAGGCCAAAAGCGATCAAACACCGAGTCCCATACGGCCTTTAATCGACCTGCACGCTCCTAAACGCCGTTGCCGGCCATTACGGGCCACCGGCCATTGCCTGCAACTCTATCGGCCCCGTTAAGGACCCCGTACAACTACTCTTTCTACCAGTGTGGAGTCTGAGCGCTTCCACCACTTCCACCGCGCCCTCTACCGCTCGGCTGCCCGGCTCCAGAGCGCCTGGTCTGAGTGGATGAGCCTCTCCCGGGGGCTCGCGCTCTGCTCGACACCCCTGGACGTGTCGAGGCCACTTGCCCGGAGCCGGGTCGCTCAGGTTCTGCCCAACTGAATGCAGACTACCAACCGATGTGGGTCGAGCGCGATCCCGCCGGAAGTGATGGCGGAGCTGCACTCTCCGAGTGGCCTCTCTGACCCAGCGCCACCGGGCCACTTCTCCACCGACTTCCACCAGCGAGGACTACCGGTGACGTCCTGAGAGTGTTGGCCGCTGGTGGTGCAGCTTGGGAGTGACCGTGATTGAGGGCCACCTGGCGCCTCCCTGGGGATGAGGTCGACGGCTACTACTGAGTTGAACTTTTACGTCCTCACTGGTGGACTGCTCCACTACCGCTACTACGCTAGTCCACTCTAGAACCTCATCTCCAGAGGCCCTCCACGACACCCTCCAGAGCAGACGAGTTCACGGTAGAGGGCCTGTAGAGGGCCCGTGGCAGGCGCCCTGGCCGGCTGTTCTGAGGGGGCGGTTCTAGAACACCCCTAAATCACGCTCTGGAGGGCCCAAAACCTCATCAAAACGTGACATTTTTTCACTTCTAATGAGGAGAACTAGTGTCTAACGCGTGAATATAACTACTATATTGGCTCTACTAGCGGGTAGAATAGGCCGTTCTACCTCTTAGAACCCGCTGTCTACAGGGGTCTCGTAGTGTAGTTTGCCCAGTAGATGAGGTACCGCCGGCCAAGTGTTAATAACTTTTTCACTTTTCCATTGCCAGTGTCAATCCAAATGGTTAATTTTATACTATAATCAAATAATACTGTAACGGCTTCTCGGCCGGGACCGAGTATACTCCGCCGCGTATAATACCCTGCGGGTTGTTAACCGCTCAAGTGTTAATAACTTTTTGAAAAAAGTTGCCCAAAAATTTGCCAGTGTCAAAAACTATGGTTAAATTTATACTATAATTAATTAATCAATATGGAAAACACTACAATGGTTCTTCTTAATATGTTGGCCGAAAAGTATAAACTCAATTTACAGAAACTCGTAAATCACTGTATAGAAAATGGAAAGAGTCGATCATCTTTCAAACTTTTCCTTTCTGGTTTGATGTATGAGCTGTCTGTTAATGAGAATGGAATAATTCAAAAACTATCTTAATTAATCAATATATGAACAATTTACCAAATTACGCTAAAGCCCTTTTGCTTCAAGGCGCTTCGACTACAGGAAATTTTACCGAGGGCTACTACTACGCAGAAGAGAGGCTACAAGTCCGCCACTCAGCAGACCTACTCAACTTTTGCCAGTGGATCGACTGCAAGATAGGCGGGGCTTCTGCCTACAACATCGACATGCTCTACGCGGCTTACAAGGCCCCACAAGACGAGAAGTTGGCCTCCTACGCAGTCGCCGTAGCCACGGCTATCCGGGCGATCAGGTCCGGCTCAAATTGTTAATAACTTTTAACTATTTTTAACATTTAAAGTTTGCATGGTTCAACTATTATGGTTAATTTTATACTATAAACAAATAACTGATATGGCAAAGATAAACACATACGGACTCACAGAAAAGGAGTTAACTCAGGCACATGCCTACATGGTAGAACAAGGGTATATTGACGCTACCGAGGATATTATCAGCTATGCTCGTTCTATGGTATTATACCATCCTTTCCTGTGGAAAGCAAAGATCCGTCAATGGTCTAACCTATACGAACAATCAAAAACAGCATAATATGAAAGATACTACACGACACCACATTGAGGCTGGCACCCGCATAGCCTACAGAGACCCAGCCACTGGAGCTCACTCTACCGACCGAGTGGTCGAGAGGGTTGGAGATGACCTCATCATAGAGGTACTCACAATCGGCGGTACCACCCGCAGAAAGACCATCCACCTCTCAAGCGTACAATCCTACACAAACACTCTACAATGGGTACCCGCCAACAAGTGTTAATAACTTACAGAAAAAAGTTGCGCTAGAATTTGCATGGCAAGAAAACAATGGTTAAATTTATACTATATTAAATAATACAAAACAACTATGGGAAACGGAGTTAGAAAAACAGTAGTCGAGAAACAATCACAGGTCTACGGGGGGTTCTTGTCAGAGATCCGCAAAATGTCTAGAGATGACCAGGACCGATACGCCACGGAGGGCACTCCAGGCTGGCACCGCTGGCAGAAACGCCTGGCTGAGGCAGACGAGCGCCGCCAGTACAGGGCCCGGGCCATCAAAGAGTTCGAGGCGCAGGTGCCCAAGTACGGCAGCTTCGCCGGGCTCACAGCAGAGGACGTCGCCGCCATCACGCAGACCGCTCAGGAGTGGAGCGAGAAACGCAAAAAGTTTAAGCGAGACCTGGACAAGAACTACCCGGCCATATTGCTATAGTCCATAGGGAAACACGCCATCGAGATATAAACATCATCACGGGAGGTTAGCGCCTCCCTTTTGTTGTCTTGGATTGCAGGAAATCCTCCAATAGGGAATTGTCATCCCGAGCGTATGGAGTAGCGGAGCGGAATGGGCCGGGTAGACAACTGGGTGGCTCCCGTACCGCCCGTACGGGGAGAAATAGGACAGGTGTGGGTCTGAGAGAGATTAGGGAGGTACAAGTGCGGAGAGTGTCGAAAAAATATACTCGCGAGAGGACTTCTATTAAGACACTAAAAAAGTAGACCCTTGTTTCCCTGGAAACTGCCTAAAAGACCCAGATGCGGGTAGATTTGTACGTTCAGAGCGCTTTTAGAGGTGTTGGCAACTAATCGCATGATGATCGCCAAGTGGGTACAAGTTTTTGCGAAGAGGTACACTTTGGGCAGTTTTAGAGTGAAAAAGCGCTAGTAGAGGCCGTACCGCCCCAGTGGAGCTGTGGTGGCATATACTGGTATGGGATTGTGGTTGTGGAGCGTATTCGGGATTGTTGTATATTGTTAATAACTCTTGAGCGTAGTGTTTGCATTGTTCGACTATTATGGTTAAATTTGTACTATATTACTAATAATACTAATACTACGCTATGGAGGCTGATGCGGCATATACTGATACTACTGATAATACTTGGAGGGGTGGGTCTTGCATTTACTTTGAGACTCAGGCCGAGGCCCTTCGCTGCGTGGAGTGGGGCGTTCAGCTCAGGGGGTACGCGATTGTCTACCCTGACCGCCTCTGGAGTGAGCACGTTGCGTACGGGACTACTACTCACTATTCCTTTGCTCTAACTAACAAGCGAGGAGGCGCCGCTCGGAAGATGTGCCACTGTCAGATATACAGAATGGACTCTGGGAGGTACGAACTCAACTGGTACATATGTTAACAACTGGCTGGGAACTAGTGAACTCCGAGTGTATATAAACCACATAAAATGATTAACAGATATGAATAAACTCAACTCGCACAGTTGGACTCGCTTTAAGAGAAGATGGGTCATCTTTTGGGGGCATATGAAGAGCGCTGCCCGTAATGATTTACGAATTAAACGCCCCACCAAGGTAAGTGCTGAGGAAGAGCAGGCTATGCGTATCTGGACTCGAGTGGTTCACCAGCCCGACAGTGATCTGATGTACAACCCACAGACGCATGATGCTTACGCTCAGTGGGACAGTCCAAGTGGCACCGTCTACCTCTTCTTGGAGTCACAGAACATGCGCGTCATCAATACGGTGGTTGGGTACGATATACGCCTGTCGTCGAGCGTAGAGCGCTGGTGCGGAGCCGTCTTCACTCGTGAAGTTGCGAAACGCCGAGCACGCTTCCGCCAACGCGCGGAGAGCAAAGTTCTACATTCGCTAGATTCACTGGAGTCGCGCCTGAATGAGGTTGATCTCAACGCCACTAAACCTCAATTAGAAACTCTAAACAACAACTAACATGAGAGACTTTAACTTTAGAGAGTGGATCACAGATGTGTTCACCTTTGTATTTGCCACAGTGATTGTGGGATTTGGCACCACATTAACCATATACTATCTGACATCGGTACCCACAATTGCCAGTGTACTGTTGGGAGTAGCCGGTTTACTCATTATCTATCCAGCTATCAAAACATGGCAAGAGCGTATCAAGGACTTATTCTAATACTGCTGCTAACGGGTTGTTCTCGTTGTGTGGAGATATGGGAGGTTGAGCGGGTGCCGATGCGCTGGGAGGAGGAGGTCACTCTGCCTGCTGACCACTGGCACTACCGCTATAACGAGCCCGACTCTGTTTGGAGGTGTGCTTACTTTCCGGCCGATACTTTCTGTTGGGTCCATTACGATACGCTGGTGTATACACGATATGTAGGAACTTACAAAATAAGCAAGCAGAGAAGCGGTAAACTTAACTTTAACATCATAACGAATGAATAGTATAGACTTACAATACCAAGAACTTCTCAGGCATATATTAGAACACGGTGCCGTCAAGGGAGATCGCACTGGTGTAGGCACTCGCAGTATATTTGGTGCAACCGTTAAACACAACATGAGTGAAGGCTTTCCGCTGCTGACTACCAAGAAGATGTACTGGCGAGGGATCGTTACGGAGCTATTGTGGTTCCT
>Ga0194123_10001521_pt1 | contig 34552 bp, 39 predicted proteins | sample TA2MahsurfametaG_5_FD_155479 | JGI IMG/M metagenome (GOLD analysis project Ga0194123, IMG submission 155479) | Freshwater microbial communities from Lake Tanganyika, Tanzania - TA2015023 Mahale A surface | ecosystem: Environmental > Aquatic > Freshwater > Lake | place: Tanzania: Lake Tanganyika... | reverse complement strand
CTTAAACGGGGTGCCCCTGCACTTAGAAGCAGGGGACGTTCTGTCAGTCCGGTCCACGGCCTCCAACACCAATTTTTACCTGTCCTACCTAGAGATAGACAGGAACTAAGGATGGACAAAACTCAGTGATTTACAGCATAATATTGCCCATATTCGCGTCCTTTCCCGACGCGCGGGCGAAGTCGGCCCACCGGCAAACTTGGAAAGGATAGCAATGGAAGAGCAAGGAATTATGTCTCTGGGGGGCATGGGAGCCCCAGCCCCGGTCAACCAAAAGCCGCTTTTTGACCCAGCCTCTTCGGCTGCGTTTGAGGCGGCTCGTCAACAGATCGACCCCAGGGAGTTTGGCGATGAGCTCCTGAGCGCCGCGGAGGACACGGATCCTGCTGCAGTGCAGGAATTTAAGAACGCATTGCAAAGCATGCAATTGCCTCCCGAGGTCATTGACGCTCTTGGCCAAATGGTCGATGCGGTCCTTGCTGAGCCACAGAATTACCAGGAAATCCGAGCTGAGTTCATCAAAGAGGGTGTGCCTGAGGAGCTTCTGCCTCTTCAGTTTGATGCTGCCTACTTCGGTGCCATGAACATGGCTCTGGACCAGATGTCCGGCTCGATGGAGCCCATGGGCGTGCAGCGTTTTGCTGAGGGCGGGATTGTTGCTCTTAACCCCATTGCTCAGATTTTGGCTGACCAAGGCCGAAACGGCGACCGGATGCTGGCTCACATTACTCCTGCCGAGGCACGAATGCTTCGTCGCAGGGGCGGCTCTGGAACAATCAATCCCGTCACTGGCCTGCCTGAGTTCTTTGTTAAGCGCGTTGCAAAGGCCGTGGGCGGAGTGTTTAAAGGAGCTGCCAAGGCGGTAGGAAGTGTGGTCAAAGGCGTAGCTGGGGCCGTGAAGAAATTCGCAAGCTCCACGGTCGGAAAGATCGTTACCGGTGTTGCATTGGGCTTTTTCCTCGGCCCAGCGGCTGCAAGTATGTTGGGCGTAAGTGCAACCAGCGCTGTTGGGGTAGCGATTAGCGGTTTTGTTGGCGGTTTTGGCTCTACGTTACTTGCTGGCGGTAGTCTTAAAGACGCTCTTAAAACTGGAGCGTTAGGCGGTATTACAGCAGGTGCATTTTCTGCCGTGTCCGGCGCACCTATATTTGAGTCCGCTACAATGACTCCTGGTGAAGCTCTTTCTAGCCAATATAGCCGTGCAGTAAATGCTGGAAAATCGCTTCTTAATATGCCTTCTGCACAGCCCGAGGTTACAGGAACAATTGGGGGCGTGTCCCCTGTTCAGGCACCGACCGCCCCCACAGTCACGGAAATAGCTGGGCAAAATATCCCTGGGCCTAATGACCTTATTAGTGTTTCCGCTACGTCGCCTACTCAGGGCCTGTCCACTCAGGGCTTTGTTGACCCCATGTACCGCCCTGACCTAGCTGCGGCCCAGGGCATCCCCGTAAACTATAACATTGCGACCGGTGTTGGCGGCACCCCCCTCGATTCTGGTATTCAATTCGGAGGAACAACGGGTATTCGTCCCGCCGCAAACTTTACACTTGATCAACGACTTGCTAGTGGAGTGCCTTTGCCAGGAGAGGCGGCTGTTGGAGTTCCTCCGATTGAAGCGCAAAGCGCGGCAATGTTTGATCAACGTCTGGCTACGGGCAAGGCATTTCCTGGAGAAGAGTTGGGCAGCTTTCGATTGCCGGGAGATCAAACTTCTCCCTCATTGATGGCTCCTCGAGGAGAGGGCATCACATCATTGACGGGCCCTTCTGCTAAAGGCACAGCAGGCTTCCAACAAGCCCCGTCGGCCATGGACCTCTTCAAGCAGAGCGAATATGTACAAGGGGCCAAGGAGCTTTTCTCTCCGACCTCCTATACGGATCAACAATTAATAAACAGTCCTGTCTTCCAATCCGCCAGAGGAGCTGGTGCAAGTTATTCGGAAGCGATGAAGGCTGCATCAAACGCATACAACCCAAGTTTCATACGTTCATATGGCCCGACTGTTGCTGCAGGAACCGCCGTACTTGGCGGAATAGGCGGGTTTGGTCCACAAGAGCAGCCTCCTCCTGGAATCGTGCCCAAAGAAACAGGATTTGATCTTTTGGCCAGAAGCCCAGAGGTTTATGGCACCACTCCTGGTGGCGCCAATATTCAATATGGCACTCCTCAGTACATGGGGTATGACTTACCAACAAGGCAGTATTCTCCTATGCAATACGCACTTACTCCAGTTCGTTACCCATCTTTCCAATACAGCCAACAAAGGCCCATGTACGCAGCTGATGGGGGCATTGCCTCTTTAAAAAGTGGTGGAACTCCCAATTTTCCTCGCAAGAACGGGGCGATCAACGGACCGGGAACGGGGACTTCGGATGACATCCCCGCGATGCTCTCTGATGGTGAGTTTGTCTTTACTGCCAAAGCTGTCCGAGGGCTTGGAAATGGCTCAAGAAGAGAAGGCGCCAGAAGGATGTATGCGATGATGAAAGCACTTGAAGGGAAAGCATAATGGCTGAAGTCACCGAACAGATAGTCCGCGAAGCGCCGCAGATCGAGGCCTACAAGCTAGGCCTCCTCGAAGCCGCTAAAAAGCTCTCCGAACAACAACTTCCCCTGCCTGCTTATCAAGTAGCAGGGATGACGGACCTGCAAAAGCAGGCCGCTCAACTAGGATCACAGGGCATTGGTGCATATCAGCCATTTTTGCAAGCAGGACAAAAAGCAGTAGAGGCAGGCATTACTTCTACTGGACAGGCCCTTGGAGCGCCGACCACGGCTCAGCTGCAGCAGTATCAAAACCCCTACCAAGAACTTGTTACTCAGCAGGCCCTGGCCGAGATGCGTCGTCAGGCGGACATTGCTCGTCAAGGGCAGGCTGCTCAGGCTGTTCGTGCAGGCGCTTTTGGTGGCACTCGTGAGGGCGTCCAACGAGCAGAAACAGAACGTGGCCTGCAAGACATCATGAGTCAACGAATTGCTCAGGATCTTGCGCAAAATTACGCACAAGCGCAGAACCTTTTTGGCCAACAACAGGGCCGTGCCCTGCAGGCTGGACAACTGTATGGTCAGTTAGGAATACAACAGGCCGCTTTGGGTCAAAGCGCTCAGCAGCTTGGCCTGCAAGATGTGCAGACACTAAGCGCTCTTGGGCAGCAAGAACAAGCGCTTGCTCAACAGCAGCTCGAAGCGCAACGCGCGACACAACTGCAACAAGCGCTCACGCCATACCAACAAATATCCTTCTTGTCGGACATATACAAAGGTGCCCCTGGTACACAGGTTGCACTGACTGCACAAACTGCTCCACAGGCAAGTCCTCTGATGCAAGTAGCGGGGCTGGGGATTGCTGGCTTGAGTGCTGCGGCCGGAGCGAAAAAAGCAGGGCTATTTTAATAGGGTGGATAAATGAACAATCCTGTCATGCAACGACAGATGTTCATGGCAATCGGTACGCCTTCCAGAAAGCCAGAAGAAGGAATTGTTTCTGGGATGGAAAGTGTAGAGGGCTATGAAGATCGTACTCCAGACAACTTAGAGATCATCGCCAACAATCTGCGTGGCGATATTCGCTCGATGGACGAGCGGTATCTTGAGCTTGCGGGTATGGTCGGTGAAGCGGCGTTCGACACACCTGAAGAAGTTTTGGCATTGATGCAATCCCAGCTTCAACAGCAAGGTGCTCCTGCAGCTGCGGCTCCTCCCCCGCCTCCTGCGGCTTCCCCCAAGATGGGTGGCATTGAAGCGCTTATGGCAGGAAACGCTCCTCAACAGGGTGCTCCTCAGGGAATGCCCATGCCAGAGCAGGGGATGCCCGTGCCACCTGGAATGCCTCCTGGGCCCGGTGGTATCGAGGGCCTTGTTGCACCGCCCATGGAACAAGCGCCAGTGATGCGGCAAGCTGGATCACCGCCCACGGGCGAAGTTCCTCGGAACATGCGAGTCACTCTGCCGCCGTCTGCCTATCCCAGCTACCTAGAGGCAATGCGTAGTTACGGTCGAACAGCTCCCACTTCTGTTCCTTCTGGGAATTTGTACTCACGTAGTATTTTGGACTTGCTAAAGACTGAGGCGCCGACGTCTCGTTCTGGCAGGCCCATTCCTTTTGTGGACAGAAGTGGCCGCATGTATCAGCCCATTGGTGGCACTGATCCGCGCATGGCGAGCCGTGGTACTCCGTTCATGCCCAGAGCTTCTTATGGAGCTCAGGCATTAAGAGTGTTGGGCCCTGCAGGATACGTGCTTGGTGCTGGCATGCTTGGAACAGAAGCATTGATGTCTACAGACAAGAGTGCTGGAAAGCTCACTGGTGATTCATTTGGCTTGGAGTTTGGTAGCAGTGTTGCTGGCACCCCTGGGTATAGGTATTTGCCTGGGATGGAGCCAACTCCAGTTCCTGCCCCAATTAGTCAACAACCTAGTGGGCTTGTGGAGAAGATTCCTGTAGCACCAACTGCTCCTCCTACTCTTCCCAGCCGTGAGTCGGATGCAGCCGACGCTGTTGCGATTGCTCCAGGGGTTGTTCCGTCCGCAAAAGAAGAGGAAAAAGTTGCCGAAGCAGGCGTAAAAGGTACTCTTCCTGCTCCTCCCAAACCCCCAGAGCGTGGGCTTAAAGAACGCACGGAAGAGCGTTACAGAATTTATCGAGACTTGCTTGGTGATGACAAGAACATGCGTCAGGCACAGGCCCTGTTTCTTTTAGCAGAGGCTGCTCTTAATGTGGGCGGTGCCAAGAGCAAACAGCGTGGTGTTTCTGGCACTCTAGAGCGTTTGACCACAGGGCTTAAGGGCCTGCCTGCAGGCATGGCGGCTCTTGGTGCGGAAGCTTCTCGTGAGGACAAGGCGCTTAAGACTGCGGCCATCAGTGCGGTCGAACAAGAAATGGCAGCCGAAGCCAAAGAGCGTGGCCTTCTTCAAAGAGAAAGCCTCAAGCTCATGTCAAAAGCTGCTCCTATTAATGACTTGGCAGCATCTTTTAAGGGCCGTTATCCGGGGTACGACGATGGATTTTATATTCGCATGGCCAAGGACTACAAATCTGGTTTGATCAAAGAACTGCCGGACACGAGTGAGCTGTATGACGTTGCTTCTGGCAAGGTCTTGTTAAGCCCGTTGAATCCGAACGACAAAGAGCGCGTTGGTTATCTTGATCCAGATATGCCCTTTACTTCTACGAGCAATAAAAGGCTCTCGAGGGCAACAAACAAGCAAAGGCCTGAGTTGATCGATCGAATCTCGAACAACGAATCTTTGGTTCAAGACATTGAGAACTTCTACAAAGACATCATGGACAAGAACTTTATTGGTGTCGTGCCCTCAATCCAGAGCGGCCTAACCAACATCACATTGCCATTCTTTGGTGAAAACCCATTCTCGAACGTTCCTTTGCAACAGCAAAGAAATGCAGGCTTGCAAATGAACCAGCGCTTGCGTGAAATGGCCATGGCATATCGTGGCCGCCCGTCAAACTGGTCCGAGGAGCAAGTCAATAAGTACTTGGTCGATCCTCAGGCAATTTTTAAAGACAAGTCTCAGTTCTTTGCCGTGCTGGAGAACTTCCGTCAGGGCGCGATCAACGAAATCAACAGGGACTACCACCGCCTGTTCCCGGAACAAGTGCCTTTGCGTCAGCTCTCGCAAGTTCCGTTGGGTGATAAGAAATCTCCTCTCGAGTCTAAGGATCTCAAGTACATGGGAGAGATGTTCCGAGTCAATCCCAACCGTGAGGTTTACGTTAAACTACCTGATGGCACTTCTGAGAGAGTTACTGCTGAAAGCTTTCGCACTATGACTGGACAGCAATGAACATCATTACTCTTCCCAGTGGTAAGCAAGTCGATGTTGACACCGGAGAACTCGTAGGTGCCATACAAGCTGCCCCAGTTCCTGCTGGGCAACTGACTCAAACTAGAAGAGTAGACATTGTAGGTGAAAGCAAAGGTGCAGCCAGAACAGCTATGGACGCCTTGAATCAGTTTAGTGCTGGCTTCAATACCATGCTGTTCTCGTTGCCCGATGCAACGATCCGTGCTGTTGCTAAGGCGGCCAACGTAAAAGACAACGAGATTCCTCAGTTCGTCAACTACTTTAACCGTGGGAAGACCGCTCCAACAAACTCTCTTGAACGATTTGCGTATGCGATCGGCGCAGGAGCAGGATCTGCTCTACCGTTTACTGGCCTGCTTGGCGCAGTGGCCCGAACAAACACTCTTCGTGCCGCACTTCCTGCAGATGCTGGTGTAGCAAAGCGGGTTGCAAAGGACATGCTCGATTTCACACGATCCAATCCTGCCGGTGCAGTTGCCCTGGACCTTGGATTTGGTGGCGCTTATGGGGCACTTGAGCAGTCTGTAGAAGAGTTTGCAGAGCCAGGAGAAGCAAAAGAATTCTTGAAAGCCACTGTCCCGTTTGCTGGAACGGTAGCCATTCCTCTGGCCGCTTCAAAAATAATCAGCCTTGCAAGCAGTCTGCCATCCGTGCAGGCAGCAAAAGGAGTGGCAGGCGTCGGTCAGCAGATGTTCGGTGGTCAGACGGCCGAGGGCTTTGCTGCTGAGATTGGCCGTGAGCGGGCCCTGAACATTCCGTTCTTGCGCAGTGTGACTAATTACGCAGGGCGTAAATACGCTGAAAAAGCGGAACGTGATGTAGAAAAAGTGCTCTCTCCTTTGGTGGAAACCCCTGGGAAAACCATGGCGCCTGGAGTCAGAGAAGCGCTTGAGGTTACAAACGCCATTGAGAACGACCCACGGCTCAAGGATCTGCTGTTGTTTGACGCAGGGGAGCAGAGTCTTTATGCCCCGTTGATCGTCGCACGGAACAAAATGTTCCGAGAGCTTGCCGGGGATCTTCTGGCAGATGCGCAGGTTCGGTATCAAAAGAACCGGGAAGGGTTTTTGACTGCCTTTGATCGCTTTGCTCCGAATGCAGAAATGAATTTGGACAAGGCCCTGCAGCTTACTTATGCGGATCAGACCCGTACGGTCAACAATGCGCTCAAGCAGTTGGCTGATTTGCAAGAGGGCGAAGCAGCTCGGGTGATGGACAACTTTGTCCCCCAGAATTTGGATGAAATTGGTGAGAGCCTGCGCAGTGGCGTGTTGGCTCAGATGAGCGCCAAGTTCCAGAGTCTTCGCCGTGCTGCGGAAAATATCGGGGCACGAGAGGGCTTTGATGTGGAAGGAGTCAAGATTCCTACCATGCAAGAAGGTGCGCCCATTTATCCGCTTGGTATCAGTGCTGCAGATTACGAAAACTTTGGGCGCTCATTGGTCAATCGCTACAGGATGACCAAGGAAGATCGGATGTTCCCTGATGGAACTCCGCATCCTGTGCAGTTGATGCAAAACCAACTGCGTCGTCTTGAAGACGCTAGAAATAAAGCGTCCGCTGAGTACATTCCTGACATCGTGCGTCAGAAGATCATGGAAGATCCGGATGCTCCAAAGATTCTTCGGATGATGGAAGAAAAGGAAATCAGGGATTACATAGACAAGGCCGTGGAATATGTCTTGACGGGGAAAATGCCTCGTTCTACGACTCCTCCTCGGCGTGGAATGGTTCAGATTCAAGCCATTACAGGCAACACGCCTCCTCTGAGTAAAGAACAGGTTGATGAGATTCGGGAAGAAGCTCGTAGGATGGCGATGAAGGATGTCAGCGCCACGATGACGTTCCCCGATGCGCTCGATCTTTTGGATGCTGCTCAGACTTACCGCAACATTTCAATCCACCAGTACAACCGGCTCTTGGGCCTTGGCACTTCTCGCAATCAAGCCAACCAAACGCTCGATCGTGGGAATGCACTTCTGCGTGATGTGGAGAACTTCATCTTCACAAACTTTAAGGGAGTGCGTGGCGATCAAGGCAAGGCTCTTCGCAATTGGATAGACGAGTACAAGGCCGTCTACACCGATGGATATGAAAAGGCCTTCCCACTTTTGATCTCGAAGCGCGATCCACGGGGCAACTTTTACACAGGCAACGAAGAGCTGGTCAACAAAGCCTTCTCTTCTGCCCAAAATATTCGCGATTTGAACGCTATTTTTGGTCAGGACCCCGCTTACATGCGGACCATGACTAACGTCCTTTTGGACAAAGCTCGTACTGCACCGGGAGTCATCAAAGACGGGATCATCAATCCCGAGGGCTTCCAGAAGTTCTTGTCCTCCAAGGGCATCAAGTCTGTCTACGATGCAATGCCTGAGCAGGTCAAAGCCAACGTCTCCGATGAGATGCGAATTGGCGTTGATATGGCACGTCGAGTCAAGGAAATGCAAGACCGGGTTGATCTTGCCCGTGACGATGAGCTCATGGCCATCCTCAAGAAATCAGTGCGCCCGGACGCTGATCCAAGTGCCCTCGTCCAGCAGGCCATCACCGATCCGGCTGTCATGCGCAAGCTCGTCAACGCTGTTGGAGCAGAGCCTCCTCCTGGAGTTGGGCCCACGGCCACCGGAACTCAGCGCAAAGAAGCCCTGCAGAGGCAGGTTTGGGACACGGTCCGCAACAAGTTGATGGATCAAAGCGATCCCTTGTTCTTGCAGGATTTCCTGACCCGTCACAGCAAATCACTGAACATTCTCTATGACAAACAGCACCTCGACGATCTACAAAAGCTTGCTGAAATACAGCGTCGAGTATTTGCGGGAGAGGCGCCGGTTGGCACGATCAGCCCGTTCACGACCCTGGATGAGGCGCTAAGAGAAAAAATTGGTGCAGGCATTGGAACGATCGAAGCCACCGCCCGTGCGGCAATGATTCGTCAGATCAGTCCGATGCATGCCGGTGTCACCCTTGCCAGCCGCTATCTCAGCCGTCAGCAAAACGCCATTTATGAGACAGTGCTCTACAAGGCGCTGACCGATCCTGAGTATGCGCACCAGCTGGTGAACGCTAATAAGCCGATCACGGACAACAAGACGTTCAATACCATGAGCAAGCTCACCTTCCAGGCGGGTGGCTATCTTCCCGCTCTGATGCAAGGTGGTGCTCGTGTGGCAGGAATTGAAGCAACACAGGCACTTTCAGACCAAGAGCGCCTAGTTCCTAGCGCAATGCCTGTTGTTCCGCCTCGTGCTGCCCAAACAGCTCCTGCTGTACCGGCTGCGAATCAGCGTCTCTCTCAAAGTGCTCCAGCAAGGACGCTTCCTCAGATGCCAAGTCAAGGGGATATGCAGAATCTGGCGGCGAACTATGCTCGGCTGTTTCCTCAAGATTTTGTGAGTCCGATACTTCTGCAGCGCCAACAAATGCCGCAACCTTAGCGTTCCATTTGTCTAAATAGGAATCAAACTCCCGGCCGCAGAGCAAAAACTCTTCGGTCGGACCATCCTGTGCGGCCATGAGAATCACGCCTTGGCGGATCTTGGTGTTGTGTTGCTCGTTGTGGGCCTGGGCGTAAGCGACCAACTGAATGAAGTAGTCATCAATCCACTCTCGACGCTTCATTTTGTTGGTCTGTTTGAAATCCACGATACTTTCTTGGCCCTTGTACCTTCCTGCTAGGTCAGTGGTCCCAGCATAGCTACCCCGGCAGTAGACCATCACTTCGTTGCCCCAGACTTCGTCGAGGTTGGCAAAGTAAGCCTCCATCAGGGTTGCGCCCATCCGGTAAGCCTTGAGTTGCCACCACTCCTTGGCGGGGCGAATCGGTCTGTTCTTGATGTGGCACTCGATAAAACTATGCATAGCGGTGCCCACGGCCGCCGCTTCTTTACGAATCCGCTCGGCTTCTTCCTCCCCAACCCGCTGGACCCAGGCATCCAAGGCGCTTTTGTCTTTGGAAGCGGACAAGATTGTGGTCACACTTGGCAGGGCCTCTCCATGTTGGTTCACGTACCTTCGACCCTCCGGTAAATCTTGCCGGACTAGGGTCTCGTAGCGATACCTACGGACAGTATTGATGATCAGATTAGCCATTTTTTGAGGTCCTCTCCGAGCACTTGGGTGGCAATATCGATCTTGTTTCGTAGGGCTTCGACGATCTTTTGATCGACGGTTTTAGGGGACATCAGGTCAACGTAGGTCACAGATTTGGTCTGCCCGATTCGGTGAGCACGGTCCTCGGACTGCAATCTGACTTCTAGGTCATAACTGTTGGAGTAGTAGATGACCGTCTTGGCCTCGGTCAGGGTCAATCCGTAGCCCCCGGTCTTGGGCTGACCGATAAAAAAACGCAATTCTGAGTTTGGATCTTGGAATTTATTGACAATTTCCTGGCGCTCATCCGCTGGAGTGTCTCCGTAGTAGGTCGCCGCACACCCTCCGCCGTAGGTTTTGGACAGAGCCTCGTGAATCTTGAGAATGTCATGGGTGTAGGTGGCCCAAATAATGGCTTTTCCATCACTCTCTTCGATCACTTCCATCAACGCATCGAGCCGATTACTAGGGATTTCCCTAATCTCCCCGTCATCTGATCGAATGTGTCCACAGCAGATCTGGTGCATACGCATGATCTGAGTCAGAGCGGTGGTGGTTGTGGTGATCGAACCATCTCCCAGGATTGAAAGCGCTGTCTTTTTCATCTGCTCGTAAGCCTGCCCTTGTTCCTCGGTCAACGGAACATCCCTGCTGACGTAGACCTTCTCGGGGAGATCGATGCACTCCTCCTTGGTTACCCGGAAAGCAAAGGGCTGGAGCTTCTCGTTGAGCTCGTCCAGACGCCGATAGCCCACAACTTGGTTGAAGGATCTACTACCCATAGTCTTTTTGACTACTACTGCGTAGCGCATTTGGAACGCAAAATAGCTGGCAAAGCCCAAAAGATCAGGGTCCAGGAACGCACATTGTGTATACAAGTCCAGCGGGCTTTTGGTGATCGGGGAGCCTGTCAGGATCCTGCGAAACGAGGCAAACCTGCCGACTTTGTAGATGTTCTTGGTGCGCTGAGCCGTTGGGCTCTTGATTGTTGTGCTCTCATCCACGGCCATCAGTGCCGTGTGGGACAACAAAAAGCGCTCTGCAAACTTAGTGCCCTTGGGGCTGGAGAATGCTTCCACGTTCATGACCATGATGTGCAGCTTGTCGTCAAGGTCAAACATCTTCTCCATGGCCTGCTCTTGTTTTTTAGACGGCTGTGGGCTCCAGAGAGCTACAGAATACGTCACGTGATCAGGCATGTGCTTTGGAATTTCAAGCTCCGCCCAGTTGCGGTAGACGCCCTTCGGAGCAATGACCAATGCTCCGTTAATGTGGCCGTTATCGTACAGCATTGCCATGTTGTTGATGAGCATGAACGACTTGCCCGTGCCCATGTCAGCGAACAACGCCGTTGTCCGGTCATCCCAGAAACGGTGTAAGTAAGCCGCTTGATGAGCATATGGCTCGTTCTTAAATCGGTAATCGACTAGCATCTTTATCCTTTCTTGACAGGCAACTTCGCCTTGGGTATAGTCTATCTCAGAAGTCATAAAGGAGAAAGACGGAATGCCAAAAATTTACGTTGTGCAAGAGACTATGCGCCACAATCTTTTGCCAGCCCAAGCCTTTGGGGACTTGGTTTTTCTGTTGCCACCCGTGGCACAGATTACCTTTTCCCCAGGACCCACGGTCCAGCGCATGAACCGCATCCTGAGCAACTTTACGGATGAGGACTACCTGCTCTTGATCGGGGACCCTGCCGCGATGTGTCTGGCCGCCGTTTTGGCGTCTAACAAAAATCGTGGTAGGTTTAAGCTTCTGAAGTGGGACAAGCGTGAAATGAAGTACTACCCAATTCAGATTGACGTCAACAAGAAAGGAGAAAGTGATGAGTATTGATGTATCGCAGTTGGAAAAGGATGCCGACGCATTGGGTCTTGCTGACCAATCGCTCACCGGTATTAGCGATCTGGCCAAGAAAGCTCTCTTGATCGAAAAGGAAATCGAAGATCTTGAGGCTACCTTATCAGAACGCAAAGAAGCGCTTCGGGACATAACAGACAATCGTTTGCCCGAGGCAATGCGCGAGCTCAACATGAACTCGTTCCGGATGGCTGATGGATCATTCATTGAAGTCAAGCCCTTCTACAGCGCAAGCATTCCGTCTGACAGAAGAGGCGAGGCCTATGAATGGCTCCGTGCCAAGGGCTTTGATGACATCATCAAAAACACCGTGTCCGTGCAGTTTGGCCGTGGTGAGGATGGGAAGGCAGGAAACCTCATCCAAGAAATCCGTCAGAAGGGGATGATCCCCGAGCAAGCGGAGAAGATCGAGCCATCAACGCTCAAGGCCTTTATCAAAGATCTGGTCGAGCAAGGTGTTGATTTCGACACGGAGCTTTTCGGCGCTTACATCGGCTGGAAAGCAAAAATCAAGTCCAAGTAAAAGGAAATTAACCATGAATCAAGTAGCCAAAAAGCAGTCCACCGAACTAGCCCTCGTCAACGATATGTTTGAGGCCGATGCATCCAGTGGCATGGAGAACATGTCCCAGGAAGACCTCGCACTTCCGTTCCTCAAGGTGCTTTCACAACTGTCCCCGGAACTCGAGTCAGTCGAGGGTGCAAAAGCAGGCATGATCTTCAATACGGTTTCCAACCAGCTCTACGATGGGCAAAAAGGAATCCTCGTTCTGCCCTGCTACTATGAGCGCAAGTACATTGAATGGGCACCTCGTGGCCAAGGCAGTGGCGCACCGATCAACGTCTACCCCGCCACGAGCGACGTCATGTCCCGCACGTTCCGCAAGCCAGGAGATAGCAAAGACTATCTGGAGAGCGGCAACTACATCGAGAACAGCGCCCAGCATTACGTTCTTGTGCTCGACGAGAAGGGCGACCATCCTGCTTTGATTGTCATGAAGGCCACACAACTTAAGAAGTCACGCAAGTGGAACAGCATGATGATGACCGTCAAGATGAATGGCAAGAACGGTCCGTTCACGCCTCCGTCGTACAGTCAGGTCTATCGCCTGACCACGTCCAAGGAGTCCAATGACAAGGGCACTTGGTATGGTTGGGAAGTTGAGCGTGTCGGTCCCATTGAAAACCAATCTCAGTATTTAATGGCCAAGGGGTTTGCCGAGTCCGTTAAGTCTGGGGATGTGCAAGTCAAGCACAGCGATGAGGCTGCCGAAGCTCCAAAGGCACACACCGCATTTTAATGAGCTAGGGCCCAGTCCTCCGGGGCTGGGCCTTTCGTACAGAAAGAGAAGCTCATGCTCGATATCTCTCAATTCAAGTTGATTTTTGAAGGACTTGATATTGCTTATGGCACATACCTCATAGAGGGTGAACGAGAAGATGGAAAGAAGAACGGGAAGGCCACTGTTATCCGTAAGTCCCCAGGGGATGATCTTTGGGAAAAGCACCTCATGGGTGTGGAGCCTAGTCTTGGGATCATTCCGATCCGTTCAGATAACACCTGTACCTGGGGGTGTATTGATATTGACCAATACCCGCTCGACCACAAAGCCCTCATCAAGAAGATTCGACGGCTCGAACTTCCATTAATCGTCTTTCGCTCGAAGTCCGGAGGCGCTCACGCTTTCATGTTCTGCCGCGACCCTATCTTAGCGACTGATATGCAGAAAAACCTCAAGCTGTTTTCGTCCTACTTGGGCTACAGCGGCTGTGAGATCTTCCCAAAACAAACCGAAATCCTTGTTGACCGTGGCGACACGGGCAACTTCTTAAACCTGCCCTACTTTGGTGGAGACAGCGGGACACGCTACGCATTTAAAGACGACGGCACCGCCGCTACGCTCGAGGAGTTTTACGAGCTCTACGAACAATATGCCGCCGCTCCAGGCAGTGAGACCTCAAAGCCTGTCGTTCCAATCGACTCGGACCTGCCTGACGGCCCCCCGTGCTTGCAGTATCTCTGCTCACAGGGCTTCCCCGAAGGAACACGGAACAATGGTCTCTTTAACATCGGCATCTATTTGAGGAAAGCTTTCTCCGACACGTGGGAAGACGAGATCCTTAAGGCCAATCAGAAGTACATGACCCCGCCCCTGCCACTCAACGAGATCAATCTGTTGGTGCGGCAGTTAAAGCGCAAGGACTACCACTACAAGTGCAAAGATGCACCGATCAGCAGTCACTGCAATTCCAGTCTTTGCAAGACACGCAAGCACGGCATCGGGCAGGCCAGTCACGAGGGCCCAACCATCGCGGCGCTGTCCAAATACGCCAGCGATCCACCTCTGTGGTTCCTAGATGTAGAAGGCAAGCGCATCGAGCTCACGACCGAGGAGCTCCAGCAACAGCACAAGTTCCAAGTTGTGTGCATGAATAAGATTAACGTTGCACCACCGACCATGAAGAAGGATCAGTGGGAGCGCCTGCTCAATGCACTGCTCAAGGAGATGGTCGAGAGCCAAGCCATTACAGAGGCGCCGGAAGATACCAGCAACGAAGGCCGCTTCTACGATCTGCTCGAGGAGTTTTGCACACACATGCAGAGCGCCTTGGAAAAAGACGAGCTCCTCATGGGCCGCCCGTGGACAGACGAAGAAGAGGGCATGACTTATTTCCGGCTCAAGGACCTCGAGTCCTACCTTGTTCGTCAACGTTTTACGTTCATGACCTCGCCCAAGATTGCCCAGCGCCTGCGTGACATGGATGGCTCCCCTGTGTCCGTGACGATTAAGAGCCGCACCGTTCGCCTGTGGAGAATCCCGTCATTCAAGCGTCAGGATGCTCCATTCCACGTAAAGATTGAGAGCAAGGAGTCGCCGTTCTAATGGAGACCAAGAAGATATTTGGCCCTCCAGGGACGGGAAAGACCACGTTCCTCCTCAATACCGTTGAACAGCTGTTGAACGAGGGCATTCCTCCAGAAAGAATTGGCTATTTTGCTTTCACCAGAAAGGCCGCCCACGAGGCAAAGGAGCGGGCGCTTAAGAAGTTTCCGCACCTAAACGCAAAGAGCTTTACCAACTTTCGTACTATCCATAGTCTGTCGTTTGTTTCCTTGGGCATCCGCAATGAGCAGGTGCTCAAAGACAGCCACATCCGGGAGTTCTCCCAGGAGATCGGCATCCAACTGAAGTTCTCTCAGGGCGATGAGAGTTGGGAAGTCTCCGTGGACCACCCAGCCTTTGCCGTCATACACTTGGCACGGCAAAAGATGGTCGATCTTCAGGTGGCCTACAACGCCTCTGAGCTTCAGATGACTTGGTTCGAGTTCAAGTTTCTACATGATTCCTACCGGCAGTTCCTGCTCAATAACCACCTCTACGATTTCACTGACATGCTGGAGATGTTCTCCAACGCCTTTGACGATGCTTACCCATCCTTTGATGCAGTGATCATCGACGAGGCCCAGGACTTGACGCCCTTGCAGTGGAAGATTGCCAAGCGGCTCCTTGACAAGACCAATATTTCCTACGTCGCAGGCGATGACGATCAGGCCATCTTTGGCTGGAGCGGCGCAGATGTAACGGCCCTGCTTACACTGCCAGGAGAAAACGTCGTCCTCGAGCAGTCTTACCGGGTGCCTCAGGCCATCCACGACCTGAGCGCCGAGATCATCCAACGTGTGCGCTACCGAGTTGATAAAGAGTGGAAGCCCATGGACACCGAGGGTGCGATCCACAAGATCTTCAATGTGCGTTCGATTGACTTTGAGAATATTGAGGGCAATTGGATGGTCCTGGCCTCCACAAATTACATGCTCAACGAGATTCACGAGCACCTAAAAAGCGTTGGAATTCTTTTCGAGCGCAACCACGTTCGTTCGATTAGTGAGGGCACCGTTGATTCTGTCTACGCATGGGAGCGCTTACGCAAGGGCGATTCGATCAGCGCCAAGGAAGTCAAGAACATCTACAACCTCCTGGGCCCCGGCATGGTCCGGCGAGGGTTCAAGAAGTTTGACGGCCCCGACACGCAGCTCTATTCCTTTGAAGAACTGACCACGAGCCACGGGCTTGACATTGCAAAAGAGACCCCATGGTACGAGGCGCTGGTTCGCATCCCCGAGCCACAAGAGGTTTACATCCGTGCCGCTCTTCGCAGGGGCCAGTCTCTTCGCGGCGAGCCACGCATTCGCTTGTCCACGATCCACGGAGCCAAGGGCGGTGAGGCTGACAACGTCGCCTTACACATGGATCTGTCCTCTAAATTTATGGACCTCTACCACCAAAAGCCCGATGACATTCACCGCTTGTTTTATGTTGCCGTAACACGGGCCAAGAAGAATCTCTATTTGGTTCTTCCCAAAGACTACTCGAAAGCTTTTCACATATGAACCTGACGTTCATCAAGCCCTCCAAAACAGAGTGGCTCCCACCGGATGCGCTCCCCGATCTATCGTCGGCGACAGAAATAGCCATCGACCTTGAAACACGGGACCCAAACATGAACGCCGAGGGCCCGGGCTGGCCGACCAAGCAGGGCGAAATCGTCGGTTTTGCCATTGCCGTGGAGGGCTGGAGGGGTTACTTGCCCGTCAAGCATGAGGGTGGGGGCAATTTGGACGAGGGTATCGTTCGCCGATACGTCCAAAGTGTTCTCGATCTACCCGCAGACAAGATCTTCTTTAATGCCGCCTACGACGTGGGCTGGCTGTGGGCCGAGGGATTTAAGATCAACGGCCGCATTCTCGATGCCATGGTCGCCGCCGCTTTGGTGGACGAGAACCGCATGAGCTACAGCTTAAATGCCCTGTCCTTTGACTATCTCAAGGAGCTCAAGTCTGAAGAGGGACTGCGCAAGGCCGCCGCAGAGTTTGGTGTTGACCCAAAGAAAGAGCTCTGGAAGTTGCCTGCCATGTTCGTTGGAGAGTACGCCGAGCAGGATGCGGCACTGACCTTGAAGCTTTGGCAAATCATGAAGATTGAGTTGATCAAGGAAGAGTGCTCCAACATCTTCGAGCTCGAGACAGCGCTCACGCCTTTGTTAATCAAGATGACCCAGCGCGGCATTCGGCTCAATACCAACAAGGCCGAGTCTGTCGGCAACTACCTGCAGGCCAAAGAGCAATCCTTACTTAAGCAGATCAAGGATCTCTGCGGGGTTTCGGTGGACATTTGGGCGGCGGCCAGCATTGCTCGGGCCTTTGACAAGCTCAATCTTTCCTATAGCAAAACCGAAAAGGGCTCCCCAAGTTTTACCAAAGGGTTTCTCTCCACCCACCCCCATCCGATTGCACAGATGATCGTCGGCGCTCGGGAGTACAACAAAGCCTCAGGGACCTTTGTCCAAAAGCTTCTGAACTACGCCCGCCACGACGGCAGGATCCACTCCCACATCAACCAAATCCGATCGGACGATGGCGGCACGGTAACCGGGCGCTTTTCCATGAACAACCCCAACCTCCAGCAGATTCCTGCTCGGAACCAGGAGATCGGCCCGATGATCCGGGGCTTGTTCTTACCGGAGGAGGGAGAGGAGTGGGCGAGCCTGGACTACTCCCAGCAAGAACCACGGCTCACGGTCCACTATGCTGTGTCCATCGAACTTGCCAGCGCCATAGAGGCGGCTAAGAAATATCGAGAGAATCCCGATGCGGACTTCCACCAGATGGTGGCCGATATGGCAAAGATCCCCCGAAAGCAGGCCAAGACCATTGGCCTGGGGCTGACCTACGGCATGGGGCGGGCCAAGATGGCCAACGAACTGGACCTGAGTGATGCAGAAGCGGCAAGTCTGATCGCCCAGTTTCACGACGGCGTCCCGTTCCTGCGCTCCCTGATTACCAGCGTCCAGGCCCGTATCGATGACCCCGAGTCCAGGGGTTCGATTTTTACCCTGCTCGGCAGGCGGTGCCGGTTTCCTCTTTGGGAGCCCGCGACCTACGGCCCATTGCACAAGGCCCTGCCACGCGATGAGGCCATGGCCAAATATGGGCACCCGATCCGCCGCGCTATGACCTACAAGGGGCTCAACCGGTTGATCCAAGGCTCGGCCGCCGACCAAACAAAAAAGGCCCTGCTCGATTGCTTTAACGAAGTTGGATGCGTTGCCTTGCTTCAGGTGCATGATGAGCTGTGCTTCTCGGTCAAAGACCGGGCGCAGGCAGAAGAATTAAAGAGGGTGATGGAGGGCTGTGTTAAGCTGGAAGTTCCTTCCAAAGTGGACCTAGAGATGGGCCCATCTTGGGGGGAAGCAGCTTGACGTGTAATCTCCTTCTTCTCCTTACATGGGGGAATTTGGTCACCGGGGACCTTCCCCGGTGACATTTTTTAGGAGAGCGCAATGCTAAAGATTGACGGACACGACAACGCGATCCTCGGACCAGCCTTGATCTGGAGCACCGAGGGCACAAGGACAGAAGTCCTCGTCTACGATGCCGAAATTATCCGAGCCAACCTCATGATCGACGGCATGAGCTCAGAAGAAGCCCGAGAATTCATCGAATACAATATCGAGGGCGCCTTTGTAGGAGCCGACACGCCAATACTGGTATGGACTCAGGACGAATGGGGCGATTGGGTTGACAGCTGATTGACTCCTATCCTATAATCCTATACATGGACAAAACCAAATGGAAATCGGTCATCGTTCAGGTCGCTACTCATGAAAAGATCAGGGATTTGGCGCACTTTCAGAAGTTGCCAATCAATCATGTTCTCGAGAGGCTCGTTGACGAGGCGTGGAACAAGATCTACGGACCACGAACCGCCCCAAGTCCATACTTGGACCAAGCGCCTAAGGGAGTTTTTCGCAGTAAAGCTTAATTTCACAACCGAGAAAGGAGAAAGTATGTGGCCCTACGTTATTGCAGCAATCATCCTGGGAGCAATCCTATGACGCTACCCGTAGAAGAGCCAAAAAAAGAAGCCAGCGCGGCTGATCTTGCCAACTTGCAGTATTGGAAGAGTGTTGCCCGCCGTTACCGTCGCCAGCGCAATGAAGCCTTGGAGCAGGTGCATTTCCTGCGCGAGAAGCTTTTGAAGGAAACTGGTCGTGCCTATGACGGGCATGACTATCTGCGCCTTGTCATCAAGACCGCCTCCAAGCCGTCTTGGAGATACAGGATCCTCTTTGCCGTTGAGCGTCTGCTCAAGGTAAGAGGCAAGTAACCCCATGTATACAATCAAAGGAGATTCACAGTGATTACAAAAGCCAAACGCCGTGGCCGTCCGCCCGGATCCAAAAATAAGCCCACCACCCGCCGTGGGCGCCCGCCAAAGTCCGCCACCCCGGCCACCATCGATACGACCTTGGACCAACGCGCAGGGCGCTATGGGCTGTTTCTCGGTCAGGCCGAGATCTCTCAGAACTTCAAACAGGTGGTTTACCACTACTTGTTCAGCCGGGAGAAGACCTTGGACGTGGACCAAGCTGAGGCCCTCGAGATGATCGTCCATAAGATTGCCCGCATCATTAACGGCGATGCGGACTACTCCGACAGCTGGAGAGACATTGCAGGCTACGCCATGCTGATTAGCGATCGGCTTGAAGGCCACCCGCGATGAACCCCAAAGACAGGAAGAAGATCATGGATGCTCTCATTAGCATGAACGCTGAGAGCAGGAAGCTCCACACCATGAAACAGCTTTCTATGACCGCAGTGCAGTTTGCCATTGACGAAGGCTTGGATCCTGTCGAGTCGGTAGTGGCCTTGGCTACTACCGTCGCAGTCATAGGCAGAGTCTCCGAGATTCCCCTGCGAGAACTCGTCGCCGCAACCGTTAAATGCTATGAGGACATGTATGCAAACCCAAACGCCCCAACAATGCAATGACCACCAGTGCAGTGACGTTGGCTTCGATATCGTCACCATCAACCAATCAGCCCGCCTCCTGCAAGAGGCACTGGCCGAAGCCCACCCGAGCCAGGAACAACTCGATGCGGCCGAAGCACTATGTTTAAAGATCCACCGCTCGACCTGCGCCATCCTCGTTTGGGCAGAAAAAAAGAGAGTTGACAACGTGTAAAACTACCCGTAGTATGAAGCTGTAATACTTAATAAAGGAGAAAGAAATGACGTTCCTCAGAGAGAAGTACCTCTTGCCTGCCGCCTTTGCCGCTGTGTTTTTTTCTGGCATGGTGTTCTCGGCATTCATCGGTGGGCTCATCGTCCACGACCCAACGCCCAAGGTCATCGAAGCGTACAAGCAGGGAAAGCAGGACGCCCTGGCAATTAAGCGCGGCAATGTGGACCTCGAGATGACCTGCGCCGCCCTATGGGAGAGCAAACAACCATTCCTGGGAGATCGCAAATGAGCTTGGAAAAAACAACCACGAGCTTGGAAATCTTAAAACTCAAATTGGACGGCCGCGAGGTTGTCGATGCGGAGTTGGCCGGGTTGGATAGCGCCGACTACCCCGACTTCTGCGACGTGTATTTCGACAAAGCATTCTTTGCTGACACCGGAGAGGCATTGGAAGACGAACAACTCGACCGCCTCGCCGAACAAAACCCCGATGAACTACATGTCCTGGCCCATCGGACCATTCGCTATGGAGGAAGAGGATGACTAACGACGAAATTCTCACGCTGGTTGCAGAAGTCATGACCAGCGGCATCAAGCAAGAAGGAGCACGGTACACGCTCCCCGAATCAATGGTGATCGAGCTGGTGCGACGTGCTCAGAAGGCAGAACGAGAAGCTTGCGCCTCGGTCCTCGAAACAGACGGAGACGCCGAAGGCAAAGGACCCATATCCACGGCGTTGCGAGTACGCGCCGCGATCATCCGATCAAGGGGGAATCATGGCTGAGTACTGCTCCCAATGCGGCAACCCCATGTGCATGTGCCAGGAGATTAGACGAGCAGAACGGCCCCACACTAACGAAGCAATTCTCGACAACATGGCCAAAAACAACCGAGACCTGCGCCAGGAAAACAACCACCTGCGGATGGAAATCGGACGTCTCAAAACAATGATGACCCCGAAACAATGGGCAGGGCTCACGGACCAAGAAATCACCGATCTCTACCTCCTGGCAGGAATCATCCCTTGGACAAAACATACGTACAACAACGAAAAAGGGGCCATGACGCCCCTGGTGGACGACGGGATGGACGGGGACGGCACCTGCTTGAGGCAGTTTGCTCAGCTGATCGAGGTTAAGCTCAAGGAGAAGAACTCATGAGAAACCCAAGAAAAAGCATCATCTTCGGTAAAAGATTCCGGTTTACCGTCTACGACCTGAAAATGCTCACCGACGGGAAATTCACTACCCTGCGCTCTCAGGTCCTCCAACTGGCCCAAAAAGGCATCATCCACCACGTCGATACCCTCCCCCCTCAACACGTCAAGGTCTACGAATCCAACGTGGACCCACTCGTGCTCTTGAAACAAGGATCCCTCGCTTGGCTCCCACCCATCAACTACGTGCCGGAATCCACCTACTTGAACAACCCCTTTAACCTGAAAAACGCCATCGACATGCGCTGGAGAACTCAATGAGATGCATCTACTGCGAGGGCGAGGAAACAAAAGTGCTCGACACCCGCAAATTCCCGGAACGCGAACCTTGGATTACCCGAACCCGACGGTGCTACACCTGCAACAAACGCTTTAAAACCATCGAAATCCCCGCCGGAGACCTTAACTTTGAGGAAGAAAAGAACGGTGTAGAAGAGGTGTAGGAGAGGTGTAGGAGAGGTGTAGAAGAGGGGAAAAAGAAGTGTAGAAGCGTAATCCTAAAGCAAGACAAGGGACGCAAGCGAAGTGAGCGGTTATTTATGGATCAAGGATCAAGGAACAGGGACTAGGAAAGGAGGAAAATTGCCTTATTACGCTGAAAATTCAAAAAAAGTTTTTTATGTTCACCAAAAATCAAAATTTGACGTAATTGGTGTAATAGACGTAATTTCTATTTGTTTTCAATGAGTTATAAATTACAGAGAATTACAGTAGTGTTTTGACGTAATTATTGATGTTACAATTAACTATGCTTTTTAACCTTTCGTACTACAAACGTCCAGGAATTCATAAAAAACAACAATGAATTTTTTTTTTTGAATTTCTAGCGTATATGGTGAAGACGGAAGGGCAAAAAGTTACACCTGTGAAGGAGAGACGTAATGATATTTCTAGTGCTGATTGGCCTGTTCTTTGTGATGACCTTTCTTGAGGATCGACTCAAATGAGCTCGACGGTCCGAAAGAAGCAAGCGCAAGCTTTGTCCAGGGTGGCGCAGTATGACCCTGCGATACATAAACGAGGGCCCAAGCAAAGGAAGGTCCTGACCGAACGGGAAGTTAAATTTGTAGAAATATGGTTGTCCTCTGCTGGACAACTCAGCATGCGGGAGGCGGCGATCGAGGCAGGCTATCCGCCGTCCTCGGCGCATAGCAGGGCCACAGAACTGACCAACCCGGTCCGTAAGCCCCATGTGGTGGCCTACATCCAAAAGAGGCAAAGGGAGCTCGGAGAGAAATACGGGACGAACTTTGAGCGCCATATGAAGGATCTGCTAATGATCCGGGATAAGGCAATCGAGGCTGGGGCTTGGGCGGCGGCAGTGCAGGCGGAATATCGAAGGGGGCAAGCCCTTGGCAATATTTACGTTGATCGCAAAGAGATCCGGCATGGGGTGATCGATAGCATGAGCAAAGAGGAAGTGCAAAAGAAGCTCGAGGAGTTACGTCGCCTGTATTCTCCCCGCCGGGAGGTCATTGACGTAGAGGACACGTCTTTGGACGATGCGATAGAGATGGAAAGAGAAGCGGACCACACTACAGGGGAGGAGTTTGATGAAGCCGGAGACAGCGTTTTATCGGAGGATGAAGGCGGGGATGAAGAAGACGAGGATAACCCGCGTTGAGTCCTGGGTGAACCTAGGTATCCCGGACTGCATCCTTTCCCTTGAGAAGCGCTTTTTGTTGATTGAACTGAAGGTTGCGGCGCCGAGCGGCCGGATAAAGTTAAGCGCTCATCAGGTTGCTTTTCATGAGGCGCACCGGGACTATCCCTGTTTTATTTTGGCAAGTTTTGGAGAGGCGAGGAAAAGGGAGATTTGGCTTTACCCGTCGCACAGGGCGAAGGATTTAGCGCTGGGCGTATGCCAGCCGGATGTAAAGATTCCGGAGAATGCCGAGGGATGGCGAAAGCTTGAAGAAGCATTAGGGTTTTCCCTAAGTTGACTACCGGTAGTAATGATGCTACAGTGTGGGTGTAGTCAACTCATACAGGAGAATTACCATGGCAAGAAAATGGCTTGTTGGCACCAACACCGCAAAGGTCGATGGTCCCTCATTCAAAACGAAGCGCGAGGCGATCGAGTACGGCCGCCGATATATTCACGGCATTTTTATTGTTTGGAAGGCCGATCTGCACGAAGGGCAAAAGGCAGAGAACGGCGCCCGTCTTCGGGCATGGCTCCGTGATACGGCGGAGGCCTCAGCATGAAAGTATCCGAACTCACAGGAGTCGCCCTTGATTGGGCGGTAACTAAGACCGAAGGATTTGACTCTGAGGTAGAAGGCCCCGAGTGGGGGTTGTGGGGCTGGGCAACCGATTGGGGCCAGGGCGGACCGATTATTGAGCGCGAGGGCATTTCGCTCACGTTTGAGAATGGAGATTGGATTGCAATCGCGCTCGGGCACACTTCAGACGGTAGGGCTATTCGGTACTTTGATTATTCCCCTCTGACTGCCGCCATGCGCTGTTACGTCGCGAGCAATTTTGGCGATGAAATTGAAGTGCCCCATGAACTCATGAGAGGAGAAAAGGCATGAAGGACTACCCACCAGTTCAAGCACTCCGCGCCCATCCGAAGCGCATCATGTTTATTGAGGGGCAGGATAATCTGATTACGGGCGGGCAAGCTTACTTGAGTCGCTCTGGGCAGTCTGTTGCGGTGACCCTGTACGGGCCGCGCGACCCCCGTGACCCTGACGCATATCCAGTGCCCCGGCATCGCGTGTACCTGCCGGTGGAAATGGTCGAGGGCGCGACAAAACCCGCGCATCTGCTGAACGCGGCACAACATAAAGCTACGCGTTGGCTTGATGACTGCAAAGCTGATTACTGGCACGGCGCACTTGTTGTCGCGTGTAGACCCTTGCGAGCGCACTACAAACCCCTTTTGCAAGCGATTGCCAAGACTGCCCACAATCGTTGGGGCCACAGGTATTGGCGCAATGCGGAGGCTCGCGCCATGCTGGACCGCGAGCTTCGCTTGATTGGCGTCAAGATGCCGCCGCCCGTGTCTGCCATACGATTCCGTGAATTTATGAGAGGAGAAAAGGCATGAGCGCCAAAGAACTTTATCGCTTGCTGGACAATTACGCCGGAGCGTATGAGACGGTCGAATCGTTCGATGGGGTTCGCATCATTCGCTTTGAAGTAGAGGAAGACTCGGGGTTTGGCCTTTTGCCCCTCGATGAGGCCTCGGATGAGCAGGTTATTGCTTACGCGGATTCGCAGGGGTATGAGCTTACGCCGGAAGACGTGCAGGACATCCGTATCACCTCAGGCTATCTAGGGGAGACTGTATCTAGGGCGGTGAATGATTTTCTCGATGCGTTCGAGAGGTAAGGCTTGCAGGAATAAACTATCCGTAGTATTCTAGCGTCTCAACTTATACAGGAGAAAATGCAATGCTTAAGACGGTCGCAGTATCGAAAAATCAAAAGACGGGTCCTATCGCTGTCACGTATCGATCCGGAGCGGCGGACGTGTTCGGCACGTGCCCCAAAACTTGCGGGCTTTTGCCTTGCGGGAAAACCGGGGCGGCGGAAATGGACTTGGATTATGTTCGGGCCGTGGTCGATGCGGTGCCCCGCCAGGGTAAGGCGTGGACGTACTCTCACTTTCCGGCAGATCAGTTGCCCTTCCCCGAAGAGGGTAAGACTGTAATTAATGCATCGTGCGATTCGATGGATGAGGCGGTTCGGGCCTTTTCCTCGTTTCGGCCCGCGACGGTTACCTTGCCAAAACAAGATTGGAAGAGCACTGAGTACCGGGGCGTTCGGTTCGTGCGTTGTCCGGCGGAATTGTCCGATACGTTCGCATGCAATGATTGCGGCGGCGGAAACCCGATATGCGCGCAACCCCATCGCGATTATGTGGTGGCCTTTTTTGCGCACGGCCCGAGTGCGAAGAGGGTAGGTACGGGCACTGGGGGTTGTTACGGTTCGAGCGGGCGGGTATCAATTCAATGGCACCACACTAAAGACAATGGCGCGGCGGATGATGCGCAGGCGGTCCGGGAATTCGCGCGCTCGCTCCCCTCGGGCTCATTGCTCCGGCATCATGTGGTGGGTGATATGGGGGCCGCGCTGTGATCATTCTTTTATTAGTGTTTGCCCTAATGTGGATTTTGCAAGATTGGCTTGACTGACGTCCCGGTATCCTATAAATTATCGATATGGCTTGAATGGTTCGGGCCTGCAACCTCAATACAGGAGATTTAAAGATGACCGCTCACCGCTCGATTTACAATGAAAATGGAATTTCCGTCGATCAACTATCCGCCGCCGTTCCTTCGGTTTTCGCTCAACAGCCATTCTCGGGCGTGTCGTCCCGGTACGGGTTTGTTCCCACGATTGATGTGGTAGAAGACCTCCGCGCTTCCGGGTTTAAGCCTGTGCAGGCAGGGCAGACCCTTACCCGTGTCGCGGGTAAAAGGGATTTCACTCGGCACGTGCTCCGCTTCCGTCCCGATTACGCGCCCACCGTGGCGGGCTCACACCCGGAGGTTGTGCTCATGAATTCTCATGACGGTTCATCCGGGTTTAAATTGTGGGCAGGGCTCTTCCGCATGGTTTGCGCGAATGGGCTCATTGTCTGCACGTCCACCATGGGGGCCGTGTCCGTCCCTCACCGCTCGAATGCTGTTGAGGCCGTCCGGTCCCGTTCGTTCGATTTTCTCTCCCGTGTGGATAACCTATCCGACACTGTCGCTCGGTATGAGGCCCGCTCACTCACCGACGAAGAGGCTTTTTCTTTTGCTGAGATTGGCGCGCAAATCCGGTGGGGCTCCGAACGGCCTGCTGGTTTGAATGCTCGAGACCTGCTTATGGCTCGCCGGTTTGAGGATGCGAGGCAAAACCTGTGGACGGTTCTCAATACCATTCAGGAGAATCTCACCCGTGGCGGCGTTAACCTCACCCGCGCAAACCGCCGCTCGAGCACTCGGGGCATGCGATCGGTGCAGGACGATACCCGCATGAATGTCCGCCTGTGGGCCGCCGCCGATGAGTTTTTATCGGGCGATATTGTGGACGTCGAGGCCGTCGAGGTAGCATAGGCGGAGACTATTGGGTCGGCCTATAGGATAGTTATAAACTAAGCCCCATGGTCCGAGGGCCGTGGGGCGTGTAATTTGGTGCAAGGGCCGAGGGGCCCTTGCATTGATTGCCGATAATTGATAAATTATCGGTTCGTTCAACTGATACAGGAGAATGCATCATGCAATTGTTTTCTAAACAAGACCCAAGACGGCACGGCGGGCCGTATGATCGGGGCCGCGCTGATTCATATTATCGGCGGCCTTTTGATCCGCATTACTTTGTCGGTGACACTTACTCGAGCCCGAGGGTTGCCGCCGCCGATATGTCGGCGGCGGAGACTGCGGCCTATGCTCGAGGGTTCTTGGACAATGAGCGGTACGGGGATTTTAAGGACTGGGGGTCACCCTTTGTCCATGTCTCTCGAGACATGGACGAGGATGAGGGGGGTTCGCCATGATCGTATCTATATGCGTGGTGAGTAAAGAATATCGATGGGTCCAGGTCGAGGCGGAGAGCAAAGAGGATGCTATCGATAAGGCATGGGACGATATTGAGAACATCATGAATCGTAAGGCGGTGGATTACGACACTGAGCTCTATGTGGACGAAGGCGTTGAAGAGGGCTGGCGTCTCGATAGTTCAGTTAATGTTGAGCTCAAGCCCCGATAGTTAAAAAGTAATGGACGGGCATAGACCCTGCCGGTAAGGTTTACCTTACCGGCAGGGTGCCGGTGACACTTAATACAGGAGAAAAGGACATGGGCAATAGAGCCGTTATCACGTGGGGCACCGAGGGGTCTGAATCGGTGGGTGTTTATTTGCATTGGAATGGGGGCCGTGCGTCGGTCCGGGCTTTTTTGGACACGTGCAAAGCCCGGGGCTACCGGTCCCCGGCCAACGATCCGTCGTATGCCATGGCTGGACTGGTGGCCGTGATACAGGAGTTTTTTGGCGCCACTGGGTTATCCGTTGGCGTCGACGTGATAAACCGCATGGACTGCGACAACATGGACAACGGGGTTTATCAGGTGGGCGAGGGTTGGCAAATTGTTGACCGGTGGGGCGAGGGCTCGCAGTCGGTTGAGTTGACCATGGCGCCCATGCATGGTCGCGAGCTCGAGCAGTATGAGGGCATCATGGCCCAGCTGGCGCGAGCCAGGGAACCGGCAGCCATCGTGTTTGAGACGGTCTAAGGGACTATCGGGGCTCGAGCCCCGATAGGGATTAGGGCTTGACAAGTGCAACGATATTCGAGAGAATATCGTTGCAGTCTAACCTATACAGGAGAAAATCATGTTGCAAGATCTAATTAATGAAGATACCCGGGGCCCTGGCTTTCCCGCCAGTTACAAGTACGACGGCCTGCTGAGAGAACTTGCGGCCCTGCTGGTGCCGCACATTGTTGAGCATCCGGACATGCAGAAGTTGCTCGGCAGCGCGTCTCAGTTGGTCACCCGTGAGACTGTCGAAGAGATCGTCCAGGCCAAGATAGATGACCTGGGCCCGATGGACCGCGACATGATCCGTGAGGTTTGCGAAGAGGTCATCGATGCGTCGGACATCGATGACAAGATCAACGATTACATGTCCTCCAACTTTGAGATCTCGGACTATGAATCGGAGATCAAGGACATGGTCGACGTGGACGATGCGATCGAGAATTATCTTATTACTCACCTCGACGATCAGGTCACCCAGGCCGTCCAGGGCCTGACGTTCAACGTCGAGGTTTCGTCCAGGTAGTTGACAACTGCGCTGATATTCGAGAGAATATCGGTGCAGTCTGTTGTTTCCTTCAACGCAGTCGATACAGGAGAATTACCATGCAGATTCAAAAGGTCCTCATCCGTCGCAACGAGTCCTATGCCTCGTTCAAGCCCAATCAACTGATCCTCACGGTCGAACTCTCTGACCGCGATGGCAACACCCAACAGGTAGCGCTCGACGATCAGACGATCGTCGAAGTGTTGGAAGTGATCCGCGATCAGGTCGCAGTCAAGACCAAAGCCCAGGCCGCACTCGCCAAGCAGGCGATCGATTCAGCGATCGCGGCCCCGGCCCTCGAGGACGCAACCAGTTTGAAGATCGAAGCCTAGCTTCTCCTGCTGGGGCCTCGGCCCCAGGCAACGAGCCCAGGTGCGCGAGCACCTGGGCTTTTTGTTTGTCCCGTGTTTGCCAAACACGGCCGCTGAGCATGGTAGGCTCTGCCTACCATGCTCCGTCTTCTCTTGTCCAATACCAAATAACAATAAAAAAAAGAAAATTGATAGGGAAAAACTAAACACCCACCCCGTCCCACAAAGGGTGGAGGCGGGGGTGGGCGGGCCCGCCTGGAGTCCCTTGAGAGTTGGTTGTGTTCCTTCTGTTCTGTCTGACTGCTTTCTTCCTTTTGGCCCCGTCTCTCCTGCTTCGCTCCTTTAAACTCAGTTTTAGCTAGCCAGCCAACGAACGAAAACTTGGCAATTTCAGAACACCCCCGGTATCATGCAAACACTTTTCCCACAAAAAATTTTGCAAAAAATTTAAACCTACGGAGACGTATATGCCTACAGGACAGAACAAGACAGGAAAGCATGGTGGCGCTGGTTCGAGGGCCAATAGGTATAAGCAGTTGTTATTGGATCAAGGGGTTGATCTCAAGGCTGCGACGGCTATGACAAAGGATCGATATGACGATTTGTCTCCGTATATAAGAGAGACTCGCACTGGCGGTAAGCAAAAAATCCCTATTACGTCGTCTGAGCTAGTTGAGATGGAAAAGATGGCGGAGCGTCAGGCCAACCAGTACAAGTCGTCTGGGAAGTATGTGTCTCCAGAGAGAAGAGAGGAGAAATTCGACATTATTCGTGGGCGTCATCTTGCGGTGCGCCCAGAAAATGAGTATGAGTACAAAAAGAAGCAGATGACTCCAAGCAAAACATTGGAGCCATCTGGAACGGTTCGTCCCGTGGGCGGTGGTTCGGGATCGCGTGGTGGTGGGGGTGGTGGCGCGATGCCTGATGTAGATAAGCTTGGTAAAAACCCATTAAACATGGCGAAGGGTGGCCTTGCTACTCGTGGGTATGGTCTTGCAAGAAGGCCAGCAAAAAAGATGGTGAAGTTAGCGGGCACTAAAAAACGATGACTGCCCAGATCCAAGATCCATCGGCCGAGATTGCTCGTCTGGAGTACAGGCTTGAGCAGTTACAGGTTCGTGAGCGGGCGAGGGAAAACTTTTTGGATTTTGTGCGGTATGTGTGGCCGGAGTTCATATGTGGCCCGCATCACAAAATCATGGCGGAGAAATTTGAGGCCTTGGTCCGTGGAGATTTGACCAGGGTCATTATTAATATTGCTCCTCGCCATGGTAAGTCAGAGCTCACTTCGTATTTGTTTTTAGCGTGGCTCATGGGTCGCGAACCAACGTCCAAGATTATTCAGGCGACGCACACGGGTGAGTTGGCGATGCGGTTTGGTCGCAAGGTGAGGAACCTGATGGATTCGGAAATTTATAAGGATATCTTTCCGGAGGTGGCCTTGGCGGCGGACAGTAAAGCGGCTGGGCGGTGGGAGACGAACAAGGGTGGGGAATATTTTGCCACTGGTGTGGGTGGTGCGATGACGGGTCGTGGTGCGAATTTTTTGGTTATTGATGATCCGCACTCGGAGCAGGATGCGTTGTCGGAGACGGCGATGGAAGCGGCGCATGAGTGGTATACGTCTGGGCCTCGGCAGCGTCTGCAGCCCGGGGGTCGGATTTTGTTGGTAATGACGAGGTGGTCAAAGAAGGATTTGACCGAGATGGTGTTGAAGGATCAGGCCAAGGATTTGAGGTCAGACAAGTGGGATGTGATTGAGTTTCCGGCGATCATGCCCAGTGGCAAGTCGTGTTGGCCGGAGTTTTGGAAGATCGATGATTTGTTGGCGGTCAAGGCGGCGTTGCCGGTTAGCAAGTGGAATGCGCAGTGGCAGCAGAATCCGACTTCGGAAGAGGGGGCGATATTCAAGCGAGAGTGGTGGCGGGTGTGGCCGCATGAAGGGGTGCCCAAGCTGAAGTACATCATTCAGAGCTATGACACGGCGTATTCTAAAAAAGAGACGGCCGACTATTCTGCTATTACGACGTGGGGAGTATTTCGGCCCAGTCCGGATGATCCGGACAGTTTGATTTTGTTGGATGCCAAGAAGGGACGGTGGGACTTTCCTGAACTTAAGCGAAAGGCCATGGAGTTTTACAAGTTTTGGAATCCGGATTGCGTGTTGATTGAAGCGAAAGCTTCGGGGTTGCCACTCACTCAAGAGTTGCGCAGAACCGGTATTCCGGTAGTAAACTACTCACCTGGGGGGCGCAATAAATCGACGGATAAGGTCAGTCGAGCGAACTCCGTGTCTCCGGTTTTCGAGGCGGGGATGGTATGGGCTCCGGACCAAGCGTGGGCGGAGGAAGTTGTTGAGGAGATGGCGGAGTTTCCGTTTGGAGAGAACGATGACCTCACGGACAGTGCTGTGCAAGCGGTAATCCGATTCCGCCAAGGGAGTTTTATTTCGCTCCCGGACGACTTTGAGGACGAGCCTTCTGAAGAACAACAGTACGTCTACTATTAAGGACTGGGGCAATGCAGACACCTGTGCCTAACCCGAACACAAAGCCGGTGATGCCGAGCATGGACAGTGATACACGGCCCACGGACCAGAACCTGCAGAAGTTTTTGGATTTCCTTGGCAAGGCTGAAGGGGCGGACTACAACGTCATTGTGGGTGGGAAGAAGTTTCAAGACTTTTCAAAGCATCCTGGGGTGGTGGGGCTGAGAACCAAAGAGGGTCCAAGTACGGCGGCTGGTAAATACCAGATCACGAAAACGACTTATGATGACTTTGCCCCGAAGCTAGGGATTAAGGATTTCTCTCCGCAGAGCCAAGATCGCATTGCGATCGAGCTAATTCGGTCAAAAGGGGCCTTGGAGGATGTTGAGCGGGGTGATTTTCGCTCGGCGATAGACAAATTGGGCTCGACTTGGGCGTCTTTGCCCTCGAGTCCATACACGCAGCCCAAGCGTGGGTGGGATTTTGCTGAAACTACGTTGGGTGTGCCTCTTGGCGAGCGCACAAAAATTGCTCGGGCGGCGACTCAAACACAAAAAGCGACCAAGGGAGTGTCTCCATCGGCTAAAAAACCGATGAAACTGGCTCCTTTGGACACTTTGCCAACCAGTTATCGCACTGCGCTGGCGTTGAACTTCTTAACTGACAGCGATCCGGAGGACGAAGTTATGTCCAAAGCGATCGAAGTGCTCAGAACGACGCAAGAAGACAGTGAAAGGGGGGCGCCAGCGGGTGCAGCGACGCTTCAAAGGTATCTAAAGTCGCAAAAACCGGTTGATCCTTTCCAATTTTTAGTCCGTGAAGAGGAACCGCAGCAAATAATGCGTCCTCCAGCAATTCAGAAAATTCGGAGGATGGCGCAAGGAGGTTTGGTGTACCGCCAAGCGGGCAGTCTGCCTCAGGGCGAGCGCTCGGTGAATGAAGTGCCCCAAATTGGGCCAGATGGGAGGTTACTTTTACCGACACTGGAGCCTGAACGAAAGTTAAGTCTTGCAGAAAAAGCAAGGGGCCTGATAGAAACGGGTGCGACGATTGCAACGGGAGCTGTTGCGGCGCCAATTGCAGCGGCAACGGGCTTGGCTCGTGGCAAAAACATCAATGAGGCCAATGTAGAGGCGGGTAAGGTCATGGAAGCGATGACCTTCATGCCTAGAACTGAAGCTGGGCGCAGGTATTTAGAGCAATTTGGCAGGGCAATGCAAGAGAGCAAGCTTGATGCGTTGCTTCCGCAGGCTCAGCTGCTCAATGTGCGTGTTGCGCCGGGTGCTGCGAGGTATTTAGGCGAGCAGGCCAAGGGAAAAGTGGAAGAAGCGGTGATGCCGACTCTTCGCAAACAAGCTGGACGTGAGGATTTGACCCCTGAAGATGTCTACGGGGCCATGTTGGGAAAGCCAGCGGACGTAATGGCAGAAGCAGGGGCTATTTATGCCACTCGACCTCTTGGGCTAAAGGCGGATGTGGGCGCCGATGTTCGTTCGGCCAGTAAGGTCGCAGAAAGATATGCGGAAGAGGCTGCGTTAGAGTCCGATGACTACGTTAGAAATCTTAAAACAGAAATTTTCCGCACAAACGAAGATCTCTCAAGAGTAAATCAAAAGCTAGAAAATTTGTTGGCCACTTCTCCTAACCCGGAACTCTCTGATGAATATAAAGGATTGATTCGTCGAACTGAAGAATTAGAAGGCCAGAAAAGTATGTTTGAGGGCCGCTTGGCTCGTGAAAATGACCGTGCGCAAATATTTACAAACTTTGCGCCTACGCTTGAAGCTATTTCTAACAAAGCGGTTGACTACTTTTCAACCACATTTGGCACGGTCAAAGATCCTTTGTACAAGGCCTTTGTTGATGGGCGTTGGACACCAAAGTGGATGAATGAAGTTGAGCATGGTGGCATTTCAGGTGACATGCAGCTCAATTACGAGAGGTTCCTTGTTTCTGGATTAAAGGACCTGCCTTCTTGGAATGAGCCGGTTTCTGGAACTCCTGGCCGCGCGGCTGTTCCTGCGTATGGGCTGACTCTAGATGACGTTCGCGCCATGGCACGGGGAGAGAAAGGCACTCCTCTGCAACAGGAGCAGGCGGCGATTTCGTTATCGCAAATGTATGATGCATTGAGCGAGCAAACGGGAGAAATCATCAGCCCGTACACGGACGTTGGCTTTTTCATGAACCCCGAGGCTAAAAAGTTGGCAGTTCCTGTGGTGCAGGATGCAGCTGAAATAGCTTTGCGAAACATGAAAAAAGCTGCCATAGATCAGGATCTTTTTGACTACGCCAAAGCAGATGGAGGCAAAGCGGCTAATGAAGCACTAGAGGCGATTGTTAGTCGTTTGAGAAGAGGAGCAAGCGAAAGATCGGAAGAGTCTAAACAAAGGACTGAAGCAAGTATTCAAGAGTTTATTCGTCAAATAAACGGCGCTTTGGATGACCGTGAGGTTTTTGAGGCAAGAACAAATGCCAACGTAGATGCATTTAGGTCAGAGTTAAGAAGAAGCTTTGGGGGTAAAGAATTTGGTGCCGAGGAGTACGGGTGGGGAGAAAGGCCTGGGCTTCAACCAGAGAATATCTTGGACGCATTTGAGAAACACTATCTAAAAACGCTTAAATATTACTACGACAATCATGCAGATCCTGCTGTTGGAAAGGTAGCTACAACCGCCGATCCAAAAACCGTCGCCATGACCAAGACGTTGTATGAGTTGGTTGGGACGCCAGCGATGAAGAAGAAAAGCATCCAAGAAATTGAGGCTGATCTTAGGCAAGCATTTGCTGGAAAAGAGCGCTGGAGGATTAGCGTAGATAATCGGACCCCAGAAGAAGTCGTAATGGCAGAGGCAATGGAAGCTGCCCATACTTCTATGGCAGATGTGTATGAGACCTTTTACAATCAAGTAACAGAGCAACAAGGTGCTCCGACATCTTCGCTGTCTTTCCGTCGAGGAAGAACTTATGGCAGCACGTTGGCACCAGACACAACAGACCCGTTTAGTAAGTCAGGGAAAGTTCTTGAGACAGGAGCTTCAAGGCTCAACATATTGAACACCTTGGTCCGTCATACGCCTGTCTTTGACGAAGCAATTAGAAAAGGCCAACCGGTCTATTCACTAGATTCCAACGTATTGTTTGACCAAGAGTTTAGTCCTTTTAATATGGAGGACATTGCCGAATATGCAGCAACCCTGTCTCCCAGGGATCTGCAAAAGGCTAGTTTCGCTGACCTAGTGGTTGGATCCGAAGGTAATTGGACAAATATCAATAACCCCAAAACAATCCTAAATCGAATGGAAAAAGGTCGCCCAGTGACCTCAGACCAAGCGCTTTTGGGAGTGACTAAAACACCATATGCTATCCCTTTAGTCAACCCAGTTTTAGGCAAAAACAGAGACGTGGCAGGTTGGTACGAGATCACTAGCCCAGACGGCATGAAAGCGGAAGGGATGATGGCGCAGCATTGCATCAAACAGCCCAGCTATTACAACCAGTACATGAATGGTGAGTCTAAGTTCTTTACCTTGCGCGATTCTCAAGGGTACCCCAAGCTGACTATTCAAATGCGCAATAAAGACTACCAGGGGCCAGACGAGTATCCGCTTATAAGCCCAACGATGAGCAGTGAGTTGCCTGGGGAGAACTTTTCCATAATTGCTCAGATTAAAGGCAACTACAACAGCCCTGATGCAATGGCGTTTGAGGACGAAGTTAATAACTTTTTCCGCAACTACATGCGACAATACAACCTTCGGAATTTAAAAATTACAGAGGACTCAGACTACCTCACGCCTGCTTTGCGCGGCGAAGAGCCACTATAAGGAAAGACAATGCCAAAGCCATCAAACATTGAAAAAGCAATCTACGGGTCACCGGAGGAGGTGGACGTGATTGTGGAAGAGGAAGAAGAGGTCGCGGTTCC
>Ga0194123_10001515_pt1 | contig 34622 bp, 38 predicted proteins | sample TA2MahsurfametaG_5_FD_155479 | JGI IMG/M metagenome (GOLD analysis project Ga0194123, IMG submission 155479) | Freshwater microbial communities from Lake Tanganyika, Tanzania - TA2015023 Mahale A surface | ecosystem: Environmental > Aquatic > Freshwater > Lake | place: Tanzania: Lake Tanganyika... | reverse complement strand
GCACAACGCGCCGCCGCACAACGTGCCCTTCATTCTGTTGGGCGCTGGCCTGCTTTGGTTCGGCTGGTTCGGGTTCAACGGTGGCAGTGGTTTGGTGGCGGGCAATCTCGCCTCCCTGGCCTGCCTCACCACCAACAGCGCCGGTGCGGCGGCCGCCCTGGGCTGGATGCTGATCGAAACCCTGCAGCGCGGTAAGCCCACGGCCGTGGGTGTCGCCACCGGTGCCGTGGCGGGTCTGGTGGCGATCACCCCTGCAGCCGGGTTCGTGAGCCCGCTCGGGGCCCTGGTGATCGGCTTTGCGGCGGCCGTGCTCTGCAACTGGGCGCTGCAGCTCAAGAACCGCTCCCGTCTGGACGACAGCCTTGATGTGCTGCCCGTGCACGGTGTGGCAGGCCTGTTGGGCATCCTGCTCACCGGCCTGTTTGCCCTGAAGTCGGTGAATCCAGCCGGAGCCAATGGCTTGCTGGCGGGTAACCCGGCCCAGTTTGTGATTCAGCTGAAAGCCGCCGGGTTCACGCTGCTGTGGGTGGGTGTAGGCACCTATGTGATCCTGCAGGCGCTGCGCATGCTGATGCCGCTGCGGGCCACCGATCAGGAGGAGCAGCAGGGCCTCGATATCAACGCCCACGGCGAAGAGGCCTACAACACCGAATTCACGGGGTGAGCTTCAGCCCTGGGTGAAGGTGAGGGCCACGCCGTTGTTGCAGTAGCGCTTGCCGGTGGGCTTGGGGCCGTCACCGAAGACGTGTCCCTGATGGCCGCCGCAGCGGCGGCAGTGGTATTCGGTGCGCGGCACGATCAGCTTGAAGTCGATCGTGGTGGCGATCGCATTGGGCAGCGGCTGCCAGAAGCTGGGCCAGCCCGTGCCGCTGTTGTATTTGGCCTTGGAGCTGAACAGGGGCAGATCACAGCCGGCGCAATGGAAGGTGCCGCTGCGCTTCTCCTCGTTGAGCGGACTGCTGAACGGGCGCTCGGTGCCCTCACGGCGCAGCACCTGATAAGCCGCCGGACTGAGCCGGCGCTTCCACTCCGCATCGCTCAGGGCCCACTGGGGGTCGCCAGCCGTTGCGGCTGCCTCAGCGGTTCGGCCCCCCAGCAGAGGACTGAGCAGGGCCGTGAGGCTGGCCAGCAGGGTGCGGCGAGGCATGGTCAAGGTGTGAATCCGCTCAGAACTTGAACCAGCCGGCGCTCAGAGCGGTGGCCAGCCCCAAAAAGACGGCCAGGAGCGTCCAGGTGATCTGGTTGAGGGTGGCTTCGGCGCTGCGGGCGCTGCTGAACATGGAGCTGCCGCTGGAGGCCAGGCCCCCCATGCCATCGCCCTTGGGGCTATGCAGCAGCACGCTGATCATCAGCAGCACTCCGCTGACCAGCCAGATCCAGGTGAAGACGGTTTGAAGCATCCAGCCAGATTAGAGGGCGTGCTCAGACCCCGAGGGTCTGGGGGATGCGGTTGGGAACGGCGGGGCTTCCCACCGGTGTGATCAACGACAGGCCGGTCATCCGCGCCGGTTGAGGCAGGCCCAGGATTTCCAAAATGGTGGGGGCAATGTCCGCGAGGCCGCCGCCGCTGCGCAGCTCCACGGCGTTGCCATGGCCCGGCAGCTTGCGCTGTTCGCCTTCCACCAGGATCACCGGCACCGGGTTGGTGGTGTGGGCCGTCCAGGGGCGGCCATCGGGGCCCTCCATCAGTTCGGCATTGCCGTGATCGGCGGTCACCAGCAGGGTGCCGCCCATGCGGTTGGTGGCCTCCAGCAGCCGGCCAACGCTCTGATCCACGGTGCCGATCGCTTCGATCGTGGCGTTCATCTCGCCGGTGTGCCCCACCATGTCGGGGTTGGCGTAGTTGATCACCACCAGGGCGTAGAGGCCTTTGTTGATGGCGGCGATGCAGCTGTCGGTGAGCTGCTCGGCCGACATGGCCGGCGCCTGGTCGTAGGTGGCAACGCGGGGTGAGGGCACCAGGTGGCGGTCTTCACCGGGATAGGGCTGTTCGATGCCACCGTTCATGAAATAGGTGACGTGGGGATATTTCTCGGTTTCGGCTGTGCGGAACTGGCGCAGGCCGGCTTCCGACACCACCTGACCCAGCAGGCCATCGAGGGATTCGGGAGGGAAAGCCACCGCCACCGGCAGACCGGCTTCGTATTGGGTGAAGGTGACCATCGCCAGGTCGGTGATCAGCTCGCGCTCGAACTCACTGAAGCTGGGCACCACAAGGGCGCGCACTAGTTGGCGCACCCGGTCGGGGCGGAAGTTGAAACACACCAGGCCGTCGCCGGGTTCGATGCAGCCGCTGGCGAGGCGGGTGGGTTCCAGAAATTCATCGGTGATACCCGCGGCGTAGGCCGCCTCCAGCACCTGCTGCGGGGTGCCTTCCACGGGTTCGCTGGCTTCGCAGAGCAGGCGGTAGGCCTTTTCGGTGCGGTCCCAGCGGTTATCGCGATCCATCGACCAGTAGCGGCCGCAGATGGTGCTGATCCGGCCGACGCCCGCTTCGGCGATCTGCGCTTCGATCGTGCGCAGGTAGCCAGGCGCGCTCTGGGTGGGGGTATCGCGGCCGTCGGTGATCACATGGATGCACACCTCGGTGAGGCCGCGGCCGGCGGCCCAGCGCAGCAAACCTCCCAGATGGTTGAGGTGGCTGTGCACGCCACCGTCTGAACAGAGGCCGATCAGATGCAGGGTGCGGCCGCTTGCCAGCAGCCGATCGGCAAGGGCGTTGAGTTCGGGGTTGTTGTTCAGGCTGCCGTCGCGCACGGCCTGGCTGATTCGCACCAGCTCCTGGCGGATTACGCGGCCGGCCCCGATGGTGAGGTGGCCCACCTCGGAGTTGCCCATCTGATCGTCGGGCAGGCCCACATCGGCGCCGCTGGCTTCAATCAGGGTGTGGGGATAGGCATGCCAGAGGGCATCCATCACCGGGGTGTTGGCGGCCCGGATCGCGTTGTGCTCGTCATCGTGGCGGTAGCCCCATCCATCCAGAATGCAAAGCACAACCGGCGCAACAGGGCGGCTTGGTTTGGCGTCAGCGGCAGCGCTGGAGGGTTGGCCTTGATCGGTTGAGGAAACAGCTGTCACGCGCAGAACCTGCCTCACCGCATCACCGACTCCAGCCAACCTACCCCGTGCCCTGAGCTGATCCCAGCGTGATCCCGGCTGCGTCAGCTTTTGGCTACACCGGTTGATCCCGGTACCATCAGCCCCCGCGGGCTCTGTCATGGCTGCCGATCGCTTGGAGCTCCTGTCGGCCGAGGAGCTGGGGCGCACCCTGAACCGCCTGGCCACCCAGGTGCTGGAGAGCGTCGCCGACAGCCAGCAGCTGTTGTTGCTGGGGATTCCCACCCGCGGCGTGGCCCTGGCCGAGGTGCTGGCGGAGCGACTGCAGCAGTTGTGTGGTCACGGGATCGACTGCGGCAGCCTGGATCCCACCTTCCACCGGGATGATCTGGATCGCGTGGGCACCCGCCTGGCGCTGCCCACCCAGCTGCCAGCCGATCTGGATGGCCGTGATCTGCTGCTGGTGGACGACGTGATCTTCACGGGCCGCACCGTGCGCGCGGCCCTGGAGGCGTTGCAGGCCTGGGGGCGTCCCCGCCGGGTGCGGCTGCTGGTGATGGTGGATCGGGGACATCGGGAGCTGCCGATCCAGCCGGACTTCTGTGGCCGTGTGGTGCCCACCAGTCGCCACGAACTGATTGCCCTCTGCCTGCAATCGATCGATCAGGAGGAGGGTGTGTTTCTGATCAAAGAGGCCTGAGCGGTTTCAGCTCACAGCCTTCAGCTGACCGCTTCCAGCTCATCGCTGCGGAAATGGGCCCGGAAGCGACCGAACGCCACGATCACCGGCATGGTGGGGCTGATGGTGCGGCCTTTGTAGTCGTTGAGCACCTGAAACACCTCTCCCTGCTGGCCCTTGAGATCGAAAGCCTGGCCGCGGTGCTCGGGGTGATGGAACACCACAACACTCTGGCTCACCCTCACCTGATCTCCTGCCTGCATCGGGATTGCCTGTGCGCTGGTGCCACATCCTGTCACGCGAGATCAGCGCCTGCAGACGGTTTCAGGGCCTTCCTCCACCACCCGGCCCCCCAGCTCCCGGCAGGCGGAGCTGAAGGCCTGCCAGTCGTCCATCCCCTGGGCCAGCTTCTGGGTGATCAGGTCGTTGAGCCGCTCGGCCGGCACGTTGGAGTCGAGATGGCCACCGTGCACATCGTGTTCTTTGTCGTGGGCATCGCGGAGCCCCTCGATGCCCTGCTCCACCTGACGGCGCAGGGGCTTGGTGTGTTGCTTCCACCAAGGGTGTTCGATGCGGTTGAGGGCATCGAGCGCTTCCCACCAGCGCTTCTGCGGTATGAGCTGCGCGGCCCGCTCCTTGAGGAAGCGCTGGCGGTTCCAGTCCTCCCGCAGTTGATCCCCCAGGGCTGTGCCGCTGGCGTTGTGGGCGGCGTTGAGCGGCGCCAAGGCTGCGAGGGCGGCATCCAGTTTGCCCTCGCGGTAATCCGTGAGTGCCTGGGTTTCCAGTTGCTGCTGCCAGTCGAGCAGCTGCTGCTGGTCGGTCGGGGTGCTGGTGCCGGAGTTCACCAGTTGCTGCTGCAGCTTCAAGGCTTCGGCCCAGGCGCCCTGCTGCCACAGCTCGGCGGCCTTCAGGCGTCGGCAGCGGCCCTGCTCCAGCGGCGCCTTGCCCCCCAGCCAGCGCAGGGCGGCGAGTTGTTCGCCGTAGCGCAGGCAGTCGTCCAGCCGGCCCGCGGCGGCGGCTTGCTCGAGGCGGGCCGGCAGCTGTTTTTCCCACCAGTAGGCCGAGCCCACGCCGGCGGTCACCAATCCCAACGTGAGCACCAGCCAGAAGCGCGGGAGCCGGTGCCGGCGGATGGCCAAGGGGATGCAGCGCTGGATGAAACCGTTCTATGGATCGATGCACCCCCGATCACGCAGGCGGGTGCAGAGCGCCAGCCGTCACCTCAGCGCAGCCGCCCCAAACGCCTGGGCTTCAGGGGTTCGTTGCTGAGCAGATCGCGGCCTTCCACGGAGAGGTTGCCCTGGGCATCGATGCCAAAGCGCAGCTCGAGCCGGTCCTGCCCCGGTTCGCCCGGCGGCCGCAGCGGCAGGGCGTCGGGCTGCTCGGCCCAAGGCCGAACGGCTGCGCTGCCTGCCGCCTGACGGCGCAGCACTGGCAGCCCATCCACGAAGACCACCTCACTGCGCAGCTCCTGGTCCGGTTCCCCCAACACCAGCTCCAGCTGCTGCTGGCCGCTTTCGCTGCAGGCCAGCAGTAGCTGTAAGGGTTGTTCGCTGGGCCAGGTTTGCCCGGGCACGAACAGGGGGTGCCAGCGATGCTCGCCGCTGCGTTGATCCCAGCAGCGCAGGCTGACGCCGCGCTCCAGAACGTCCTTCACCACCACCCCCGGGGTGAGGCGTAGCGCGCCGAGGGCCACCGCCTCCACGGGCCGCTCATCCCGCAGGGCCACCTGCGGCAGCCGTTCGCGCAGCCACTCCCGAATCAGTGGGATGCGGCTGCAGCCCCCCACCGGCAGCACGGCATCGATGGCGCTCGCTTCAACGCCGGCGCCTCGGGCTGAGGCGAGCACCTGCTCCAGCAGCTCCTCCAGCAGCTCCAGCAGCCCCTGGCGCTGCAAGAGGCTGTTGAGGTCGTGGCGGTTGAGCCGCAGCTCCATGGGCCGCTGCTCGGGGCTTGCGTTCCACAGCACCACCGCCTCGCTGCTGGCGCTGAGCTCACACTTCAGCCGCTCGCAGCACTGCAGCAACCCGGGATCGCTGGCGCTGAGGTTGGCGCTGGGGTGGCGCTGCACCAGTTCAGCGGCAATCCAGCGATCCAGATCCCGGCCCCCTAGAGCGAGGCCCGCCTTGCCGAGCACCGTGGCGGTGCGCAGGCTCTGGCGACTGTTCTCCAGGCTGCGGCCCCCGAAGCGCAGCAACTGGGCCATGGGTGCCGCGCGCCCTTCGCCTCCCTCCAGTGCCACCAGCGATAGGTCGGTGGTGCCGCCGCCCAGGTCGACCACCAGCACCCGGCTGCCCGGCGGCAGGCCGGCGCCGATGGCGGCGGCGGTGGGTTCATCCACCAGGGCGATCTCCTCCACGGCCAGGGCGGCGGTGGCCTCCAGCAGCCACTGCCGGTAGCCCCGGTAGCTATCGATCGGGGCCGTGAGCACCAGCCGGTGGGGGCTCAGCGACTCGGGCAGCTGGGCCCAGATCTGCTCCAGCAGCAGCCGGCCGCTCTGCTCGGGGCTGAGCAGCTGCTGGTGCAGGTCCGCCGGCAGCGCCGCAGCGGGCCCGCCGATCCAGCGCTTGAAATCGCGTTGCAGCTCAGGTCCGCCGCGCTCCACCAACCCTGCTTCGATCACCTGGCGGCCGATCAGCGGGCGGGGGGTGTTGGCATCGCTGAGCCAGATCAGGCTCGGAATCACCGTGGGCGCCAGGCTGCTGAAGGGCCTGATGTCCAGCAGTTCCGGCCCGGAGCCTTCCACGCCCTGGTAGGCCACCACGGTGGTGGTGCTGCCCAGGTCGATGGCGAGGGTGCCGGCCATGGGCGAAAGCTGAAGGGAAAACGCCGCTGATGAGCGTGGCGCAATTCAGCGCTTCATGGTGAGACCAGTGGGACTCTGGCGCGATGGATCGGGCCTTGCTGGCGGTGTATTCCTTCTACCGGGAGGATCCCGAGCTGCTGCGCGGGTTGGATCCCCTTTGGGCCTGCCGTGTGTCGCGCGGCTGGGGCAGCCTGCGGATCGAGTGCCGCGACCGAGTGCATCGCGCGGTGGTGTGCGCGGTGGTGGATCTGCTGCGGCCGCCGCTGGAGGCCCTGGCTGTCGTGCGGGAGATCCGTTTGCTGGTGCCGGGGGAGGAGCCTCTGGTGTTCCCGGTGAGCGTGCCGTTCAAGCGCCAGCTGCTGGCCTACGATGGATCGATTGGTGATTAGTGCATGTATCTCGGCGTCAACGTCAGCCCCAAAGAGCTCGCTCAGCGCGCCGAGAGCCTGGTGCGGTTTTCCAGCAATCGCTACCTCACCACGGTGCGCATTGCCTTCCGCGCCAAGCAGCGCCGCTTCGATGATTTCGACGGCCTGCTCGAGGATTCGATGGTGAAGCCCGTGCAGCGCGCCATCATCGAGCTCAGCGACGAGCAGGACCAGCCCGACCTGCTCCCCGGCTGATCAGTTCGCACCTGAGCCTGTGATCCAGCAGGAAGGAGTGGGTTGGCGGTTGGCCTGGGATGGCGACCGCCAACCCTTTTCGGTGTTGGTGGGTGGTGATGGCTGGGCCACCGAGCTCACCACGGGTGAAGCGGAGGCCCTGCGGGATGCGGTGGCCGATCTGATGGCCCAGCACGCCGCCGTGGCGGATCAGCTGATGGCCGAGGAGGCGATCGAGCTGGAATTGGAGCGGCAGCCCTGGTGGCTGGCGATCGAAGGCGACCGCCACCGTTGGTCGCTGCGGGTGATGCTCAGCCCATCACCGGGGCAGCGGGCCGTGGAAGGGTGTTGGGCGCCGGATTCGGCCTTGGGCTTCACCCAGGCGTTGCAGCAGCTGTTTGGCCAGCCGTGAGCGCATGCAGCGCGCAGTAGTCGAGGCCATCGAGCTGCGCTGCTGTTGAGCGCTCCAGCAGCTGCACCAGTCCGTTCAACCCTTCGCTGTTAAGCCCGGCGCTGTGCGCGGCATTGATGAACAGCTGGAGGTCTTTGCGCAGGTGGGCGGTGGGGAAGTTGGGGTTGCTGTAGTCGCCAGCCAGTTCCCGCTGCAGCTTCTTGTCGAAGGTGGGGGCGTAGAGGGCGCTGGCGCGCAGCAGCTCCATGAACGGCTCCACCGCCACGCCGCTCTGCTGCACCAGATGCAGCGACAGGCTGAAGGCGTGGGTGAGGCTGGCGATCAGCTGATTCAGCGCCAGCTTGGCGGCCATCGCTGCACCCACCTCGCCGAGATGCACCGGTGCCTCGCTAAGCAGCTTCAGCAGTGGCAGCGCCTCTTCCATCACGGGCTTGGGCCCACCCACCATCAGCTGCAGCCGCCCCTCCAGCGCTTCCGGGCGGCTGCCCAGCACCGGTGCCTCCAGGTAGCGACCGCCCCGATCAGCCACGGCAGCGGCCAGGGCGCAACTCTGCTCGGGGCCGATGGTGCCGATCTGCAGCACCCCGCGCCCATTGAGCTCCGCTCCCACTTGATCGAGTAACACCGAGGCGGTGGTGGGGCCGTCGTTCAGCACGGTGATCAGCCAGTCGGCCTGGGCGGCGGCCTCCGCCGGGCTCTGGGCCAGGCGGGCGCCCTCGGCCAGCAGCGGCGCACAGCGCTCGGGGTGGCGGTTCCACACCACCAGGCTCTGGCCGCGGCGCAGCAGCCGTTGGCCGATGGCGCTGCCGAGCAGGCCGGTTCCCAGGAGGGCGAGGGTCATGGGCCCAAGCATGCCTGAGCCCACGGGGTGAGATTGACCACGAGATCATCGCCTTGATCAGCACTGCTGATCAGGGGCGTTCTCCCGGGCGCAGCCCCAATCTCCCCAGGGTTTTGCACGGGTTTTCCACAGCCGTTGTGATGCGGCCAGGGCTGCTGGCCATGATCTGGGGAGAACGTGATCCCGATTCGTTCTCCCGTTGACAGGGGCGCAGCCGCTCTGCAGCCGTGCTGCTGGAGGGGGTGGCGATTTCGGCAGCTGTGAGTGCTGCCATGCGATCTCGCCATGAGAGCGGCTGCGAATGGTGGATGAGGGCTCTGGTTGACCGCAGCCCCGCGCTGTGGGGAACTGGTGCTCGTTGCACGGGAGAACCGGATGGAGAGCGCTGGCACGGTGAGCATGCGGGCTGAGGTGCCCGAGCCCCTGCTGCAGTCGATGCAAGGTTTCATCGAGGCGCATCCCAATTGGGATCAATACCGGCTTTTTCAAGCAGCCCTGGCCGGCTTCCTGGTGCAGAACGGCGTGCAGACCCGCGAGATCACCCGCTGCTATCTGGCCAATCTGTTCCCCCAGCAGAGCCGCTTCAGCGAGCCCCTCGTGAGCGGGGGCTGATCGGCGCCAGTTCGGGCTGCAGTTGCAGATAGGCATGGGCCGCGGTGCTGGCCAGCACCGGCAGGATCAGCGCAGAGGCCACCACCGTGGCCACCACACCCAGGCCCTGCAGCACGGCCTCCGCCAGCAGGCCCACCAGCAGCGGTGTGAGCAGCGTGGCCAGCAGCAGCGCACCCAGCAGCAGCAGGCCTGGCCAGTGCCGCTCGAACAGCACCACCCCGGTGCGGAAGCAGGCTGAGGGGCTCATCCGGGCATCGAGCAGCAGGCAGGGCGCCAACACTTGGCTGAGCACCACGGTGGCGGTGGCCATCAGCCCCAGCAGCGCCGCCGCCAGGCTGAGGCTGGGCAGCGTGAGCAGCAGCAGCGACCACAGCGCAAAGCTCAGCACGGCCGTTGTGCCGGTGGCGGCCAGCAGCCGGGCCAGGCTGCGGATCAGCAACCCGCTGCGGCGGCCGCGCCAGCGCCACAGCGCCCGCCAGCTGATCCGTTTCTGCCGCGCTGCCGCCAGCCCACCCCTGGTGAGACCTTCAACCATCCAGAGCAGGCTGGCTCCGTAGAGCGCCAGCCCCAGCATGTGCAGCACGGCCGCGAGCACAGCGCTTTCGGTGCTGTCAGCGGTGGCAAACAGACCCCAGCCCAGCAGGTGCAGACCCAGCACCACCGCACTGAACCCGAGCAGCGGGCCGCCGTGCCGGCTGAGGCTGAGCCAGCCCTGTTGCCAGGCCTCCCAGCTGTGGAGCCGGCTTGCGCTCACAGAGAGCCCAGCAGCTCAAGCAGCCGCTGGGCACTGGCATCCGGCACCGGCAGGATCGAGAGCCGATTGCCCTGACGCACCACCGGCAGCTCCTCCACGCTGAACTGTTCCCGCAGGGCATCCAGGCTCAGCAGTTCGTTGAAGGTGCCCATATACCGCAGCCGCACGCAGTCCCAGCGCGGTTGTTCGGGGTTGGATTTGGGGTCGAAATACTTGTTGGTGGGATCAAATTGGCTGGGGTCGGTGAGCCCCGTTTCCACTACCTCCATCATCCCCACGATCCCGGGCGGTTTGGCGTTGGAGTGATAGAAGAAGGCGCGATCGCCGATGGCCATGGAGCGCATGAAGTTGCGCGCCTGGTAGTTGCGGATCCCGTCCCAGAGGGTGGTGCCATCCTGCTGAAGATGCTGAATTCCGTAGACATCGGGCTCGCTCTTCATCAGCCAGAAGGCCATCACCGCTGCTCGGATTCGGGGGCGAGGCTAGCGGTGCTCAGAGGGCCTGCACCAGGCGGCGGAAATGGTCGCCTCGGGCTTCGAAATCGCGGTATTGATCGAAACTGGCGCAGGCCGGAGATAGCAGCACTGCCCGGCAGTTGTGCGTGCTAGCCAGCTCCTGCGCCAAGGGCACGGCAGCCTCTTGTCCCTCCACGCTGTGCACCACCCCGCTGTAGCTCGATTGCTCGAGCAGCTGGCGGAAGCGTTCGCGGGCTGCACCGAACAGCACCACCGCCTTGGCCTGCCGTTGCAGCCCAGCCAGCCAGGCTTCGGCATCGCCCTGCTTCGCTTCGCCGCCCGCCAGCACCACCAGGGGCCCTTGCAGGGCCCGCAGGGCCACCTCGGCGGCGTCGTAGTTCGTGGCCTTGCTGTCGTTGAACCAGCTCACGCCATCGAGCTCGCGGATGTGCTCGAGGCGATGGGGAACCCCCGGGAAGCTGCGCAGGGCCGCCTCCATCTGCGCGGCGCTCAGGCCCACCTCCAAGCCCACTGCCAGGGCGATGAGCATGTTCTGGCGGTTGTGATCGCCCGGCATGGCCAGGGCCGCGGCATCCAGCAGCGGGCCACTGGCGCTGCACACCTGATCGCCATCGATCCAGAGGTGGGGGTCGATGCCGGCGGCGAGGGCCTGCTCGCGGCTGCCCGCGCTCACCCAGCGGGCCTGGTCCCAGCTGGCGGCGCTGCGGCGCAGGTCGGGGTCATCGGCATTCAGGATGCGCACCGCCGAGCGTTCCAGCAGGCTGCGCTTAATCGCCCGGTAGTGGTCGAGGCTGCCGTGACGCTCCAGGTGGTCCGGGGTGAGGGTGGTCCACACGCCGATGCGCGGAGCCAGCTGCGGTGCGGCCTCGATCTGGTAGCTGCTCAGTTCCACCACCAGCCAGGCCGGGGCGGGGCCGCCGCTGCGCTCGAGGGCCAGTTCGGCAGCGGAAAAACCCACATTGCCGCACATCGGTGCATCCAGGCCTCCCTGGGCCAGTAAGTGGGCCACCAGGTGGGTGACGGTGGTTTTGCCGTTGGTGCCCGTGATGCCGATCCACGGCACGGGGCGGGTGGCCTCCCAGGCCGTGGTGATCTCCCCATCGGTGCGGATCCCCTGCTGGCGCAGCGCTTCCAGGGTGGGGTGGTCCCAGCGGATGCCCGGGCTCACGATCACCCGCTCCACCGGCGCCGGCAGGGCGGCGAAACTCTCTGGCGCCAGGGGCGTGGCCAGCTGCACCGCAATCCCTTCGGCGCGCAGGGCTTGGGCCCGCTCCGCCAGGGCGGCGCTATCGCCGCTCTCGAGCACCAGCACCGCCTGGCCCCGCTGGTTCAGCAGCCGTGCTGCGCCGCAGCCGGAACGTCCCAGGCCGAGCACGATCTGCAGCGGCGTCACCTGCAGCGCCATCTCCGCGGAGGCATCAAAACAAGTGGGCGATACTGGAATCGAACCAGTGACTCCTACCGTGTCAAGGTAGTGCTCTACCTCTGAGCTAATCGCCCTCAGAGCCTTTCGGCACCAGGAACCTAGCAGTTGGCACTGGCAGGTTCGATCGGCCGCAAAAGGTGCCTTTCACCGGCGTTCCATCACCAAGCGCCAGCGCTCCCGTTTGGTGGGTTGGATCTCCAGGATCTCCAGCTCGCCACGGCCATCGAGGCGCACCCGATCACCGCGGGCCAGCTCCTTGCTCGGCGTGGTCACGGTTTGCCAGTTGACCCGCACGGCGCCACTGCGGATCAGTTCGGCCATGCGGCCGCGGGACACTCCCAAACCGGCGGAGGCCACGGCATCCAGGCGTAGGGAGGCCTCCACGCTGCTCAGCTGCCGCGGGCTGCGGCTTGCCGGCCATTGCAGCTGCTCCAGGGGCACGAGCTCCAGTCGCACAGGCACCGTGCGCACCAGCGCTTCGGTTCCCTGCCAGCGCTGCGCCCCTTCCGCCGCCATCACCGCTTGGGCGCCGCGGTCGCCCCGCATCCAGATGTCCCCGATGGAGCTGGCCTCCAGTCCGGCAGAGAGCAGTCCCTGGCGCACATCAGCGGGTTCGGCGGGATCAAATAGAAAGTTGCCGCTCAGCACCAGGCCGCTCAGCGCTGCCGCAGGTGGGCTCTCTTCTGGGCGGACCACCTCGGCGCGACGGAACAGCAGCCGGCAGCGCTCCGCCTGGGGCCAGCCGCCATCGGCCTGCAGCTGCAGTTCCGTGAGGGCCCCCAGGCGCTGATCCGCCTCCTCCCGCAGCTCCGGCGCCACGAACCCACTCCACACCGGTTCCCAGGTGCGCAGCGCCTGCTCGGCGCCATCAATCAGATCCGCCAGCCCTTCAGCCTGACGACTGCCCTTGAGCAGCTCTTCGCGCGGCAGCATCAACGGCCCTCAGCTTTCGTTCAGACGCACCACAGCCTTGGGCTTGGCCTCCTGCAGCCGGGTCCAGGGCATCTCGATGCCGTTGGGCATCTCCACCAGCAGCAGCCAGTTGCCTTCTTCAAAGCGATTGCGCAGGGCGCGGACGCGATCGTCCGACTCTGAGCTGACGCTGGCGGCTGCCGCGAAGCTGCCCATCCAGCCCGAGCCCAACCCCAACAGGCCGCCGATCAGGTGGGAGCCCCAGCTGCCTGCGAAGGCGAAGGTGTCGAGGTCGGTGATGAAGGTGAAGGTGAGGCCAGCGAAGAAACCGAAAGGAATCAGCCAGGTGGCCATGCGCCGTTGCCGCAGGCGGCGGGCCAGGACTGGATTGAGCTCGGGAATCTCAGCGATGTCTGTTTCACCCTGGCCGATGGCCACCAGCCGTTCCGGCGCCGGGGTGAGCTGGCTGAGGCCCTCCCGGAGCTGCCTCAGCCGTTTGCGCTCGGAAACCACCACCACCACGCTGCTGCCCACGAACCCCGGCCCTGAGAAGGTTTGATTCTGTCCTGCGCGACCGGTTCGGGAGAGGCCTGAGACCCACCTCACTACACTGCACCCCCGGTCGCCCCACCCCGCCGGGTCATGACGAAGGTTCTGGTTTCCGATCCCATTGATCAGACAGGGATCGACATCCTGTCTCAGGTGGCGCAGGTGGATGTGCGCACCGGCCTTCCACCGGAAGAGCTCAAGCAGATCATCGGCGACTACGACGCCTTGATGATCCGCTCGGGCACCACCGTGACCGCCGACATCATCGAGGCGGCCGGCAAGCTGCGGATCATCGGCCGCGCCGGCGTTGGCGTTGACAACGTGGATGTGCCCGCGGCCACTAAGCGCGGCGTGATCGTGGTCAACTCCCCAGAGGGCAACACCATCGCCGCCGCCGAGCATGCGCTGGCACTGATGCTGTCGCTCTCGCGCCATGTGCCCCACGCCCACGTGAGCACCATGGCCGGCGGTTGGGACCGCAAGAAATATGTGGGCAACGAGCTCTACAAGAAGAAGCTCGGCGTGGTGGGTCTGGGCAAGATCGGCTCCCACGTGGCCCGCGTGGCTAAGGCCATGGGCATGGAGTTGCTGGCCTACGACCCGTTCGTGTCGCCCGAGCGCGCTCAGCAGATGCAGGTGAAGCTGCTGCCGCTGGCCGAGCTGTTCGCTGAGGCCGACTACGTGAGCCTGCACCTGCCCCGCACACCGGACACCGAAAACCTGGTGAATGCGGAGCTGCTGCGCACGATGAAGCCCACGGCCCGCATCGTGAACTGTGCCCGCGGCGGCATCATCAATGAGGCTGCCATCGCGGAAGCGGTGGAGAAGGGCGTGATCGCCGGCGCTGCCCTCGATGTGTATGCCAAGGAGCCGCTGGAGCCCGATTCACCGCTGCGCAGCGTGGCTGAGCGGCTCATCCTCACGCCCCACCTCGGTGCCTCCACGGAGGAAGCCCAGGAAAACGTGGCCATCGATGTGGCCGAGCAGATCCGTGATGTGTTGCTGGGGCTGCCCGCCCGCAGCGCTGTGAACATCCCCGGCCTCAACGCCGAGGTGATGGAGCAGCTCAAGCCCCACCTTCAGCTCGCCGAAACGCTCGGCCAGCTGGTGAGTCAGCTGGCTGGCGGCCAGATCAGCGAGCTGGAGGTGCGGTTGCAGGGCGAATTCGCCAGCCATCCGGCCCAGCCCCTGGTGATCGCAGCCCTCAAGGGCCTGCTCTCCACCGCCCTCGGCGATTCGATCAACTACGTGAACGCCGGCCTGGAGGCCAAGGAGCGCGGCATTCATGTGCTCGAGGTGAAGGATGACGCCGCCCGCGACTTCGCCGGTGGCTCGCTGCAGCTCAGCTCCAAGGGGGCCAACGGCCAGCACACCGTCACCGGTGCCGTGTTTGCCGATGGTGAGCTGCGCGTCACCACCATCGATGAGTTCCCGGTGAATGTGCCCCCCAGCCGCCACATGCTGTTCACCCGTCACCGCGACATGCCCGGCATCATTGGCCAGCTCGGCTCGGTGCTCGGTGAGCACAACGTGAACATCGCCTCGATGCAGGTGGGTCGCCGCATCGTGCGTGGCGACGCCGTGATGGTGCTCAGCCTCGACGATCCCCTGCCCGCCAGCCTGCTGGCCACCATCCACGCGATCGAGGGCATCCAGGAAGCCCACCCGGTCACCCTCTGAGCGCCGATGGCCCTCTCCTGGTGGCGGTTGGAGTTGCCGGTTTTGCCGGAACTCGAGGAATCCCTGCTCTGGAAGCTCAATGCCCTCGGCATCCCCAGGGTGGCGGTTCGCCACCGCCCTGAGGCGCCGGACCAGCGTCAGCTCGTGGCCTGGCTGCCTGAGGCCGACTGGCCTGAACCGGAGCGTCAGCAACTGGAGCAGGCCATCGCTCCCCTGGCGGCGACCTTCGGGCTCACCCTGCCTGCCATCGCCTGGGAGCACCAGGACGATGAAGACTGGAGCCTCAGCTGGAAACAGCACTGGGAGCCCGACCCGGTGGGCCAGCGGCTGCTGATCCTGCCGGCCTGGCTTGATCTGCCCGCGGAGCATGCCGATCGGCTGGTGATCCGCATGGATCCCGGTTCAGCCTTCGGTACGGGCAGTCACCCCACCACGCGCCTCTGCCTGGAGGCGATCGAGCAGCTGGCGGAGCAGCGCGGGGGTGCAGGCAGCCCCAACCTCGGCCCGATCCGCGTGGCTGATCTGGGTTGCGGCAGCGGCATCCTCGGCATCGCCGCCCTGCTCCAGGGGGCCCGCAGCGTGGCGGCGGCTGACACCGACTCCCTGGCGGTGCGGGCCACCGGTGACAACGCCCAGGTGAGCGGTTTCGCGGGCCGCCTCACGGTGGAGCTCGGCTCGGTGGAGCGGCTGGCGGAGCTGCTGAACGGCCAGCCCGCAGATCTGCTGCTCTGCAACATCCTGGCGCCGGTGATCGAGGCGCTCTGCCCGGCCTTCCACACCGTTTTGGCGGCTGATGGTTTGGGTTTGCTCAGCGGCCTGCTGGTTGATCAGGCACCGCGGCTGCAACAGGCTTTGGCGGAGCAGGGCTGGCGTGCCGAACTGACGGCGCAGCAGAGCCAGTGGGGCCTGATGACGATCCGCCGCGCCTGATCCTGGGTGTGGCGATCCGCCCGTGTTGCATAAGGCACGCTGATCTGTGCCCTGCGTTCTGATTGGGCTTCGCGGCCAGATGCCCTCAGAACCTCAGGAAGACGCCTTGGCGGATGTAGGAAGGGTCCGTCCTACGGGCCCGGGATTTTTCCCAGGAGCCTGTGAGCCCTAATCCCTTCCATGGCTTCCTACAAGGTCACCCTCATCGGCGAGGCAGAGGGCCTCAACAAGACCATCGAGGTTCCCGACGACCAGTACATCCTCGACGCCGCTGAAGAGCAGGGCATCGACCTCCCCTACTCCTGCCGTGCTGGTGCCTGCAGCACCTGCGCCGGCAAGATCACCGCTGGCACCGTCGACCAGTCGGACCAGAGCTTCCTCGACGACGACCAGATCGAAGCTGGCTTCGTGCTCACCTGCGTGGCCTACCCCACCAGCGACTGCACCATCAAGACCCACGCCGAAGAAGAGCTCTATTGAGCCTCAGCACGGGGCGTGCCTGTTCACACCCCGGCAGCGTCGAATCCCCAACCACCCTTCGGGGTGGTTTTTTTGTCTTCACCTGCTCCTCACGTCCCGTGCCCGCCGCCTCTGCTTCGGCCTCAACCCCTCCGCAGGTGGCCGAGCTCTATGCGCCGGGCAGTGAGCACACCAGTCCAGGCGGTCAATACAGCTTTCGCGTGCTGGGCCCCTGCTGCCGGCTGTTCGATCGCGAGGAGCTGCCCTGGCCCTGCTGCCGCATCGCCTGGCGCAGCAAGGAGCCCAGCTGGCGCCGCGTGGGCCGTCGCTTCGTGGCCGACCTGGCGGCCCGTCGCTGCCCCTCCTACGCCGTGGAGCTGCTGCAGCCGGGCTCGCGCCCCACGGCCACCGTGCTCACCCTCTTCTCGCTGCGGCTGAATGCGCCCCTGCAGGAGTGGTGGTATAGCAAGCAGCCGCTCTCCTTCGAAGCGGAGAACATCGCTCCCCCCCTGCCAGACACAACAAAGCCCCCGCCGGTGGGCAGGGGCTGAGAGGGCGTGGAGCCGGTGACCAGCAGCGATCAGAAGTAGATCTTGCCGCCGCCCCACTGCGGGCCCTGCACCTTGGGGGCCACCAGGATGAAGCCGGCCATCAGGCGCAGGTCTTCGTCGTTGAGATCGCGCATCTTCACGAACACGTCGCTGCTGCGGATGCTCGGGTGCACGTCGGCAATGCTGTATTCCCCGTCGTAGCTGGTGGGATCCTTCATGTAATCCACCAGGGCGTCGACGTTGTCGCGCGCGGGGGTCGCCAGGGCGAGGGTCTCGGGGTCGAGGCCCACGTTGTGGTTGGTCTTGGTGATGCCGCCGGCGTGGCACACACCGCAGCTGTCGTTGAAGATCTTGCGGCCCGCTTTGATCTCCTGTTCGCTGAAGGTCACCGAAGCGCCATCGGCTGTGGCGGGCACGGTGAGTTGTTCAGCGGTCCACTGAGCAGCCTGGGCGGGGCCGGCCAGGCCCACCAGCAGGGCCAGGGGCAGAACCAGCAGCCGGACCAGGGACCGGAGGGCAGAAAAGAAGGAAAAGGCCATCGAAAAAGCCGGCAAGGTGGGGGTAGAGACCGCGCCAGAGCCCTTGTATCACGGCCGATGGGCCTGCCGGTTGCCCTGGGGCCAGGCACTCACGAACTGTTGCAGCCTCAGCCCTCGGCCGCGGCGACCTCCACGCTGAGGAAGTCCTTGGCGATCTCGGTGTTGGGGAAGATCGCCCGCGCCTCCTGCACCAAATCGTCGGGGGTGACGGGGTTGCCTTTCACATAGCGGGGGCTCAGATGCGTGAGCATCAGCTGTTTCACGCCGGCGGCCAGGGCGGTCTGGGCCGCCATGGTGCTGGTGGAGTGCTGCCGGGCGAAGGCCATCTCGGCTTCGGCGTGGGCGAAGGTGCTCTCGTGGATCAGCAGGTCGGCGCCACGAGCCAACTCCACCGCCGCTTCGCTGAACACCGTGTCGGTGCAGTACACAACGCTGCAGCCGGGCCGCTCCGGGCCGCAGAGGCTGTCGCCGTTGATGATGCGGCCGTCCTCCAGCACCACCTCCCGCCCCGCCTTCAGCTCGGCGTAGATCGGGCCCGGGGGGATGCCGAGCGCTTTGGCCTGCTCCACATCGAAGCGGCCCGCCCGCGGCTTCTGGTCAACGCGGTAGGCGTAGGCCGGCACCCGATGGATCAAGGGGGTGCAGCGCACGGTGATGTCGTCGTCATCGAGCAGCAGTGCACCGCTGCTGGCCGCCTCCCTCACGCGATGGCTGCGCAGCGGATAGCCGATGCGGGTGGAGGAGGTGCGCAGCACGCCTTCGAGGTAGTCGCGAAGGGGGTCGGGGCCGTAGAGATCGATGCCGGTGCAGGTGCCCGCCAGGCCGAGGCTGGCCAGCAAACCCGGCAGCCCGAACACGTGATCCCCATGCATGTGGGTGATGAAGATGCGGCTGAGCTGGCTCACCCGCAGCTCGCTGCGCAGAAATTGATGCTGGGTGCCCTCGCCGCAGTCGAACAGCCAGAGCTCGGCCCGTTGGGGCAGCCGCAGCGCCACCGCCGACACATTGCGGCCCCGGGTGGGAACGCCGGAACTGGTGCCCAGGAAGGTGACCTGCACGGCGGGCCGGACGCTCCCCGATGTGAATGATCTGATCGTGCCACGCCGCAGCGGCAGGGCACTGGCGGCCGCAGCCCTGGCTCGTCACAATGACCTGCTCTGCCGTTCGGCGTTCTATGGCTCGCTGTTCCCTGGGGGTGTTGGCGCTGGGGGCTGCTCTGCTGCCGTTGCCGGCCCAGGTGCAGGCTGCGCAGCCGCCCGCCCGCGCCCTGGCGCCGGATCCGGTGGTGCGGGTGCTGGTGTGGCAGGCCCCTGTGGCGCGGCTGCGGCCGGCGGTGGCCGCTGCGGGGCTGCAGCTGCGCGACAGCGCTGGCCGGGTGCTGCAGCAGTTCCCGGGGCAGAGGGTGCTGCAGGCGGAGGTGAGCAACGGCTGGTTGCAGCTCCGTGACGCAGACGATCCCCAGGCCGAGCAGTGGCAAGCCCGTGAGGTCTGGCTGGAGGCGCTGCCCGGAGCCGACGACCCCGATCCAGGCCTGTGGCTGCAGCAGCGCCGCTACCGGGGGCGGTTGCAGCTGCGTTTAGAGGGCGGCGTGCTCCAGGTGGTGAATCACCTGCCCCTGGAGACCTACCTCACCAGCGTGGTGGGCAGTGAGATGCCCGCCAGCTGGCCGATGGAGGCGTTGCGGGCTCAGGCTGTGGCAGCCCGCACCTATGCCCTCAAGGCGCGCAAGCCTGCGGCCGCCTTCGATCTCCAGGCCACCACCGCCAGCCAGGTGTACAAGGGCGTGGAATCAGAAACCCCATCCACGCGCGCGGCGGTGGCGGGCACCCGCGGTTTGGTGCTCACCTACAACAACGCCCTGATCGATGCCGTGTTTCACAGCAGTAGCGGCGGCGGCAGCACCGAGAGCAGTGGTGATCTGTGGTCGAAGCAGTTGCCCTATCTGGTGAGCGTGCGGGATTTTGATGACGCCTCACCGGTGCGCGACTGGCGCCAGCCCCTCGATCAAGAGCGGCTGCGCCAGGCGTTCCCCGAGCTGGGTGGAGCCCTGGGCATCGAGGTGATGGCCACCACCCCCACCGGACGGATCAGCCAGGCGCGGGTGCAGGGGCCCAGCGGTCAGTTGGCGCTCACCGGCGCCCAGTTGCGCAGCCGCTTGGGCTTGAAGAGCACCTGGGTGCGCTTCGAGCTGGCCCCCACGGTGGCGCCACCATCAGCGTTGCCATCGCTCCTGCCAACCAGCACCGTGCCGGCGCTCACCCTGCCGGTTCCCGCCGCGCTCACGGCTGAAGCGGTGCAGCTGGTGGCCGTGGGCCGCGGCTTCGGCCATGGCATCGGCATGAGCCAGTGGGGAGCCCTGGCCATGGCGCAGCGGGGCCAGAGCTATGCCGACATCCTGCTCCACTACTACCGGGGCACCGCTCTGCTGCCCATCAATGAGCTGGCGCGCACCGCCGCCAAGGAGGATCGACAGGTTCTGGCCGTGTCCCGTTGATCCTGCCTCGAACTCCCCTGCTGGTGCAGGGCCGGCTGCGGGTGGAGCCCCATCCGGAGGCGGTGGCTGCGGTGGTGGCGGAACAGCTGCTCACGGCCCTGCGCCAGCGCGCGCGGCTGGGTTTGGCCACCGGCCGCACCATGGAGCCCGTCTACGCCGCCCTGCGCGAGCGCTTGCAGCAGCTGCCTGCGCCGCAGCGCCGCGCTCTGTTGGAGGGCTGGCGCAGTTTCAATCTCGATGAATACGTGGGGCTGGGCCCTGCTGATCCCGCCTCCTTCGCGGCCTTCATGCAGCAGCAGCTGGGTGGCCCGCTGGCGTTGGAACCTGGGGCGCTGCAGCTGCCGGATGGGCGGGCCGCCGATCCGGATGCGGAGGCCCTCCGCTACGCCGCGGCGCTGGCGGCTGCCGGCGGCATCGACCTACAGCTGCTGGGCCTGGGGAGTAATGGTCATGTGGGCTTCAACGAGCCCCCCTGCTCCGCCCTGGCCGCCTGCCGCTGCCTGCAGCTCAGCCAGGCCACGCGCGAGCAGAACGCTGCCGCCTTCGGCGGAGATCCCGCCGCGGTGCCTGAGCGGGCGATCACCCTGGGCATGAGCGAGATCCTGGCGGCCCGTCGTCTGCTGCTGGTGGTGACTGGTGCCGCCAAGGCCCAGATCCTGCGCCGCGCCCTGCTGGAGCCCCCGTGCGCGCAGGTGCCGGCCAGCTGGCTGCAGCAGCATCCGCAGCTGGAGGTGGTGGCCGATCAGGCTGCCGCCGCCGCGCTATCCCACTAGCGATTGCAGGGTGTCTTCGTCGGCCTCCAGGTTGCTGGTCACGCTGCGCACGTCGTCGAGCTCCTCGAGGGCATCCAGCAGCTTCAGGCAGCCGGCCAAGGCCGTTGGGTCGTCGAGGCGGCAGGGGGTTTGGGCGATCCAGCGGTGCTCCCAGCTGCACACCGGTAGGCCCAGGTTGCGCAGGCCGTCCTGCAGGGCTTCCAGCTGTTCGAAGGCTCCCAGCACCTCAGCGCCCTCCGGATCGAGCTCGTAGCTGATCACGCTCGGCCCGCCCTGCTCGTCCAGCTCCAGTAGCCGCTCGAGCAGGTCGTCGTCCCGCAGGTTGCTCTGCTCGAGGCGCACCACGCTGCGGTGTTCGAACAGGTAGCCCACACAGCCGGTTTCACCGAGGTTGCCGCCGTTTTTGCTGAAGGCCAGGCGCAGCTCCGCTGCTGTGCGGTTGCGGTTATCGGTGAGGGCCTCGATCAGCACCGCCACCCCGCCGGGTCCGTAGCCCTCGTAGCGCACCTCTTCGAAGGCGTCGGCGCCGCCGCCGCCCTGGCCGGACCCTTTGGCAATAGCCCGTTCGATGTTGGCGTTGGGCACGCGGGCCGCCTTGGCCTTTTCAATCGCCGTGCGCAGTTGGAAGTTGCCGGCCGGATCGGCGCCGGCTCGCGCCGCCACCATGATTTCGCGACCCAGGCGGGTGAACACGGCACCGCGTTTGGCGTCCACCACCGCTTTGGTGCGTTTGATCTGGGCCCATCGGCTATGGCCGGCCATGTTGCGGAGGAAAACGAAGCAGAAACGGTTGGCCCGGCCTTCAGCCGGCGGCATCGAGCACCAGGCGCGGCTGCAGCTGACCGCAGGCCTGCACCCGGGCCATGCCCGCCAGGTTGCCATCCGGCCCCACCACCACTACCGGCGTTTCCAACGGCCAGCTGGGGTCGCAGCTTTGCAGCCGTCCGCAGCGCCAGCCTGCTAGCGCCTCCGTTTCCAGCGGGTGCTGCGCCAGGTGGCTCAGGGCCTGCAGCGGGTTCACCAGCGCCGGTGGCGGCACCGTATCGAGCTGCTCCAGGCTCACGCTCTGCTCCAACTCAAACCCGAGGGCCTGGGTGCGCCGCAGCTGGGCCAGCGCCCCCCCGCAGCCCAGGGCATCGCCGAGATCGCGGGCGAGCGAGCGGATGTAGGTGCCGGCTGAGCAGGCCACCTCCAGCTCCAGCTGCCCCCGCGCCGGATCCCACCCCAGCAGCTCCAGCCGCTGGATGGTCACCGGCCTGGGCTGGAGTTCCACCACCTCACCCGCCCGGGCCAGTTTGTAGGCCCGCTGGCCATTCACGTGCACGGCGGACACCGCCGGTGGGCGCTGCTGGATCAGGCCGCGGAAGGGTTGCAGCGCCGCCTCCAGCTCGGCGGCGCTGAGGCTCGGTGGGGCCTGCCGCTCCAGCACCTCCCCCTCGAGGTCATCGCTGGCGGTGCGCACCCCCAGTTGCACCACTCCCCGGTAGGTCTTGTCGCCGCTGAGGTAGGGCAGCAGCCGCGTGGCCGGGCCGAGGGCAATCGGCAGCACGCCGGTCACGGCTGGATCCAGGGTGCCGCCATGGCCCACCCGCTTGAGGCCATAGGCGCGCCGCACCCGTGCCACGCAGCCGTGGGAGCTCAGGCCAGTGGGCTTGTCGAGCACCAGGAAGCCGCAGGTCAACGCACGGTGGGATCACTGGTCTGATGCTCCCATTGCAGATGGCTGGGATGCCGCCAGGCTTGGGGCTGTGAGCGGCCGCTCCGATGGGCGATGGGATCAGCGCTGGCCCTGCGGTGCCAGCGGAGGTGCTGCAGCGGCGGCGGGAGCTGGCCTTTCTGGTGCTGGCGGGGTTGTTCCTCGGCACCATGGGGATGCTCAACATCCTGGGGCTCACCCGTTTTCTGCAGCTGGGGCGCATCGGCTCCTGGCCCGTGGTGGTGGCGGTGGGGGCGTTGCCCTATCCGGTGACCTTCCTCTGCACCGACCTGATCAGTGAGATCTGGGGCGAGGAGCGCGCCAGCCAGCTGGTTTGGGTGGGCTTGCTACTGAATGGCTGGATTGTGTTGATCCTGTGGATCGGTGGTGTGCTGCCGGGGTTGCCGGGCGCTCCGGAGAGCACGTTTTTTGCCGTGCAGGATCTGGCCTTCGGCGCCGTGGGGGCCTCGATGGTGGCCTACATGGCGGCCCAGTTCACCGATGTGCGGCTGTTCCATTTCTGGAAGCGCGTCAGCGCTGGCCGGGCCCTCTGGCTCCGCAACAACGGCTCCACCTTGGTGAGTCAATTGGTGGACACCAGCGCCGTGGTGCTGATCAGTCACTACGGCGCCCACGTGCTGCCGCTGCGCGCCGAGCTGCCGGTGCTGCCCCAGTTGGTCAGCTACATCGCCAGCGGCTATCTGTTCAAGGCCCTGGCGGCCCTGGCCGACACGCTGCCCTTCTACTGGCTCACCGCCTGGCTGCGCCGTTGGCTCGTGGTGCCCGGTGAAGGTGCGGAACTGGGCTCACCTCTACGGTGAGCAGCCATGAGCCCTCACGCCACCCTCTCCCTCGACCACTTTCTCGATGGAGGCTTCGATCTGCGCCCGCAGCTGGCGGCGCACCTGGCCCTGGAGCTTGAGGAGCTGGAGCGGCGGCTGCCCCTGGCCACCGAATCGCTGGCGGCGGCCCATCCCGGTGCCTTCGATCCCAAGCAGGCCGAAGCCTTCTATGAGAGCGGTGTTGGTACCGGCCATCTGCTGGAGCTGGCGGCCTGGCATCTGAGCAGTGCCGACTACATCGCCGACACCCTGCGGCTGCAGCAGCAGTTCGCCCACGGCCAGGTGTTGGATTTCGGTGGCGGCATCGGCACCCATGCCCTGGCGGCGGCGGCGCTGCCCCAGGTGGAGGCGGTGTGGTTCGTGGATCTCAATCCCGAGAACCGGCGCTTTGTGGAGGCCAGGGCGGAACAATTCGGGCTGCAGCAGAAGCTCCGCTGCTTCCGTGATCTGGAGGCGCCGGAGCTGCCGGAGCGGTTCGACACGATTGTTTGCCTGGATGTGCTGGAGCATCTCAGTGATCCCAGCACCCAGCTCGAGCAGTTCGCGCAACGCATGAACTCTGAGGCCACGGCGCTGCTCAATTGGTATTTCTTCAAGGGATTTTCAGGCGAATACCCCTTCCACTTCGATGATCCGCAGCTGGTGGAGCGCTTCTTCCGCACGCTGCAGAGCCGTTTCCTTGAGCTGTTTCACCCGTTTCTGATCACCACCCGCGCCTACCAGCTGCTGAGCGCATAGGGGCACAAAAAAGCCGGCACCGCCGGTGCCGGCTGAAGTTGGCTGAGCGATCAGGCCTGGGTGCAGCCGGCGATCAGCCGACAGCCACGTTGATGCGCTTGCGAGTGCGCAGGCCGCGCTTGATGGTGTCGAAGCTCACCACGCCATCCACCAGGGCGAACAGGGTGTCATCGGCGCCGCGGCCAACGTTGGTGCCGGGCAGCACAGAGGTGCCGCGCTGACGGATCAGGATCGAGCCGGCGTTTACCGCTTCACCGCCGTAACGCTTCACGCCGAGGCGCTTGGAGTTGGAGTCGCGGCCGTTGCGGGTGGAGCCGGTGCCTTTCTTGTGGGCCATGGTTCAGAGGAGTGTTTGGTTGAGGAACGCTGCGGCTGATCAGGCCAGGGCTTTGCCGCCCACGCTGATGGACTTCACCATCACGCGGGTCAGCTCCTGACGGTGACCGTTCTTACGGCGGGTCTTCTTCTTGGGGCGCATCTTGTAAACGATCACCTTGGGACCGCGGCGATGCTCCATCACCTGCAGTTCAACGGTGGCTCCCTTCACGTAGGGCTGGCCGACGTTGGCGGCGGTGCCGTCGTTCACCAGGAGCACGTTCTCCAGGGTGAGAGTGCTCTCCACCTCAGCGTTGATGCGGTTGAGGTCGTAGTAGCGGTTGGGTTGGACCCACACCTGGGTGCCGGAGGTCTCAACGATGGCGTAGGGACCGGTGCTGGGAGTCGTGCTCATGGCGTCTGTGGCGTGGACAGGCTGACGGGGAGACCCCGGGGAAGGGCTTCGTCATTTCGGCCTGCCGCACGGCAATCGAAAGACAAACAATGATCTTCACCTTTTGCCCGCCGACCCGTCAACACTGTGGGCATTGACCGGGTCCGATCTCGGCGCATGTCCCAGCCGGCTCTCACGATCGCTTCGCTGCTGCCGGATCCCCGTTTGGAGCGGGCCTGCCGCACCTGGCTCAAGGGTGGTCGCTACCAGCTCGAGGATCTCGGCTCCCTGCCGGATCCCATCCGGGAGCTGCAGCAGCGGCGCGATGCCTTTGATGTGGTGCTGCTCCAGCAGGGCATTCACCCCGCCGAGATCTACGAAGAGTTGCGGCAGCAGGGGATGTTGCTGCCGGCGGTGGTGATCGGTGAGGTGAGCGGCCGCGTGGAATATCACGATGCCGAGGTGCATCTACCCCAGGACCAGCTGGAGCAGATCGCCTACAGCGTGGATGCGGCGGTGTCGCGGTTTCTGCGGCGCGGCCAACCCAATGGCGCCGCCGGCACGGCGGACACCCCGGAATCGTGGCGGCTGCCCAATCGCCTGCAGGGGCGCCTGGGCTACCTGGGGGTGTTCTACAAGCGCGATCCCTCGCTGTTTCTGCGCAGCCTGCCGCAGGAGGAACGCGAGGAGTTGCTGCGTTCACTGAAGCGCAGCTATCGGGATGTGTTGATCAGCTATTTCCGCGATCCGGCCGCTGCCAATCAGGCCATTGAAAGCTTTGTGCATTCCGCTTTCTTTGGGGATCTGCCGATCAACAAGGTGGTGGAGCTTCACGTCGATCTGATTGACGCCTTCTGGAAGCAGCTCAAGCTGGAGGGGCACAAAAACGACTTCCTTCAGGACTACCGCCTGGCCCTGCTCGATGTGATGGCCCATCTCTGTGAGATGTACCGCCGCTCGGTGCCGCCCGATCTGCCGCTGGGAGGTTCGCCGCCATCCGTCGCATTCAGCCAGTCCCCATCCCAGGAGGTGATTTAAATGAGCCCGCGCAAGACCTACATCCTCAAGCTGTATGTGGCAGGGAACACGCCCAATTCCATGCGGGCGCTCAAAACCCTGCGCAACATCCTCGATACGGAATTTCAGGGTGTCTATGCCCTGAAAGTGATTGATGTGCTCAAGAATCCGCAATTGGCCGAGGAGGACAAGATCTTGGCTACCCCGACCCTCGCCAAGATCCTGCCGCCACCGGTGCGGCGCATCATCGGCGACCTATCCGATCGCGAACGGGTGCTGATCGGGTTGGATCTTCTCTATGAGGAGCTCAGTGATGAGAGTCTTGCCGATCCGTTCGATGAGGAGGGAAACCCGGGCTCCTTCCAGTAAATAGCCCTCGCTGCTGTTCTTTCAGCGCTATCCACCTAAATTCCCCGTAGGCCCAGCCGTTCCATGCAGGATCCATCCGCCACCAGCCATAGTTTCGCCTCGGTGCAGAAGCTCCCCACCGGGATCGAGGGCTTTGATGACATCTGTCAGGGCGGACTGCCGATCGGTCGCTCCACGCTGATCAGTGGAACGTCGGGCACCGGTAAGACGGTGTTCTCCCTCAACTTCCTCTACAACGGTATTCGCCAGTTTGATGAGCCCGGCATCTTCGTGACCTTCGAGGAGTCGCCGCTCGATATCCTGCGCAACGCCTCCAGCTTTGGCTGGAACCTGCAGGAGATGGTGGAGCAGGACAAGCTCTTCCTGCTCGATGCCTCGCCCGATCCGGAAGGGCAGGATGTGGCGGGCAGTTTTGATCTTTCAGGCTTGATCGAGCGGATTAACTACGCCATCCGCAAATACAAGGCCCGCCGTGTGGCGATCGATTCGATCACGGCCGTGTTTCAGCAATACGACGCCGTTTCGGTGGTGCGGCGGGAGATCTTCCGCCTGATTGCTCGTCTCAAGGAGATCGGTGTGACCACGGTGATGACCACCGAGCGCATCGATGAATACGGCCCCATCGCCCGCTACGGCGTGGAGGAGTTCGTGAGCGACAACGTGGTGATCCTGCGCAACGTGCTGGAGGGTGAGCGCCGGCGCCGCACGGTGGAGATCCTCAAGCTGCGTGGCACCACCCACATGAAGGGTGAGTTTCCCTTCACCATGGGTTCCCATGGCATCAGCATCTTCCCGCTGGGGGCGATGCGCCTCACCCAGCGCAGCTCCAATGTGCGCGTGAGCTCCGGTGTGCCGCGGCTCGATGAAATGTGCGGTGGCGGCTTCTTCAAGGATTCGATCATCCTGGCCACCGGTGCCACCGGCACCGGCAAAACGCTGCTGGTGAGCAAGTTTGTGGAAAACGCCTGCGCCAATAAAGAGCGGGCGATCCTGTTTGCCTACGAAGAATCGCGGGCTCAGCTGCTGCGCAACGCCACCAGCTGGGGCATTGATTTCGAGCAGATGGAGCGTGATGGCCTGCTCAAGATCATCTGCGCCTATCCCGAATCCACAGGCCTTGAGGATCACCTCCAGATCATCAAAACCGAGATTGGTCAATTCAAGCCGTCGCGCATGGCGATCGATTCGCTCTCGGCCCTGGCCCGCGGTGTGAGCCATAACGCCTTCCGCCAATTTGTGATCGGGGTCACCGGTTACGCCAAGCAGGAGGAGATCGCCGGCTTCTTCACGAACACCTCCGAGGAGTTCATGGGCAGCCACTCGATCACCGACTCCCACATCTCCACAATTACCGACACGATCCTGCTGCTCCAATACGTGGAGATCCGCGGTGAGATGGCCCGGGCTCTCAACGTGTTCAAGATGCGCGGTTCCTGGCACGACAAGGGCATCCGCGAATTCATGATCACGGGCAACGGCCCTGAGATCAAAGATTCGTTCTCCAACTTCGAGCGGATCATCAGCGGTGTGCCCCACCGCATCAACACCGATGAGCGCAGTGAGCTGTCGCGCATCGTGCAGGGCGTCACCAGCGATGAACGGCTCTAGGAACGCTTTGAGGTCAGCTTCAGATCAGTTCAGGGCTGCGCCGGGCCCGTTCGGCCTCCAGCCGGAGCTCGCTGTCGTCGGCCTGCTCGAGCGGTAGATCAAACCAGAAGGTGGTGCCCACGCCCAGCTCGCTGGCCATGCGCACCTGAGTGCCGTGCTTCTCCAAGATGCCGCGCACGATCGAGAGGCCCAGGCCCGTGCCCACTTCGGTGTGCACGGCGTTTTCCACGCGGTAGAAGCGCTCGAAGATGCGCTCCTGATCTTCCCGGGAGATGCCGGAGCCCGTGTCGGCGATCTCCACTCGCAGGCGTGGCAGCGGGGCGGTGAGTGCGCAGGTGGGGTTGTCGCTGGTGGCGGCGGTGCTCGGATCGATCAAGCAGGTGTCGGGCCAGGGGTAGGCCCGCAGCATCAGGCGGCCGCCGCTGGCGGTGAACTTGAGGCCGTTGCCCACCAGGTTGTCGAAAATCTGCAGCAGTAGATCCCAGTTGCCCCGCACCCGCGGCAGCTGCTCATCCACATCGAGGGAGAGCTCCACGCCCTTGTCCTGGGCATTGAGCCGGTAGTTGCGCAGGGTCTGCTCCATGGCGGGGCGCAGCTCCACGGGCTCCATGCTCCAGGCGCGATCGCTCTCCAGGCGTGAGAGATCGAGCACATCGTTCACCAGGCGGGTGAGCCGATCGGTTTCTGCATTGGCGATCGCCAGGAATTCTTTGCGGTCTTCCTCGCTGAGCTGATCGCCGAGGTCGTGGAGGGTTTCCACGTAGCTCTTGATGTTGAACAGCGGCGTGCGCAGCTCGTGGGAGACGTTGCTGATGAAACGGCTCTGGGCGGCGTTCAGCTCCACCTCCCGTGTGAGGTCCTGCACGGTGACGGCGATGCCCTTGAGGCTCTCGCCGCTGGCATCGCGCACCGACTGCAGCACGATCCGCAAGGTGCGCGCTGGTTCGCCGAAGCTGCAGCGAACATCGTTGCCATCGCGGTCGCCGCTCAGCAACGCCTCCAGCGGCGCCTGCAGCTCCAGCGCCAGCACATCCGGCAGCTCCTCGTTGAGCAGCGTGCCCTCCAGCTTGCGGCCTTCCCAGCGGAACAGACGCCGGGCCGTGGGATTCACCAGCACAACCCGCCCTTCCGCATCCAGCAGCAGCGCCCCATCGGCCATGGTGGCGATCAACGACTGCTGCTTCACCTGGGCAGCGGTGAGTTCCTCGATGTTGGCTTCGTTGTAGGCCTCGAGCTGGGAGGCCATGTCGTTGAACCCCTCCAGCAGCTCCCCCAGTTCGCCCCCCACCGGCAGGCCGATCCGCGCCTCGAAATCACCGCTGGCGATCGAGCGCACCCCCCGTAGCAGCTCCTTCACCGGCTGGGTGATGGTGAGCGCGTTGAACACCGCCCCCAGGATCACCAACACCCAGATCGAGATGAACACCGCCACGGTGACTTCGCGGCTGAGGGCGGCGCTGGCCAGAGCGGCCTCGTTGGGGTTGATGCCCAGCGCCAGCACCCCCAGGTAGCGATCGCCCGCCACCAGCGGCACGAACACATCGGTGACCTGGCCATCGGGGCTGAGGTGCTGGCGGATCAGCGGGTTCTGGGGGCGGCGGGCCAGATCGGCCGGCAGTTCCAGGCGGCGGCTGAGCAGTAACTCACTGCTGCCGCTGCTGCCGCTGATCGGGATCCCGAGGTAGATCACGCCATCGGGATCGGCGAAGAAGATGTAACGGAGGCTGCGGCTCGACTTCCAGAACCGCTCTGCCACGGCCGCCAGTTCGCGATCGTTGCCCTCCGCCACCAGCGGGGTGACGTTGGCCGAGAGCAGCAGGCCCAGATCCCGCGCAAAGCGGGTGTCGCTCATCCGCACATCGGTTTGGATGCCGTTGAGCGCGAAGAAGCAGATGCCCGCCATCACCAGGCTCACCACCAGGGTGGCGGCGGCGAGCAGCTTCGTTTGCAGCGTGAACTCGGCCCACCAGCGCCTGAGGCGCTGCCACCAGCTCAGGCTCGCCGCGGCATGGCTCATCGCCGGCGCACCTGGTGGCCGATGTCGTGGCGATAGGTCATCCCTTCGAAGTGCACCTGGGCCAGGCCGGTGTAGGCCTTCTCGAAGGCGCTGTCAAAGTCGTTGGCCTGGGCCACCACGGCCAGCACCCGGCCACCGCTGCTGAGGCAGCGGCCATCGGCCTGGCGCTGGGTGCCGGCATGGAACAGCTGCAGCTCGGCGCTCGGTTCCAGGTTGCTGCTGATCGCATCGCCCTTGCGGATCTCACCGGGGTAGCCGTGGGCGGCGGCGATCACGCAGGCGCTGCACAGCGGTGCGATGCTCAGGGCCGGCGCCTGATCCAGCTGTCCGGTGGCGCAGGCCAGCAGCACCGCCGCCAGCTCGGGGCCGAGCAGGGGCATCAGCGTTTCGCATTCCGGATCGCCGAAACGGCAGTTGAATTCGATCACGCTCGGTCCGTTGTCGGTGAGCATCAGGCCGGCGTAGATCACGCCGCGGTAGCGAATGCCCCGGGCCTGCAGCGCCGCCAGGGTGGGCTCCAGCACCACTCGCCGCACAGCGTCCAGGCCTGCCGCATCCAGCAGGGGCGCTGGCGCATAGGCCCCCATGCCGCCGGTGTTGGGCCCTGTATCGCCTTCGCCGATGCGTTTGTGGTCCTGGGCGGGGGGGAGCAACACCATGCGCTCGCCGTCGGTGAGTGCAAACACCGACACCTCCGGGCCATGGGTGCGTTCCTCAAGCACCAGCGAGGCGTCGCCGCCGAAGCGGCCGGCAAAGATCTCCTCGATGGCGCTGCGGGCTTCTTCGATCGTTTCGGCCACGGTCACGCCCTTGCCCGCCGCCAGGCCGTCGGCTTTCACCACGAGCGGTTTGGCTTGTGCTTCTAGGGCGGCGAGGGCTTCCTCGCGGCTGTTGGCCTGCCAGTAGCCCGCCGTGGGCACGCCCGCTTCCACCATCAGCGCCTTGGCCCACTGTTTGCTGGCCTCCAGCTGGGCGCCATCGGCGCCGGGACCGAACACCGGCACACCGGCTGCCCGCAGCCGGTCGGCCAGGCCCGCAGCCAGCGGCGCCTCCGGACCCACCACCACCAGCTCCACGCCGTGCTCGTGGCAGGCGTTCAGCAGCGCTTCATGGTTGTGTTCAGGGATCGCCAGCTGCTCGCAACCCGGCAGGTCGAGCGTGCCGCCATTGCCCGGTGCCACCCACACCCGCTCCACGCCCTCACTGCGCTGCAGAGCCCAGGCCAGGGCGTTCTCACGGCCACCGCCACCCACCACCAACACACGGGCAGGGCTCATCAGAGGCGCGGCGGTGCTCATGGCGCAACGGCAAGGGGTGGTCGCTCCGGCCGGCTCTCTTAGGTTGTGGCCAAGAGGACTGCCACCGGTGCCATCCCTTCTTTACACGCCGGTGGGTCGATCCCGCCGCCTGCGGCGGCTGGCCGGCCTGCTGCTGTGCAGTGCGCTGATCAACCTGCCGCTGTCGGCCCCGGCCCAGGAGCTGTTCATCCTCAACATCCTGGGGAATCTGTTTGAGCGGCGGGCGCCCGTGCCGCCGGCGGGCCCATCCGCTCCGCCTGTGGCGGGCAGCATGCCGGAGGAGCAGTTTCAGGAGCTGCTGCTCAAGGGCGATCTGCACGCCCTGAATCTGGCCTGCATGGAGGCCGACCGCTTCGACTTCACCAAACGCCTGCAGCTGCTGCAGGCCCGTTTGCTGCAGATCGCGCCAGCGCCCCAGCCGTTGCAAACCGTGCTGGTGAATGCCAACGCTCTGATCAGCTGCCGCGCGCCCGATGCGGCCCTGGCGGTGCTGAATCGCTACAGCCCCAAGCCCGGGGCAGAACGGGATCAGTGGCTGGTGCAGCGTTGGCGTGCGGCCCAGGCGGGCTTGCACCACGCCCTGGCCGCCGAAACCCTGGAGGCCCTGGCCAAGGGCCAGGTGGCCAGCCTGGAAACCCTGGCGTTGCCCCTGAAGCTGCGGGACGACGGCAGCATCGCCACCCGTTCGGGGTTGGACGTTTACGTGGATCACCTGCTGGTGCTGGGGCGCCGGCAGGAGGCCGCTGCGGCCTTGCTGGCGGGCCAGATGCCCGGCAAGCCCATGGCTGAACGCCTCAAGCAGGCGGTGGCCCTGCTGGAGGAGATGCCCCTGCAGCAACGCGATCAGCTGCTCGAGCGGGCTCTGGATCAGGCGGCGACCGCCGAAGCCTGGGGTCTGGCCCTGGAGCTGCTCGATCACCAACGCCGCTTGCTGGAAGCAGCAGGCGTGGCGGCCAGCCGGCCCCGGGAGCGGCTGGAGCGCCTCAGCCGGCGGGTGGATGATGCCTATAGCGCCTGGCAGCTGGCACGGCAGGATCGTCAGCTGCAGCAGCAGCTGCGCAGCCCGCGGGCCGCCGGTGGCCATGCCGCGGTCAACGCTTCCCCCACGCTTCAGCAGCCATGACGCACTACACCCTTGGAGCGCTGCTCTACGAAGGCAAGGCCAAGCGGGTGTTTGCCACCGATCAGAGCGATCTGGTGGCTGTGGAATACAAAGACGACGCCACCGCCTTCAACGCCCTGAAGAAGGCGCAGCTGGCCGGCAAAGGTGAGCTCAACTGCCAAATCTCGGCCCGCCTGTTTGAGCTGCTGGAGCGCGATGGCATCCCCACCCACTACCTGGAGCTGCAGGAACCCAACTGGATGCTGGTGCGGCCGGTGACGATCGTGCCGGTGGAGGTAGTGATCCGCAACACCGCCTTCGGCTCGCTGTGCAAGCAGATGCCGATCGAGCCGGGCACGCCGCTGGATCCGCCGCTGCTCGACCTCTATTACAAGGACGACGCCTTCGGTGATCCCCTGCTCACCGATGCCCGCCTCGAGCGACTCGGTGTGCTGACGCTTGCGCAGCGCCAGGAGCTGGAGCGCCTCGCCGTTGCGGTGAACGCCAGCCTGCGCCGCTTCTTCGATGGCATCGGGCTGCAGCTGGTGGATTTCAAGATCGAGCTGGGCTTCACCGCCGATGGCACTCTTGTGGTGGCCGATGAGATCAGCCCCGACACCTGCCGGCTCTGGGACCAGCAGGTGAGCGACGCCAGCGACCGGATCCTCGACAAAGACCGTTTCCGCCAGGACCTCGGCGGTGTGGTGGAGGCCTACGGGGAGGTTCTCAAACGGGTCCAGGGTGCCTGCCATGCACCCCGCTCAGGCAAGTAAGTTCGGCGGAATTTGCGGCATAGCCGCGCCAACCGCGACTCCCATGGCAGCCCTCCGCACCGGTCTGAGCCGCACCCTGCTGGCGGCGGCCGGCTCTGTGCTGCTCAGCGCACCGGCGCTGGCCCAGGCTGATCCCAAGGCCGCGCCGGGCGGCCAGCCAGCCGACGGGCCCCCCAGCCAACCGCAGACCAACCTCGCGCCGGCCGCCAAGCCGGAGCCGAAGGTGTTGATCAGCGAGGTGGTGGTGAAGGGGATCGAGGGCCACCCCGAGCAGCAGCGCCTGGAGATCGCCGTTTACGACGCCATGGCCACCCGCCCTGGCACCCGGGTGACCCGCAGCGAATTGCAGAACGACCTCTCGGCGATCTACGCCACCGGTTGGTTCTCGGATGTGCGCATCCAGCCGGTGGATGGCCCCCTCGGCGTGCAGCTGGTGGTGACCGTGGTGCCCAACCCGGTGCTCACCCAGGTGCAACTCGAGGGCGTGGGCGCCAAGACGAAGATGCCCGCCAACGTGATCCCGGACACCTTCGCTCCCGATTACGGCAAAACCCTCAACCTCAATGCCCTGCAGGCCCGCATCGGCGAGTTGCAGAAGTGGTACGCCGATCAGGGCTATTCCCTGGCGCGGGTGAGCGGCCCCACCCGGGTGAGCCCCGAGGGTGTGGTGCAGCTGCTGGTGCGGGAAGGCAAGGTGGCCGGTGTGGAGGTGCAGTTCCTCAACAAGGAAGGCGAGAGCACCAACGACAAGGGCCAGCCGATCCGCGGCAAGACCAAATCCTGGGTGGTGACCCGTGAGGTATCGATCAAGCCCGGCGACACCTTCAACCGTCGCCTGCTGGAAGACGACATCAAGCGGCTCTACGGCACCGGCCTCTTCGGTGACGTGAAGGTGACCCTGCGCCCCGTGGCGGGTAATCCTGGCGAGGTGACGATCGTGCTCGGCATCGTGGAGCAGTCGAGCGGCTCCCTTTCCGGCGGCCTGGGCTACAGCCAGGCTCAGGGTGTGTTCGGTCAGGTTCAGCTTCAGGACAGCAACCTGCTCGGCCGCGCCTGGGATCTGGCGGTGAACTTCACCTATGGCCAGTTCGGTGGTCTGGGCGATATTTCGTTCACCGACCCCTGGATCAAGGGCGATAAGTTCCGCACCGCCTTCCGGGCCCGGGTGTTCTTCAGCCGGGAGGTGCCGCAGGTTTTCCAGAGTCAGAACAACGGCACGATCAACACCGTGTCGGATGTTTCGAACGACTTCTTCCAGGCTCCGGCGAATGCCAACGCCTACAACATTCAGAGCAACCGCAACCCCACCGGCACCTCGTTCGGTTCCATCGAGAAGGCGCAGAAGGTCGATCCCAGCCTCAACTGGTTCAATCTCGACAACAACTCCGTTGCCTTGCAGCGGGTTGGCGCCAACGTTCAGTTTGTGCGGCCGCTGAACGGCGGCGATCCCTACAAGCGGGCGGCCTGGAGTGTGGTGCTCGGCTTCAGCGGCCAGGAAGTGACCCCGATGAACTTCGCGGGCGACACCATGGCCTACGGCATGAACACCAATGCCTACAAAAATGGCAAAACGCAGGTGAAGGATGTCATCTGCATCGCCTACAACTGCGCCGAGCAAAACCAGCTGGTGGGCCTGCGGGTGGCGGCCACCATGAACAACCTCAACGACCCCAAAAACCCCACTGCCGGCAACTTCCTCAGCCTCGGTACCGAGCAGTTCTTCTCGGTGGGGCCTGATTCGCCCACCTTCAACCGTTTGCGGGCCAGCTACACCCACTACATTCCGGTGAACTGGCTAAAAATTTTCAAGGGCTGCCGGCCCAAGCCGGGACAGAAGGAAGATTGCAAGCAGGCCCTGGCCTTCCAGGCAACCGCCGGCACCAACATCGGCAATCTGCCCC
>Ga0194123_10001509_pt1 | contig 34786 bp, 33 predicted proteins | sample TA2MahsurfametaG_5_FD_155479 | JGI IMG/M metagenome (GOLD analysis project Ga0194123, IMG submission 155479) | Freshwater microbial communities from Lake Tanganyika, Tanzania - TA2015023 Mahale A surface | ecosystem: Environmental > Aquatic > Freshwater > Lake | place: Tanzania: Lake Tanganyika... | reverse complement strand
AACTACCAATTTCTGTAAATTACCATATATACATATCGACATAAATGTATTTCTTTACAAATATAATATAGAACCATTCATTATTATATCTAATTCTTCATTCGAATTCGACATTATTTATTATCTCTTATTTAATTATTTTTATACTCATTTTTTTTATAAAAATATATATCAATTTTTTTATACTCAATTACTCTATTATTTATTTCTTTACAGACTTAATCGTTTTTTTAGTAGATTTTTTTGTAGATTTAGTAGTTTTTTTTGAAGTTTTTGTTGTTTTTTTTCCTTTAGATTTACCACCATTTAACATTCTTTTTGGAACTGCATTAATCTCATCTTGTGTCCTTTGAAATCTTGCATCCATTAATGCTTCTGATGCCGGTATAAAATTTCTAGCTCCATATGTATGACTATATATCACTCCATTATCATTTATATATGAACTATGTGGTGTTACCGCTGTAGGTGGATATGGTGTTCCTATATCTGATGGATATCTTCCATAATTCAAATTTAATCCTGAACCACCTCTTGAACAACCACAACCTGATTTACTCACTATCTTCTTTGATCTATTTGACATTTACTATATATATTATATATATTAAATTATATTTACCTATTATAAATAAAAATTATCCAGTAATTGCTCCAACAATACTACTCGGATTAGGATTTGACATTATATAATCATATGCTCTCTGATTTAATGATTCATTATCATCTAAACCTATCTTTAATCTACCTCCATTTGTCTCTTCCATTGGAATACGCTTCTCTGGATCTAATGATATCGGATCAACTGCACCTAATACCGGTAAATTAAATACTAATGGAAAACTTCTAATAGGATGATCAAAAAAATAATTTGCTCCCATTAACTATTTTTCTAAATATTATTACTATATAAAATAATATATAAAATATTATTTCATATTTTATATTTAATATTTTTGCTTCTCTCATTTATTATTTTTTAATCTTTTTTGTAAAAATTTAATAATCTTGCTGATGGATCTAAATCAGAACAAAAAGGATGTCTCCAATAATACGGTATAACTTCTGATCTACCTGGATAATACTCTTCAAATATTTTTCTATAATAATAACTTTCTTTATCATAAGGGGGATTATGTGTGAAATTATCTTTATTATTTATGTATTCATCATCAGAAACTTGTAAATCAATATATTCCTTAATAATTTGAAACCAACTTCTATCATGACTACTAACTCCATCACTAAATGCCTCCTTTCTCCTCCATAATATATCATTTGGTAATATACCATCAAATGACCTTCTAAATATATATTTCTCTATATATTCATCATTAAATCTCTTATATTTTGGAGGTAAGCTCATTATATATGCTAAAAATTCTTTATCCGCAAATGGAACCCTTGCCTCTAAACCAGCACCACTTATACTTTTATCTGATCTTAATAAATCAAAAAATCTAACATCTCTTACCATCCTCTCATTCTCTCTCTTAAAATCTTCGTCATTTGGTGCTTTTAAAAATCCTCTATATGAACCAAAAATTTCATCTGACATATCACCACAATATATAACCACATCATTAGAAACTTTATTAATATATTTACTAACTAAATAATTACCAACAGATGCTCTTACAGTTGTTGTGCAATAACTCTCAATCTGATATATCGTATCTTTTATTGCATTCAAAAATTCTGTTTCTGATAAACATATTTCATGATGATTCGTTCCTAAATAATCCGCTACTTTTCGTGCCCATAATAAATCTACTGAACCTTTTAATCCTATACTATATGTATTTAAATTTCCATCTGGAATATTCGCCTTAACAATCGCTGTTATAACTGAACTATCTAAACCTCCCGATAATAAACAACCTACCGGTCTTTCACTCATTAAACGTTTTTTAACAGCATTCTCAAATAAATATTTTATCTTTGAACATATTGTTTTCTCATCATTCATTTCATTCTCTTGTAAAATACTATAAACATAATTATTATTATTTGTTATATATGGATAATATGGCTTCATATTGGATAATATATCTTCATTTCTTAAATCTCTAATATCATATATTGCATAAGAACCACCATTAAACTGAAATAAACTATCACAATGTAATAATGCTTTCATTTCACTTGCTACCGTTAATGAAACCTTATTATCCTTATTATAACCAATAAATAATGATCTTATACCAAATGGATCTCTTCCTATAATTATTGTATCATTGGTATAATCATATAAAACAAATGCAAAAACTCCATCTAATCTTCTTAATGTTTCAACTATACCAATCTTTCTATATAAATGTATTATAATTTCACAATCTGATGAACTAATATATTCTGATTCTAAATTAAATTCTTGAATTAATTGTCTAAAATTATAAATTTCTCCATTACAAATTAACTTACAATCTTTTATATCAAATGGTTGATTACTTAATGCATTTAATCCAATAATTGATAATCTATGAAAACCAAATATCTTCCCATTCTCACTTATTATCTGTGTATTATCAGGTCCCCTATGTGCTATTTTTGCTATAGATAAATGTATTTGTTTTAAAATATCAATCGGTATTTTATTATTATAATGTTGATAAAAAAATATTCCACACATATTTATAAAATATTATAAATATTATCTTCATATCTTTAAATATTTTTTATTTAAATATTATTTATACTTATTTATATTTTATTTTCTATTTTTATTGATTGCTTTTCATATGATTGATTTGCATATATTTTTATTTTTTTGTATCACTCTCAGTATTATTATTAAACATAGATTTTATATTTTGAATCGTTTTATTAATCACAACAATAATATTGTTACCAAGAAAAGTTAAACATAAAACTAATATAGATATAAGTATTAAGAAAATATTAAACATTAATGATCCATTCATTAAATTAACATTCACATAAAATATATATATAATTGTAATTGTTGTAATTGATAATAAACTATAAAAATATTTAATACCAAAATTTTTAATCATATTTATAAAATCATTCTGTTGATAATTTAAATTAAGTAATGCTATAAAAATAGTCGCATATAATATCATTTTAACTGTTGTAACATATTTATTAAAATCAATAATCGGTTTTAACATATAATACATTGCTACTATTACTCCAACTATTAATAATATAAAATTAAAATCAATACCTGAAGAATCATACTCAATTTTTATTTTATCTTTCTTATCTCCATATTGATCAATTGAATTATAAACCAAATTAGCACCTGATTGACTATTAATTGTTGTATTAATTTTATTTGAAAATACTAATCCAATTACAACAAGTGGAATTAATAATAAATAAAAGAAATAATTAAATGGATTTGTAGTAATTTTAATTACTGTTGTTAATTTATTATAAAAATTATTAAAATCAAAATTCTGCCATTCATTATCAATTTTACAATCATTCGCTAAATTTAATATCATTGTATCATTTATTTTTCCATAATCTGATATTAAATTTTGAACTTTAGTTGTAAAATTACAAAAATTATCATAAATATTATATCGAATATTTTTTAAAGTTTTCTGTTTTAATGGATCACTATTATCCTTTTGACTAATATTAAAATAATTTTCTCCATTATAATTAGATTCCTGAATATTAGGTTTTTCAGTTTCACTATTTAATTGTAAAACTGCATCAATACTATCTTCAATATCTTTATCTTTAATATTTGGATTACCTAATAAAGGTTTTAATTGATAATATAAATCTAAAAATGGTTCTTGTAATGATGGTAATTTATTTAAAGAATAAAATATACTTTTTTGTTGAACAAATATAGACATAATTTTAATAACAAATAATACAATAGAAAAAATAAAAATTTTCCAACTAGATTTTAATACTGATAACCAAATTTTACCAAAAGGTTCATATGGTCCAGAACATAAAGTATTATTAACCATTATTATATATTAACTAAAATATATTATTTATATAATTTATAACTGTATTTTTATTTAATAATTAAAAAATCCTATTAAAATTGCTGATATTATAAAAGTTATTATTCCAAATAATCCAACTAATTGAGATGTTGTAACCATATCTATTAAATCAGTTTTATTTGTTGTTATATTTACAATCGCTTTACATATTGGATTTAAAAAGTTTAATACAAAACATACAGAATTTACAACTGTTCCACTTACATATTTTTTAAAATTTTCCTTATCTGTTAATATATTAATAATATCAGGAGTTTCATTACTATCATTTTCATTATATTTTTCATAATTATATATAATACTTTCTATATCATTTTCACTATAATCTAAATTATATTTTAATGATGTCTCTTTAATAAGTTCTTTAGATTGATTTATAAATAATTCATAATCAGTATTTGAATCCACTATATTAAAATTATTTGATACGAAATTTAATATTGTTCTTGACATATATCCTAACATTAAAGAAGTGTTTTGAGTAAGATTACTAGTTTTAAAACCTAAGAAATTTATTAGAAAATAATTAAGTAATCCACTAATAGAAGAATCACCTATTGATGATTTTGATAAATTACCCAATAATTTATAAATTTTTAATAATCCTTGTAATGATTCACATTCATAATTAGTATTTACAACTTTCTCTGAATTATCATACATACCTGATATTAATGTAGTCGTTGCATCCACTAATATACTATAAAACATTCCCACAATTGGAATAAATCTTACTAATATATATAACTTTTCTTTTATTTTACTCAAAATATTTATTATAGCTCGAATAATCTTTCCTAATGTAACTTCAAAGATAGGTCCTATTAATGGTATTTTTTCAATTAATGAAACTAATTCAATAACACCAGAATTAGCTCTTAAAATAATATAAAAAATAGTAGGAATAATAGCAGTATAAAATGAAATTCTATAAACTTTATTCATCCAATTCTGATCACAAAAATTAGTAAAATTATTATATGCCCAATGCTGAATATACATGAAAAAAGTTACAAAACTCTTAATACCCATAAAACTCCCTATAAAACATAAAACTGTTACTATAACTACTACTAAATTATAAACTATTTTCTTAAAACCTGATATAGTTTGACCTTCTTCTAACTCCTTTTCTACATTTTTTAATTGATTATCAATATCTTTTAAATAAGATCTATAAACAGATTCTTCAACAGTATTTATATTATTTTCCTGTATCATATCTATTAATAAATTTATATTAAATATTGAATCATCAATTTTAATTTGATTAAGTTTTAATCTATCTTCTTCATTCGATTCAGGATTATTATAAATATTTTTTAAATTTTTTTCTAAAGTTGATTTAATAAAATTATCTATTTCAATTTTACTATCATTAATTTTTCTATTTATTTCTGTTTTTGGTAAATTTTCTTCATTTTTATAAATATTAATAATATTGTTTAAATAAGTTGATACATCATTAATAATATAATTATCTTTTAATAATTGATATAAATTAAGAAATGTAGAATTATTAGAATCTATTTCTAAATCTTTTTTTAATTGCTTACGACTATTTGAATCATTATTTGTTCTATCATTCCTATTAAATAATTTAATAATATTTTCTATATTAATATTTCTTTCAATTAATTTATCAATGATATCTTGAGCAGCTTTTTTTTCTTGAACTAATTTAGAAGTATTATTACTTAAAAGTTTTCCTAAATAAAGTAATAAATATTGTCCAAAAAAATTATACACAAATCCAAAAAATCCAGATTGAATACCAACAATAATAATAATAACACAACCTATTATTAATCCCCATTTTAAAACGGTTGTTAAAAAATCACCACCTAATATACCATGAAAATTTTCACTAAATAATAATAAATGGTCACCATCTCTGATATTATAAGTTTCAAAACATTCAGTTTTTAATAATCTTAATCCCTTTCTAAAAATTTCTCCATCACCTAATTTATAATTAATTGCACCTACTCTTTCTAATCTATTAACTTCTAATGGAATACTATTAATGTAAATTATCATTTTATATATATAATTTATATATATAATATCTACTTTTTAACAATTAACTTTAAAATAAATAAAAAAAACAAATTATTATAAAAAATTTATTGATATGTAAAATAATATATTAATTTATTTTTAAAATTTAATAATTCATTTAATAAATCTAGATCAAATTTTTTTAATTTATTTAAATTAATATAATGTTTATTATTATCTAAAAAATTACATATAATATTATCAATCTCTTTAAATTGAATATTATTTTTATTAATATTTTTTCTACAATATGGACATATTTTATTTTTTAAAGAATTATAACAATTATAACATATAATATGATTACATTCTAACATTATAATATTATCAATATTTTCATTAAAACATATATTACATTCATTTAGATTATAATCTTGATTATTTTTAATAATATTTTTATTTAAATATTTATCAAAATTTAAATTATTAATATATGATTTAATAAATTCATTATTATATTTATTTATTATATTTTTTGAAAATGTTATACTTATATTTTTTAAATTATTATTTTTTATTGTTTTATTATTATTTTTTATAAATTTATATACTAAATTAGAATAAATTATATCATCACATATATAATTTTTAACATATCCATTTAATAAATATTTATATTTCATATTAATATTATTAGAAATATCATTATCTAAAATAATAAATAATATCTTATTTACATATAAAAAATGCTTAATATCATTATTTAAAATATTTACATTATTAAATATAATAATATTATAATTAAGCATTAAATTTTTATTAAATTTTTCATCATGATAATAATAAATTTTAAGATTTATATTTAATTCATTGAATAAATTATCTAATTCATTTACAATAATATCTTTATTAAAATCATTATATTTAATTAAAATACCATTAAAATCAAATATGGTTTTTATCTTAAATATTGGATAATGATTATAAATAAAAATATTACAATTAAAGAATTTATTAATTATTGATTTTAATTTATTACTATCATATAAAGGAATCATATTATTCTTATTTTTTATATACAATTTTATATCATTTGTTATATTATTCGTAATTTTATTATTACGATATAATTCATCTAAATAAAATTTATTTAGAATAAATTTAGTTTTATCATTTTTTACAACTGGTATTACAAGATCTGTTTTATAGCAACAAGCAGACTTAATAGAGGAAGAATTTATAAAAGACATAATTAAAAATACAGATTAATTTACAAAATAAAATATATAATAATATAAAAGTATAATAAATTATTTTTATATATAAAATATAGTTTATAAATAAAAATGAAAATATTAAAACACACATTATTAGATAATAATTCAATGAAAATATTTAGTAATTTAAAATATAATAATGAAAAAATAATAAAAACAATTCGTGCTTCTATTGTAACAAATGTAATATGTATTATATTAATTTTATTATTTATTTTAATTGTAACAAAAAGATATTTAGATACTCAAAATAAAAAAAATATAATTAAATCTAATCTTTTATATCAGCAACAACAAGAAGAATATAATAAAAAAATAATTGAAAATACTATAAATACTAATCAAAATAATGATAATCAACTTAATAATAATCATACAAAAGTAATTAATCTAAACAAAAAAAATAATATTAATACTTTAGATAAAGGATTTAATGAAGATATAACTAGAGAAATGGAGAATTTAACTAATTTAGTAGAACTAGAAGGGGGAACACTAGAATTTTATGATGATTTATTACACTAATAAATATATTTTTATAAAATTTATAAATAAATTATAATAAATAATATGTTAATAATAAATAAAAAAATATATAGTTTATAAGGTTAAAAATAAAAATAAAGATTGTAAAAAGTATATAAAGATAATAAAATAATTTATAATATTTTAAAAAAATCAATGAATCAATCAACAAATAATAATTCAAAACCGACTAGGGAAGAATTACAAGCTAAATTAAGAGAAAAGATTGGTATGAAAACATTACAAAGAAGAAGCACTAAATCTAAATTAAATACACTTAATGACACACAAAAAAATTCAGATAATTCAGTAAATATTGAAGAATTACAAGCATTTGCACAAGAATATTATAAGAGAACAGGTAAAGATCCAAGAAATATGTCTCAAGAAGATTTAGTTAGAGAATTTACAAAAATGAAATTAGCACAACAAGAAGAGAATCAAGAATAAAAGCAATTATATGGAAAGTAATAAAAAAATATTATATAAATATTTATATAATATTATAAAAATATGTAATTTATTATTAAGTATAATTAATTTGATTTATTAGATAATAATTGTAATAATAATTTATTATGTTCAGCAATAGTATCAGTTAATTTATTAATACATGAACATATATTATTTCCTTCATTATCTTCAAGAAGAGTTGATAAAACTTGATATAAAGGATTTTCAGTTAGATCAATTTCTTCAATATCTGAATATTCAGAACCAGATCCTGAATCAGATCCTAAATCAGATCCTAAACTAGAATCAGAATTAGATTCAGATTCTTCCAAATTAGAATCAGATTCTTCAGTATTATCTAAATTAGTTTGTTGAGTATTATCCTGTTTTTTTTCAGGATTAACTTGTTCAAGAGTATTTTCAGAAGACATTCTAACTGTTATTATATATTAATTTAATATATAATATTTTATAAATATAAACAAATTTGAATAATTTTTAAACGAATTATACTAAAATAATAAATATAATTATTAAAATATATAATATAACTTTTATATGAGAAAAATTATTATTTAAATTGTAATGAAAATTATCTTTTTTATTTTCTATTGAATTATTTAATTTGTTTATTGTATAATGAATCATATATTATATTATATAAAATAGTTTATATAATATAAAAATTAATTTTTTTTAATTTTATATAAGATATTATTAGGAGTTAAATAAAATTTTTTAAATTTAATTATATCTTTATTAAAGATAATATCTATAAAATTATTATGATAATTATTATAATCATATATTCTAAAATTAAAAGAATTATTAGAAAATAAATATCCAATAATAATTAATAAATGAATATTAAAATCTAAATTAAAATCTAAATTAGATAAATTATTTTTTAAATTTTCAGAATAAATAATAGGAATATTATAAATCCTATAAAGATCGTAAATAGTATTCGTATTTAATTTATATATTATTAATTTAAAAAAATCTTTTTCTGATAATTTATTTTTTATAATATCATTTATTTTATGTATTCTTACTCTTTTTGAATCATATTCAATATGATCACAGATTTCTGATGGTAAATCAAATAAATTATTATCAAAATATTGAAAATTTATAAAGAACAAATTATTAAAATAATTAATAGTATATATATTATCATATTTTCCACCATAAAATGGATATAAATAATCAATAAAATATAATTCTATATTTTCATTTAAATCAATAATTATATTTTGATTATTATTTAGTTTAACAGATATCTGATTCATATTGATAATATAACCAATTAAAAAATAATAAATTTTATAATCTGTATAATTTATATCATCAAAGTTATCTTTTATGGGGTTTGTAAGAAGTTCATTAGATAAATATTTAATAATAATAGGTTGTTTATTAAAAGAATTAAGATTTAAATCTTTAGGGATTAAATTAAGGTTAAATATAAACATATAATATATAAATATTAAATTATTTATAAATATCTAAAAAGAGAAATATAATATGATAAAATAGCTATTACAATAATAAGATAAGCTAATAAAACAATCGATAAATTATTATTAAGATTAAGTAATTTAGGTTTTAATACAAATAATAATATAATTAAAATAATGTAAATAATTAAACTAAAATCTACGATAGGTGAAAATACCATAAATATTAAAATATATAAAATATATAATATATAAATATTTTATAAATTAAATCAATATTTATTACTTTAATTTTTTTTCAATATATATAAATAAAAAAAAAATAAAGTTTATGATAAAATAATAATAATTAATAAAAATAATAATTAATTGTAATATATTATATAGATTAAATGAAGATCTTAATATTAATAATATTAATAATAATTTTACTAATTTACTATAAATTATTTAAGATAGATAAAGAATTCCAAAAAATCAAAGAAAATTATATGGATATGTCATTAAAGCATCAAAATATAGAAATAAAAGGTGGTATAAATATAAGTAAAGAAAGAAATACATTATTTAGAAATAAAACAAGAAATTTAAATGCAATAAAACAGAAATATAATTTAAATAAAATGATAATAGGTTATCATAGAAATTTTTTAGAATTTGATTATGATAATTTATTAGATACTATAATGAAAGAATTATTATCTTATACAGAATTAACCTATATATCTAAAAGAAATTATAGTAATGTATTCAATATGTTTATAGAATTAGGTATAAATAAAAATCCATTAAATTTTATAATAACAGATACTATAACATCATCAAATATTTATACTGATATTCATAATAATAATATAGAAATAAAACCAAATATAGGATTTAATATACAAAATATTAATTTTATATGTCAGATAGATTATGTTTTATTATTTACAATAATAAATACTTCAAATTTATTAATAAAAGAAGAACAAGATATTAATATATTTGGATTAATAGATAATTATATGAGTAGAAATATAGGGAATAATTTAAGAGATTACTATGATATAAAATATAATAAAAAAATAGATATACAATTTTATAAAAATTATAATGAATTATATAGGGAATTAGATAAAAAAAGATTAGATTGTATAGTAATTATAGATAGATTAAAGAATGATTATTTAACAAATTTATTTTTTAAATATAAAAATTTTATGATATTTGAAATAGATATGAATATAAGAATAGGTTCAGATAAAAATCAAAATTTAATATCTTATTATAATCCAGTTTATTTAGATTTAAATATTATAAAAGGATATTTACCAAGAAAATTTTTAGATAAAGTATATACAACATTAAGACCAGATATAAGAATATTTGCAATAAGTATATTATTATTTTGTAGTTCAACAATAAGTCCAGAGACTACATATGAAATAACTAAATATTATACATATAAATTTCAGAAGAAGAATTTAAAACTAAATACACAAATAACACCATTTACAGAAAATAGACAATATCAATATAAAGTAGATAGTGATAATTTATATGATACATTAACTTTTAATCAACAATATTTTAATAGATATTTTACAAATCATGTTGGAACTAATAAGTTTTTAAATGATGTTGGAATTATTAATTATAATCCATCTCCAAATTGTATTCATGTTTGGGGTAAATGCACAGATGAAAAATTAGAAATTCTTAATAAAAATTTAATATAAATAAAATAATATTTTAAATAATATAAATATTTATGTGCAAAGGTGTAAGGATATAAAAATATATTTATTATGAGATTTATAATAAATTATGCGATTTGTTTAAGTTGATAATTTTTTTGATAGAAATCATTAAATCTATCATCTAAATCATCATCGAATGCATAATCTGGAGATTTATAAGTTTCATTTTTAGATTGTTTATCACAACAATTACGTAATGTAGAAATAGGTAACCATTTTTTACCATTATCAATATCACAATTATAACATAAAGGTTTAGTAGTAGTATCATATAATGTATATCCAATCCTTCTAACATTTATAGGCATTTCACAATATCCATTTTTACAACCACCGAATTTATTTTTATAATTAATGTTTGACTTAAAAAATATACAATCCTCATCTACTTTACAAGGTTGATCCCATACACCTACTTGTTTTTTTCTACCGAAAGGATCATATCCAGCAACACATAATTCTCTATTAATATCTTTTGTAACTGTATTAGTAACAGGATCAAAACATCTAAATTTATCAGATTTTCTACTAGTATCTAAAGATGATTTTTGAAAAGAAATATCTTTATCAATAAAAGAAATATTATCAATTTCTTTATTATAACCAGAATATCCTAATAATTGATCAGTAAAGAATTGACCAACAAAATTATATTGAGTAATTTCAGCTTTTTTAGTATCTTTATTAATTCTCATTTTTAAGAAAATAGTATAACCATAAAATCCGAATTCTTGTAATAAAACAAATAATATACCATATTGTGTTTGTTTAATTTCATTATTTACAAAAACAGATGAAACAGCATATTTATAAATAATAAATTCATTTTTAATAATTTCATTAACAAGTAAAACACATTTATTAATAAAATCTAATTCAGTTCCTTCTAATTTATAAGAGATATTAATATTATCATTTAGATTAATTAATCTATTTTGCCATGTATTTTGATTTTGTATATTATAATCCATTTTTAACCAATCACCAACATTTTCTTGAGCAGCAGCACCAGAAATTATATATGGTTCAAATAATAATTTAATATGATTAAAATATATAAGATTTTTAACATTTGTAACGGTATTTTTTTGTATATAATCTAATGTTGGTATATTATAAATTAAAGTATTATTACTACAAGTAGGTGTATGCATGTAAATTTCTGAATCAAACATATTTTCTTTTACTATTTTATTATTATGATTAAAATAATAAAAATTAGTTAATAAAATAATAATTATAATAAATATCAAAATAAAATAATATAAATTATTCATGATTATATATATCTATATATAATTATTTAACAAAATATAATTATCCAATAAAATCAATAATATCACTATCATATCCTAGTTTATTAATTGCTATTATAATCATCAAATTTATTACAATACCACAATCACCCATAAATATTTTTTTTGATTTAATCTCTGCTCCAATTATTTCTATAATTTTATTAATATTAATTAATGAAATATTAGCATCATTTTCATTTAATCCTATTGGAAATCCTTCATCATTATATCCAATATTATATATACATTTACCATCTCCTTCTTTTAATCTGAATTTCATTTGAGATGCATATTTTTGACATTTTAAATTATGCATATCTACTAAATTAATTTTATATTCAATATAGCCATAATAATTTTCTTTATTCAATTTTCTTGCTTTTTTCATTTTAACTATTTTTTTATTTTTAGATATAATTTTATATTTATATATATTTTTATATTTATATATAATTTTTATATTCTTATACCTTTACACATTTATTAATCTTCTTCAGTATAGTTAGGAGTATCATAATTATCAATATTATCAGGAACACCATCACCTTCATTTTCAGTTCCTTGAGGCATTTCACCAAAATCATCACCAACTTCTAAAACTTCATTACCTTCTTTAGGTTGTTTCATATAAAATTCATCATATGTATCTTTATCTTTTAATAATTCATCTTGGAAATCTTCTTTATATAATTCTAATTCATCTTCAGTTGGTAATTTACCATATCTTTTAAAATATTCATCTTTATAATTATCTTTAATTTCTTTTTCAAATTCATCAGACATATCATCATAGATAGAAACTTTATGATCAATTTCACCAACAGTTTGTTGAATTTCTTCTGGTTTAGTAATTTTAGCTTTAATAGTTGTAATAATTTTATTATATTCATTATCATTCATATGTAAATCATTATAATCTTCAATAAATTTATCAAAAATAATAAGAATAAATCTATTAACATTGATTGACCCAATAGTAGAAAATTTATTTAATTCAGTAAATAAAATAGAATTTAATAGATAAATGGTTAAATCAAACTCATCTAAATTAATATTTTCAATATCAGTAAAAGTATTTTCAAATTCAATATTTTGAAATTCTTTAGAATAATTTAAAAATTCTTCAATAAAAGCATTATTATTATAGATTTGTTCTTGTAAAATTTTTGAATTTTCTGAATCAGTAAAAACAATTCTATTAATATCTTTTGCTTTATTTTTATGATTTTTTAAAATTGATATAAATCTTCTAAAATAATTATTTATCAAAGATTTAATATTATTAACACTTTTTAATTTAAGAACTAAAATTATTTTTAATATATTATCTTTGGTTGAATTAATTTTTTCAATATTAATAAGTCTTCCTAATTTTTTATGTAATAATTTAAAATAATTATTTATGATATTATTAACAAAATCAATATCTAATTTTTTAGTAATTTTAGAATAATCAATAGGATTAAATTTAATATCATTAAATAAAATAATATTATTATCAGGTAAATCTTTGATTAATTGAATATATAAATTTGTATAAGTATTTCTGAATCCACCGATAAATAATCTAGAAATATTACCTTTAAATATAGATTGATTCATAATATTTTCTAATTCATTAGATTCTTGAATATAGTTATTAAAAGTATCAACTTTATCACTAATAAATTGATAATAATTCGTAAAAGAATCTAAAGTTTGATCACAACATACATTAGCAGTAAATCCTAAAGGATCAAGAAGAACAGATTTAGAAATAATATTATTTATATCTTTAATAATAGAACGAGCTAAAAAGAAATATCTACTATAAATATCATTTTTACTAGGTTCTTTAGAAAAATTTAGTAAAGAATTAATATCTTTATTTTTAAATACATCTAATTTAGAAGAGGATCGTTTTTGAATGTCAGATTTATATTTGATTTGGAATATTTCATTGATATGTCTCAATCTTCTAAATTTATCATAATTACGTCGAATACTAAAATTAGCATTTTTTAAATTTTTATCTAATTCATTAATTAAACAACTGAAATAATTTATACCTTTATCATCTTTTGTAGAATAACCATCATAAATACAACTACTATTACCTTTTTCTTTTGGATATTCAACAATAGCAGTTTCATAACTAATTAATAATCTAGCAGCAACTATACTATATTTATTTTCATTTATATACCTATCATAAGTATCTTTAAAATATTTTTTATCATCTAATTTTTTTATAGCATTATCAGATTGACCTTTAGATTTAAGAATTTTAATTTGTTGTCTTTTATAATCATTAAAATTGTATAAATTATTATAAAAAGGATAGCAATCAATAATAACTTGATAATAATCTTCTCTTTTTAAAAATATACCAATTTTCATAGTTAATGTATCAATTGAATTAATAATAGTGATAGTAATATCATCAATTTTAATATTTAAACCAATAAAATCACTGATAACAGATTTATCATTAATTTTTAATGTTTTAATAATTTCTCCATTTCTTTTTTTGGTTTCTTTATATATTTGACCTTTAATGATATCACTATCTAATAAATCATTTTCTCTAATAGCATGTCCTTGTGTATCAAAACCAACAACATCATCTCCTTTTAAAATACCAATTGGTGTAGAACAAATTTTACAATAAATATTAGATGTATCATTATCACCATCATCACCAAATTCTGTAAGCATATTTTCATTTAAATTAAATTTTTCTTCATTATTATCCGTATTATTTATAGCAATAAGATAATGATAATGACCACAAATTAAATAAGATCCATATTTTTTAGAATATATTTTTTTATTAATTGTGATTCCATCAAAAATAATAAGTTTATTAATTAAATATAATTTTATTTCATCATTTTTAATAGTATTAATCATATCTAAAATTCTCTTTACAGTAAGAGCAACATCTTCTAATTTAGATTCCTGATCTATAGACTTAACTTTATCATCATTTTTATTTAAATTATCTTTCCTTATTTCAATAATTTTTTTATATCCTTCTAATAATTTATTTAATTTTTCATTCAAATTATCTGGTAAAATAGATAAATTTTTAAAATCATTAATTTCAATTAAAAGATCCAAATCATTTTGAGAAAAGCATTTATTATTTATAAAAGAATTGTTATTAGAGCAGAATTGAATCAATCTTTTATAAGAAGGATCTAATTTTTTATTAAATTTCCATAATTTATTTTTACTATCATAAATATATTCTTCAGAATGAAGGGGTTGAATATATAAAGCTTTATCTCCATTTTCCCATTCATCGGTATTTTCAGAATAAGATGTTTTTTTATCAATATACGAGATATTATATAAAATATTATTTACTAAAATTTTATCAGATGGTAAAGGAGGTGCAACATTATTAGGAGCTTTATGAATAGAATCAAAAATATCAATAATTCTAATTTTATAATTATTTAATAAATTAGATCCTTCAGGTTCTTTAATTTTAGCAAGTATATTATTAATATCTTTAATATCTTTATCTTTATTTTTATAAGTTTTATCAAAATCTTTAGTATTTTTAAGAATAATATTATAAAATATTTCTCCTTTATCAATATGAGATTCAACCCATAAGATACGATTTGCTAAAGAATCATTTGGAGACATATAAAGTGGATATTCACCATAATATTTTTTAATTTGAGAGTTATTAAGATTATCATAAGAATAGATACTATTATTTAAAGGATCATTAGAAATTTTTAGATTAAGTTTATTATAAATAGTTTTAATATCATTATTTGATAATATTTTAGAATTATTTAAGATATTGGTTCCAATAATATTTTTAATATACTCGTATTGATTTTGAGTTAAATCATTAAATTTAATATTATATTTTTTAAAAATTTTAGTAAGTTGATGTAGATATTGAATTTTAGAAATATAATTATTAATAAAAGGATCTTTAAGTATATCATCAACAGATGGAATAATATTTTTAAGAATATCTTTAAGATTATTTTCAGATACTTTAAATGAATTAAATAGGATTAATTTAGGATGAGATAGATCATTTTTATTAAATGAAGGAGAAATATCTAATTTTTTATTAATATTATAAGTTTTAAGATTAAGTTTTAAATTAGTATAAATATCAGCATAAGTTCCATTCGATCCATTAGAAGTATCAATATTAATATAAAATTCATTATCAGATATAACAGTAATATTAAAAATACCGTTTATTTCTGGAATAGAATTACTATTATTAATATAAATTTGATCATCTGTATTAAGTTTATGATTATTCATAATAATTTTAGTATTTTTACCAATAATAATTTGTTGAGCATTTCCTAAAAATCCAATACTACCAATTCTGAAACAAGAATCAAAGATATCAAATATATTATTTTGATTATTAGCAAGAATAACAAAACCAACAATATTAACTTTTTCACCTGGGACTAAAAGGTTTTTTTGAATAAATTTAGTTTTATTTTTATCATCTTTAATTTCAATTTGAGTAAATAGAGGTTCATTAACAAATCTTTGTTCCCAATGAATAGTATTAATATCTATATATCTAAGAGCATTAAAATGTTGATTAGATATGATATCATAACCATTTTTATTATCAGGTAAAATATAAGTTTTTAGAAGATCATTTTTTTTAGAAAGATATTCACTTAAATTATATTTACCATTTTCAAAATCAGTTTCTAATTCAGTTAATTTAATAAGATGAATACGTTGATCAGTAACTTTTAATCCATTAGGATTACGTTGATCTTTTAAAGATGTAAAAATTTCATTATCATTATTATTTGATTCATCAGAGTTTTCAATATATTCTTGTTCATCTTCACTTAATTTAGTAAAATAAACTTGTTTATCGTCAATCACAGGAATAATCCATTCAATATTATTAAAATGATTATCAAGGATAGATTTAATATTAAAATCAAATTTGGATTTAAGAATAGAGTCACCTAATTTTTTAACTTCAATAATTCTCATAACTTCATTTTTAACTTCATCTTGAACATATTTGAAGCTTTGATCATCAATGTTTCTTTTACTTAAAAGATTATTTTCAAGATCTCTAATATAAATTTCATCTTCATCAAAAAGAAGATCGTATTGAGGTGTTAATTCAGTATTTTCAATATAAATAGGTTCAGTATTATTAGCAAAAATATTAATACTTTCATTATTAGAATTATTATTATTATTTTCATTTATATCATTGTTTATAATTTCTGATGGTAAAATTTGTTTTTCTTTTAATTCTTTAGATAAATCAATATTTGATACATTCAAAGTATTCATTGGTTGCAATTGTATATTAGTTTCAATATTATGTTTAGTTATAATATTTTGAATACTACTCATTATAAAAATAATAATATATATAATAATACTATTTTATTTTTATATTTAGAATTACTTAAAGGTAAATTGATATAGTATATATACATATTATGAATAATGATTATGCAAATCAATCAATAATACAAGAAGATGATTTTCCAATGAGTAATAAATTATTATGTATAAAATTAAAAGAATTATATGGAATAATAAAGAATGATACAAGATATAAAGATATAGAAGAATTTTTTAAAAAATATAAATATTCAAAACAATCTATAAAGATATATAAATTAGATGATAATTTATATTATTTGAATACAGATAAACATAAAAGTTTAATAATAAATGAAGAATTTAATATAATATCAAATTGTTTTTATGATATAAAACAATATTCTAAAAAAGAAAGACAAAAATTTATAGAAAAATTAGAAAATATAAATGAGAAGATATTTCAAAAATATAGAGAAGGAGTATTATTAAGATTTTTTTATTATAATAATAAATGGTTTATAGGGAATAAGAATAGCACATGGATTTTTAACTCTAGTTGTGAATTTATACAACAAGAAAATTTATTCTTAAATAAAATAAATAAAATAATTAATTCATATATAAATTATGATAATTTTATAAATTTTTTAAAAGGATTTAAAGATAAAAAATATACAATATATTTATTATTTGTTGATCCATTAATAAATTATTATATAGATATAAGAGATGAAAATAATAATATAAATAATAATAAAAATGGTATATATTTTTCTCATATGATAGATGAAGATAATAAATTAATATTAAGGAATGAAATAATAAATGAATTATGTAAAAAATATAATATACAAATAAATAATGAATATAAATTTTACAATAAAGATCAGTTGGAAATGATATTAAAAAAGGAAACCTTAGATGAAAATTATGGATATGTAATAATTGATAATAAAACAGAGAAAATAAATATAATATATACGGATGATTATATATATGGTTTAGTATATCATTATAAAAATATAGTAAAAAATTATTTTAAATATAGGGATGAATGTGTAGAATATATATATACATTTATCTTACATAATGGAGAAGAGTTTGATAAAGATTTTATATTTTTAGAGAGAGTATATAGAAAATTTTGTAGATACTTACATAATTTATATATGGATTATTATAAAAAAAAGACAAAAAATATAAATGAAATAGATAAAGAGGATATAAAATTAATAAAAGAAATACGAGAAATAGGAAAAAAGAAGGAATTATCAAGAATAGAATATAAAGATGTATTAGATATATTAAAGAATTCAAAGATATTAATAACTAAAATAGAAATAATTTATAATGAATATAAGAAAAAAAAAAATATATTAGAAGAATTTTATATATTAAAAATAAAAAATATATATAAAAATTTTATAGAATAAGTAAAAAAAAAATAATAAAATATAGATATAATAAATATAATAAGTGAAGCAATTTAAAATAATAGTAAAAGATGACATTACAAGATTCAATACCATATTTATTAAGAAATGAGAAGGTAGCACATATACAACAGAATTTTTTAAATTTTAATAAGAAGTATTTATCAGATTATAAATTATTATTATATGTTGTAATATGTATATCAATCATATATTTTATATTTGCAGTATTTAATACATTTTTTAAATTACCGGTAATATTAATATTAGGAACGATAATGGGATTATATTTATATAAAAATAATTAGATTAAATAAATTTATAAAAAAATATTTTTAGTAATAATAAAAATATTAAATGTATTTTGAAATAAAAGAATAAAATTATAAAATAAAAAATGATGTAATATAAAGAATGATAGATATATTACCAATAAATATAAGGTTACCATTATTAGATTATAAATGGAATAAATATAATAAAAATCTATATAAAATAGAATATATATCCAAAGTAACTAATAGAAGAATAAATATATTGATAGATTATTTTATAAGTAAATTAAGAGAAAAATATAAAAAAGTTTATTATCTAGATTCATCAATAATATATTATATATCAAATAAAGAATCAAAGATAGAACCGATATATTTGAATATGGATATATTAGATATATTTATAATATTACCGAATAAATTTAAGAGTATTTATATAATAATAAAAGGAGAAAAAATATATATAGATAATAGTGTATTAGGTAAGAGAAATTATATCATTAAAGATAATATAGAATCATTGATATATAAGGATGAGAGTTTAGAATCAAGTATAATAATAAAATTAGAATATATGGTAACAGATATTGATGATATTGATGATAAATATATAAAATTATATATAATAAAGAATAAATTACAAAATTATTATAAATATTATTTAACAAATAATAGAATGTTAAATAATAGATTATATATAAATTTAATAAATTTGATAATAAAACACATAGAAGAAATAGAAGATATAGAAGATATAGAAGATATAGATGAAAAAGATTCTAATGATATGCAAAATGATCATAAAGATGATAAAGAATATAAAATTAATAAAAGTGATATAAAATTATTAGGAACAATAGGAATAATGATGGGAATTAAGAGTTTTTTATTATTGTATGATATAATAATGGATCGATATAAAAAATAGATTTCTTGAATAGATAGAAAAATAAAATATTAATATGATGATATTAATATTTTCATAGTATTTATTGTATAAAAAAAATATAATATATAAAAATAAATTATGACCATTTATTGATCATATCTTTAAGAATATTTTGTATATCAAGACAATTATCAATAAAAACTTTAATAGCATTTTCCATAGTATTATTTTCTTTTAATTCAATACGAATAACAATATTTTCATCAAAAGGATGAGGAATAAAATAACCACAATATTTAACATCAGATCTTTTAAATAAATAACTAGTAATACAGTTACCAAGTGTATCATCTTCATGTTCAATTTTAAAGTCATAGGCTTGCATAAGATTTTTAGAATTAAAAATATTAATAATTTCATTATTATTTTCATTAATAGAGTCAATAATTAATTGTAATTTATCGATAAGAGATTGCATAGATAAAGTTACGATTTGTTTAGGTTTTAGGGAACCAATAGATTCAATATTAAAATTATAAGCAATAGGTTCATCAAGATCATTTTTAAGGTAAAGACGGTTTGAACCTAATTTTTGGAATTCAAAAATTTCATCAGAGTCTTTATTAAGATTAGCAATAGTTTTATTAATAGCATCAGTATCAAGAGGGAAGGTATAGATTGAAACAGAGGTTGGATTAAAATTAGCACCATCTTTTTTAGAGTTAGACATTTTTAATTTACCTTCAAAATTAATTTTTTCACCAGGTTTAAGGGTAGTAATAAGAGTATTAGGATATACAAAGAGATTATTTACATTAATATCATTATTATCAGAAGATATATTAAAATTATTGATAGTAATATCTTTAAGATCAAATGAATCATTAAATTCATTACATTGAAAAGAAATATTTTCAAAAGAATTTATAATAAGATCAGAATTAATAATAGGAATATAAGATAATCTATGAGAAATATATTCATTATGGAAACTAGTATTATTTTCGGAAAAGTTGATATCATTAGGATGGATAGCGATAATATTAACTTCAGCGATCATAATTCTACGAATAGCATTAGCCATACCGATAGGTATATTGATATTATTAAGAGTAAAAGTTAGATTAAAATCAGATTCATTAATATTATCAAATAAATTAGGAGTTTTTTTAGCTTTAATAATTTTATCAGATTTAGAAGTGCTTTTTTTAGAAGAAGATTTTTTAATATCAGTCATTAATAATATATTATTTATATAATATAATCTTTATTTTTTTAAATCAATTTTTAATAAATATAAAAAATTAAATATTTTACGTTTTTATTTAAAACTTTTTTTGAGTAAGAAACATATAATAAAAATATATAAATATAATTATAATAATAGAAAAAAAATGAGTAGTCAATATATATTAATATATAGTGATAAGTGTAGTTTTTGTAACCAATTATTAGATTTATTAGGTAGTTCAGATTTTCAACTTATAACTAATATGATAAAAAAAGTAAAGATAGAAGATAAAAGATTTACAATACCTTCAAATATTAAGATGGTTCCAGCAGTAATAATAAAAGAGAATAATCAATTAAATTCATGGCAAGGTAAAGATGTATTAACATGGTTAAATTTAAAGAATAATCATATAAAGGGTTTAGTAGCACAGAAACAGCAAGAACAACAGCAAAAGCAACCAATGATGAATGCACAAAATAATCAGATACCAGGAGAGATATTATCATATGATCCATATGGTATGGGTTCAAGTTGGTCAGATTCATTTTCAAATTTAAATGATAATTCACCAATGAGTCATAGATTTAATTTTATAGATGGAACGAATGGGAGTATAGGACAAAATTCAGGGATACCAACACCTCAGGATAAGAAGAATGAAGAGAAATTAAAAGGAGATTTAGGTAAAGCTTTAGAGAGTTATATGGCAGAAAGAGATAGAGGAATAAGTGTAGGAATACAAAGAACTTAAAATAAAAAATAAATAAATTTATTTATAAAAAGAAAAAAATATTAAATAATTAAAATAAAAAAATAGAAAAATATTTTGATAAATATAAAAAAAAGTTAAATAATAAATAAATAAGTTAAAAGTATATAAAGATAAATATATAGATAAAATATATATGACAACATTAACAGCTTTTAACAATCAATTAGCGAGTTTCTTAGAGGAATTAATAGATTTATTTCCGAAAGAGAAACAAATAATTGTAATGAAAGAGAAGATAGAGTTATTAAGGAAAGCGAATCCAAGATTGATAGTGGAAGGATTTGTAAAATATGCATTACCCTATAGAGAATATATAGTGAATAAGGATGAGTCATATTTTTTAGATTTAACGAAGGATAATAAGATAGATGATTTTGAGGAAAATAAATATGTTAGTTTAACAGAGGCATTAAATTTAAGAAATTTATGGACAGTAATGGATTCAGATAGTAAGGAAGCTGTTTGGAAATATTTTCAGATATTAGTAGTTTTATCAGAGAGATGGCAAAAAGAACAAAACAAATAAATAGAAATATATTAGGAAGTAATCTAAAAAAAAAATAAATTTATTAAAAAAAATAAATTTATAATAAAATAATAAATTTATTAAAAAATAATTTTGATAGGGAGAAAGGGATAATATATATTTGAATAATTTCGTTTAATAAAAAATATAAATTAGGTTAAATAATTTAAAGACTTTATATATAATAAATATATATATAATGTCAGAAGTAGAGAATAAATTAGATCAATTCAATAAGAAGTATGAAGAATTATATAATATAGTAAGAGAGAAGTATAGAGATTTAAGGATAAAAGAATTTGAGGATAAAGATAAGGTAGAATTTTTTATAGTAAATATATTACCATTTATGGATGATATAGCATCGTTAAATATAGATGCATTTAAATATAAATATAAAGGTGTTCATGTATTAAGGAGATTAAGATTTAGTAAATTAATAAAAGTAGATAGGAAGATGATAGTAATACCGATAGTATGGCAGACATTGAATAATTTATATCAGATAGGTTATGATGGGAATTTATTTAGAGATAAGATAGAAAATTATACAACAGATGAATATTATCAGAGTATGTTACAGAATATAGATGAAAGAATGTATGAGATATTAGTAAGTAATTATAAGAAATGTTCAAATCCAGATCATATATCAGAAGATAGTGGAGATTCTTCAAGTAGTGAGGAAGAGGTAGAAGAAGAGGAATATGCAAAGCAATCTGAAGATAAGAATGACAAGAGAAAAAAGAAGAATAAAGAAAATAATAAGCAGGAAAAGATACCAGATTTTATAGAGAATTCATTTATAGGGAAATTAGCGAAAGAGATAAGTGAGGAAGTAAAACCAGAGGATGTAGGAGATCCATCTAAATTATTTTCATCATTATTTGGAGCATTAGGACAGCAAACGAATAATAATAGTAATACAAATCAAGAAAATAATAATAAAGAACAAGAAAATGGTAATAGAACGGGAGATAATCAGGGTGAAACGAATCAGGAGAATACACAAGATCAACAGAATATGAATCAGGGAGAAGATCCAGCAAAAGCATTAGGAAATTTGGGTAATTTAATAGGAAAAGTAGTTCAAAAAATAGATAATAAGATGAAATCAGGAAATATAGATCAGAGTCAATTATTTAAGGAGGCAGAGAATATGATGGGTCAGATGATGGGAGGAGGTTTAGGAAAGATGGGTGGAGGATTGGGAGGATTAGGTGGAGCATTAGGAGGATTAGCACAGATGATGGGAGGAATGAATTTAGGAGGGATGGGAGGAGTATCAAGTAGAAAGGTAAAGAGAAAGATGGCGAAAATGACAAAAAATAAATAAAAAATGATAATATATAATAAAAAATAAATATTTTAGAATATAAAAATGAATAAGATAGAAAAAAAAGAATAAAAAAGTTTAATAACAAAAATAATAAGATTTAATTATATAAAAAAAAGTATAATTAAATGATATATAAAATAAATAAATAATGTTTTGGTTAGATAATCCAATAAAAGTATTATTTGGTGGAGATGAATTTTATAAGTTTTTTCCAACAATGGAGATGAATGTGATAGAAAAATTAAATGCAATAGTAAGATTGAGTGTTTATTTGGGTGTTGTATTATTTTTCATAAGTAACAATTTAAATTATTTATTTTTACCAATAGTAGTAGCAGCATTTACAATATTTATATATAAATATCATAAGAATACATTAGAATTATATTTCAATTCGTATAATGAATTAGAGGATTATACAAAAACGATAGGATGCACACAACCATCACCGAGTAATCCATTTATGAATATAAATTTAATAACGGATCCGAAGAATAAAGCAAGAGCATGTAAGCCAAATGAAGAGATAAAGGAGAAGATAGAAGATAATTTCAATATAAATTTGTTTAGAGATGTAAGTGATGTATATGGAAAGAATAATTCACAGAGACAATATTATACAATGCCAGCAACAACAATACCGAATGATCAGACAAAGTTTGCGAAGTGGTTATATGGACAAGGACCGACATGTAAGGAGAAGACAATGTTTTGTGCTACTCCATGGAATCCAGAAACGTATGCGGAGCCTTAGAAATGAAATAAAAAAATGAAAAAAGAAAAAATATAAAAATAAATAATATTATATTTTTATATAGTATATAATGTTAAAATCACAGTATTCAAATAAATCAGATTTAAATCATGATGCAAAGATAGAAATGTATGATAAAATGAATAATAATATATTAGAGTATAATTTGAATCCGTATTTAACAGGATCAAGAAAGAATTATTTAGATGCTATAGGTGAATTAGGTATTCAACAGAATGGTAATTTAGGTGATTATAATGTTTTTATAGATAAAGAGTCATCAATGATATCAGGATTAGATGGTAATATATGCACAAAGACAAGGAGTAAAGCATCAAAATTATTGAATCAGAGATCAATAATAACAACGCCAGATTTATCTAGTGGAGATATACCGGTTGGAGGACATGAACCTAAAACAAGAGGAGGAGTTTTAACAAGGGATTGTAGAAGAAATTTAGATTTAACGGGAATAACAATAAATAGATTTGAACCATTAACAAGAAATGTAGATGAGATGATACAATATTATAGAAATAATGCGAATCCAACAGGATGGGTAAGAGGAGGAGCAGATAGTAGAGTTATAACAAGAAATATAAATTATTTAAGGAGTTGTAAAGTAGGTAGTAAATAAGTGAAGTAATACAATAATAAAAATATATAAAGAAAAAAAAAAGATAAAAAAGATAAAAAAAAGAGAAATAAATAATATAATTATTATAATATAAATAATAATTATATAAAAGAATATAAAGGATGAATATTTATAATATGAATAATTATGTTCCAACAGTATTATTATCATTAACAAATAATTGTGCAAATATAACAGATCAGGGAATATCGAATTGTATAAGGAATATATTTAATGCGAATAGATTAGAATTAATGAAAATATTAGATTTTACAGGAACAATAAGAAAATCATATCAATTAAGATGTGTTTCAGGAGTTCCAGAGTATGAATGTGTAAATAAAGGATTAGTATTATGTGGAAATGATTTTATATTTATTCAAAATGGTATAGAAAACACAAGTGGTGCATTTTATTTATCAATGGATTGTGCCAATTATTTTTTTAATTTTATAAATGCATTAGGGAATGATGCTCAATATTATAAGTGTAATACATGTGTTTTTTATTATCCGAGAGCATTAGAATTATATAATGCATTATTAAGTGTTCCAAGATCATAAAAAATAATTAAATAAAAGAGAAGTATTAAAATAATTAAAAAAAAATAAAATATTATAAAATGATATATTAATTAATAAATATAATTAAATAGATGTCATTAACAAGATTAAGTTATGATGAGTGTGCTTATAATAAAGCATTAAAACAGAGCACAAGTCCATTAAATTATATGTTATATCCAGGTAAATATTATAATTGTTCAAAATGTAGGATAGAATTAGGACAAGTAGGAGGTAATAATGTATCATTATATAATGGTAATTTAGTAGATTTAGAGAGTAATTTGATGGGAATAGATAATAAAACAAATAAATGTAATAAAGTTGTTAGAAATCCATTAGAGAATGCGAGTTTGAATAATTTGAATAATTGTCAGTTAGTAAATTATAGGACATTACCAGAGATAAAAGGATCAAATATAAGCACATGTAATTATGAATAGAATATAAATATGAAATTATAATATAAATAATAAATAATTATTTATATAAATAAAAAAATAAAAAGAAAAATAATAAATTTTAATATAATATTATAAATATATAATATATTATAATAAAATGAGTTTTAATAAAATAAAGTATGATACATGTGAGACAGAGAAGAGTTATGGAGAGAGTAGGGGTCCGGGATTATATATGTTAGCAACACCTAAATTTTGTAATCCATGTTATCAGACAAATCCAGAGATAAGGATACAAAAGGCGGGAGATAGTATGCAATCAAATACACCGATGCGATATTATGCAGGTCCAGTAAATGTAGAATCAGATTTAAAGGGTTTAAATAATGGATTAGATGATTGTAATAAGTATAATCCAAAGGTAGATGGTTGTGAATGTGATGATCAAGGTTATCCAAGTGGAGCAGGTGTAGTAGATGGATGTAAATCAAATAATCATACAATACCAAAGGGTGGTAGATGTAATGATTATGCAAGTAATAGATTAAATTATTCGATGTGTTATTTACCAACAGAAGATGTAAGATTATCAAATCCAGCATCAAATTTGAGAGGAATAGGAATAAATAGATTTAATCCATTATGTTTAGATCCACAAGATCAGGTATTTTTTCCAGGATCATATATGACACCTACAAGATTAGTTTTTAGAGATAATCATAGACCATGTGTAAGAAATCCAGCAGTAAATAGTATGAATCCTTTAGATCCTAAACCATTACCATGTTTTGAATTAGCACCAGGAATATGTGCAAATTATAGAGCTCCATTATATCAGTATGATAAATGTGGTTAAATTAATTATAAAGAAAAAGTATATAAAATAATATAAATTATAGAAATTTATATTATAGATTACAATAAAAAAGAAGATATTATTTATAAAATTCAAAAATATTAAGATTTAATAGTAAGTTAATAAAAATAATTCAGAAACTTTACAAGAGTTAAGAATATCAAATATATTAAAATTTTTAATAAGCATATTAAGTATATTATTAACAAATTTATTATTAAAATTATGAGTAATTTTAAAAATGGATGTTAAAAGGAAATATTTATGAATAATAAAGTAGGAGAAATCTACTTTATTAGGGAAATTCTTATTAGTTTTTAGATAATAATCAGTCCAATATTTAATAATAATATAAGAAATAAGATTAAATTTAATATTATTTTTAGTGTTATCATCATTATAGATATGACTAAGATAGATAAATTTATTATTAAATTCATCATCATTGATATTATCGAAATTAACATTATGAAAATTGAATAAAAGATCATTAATTTTAGATTTAATTTTATCTAAATCAGATAAGGCTTTATTAATTTCATTAGGTAAAACGAATTCACTACTAATAAAAAAAGGTTGTAATTTAATAATATCAATTGTTTCAGAATTATTAGAAATAAATTCATCAAATATTATTTTAGAATTTGTAACATTTTTTAATTTAAAGTCTTTATCATTTGAATTTTCGTTAGTGTCATCATTTATAGTAATAATATAAGATTCATCCATTATATGATAATTGATATATAGAAATGAAAAGAATAATTAAAAAATAAAATATCAATTTTTATAAAAATGATAAAAATATAATAAAATTTTAATAAAAATATAATAAAAATATAATAAAATATAATAAAATTTTAATAAAAATATAATAAAAATATAATAAAATATAATAAAATTTTAATAAAAATATAATAAAATAATGTATTTAAAAAGATATTATTATAAAATTTAATATGATGAGCAAATTAATTGAAATCGGTGATAATGAAATAATTACTTCTGATGAAGTAGAAACATATAATAGTTTTGAAGAAATGGATATAAATGAGAAATTATTAAAAGGGATATATGCATATGGATTTGATAAACCATCAAAAATTCAGGCGAAAGGTATAAAACCATTAATGAGTGGTAGAGATATAATAGCCCAGAGTCAATCAGGAACAGGTAAGACTGGTGCTTTTGTAATAGGAATGTTACAGAGAATAGATCCTTCAAATCCGAATTTACAAGCAATATTACTGTCACCCACAAGGGAGTTAGCAAAGCAGACAGAGATGATAGTAAATAAGATAGGTAGTTATATGAATTTAAAAGTAAAATTAATAGTAGGAGGATTACAGAAGAAAAATAGATATGAGTGGATAGATAGTAATTCAAATAGTTGTCAAATAATAGTTGGAACAACGGGTAGAATAAGTGATGAATTAAAGAAATTAAAGTATAATACAGATAATGTTAAAATAATGATATTAGATGAGGCTGATGAAATGTTGTCAGTAGGTTTTAGAGATCAATTATTATTAATATTTAAATATGTTCCATCAGATGCTCAAATAGGTTTATTTAGTGCAACGATGCCGGATGAGATGTTAGAGATAACAAAGAAATTTATGAATGATCCATTAAGAATATTGATAAAAGAGGAGAATGTGTCATTAGAGGGTATAAAGCAGTTTTATATTCCAATGGAGAGGGAGCATGATAAATATGAATGTATGTTAGATTTATATGGTCATTTATCGATAACTCAAACAATAATATATGTGAATAGTAAGATGACAGCAGATTGGTTAGTAAATAATTTACGAAAAGATGGATATACAGTAGATTGTATATATGGATCGATGGCAGAGGAGAGTAGGCATGAAGTAATGAAGGGATTTAGGAGTGGAACATCAAGAATATTAATATCAACAGATTTAACATCAAGGGGTATAGATATTCAACAAATATCATTAGTAATAAATTACGATATACCAAAGGAGAAGGAGACATATATACATAGGATAGGAAGGAGTGGAAGATTTGGGAGGAAGGGAGTAGCGATAAATTTTGTAGGTAAAAATGATTATGATAGATTTATGACAATACAAAAGACATATAATATAAATATAGATCATTTACCAAGTGATTTTACAAATATATTGGATTAAAAAAATTAATATAAAATTAAATAAAAAAAAATAAAATGTAAAAAAAAAAAAATAAATATATGGAAAGTAATTTTAATAAATATAAAAGATAAGTTCAAGGTAAATAAAAAGCAAAAAGGATAGTATAAAAATAAAAATATAATAATAAAATATATTATATTAAATATATTATATTTATATAAATGGAGTATTTAGTAGCGGCGAGTATAATATCGGCTGGATATGTATTAAGTAAGAAAGATAAGATAGATGGTAAGATAGTAAAACCCAAGAGAAAAATATCAGAGAATAGGAAACCAAATGGAGCTACGATATATCAGGAGAAAATGTTTCAAAAAGCAGAGCATATAGATAGTAAAAAAGCCCAAAGAATGATAAGTCAATTTAATAGGGGTGAGCCAGTAGTATTACCAGGACCACCAGAAGCACATGTAAATGGACCATTTAAGAAGATAGATTATAATGATAATGGACCGATAGTATCATATGATCCGAATAAGGAGAATAATTTAATAAGAGAATTTGATAATAGTGAAGTAGCGAGAAGAAGTAGAATAGATAATGAGGTAAAGCCGTATGCAAATACAGGATTCAATGCAGGTTGTGGAATAGTAATGTCATTATCACAAGATTCATTAACACCAAAAAATATAATAGAAAATAAAGATAAAATAATGTCATTAACAGGTAAGGAGATGATACGAGAGGAATTTGTTCATAATAATATGGTTCCATTTTTTGGAAGCACAATAAAACAGAATGTGGATGAGAAATCAACATCGACAATGTTAGAGAATTTTACAGGAAATATGGAGAATTATAGACAGAAGAGTGAGGTTCCGAGTTTTTTTGATGTAAAGACGAATGTTCATAATGTTTATGGAATGCAGAATATGGATGAATCAATAAAGGAGAGATATTATGTAAGTGATAAGAGGAATAATGAGGCACCAATAGAGCAGATAAGAGTAGGACCAGGTTTAAATAAAGGATATACAGCACAGCCATCAGGAGGATTTCAACAACCAGATACAAGAGATTATGTAATACCGAAGACAGTAGATGAGTTAAGAGTAAAAACGAATCCTAAACAGTCATTTGAAGGTAGAGTAATAGCGGGAGTGAAGGTAGCGAGACCAGCGAAGGTAGGAGAAGTAGCAAAGAATAGACCGGATAGATTTTATGTAAATAATCCGGATAGATATTTTACAGCGGTAGGAGCAGTAACAGGAGCAACACAGAGACCATTAGTTTATGTAAAACCGCAGAATAGGAAAGAAACAACAAAAGAGAGAATAGGAACAGCAGGACCAGTGAATGGAACAAAAGCGACAGTAAGACCAGATTTTAAGGAGACAACAAGACAGCAATTAAATAATGGAGGATGGAGAAATTTAGAGAAGATAGGTAGTTGGTTAGGATTAAATTTTGATTGGGGAAAGAAGGGAATGGATGCAAAGAGGACAAGGAAGCAGGATACAGAAGAAAAGAGTCAGTTAGGAGTAGCAGAAGGATTAGTAAAGAGGGGAACATTAAATAATAATAATGTAAGAGATACAAGGAAGACGAATGTAATAGGTAATGCAAGACAGGCAGGAAATGTAGAAACAGTTAAACATGGTTATGTAAATAATCCGAATGATCAACCGAGAACAACAGTGAAGGAGACAACAATAGATAATGATTATTTAGGACAGGCACGTAGGGAGGGAGCAGAGCATGGATATGTGAATGATCCAAATGATCAACCGAGAACGACAGTAAAGGAGACAACAATAGATAATGATTATTTAGGAACGGCGAAGAGGGAGGGACCAGAGAAGGGATATATATTAGATCCGAATGATACACCGAAAGCGACGAATAAGCAGGGAACAATGAATAGGGATTATATGGGAGGAGCGAATGAACCGAATAAGGAGGGATCATATAATGTAACACATGAATTAACCGAGGCAAAGGAGACAAATAGACAGAATACATCAACAGATTATACAGGAAATGTTGGAGGAGGTGTAGAGGTAAAACCGATGTCATATGATGATATATATAATGCGACAATTAATAGTTTAAGGGAAGAGAGTTTAGCATCGAGAGTAGCGGCGAAGGATGGACCAAAGACAGGATTATCAGTAGATAAAGTAAATATGACAACAATGAGAACAGGAGATGTAAAGAATAAGGCAATAACGGATAGGGGTTTAGCACCAACAAGAATAATAAATTCATTACCACAGACAGATAATTGTTCAGAGACGAAGCATAAGATGTCATTACCGAATGAGTTAATACAGAATAGGTTAGATCCAGATTTATTAAATGTATTAGATGAGAATCCATATGCACAGCCAGGATTTAATAGATTTCCAAATAAAATATATTCATAGATAAGCGAAGCAATACTATAAGCGAAGCAATACTATAAGCGAAGCAATACTATAAGCGAAGCAATAATAAAAATATATATTTTTAATAAAAAATATATATAATAAAGGTTTAATGTATAATAAATATTGAGATATGATAAAAGAAATTATTAAATAAAAAAAATATTAAAAATAAATTAAATACAGATTGTTTGAGGTTCTTTAATAGTAAATTTAAAATTATTATTTTCATCTTTATAAATATTTTCGAATTTGGTATAGATAACATTAATATTGTTAAAATTTTTAAACATAGATGATTGTTTGCAAAGTAGAGATGCTTGTAAAATGATAGTATTAGATATATTTTTTTTATTAAAGGGGCAAAGAGATAGATGAAAAGAGGGGTATTTTTCGAGGTGGAACCAGATATCATCTTTATTAGAGGTATTAATGAGTTCAAAATTATCTTTAATATTTTCGGCAATTTTAATAATACCGTCATCAATATGGATAGTTTTCATTTTAGATAAGAATATTTTTATTATTTTTTATAAATCTATATATTATTATTATAATATTTTTTAAAATAATAATAAATAAAAAGAATAAATAATAGAAAAAAATAAATAATAGAAAATAAAAGAAAATAGATTAGAAAATGAAAATAACAAAAATAAGTAGATATAGAACAATCCACCAGATATTGAAAGATGAAGAAGCGATATTTTCAATAAAGTTAGAGTCAGAGAGGCTATTAGAAAGGTTATCGAAAGCTTGATTAGTATTTTTGATAGTATTAACAGTATTATTATATAGATCAGATATATCAAAAACTTGACTATTAGAGGAGAAAATATTTTTTTTAGAATTGGAGTTGTTATTCATTTATATATAATAGAATAAAATATTTTAATAAAAAAAAATAAAAATATTTAATCCGTTTATTCGATATAATAAAAATAATAATAATTATATATAAAAGTAATAAAATGGGAAGAGTAAATTTTAATATATTATTAGAGGCGAAGGGTGAGTATCAAAAGCATTTACAGAATATATTAACTCCACATATATATGAGGGTGTAATGCATATATATAGTAAGTCAAGTGAGGCAGGTAAGAATCGTTTAAAATATTTTCAGAGTTTTTTAGAGGGTGTTCCGAAATGGAATGAAGAGATAGTAGAGAAGGAGACAGAGAGAATAAAATATGAGAGCACATGCACATGGTTAAAGGATTTAGTAGAGGCAGTATTTGTGAGTAATACATTAATATTAGTAACGACATCAAATAAGAAGAGTGATATAGATTTAGAGATAAAGATACCAACAGAATCACAATTTATACATAAATGTTATATAGAGGTAGCTAGAGAGTTTTATAAGAATCCATATTTATTAGATGATACATTAAAGAGTTCAGAAAGACAGAAGAATATGAGGAAGAGTTTAAATTTAATAAATAGTTCAATAGAGGAGACAGTAAGGAAGTTATTACCGATAAGGAGTATATTAAATAAGTATTTAAATGATAATTTAGATGAGGAAGATGAGGAAAGGGTAGAGGGAGGATATAGAATAAAGAGATTAAATACAAATATATTAGGAATATTAGATCAGACAGTAGAGAGTGATAGTGATTCAGATAGTGATTCAGATAGTGGATCATCAGTAGGTGGATCAATTGGATCAGATACGAGTGATGAAGAAGAAGAAGATTCAGGAGAGAGTGATTCAGATAGTGAGGAGGATAGAGAAGTAGCTTCATTATCATTAAATAAGATACAAGATGAAATAAAAAATGAGCAGCAACCACAAAGACCGCCAACACCAGAGTTATTAATACCGGCACCAGCAAGGTCACCATCACCGACGATAGATTTAAGTGATATGGGTAATAATACGATAAACAATGTAAGTTTATCAAATAATAATAGTAATGTGGTAAGCACATATGTTCAACAGCCAATAGAGGTAAAGTCCGTAGTAACGTCAGATATAAATCCGATAGTAATAGATACATCATCATTAAAACCAGAGAATGTATTGGATAGAAATATGTTAGAGAATAGTAAAGCATTACAGAATATAAATGTAACTATAACAAAGGAGAATAAAGATAATAGTCCAGTATCAAGTCCGGTAGATAGTCCAGTAAGAAGTCCAAGAATAAGTCCAAGAAAAGGAATGGAAGAAGGTGAAGATATAAAGCCAGAAATAAAGACAATAAAAGTAAATTTAGGAAAGAATAATATATCATCAGAGAATAGAGTAGATAATAAAGTAATAGATGAAGTAAATAAAATAAATCCGGTAAAGAAAGGAGTATTTATTAAGAAGATAAAGAAGAGTTCTCATAGAGAAAAGCCTAAATTTTATTAAAAACTTATTTAATAAAAAAAGTTAAATTATTTTCATATGGATAGTTCATATAAAAATATTTGTTTAAATATATTTAAAAAAAATAAAAA